>Ga0066388_100000991_pt1 | contig 15093 bp, 8 predicted proteins | sample PanSoiMetaGPlot6_FD_64539 | JGI IMG/M metagenome (GOLD analysis project Ga0066388, IMG submission 64539) | Tropical forest soil microbial communities from Panama analyzed to predict greenhouse gas emissions - Panama Soil - Plot 6 (Hybrid Assembly) | ecosystem: Environmental > Terrestrial > Soil... | reverse complement strand
ATCGCTACGGGGACTTAGTGAGTGTGTCAAACCAGGCGGGTACCTGATCTACACCAATCAGCCCTGGCACCCACAACTGGAGTTGATCGGTCAGGTCCTTACCAACCGCGAGGGCAAGCCGTGGATCATGCGCTGCCGTTCTCAGGCGGAAATGGATGAGCTTGTTCGTTGTGTCGGTTTTGAAAAGCAGAGCACGGAAACCGATGAGAACGGCATCTTCACTGTGTCCGTGGCCCGGAAAAGCTAGAGTGCGGTTCCATTATCAAATTGACAGTTGACGGTAATCCAGCAAGTCGTTATCTTTAGCAGCTGAACTTATTGACAATTGGTATCAGTAAGTCCACGGTGGCAATGTCTACTTGTCGGTTCGTCCATCTCAGCCTGGGAAGTCGGAGAATGTTTGGGCAGCGCGATGCATGGTACGACAGCTTCGCCAGAGCTGCCAGAGCCAGGCAATTCGGTCTTTCCTCATGACTGCGAGCACATCTTTACCCCTTCAAGATGATCTTCATCCTGGCGCAAGGGCAGCAGCGCCCGGTCCCGGCCAGAAATGGATTCGTTCAGAGACTGGGCAACAGGTGGTTCTGCTGCTACTGGCTTGCACGCTATTGTTTTTCTTTCGGCTGGGTGTGCCAGGAATCATAGATCCTGGCGACGGATACTACAGCGAAGGCGCGCGCGAGATGCTGGAACGCGGTGACTTCAGTGCACCATTCCTGAATTACCAGCTCTTTTATGCCAAGCCAATCTTAATCTACTGGCTGATCTGCTCGGCGTACGCCACGTTTGGTATCACTGCATTCGCGGCACGATTCTGGTCGGCTGCTGCGGCCACCATCAGCGTGTTTACCCTCTGGTGGACCACCCGGCGCCTTGTCGGCAACAGGGCGGCTTTGTATGCCGGACTGATTTTGGCGTCCTGCCCGCTTGTCATAATGTATGCGCGCTTGTCGCTAATCGACATGACGTTCATGACCCTATTGACAGTATCATTTTGCGCAATGGCCCTGGCTGTTCTTGAAGGCAATTCCGGGTATTGGTCGGTACTGTACGTTGCCCTCGGTCTGGCGGTGCTCGCCAAAGGACCGGCTGCTTTGCCGATGATCGTAACCGGGACGTTTGGATTCTTTGCCTCGCGAAAGCCTCTGCGCAGCAGTCTCATCTGCGCCTGGCGTTTGTTGAAGCCGCACCTCGGTGTGCTGATCGTTTGTGCTGTGGCTTTGCCCTGGTATCTGGTGATTTCAAGGGATACCGATGGACTGTGGCCGAGAATTTTCATTGGCTATGAAAACCTCATGCGGATTTCCGGACAAGTCAATCACCGCCATCCCGAGTACCTGTTTTACCTGATCGTACTTGCCTACGGATTCTTCCCGTGGATATTCTTTCTGCCCGCTGTGCTAGGGGCTATACGAAAGGGGCTGTTGTTCCGGGCACCACTTGAAGGGGCAATTTGCTCTCAATCTCGAACGATGGCGTATCAATCGTTTCTGTGCTGGTGGTTGTTGCCAGTGTTTGTTGCATTGAGCCTGGCTCCGACCAAAATGCAGTCATACATCCTCCCTGCGTTTCCTGCACTAGCAGCCTTGACAGCGATCTGTCTGGCCGATGAGCGGGATGTACGCTCAAGGCTATTCATCAATACTTGTAAAACCTTGATGGTCCTTGGCTTAATCTTGTCTGTAACAACCTGCGCAACTCTGCTGTGTGTTCCGGAATTGCATTTGCTGATTCATAAACCGGCAAAAGTGGTGGCATTGCTGCAGGAGTTTGTCGGTTCTCTTTCCGTCGGAGAGGAGATTGCCCTTATCTGCGCAGCCTTCATTTCGAGCCTCGGACTGTTCTTACAGTATGCGAAGGCCAGGCAGGGCAAAAAGCACACTGCTGTCCAGATAGCACTGCTGACTGTGGTTGCTGCAGCGTCGATTGTTGCTCCCATTGGGTTTGAATCAGTATACAGGCTACAGTTTCAATCGCTGCGCAGGCTTACCCAGGTCATTCCTGCCGACGCTCGAGTTGCTGTTTTCAAAGAATTCCGTCCCTCTCTGATCTTCTACTTGCGGAGACCGGTTGATACTTTTTTTGCTGCGTATCACCTGTTGCCGGCCCAGGAAAGGACGCCGCTCTACATTTTTGTTGAGGAGGAGGATGTCGCCAGCCTCCTGCAGGCGCATGGAGGCGCACTGAGGGTGGTCCAGAGCGAGGGGCGATGGTCGGTCTTGCGGACAGAATCGCTCCAGGTTTACAAATATCCATCGCCGGCCGAACAGATCTACGGCGGCGTCAATTTAGGAGATAAGGATGCGACCAGCACAATTCTGCCTTTCTCCGGTGGTGCCAAGCAATTCTAACCGATGGCAGGGTTCTGGGAGCCCGATACTAGAACTTCACCGGCAGCTCCCCTGGTCGGCGCGAGGCAGATCGGTGCCCGCTTCAGCACATTAAAACGCTAGGCTTTACCCAGGGCTTCAATGGGCAAACTGCCGGCCTTCTTCCGTGGGACTGTGGACCCGTGCTAGAATCGTTGCCACTTGTAAGTGAGTACCGTTCCTCTGTCACATGAGATTTGGCATCTTTTCGGTAGTTGATCATTATCCCAGCGAGCTGCCCCGCAGTACGCAGCAGCTTTACGGTGAATTGCTCGACCAGGCGGAAGCAGCTGAGGAACTGGGATTTCAATCATTCTGGATTGCCGAGCACCACTTTCATGAGTACGGGGCGATACCACGCCCACCAGTCTGGATTTCGGCGGCGGCTCAACGTACCAGGCGAATCCGGCTGGGAGCTGCCGTGGCTGTCCTACCGTTCGAAAATCCTGTACGCACCGCTGAAGATTATGCGATGGTGGATATCCTCTCCGGCGGCCGGCTTGAGATGGGCGTTGGTTCCGGTTATCTAGAGCACGAGTTCGAGGGCTTTGGAATCGATCCTGGAGAAAAGCGGCAACGATTTGACGAATCTCTGGAGATCCTGCTCCAGGCGTGGGCTGGCGACCGGTTCTCGTATGAGGGCGCGTACTATCAGGTCAAGGATATCGCCCTCAACGTGGTGCCGATTCAGAAGCCCCGCCCCCCAGTTTCTGTTGCCATACTTCGCAACGAGGCTGCGCCTTTCGTGGGGCAAAAGCGTTTGCCAATCATGATGATCCCTTACGCTACAAGCGAGCATATTTCTGAATTGGCGGTTACGACGCGCAAATTTAGAGAAGCGTTCAGCCTGGCTGGCGGAGCTGCTGAGTCAGCCACCGTGCATTTTGGTTTACACACGCATTGCGCAGAGTCGACCGCTAAGGCACGAGCCGACGCCGAGGTGGCCGTAAATCGGTATGTGCGGACACGACTCTATGCCAGGCAGCGGACGTTTGGCTCGCTGATCGAAAAGGACCTGGTGGCAATAGGGGATCCTGACGAGATTGTGCGTGTGGCGCGGCTGTATGAATCCGCTGGACTTACAGATTTCCTGATCATTGGCAACTTTGGCGGGCTTGCCCATGAACTGGTGTTGAGGTCCATGGAGCTCATTGCCCGACATGTACTGCCGGAGTTTCAGCACCCACTTAGCCATGTCTGTTAGCCGAGCGTGGCGAACAGCAGATTGAGACTCTCGGCCATTGTTGGATGGGTGAATATGGCGTCTCGCAGGGCCGTGTATGGAAGTCCGGCCAGCATCGCTACCTGGACCACAGACATGACCTCCCCGCCCTCATGGGCAAAAATGGCACAGCCCAGTATTTGCTTGGTCTTTGCGTCGACTACGGCCTTCAGCAGTCCCCTTGTCTCTCCGCTCGTATTAGCTCGTGGTACCTTGACAGCAGGCAGCTTGGCTATGCGCACTGTGTGTCCTTTTGCGTGCGCCTCTTCCTCGGTCATGCCAACGCGGCCGAGCTCCGGATCAATAAAAAGCGTGTAGGGAACAATTCTGCCAGTGGTGGTGCGGTTTGTACCGTGGAGCAAGTTGTCCCTGATAATGCGAAAGTCGTCCCAGGAGACGTGGGTAAAATGCGGCCCACCGTTGCAGTCGCCGATGGCCCAGATCCCGGGAACGCTTGTCTCTAAGCGCTCGTTCACCTGAATGTAGCCGCGAGCATCGGTAGCTACACCAGCAGCTTGCAGATTGAGACCTTCGTTGTTGGAGACCCTGCCCACGGCCACCAGCAAATGCGATCCTTCAATTTGCGTTTGTCCAGCGGTGGTCTGCAGATTCAAGACGACAGAATTTTTCCCGTGGCGAGCGACGGAGGCTACCTCAGCATTCATGACTATCCGTATGCCCTCGTCTTCCAGAATCTCTTTCACTGTCGCAGCAATATCTTCGTCCTCACGTCGTAGAAAGCGACCGGATCGTTCCAAAATTGTCACTCTGCTGCCTAAGCGGCAAAAGATCTGAGCAAATTCAAGACTTATGTAGCCACCGCCGATGATGATCAAGTGATCGGGCAGGGTGTCAAGTTCCATGATGGTGGTGCTGGTCAAATAGCCTGCCTCCGCCAATCCAGGGGTGGGTGGTACCTGCGTTTTGCTTCCTGTATTAATGAAGATACGATGAGCGGTCAAGCGACGACTTTTACCGTCAGGCAGTTCTATCTCTATGGTTTTTTCGTCGACAAAGCGAGCGGTGCCCAGAATGAAATCCAGATTCTCAGTGTTCTTGAACAGGTCCCAATGAGTTGCTACCATGCCCTCAACAACACTTCGTTTCCTCGCCAAGACGGCTGTCAGGCTGGGGCTCTTAATCCCGAGGTTAAGCCCGTAACGATGGGCGCGCCGGGCGTTCTCCAGCACTTTTGTGCTGGCAACCATGGTCTTGGTCGGAATGCAGGCAACGTTAATGCAGGTGCCGCCAATTTGTCCTCGCTCAATCATCGCTACTTTGTGCCCAGCAGGCCCTAATGCCATGGCCAGCGACTTTCCACCTTTACCGCCGCCGAGGATGATGTCGTCATAACGTTCTAAAGCGCTCACTTGATAACTCCCTTGTCAATGACTGGTGGGCAAGCCCAGATTTGCCGAAAGTAAGGCAGACAGGGCGCTGGAGAGTGCTTAGTTTAACGCAAATGATGTCCGAGCAACTGGTGGGGACTTCTAGGACAAGGTAAGGGCTGTGTTCATCTTTGATGCAAGGGTCCAGCTGGGTGCGCAATCAGCAGCTTCCAGGAGATTCGATGGCTGAGGACCTGACTCAACCTGGGATGTGGACAGGCGATCGGCCCGGCCGGTATCAGCTAGCTCGAGTCGTGGCATAAATTAGGAGAGCAATTGGAGTGAGGTATGCCACTTATGGGCGATCGGGAAAAAAATGCGGTAAGGCAGCGCTGGGTCTTGCCCGGTGGTCTCTTGTTCTGGTGCATCATCGGTGCGATGCTTGCATATTCGTGGTTGGTCCTATGGGTTGACAATCACTACTTCCCAGCGGCCAAGCTGATGCAGGTTGACGCAGCTATGTATACCAGCGCCATCATCGGGCTGCTTCTGGCTTTTCGCACAAACAGCGCTTATGAACGCTGGTGGGAGGGGCGCAGGCTGTGGGGCCAGCTTCTGAATGAAATCCGCAATCTATGCCTAAAGGCCACGACCCTGGTGACACTCGATGGCAGCGAACGTCAAGAGCTTACCGGTGTCCTGTCCACGTTTCCCCTGGCGCTCAGAGACCATTTGCGCGGTAAGGCTTTCGATCTGGTGGATCTGGGGCTGGTACCGGAGCAGAGCCGAGTCGAACATGCTCCGGCCTACCTGGCCCATCGTCTGTACGCCTGCCTGGCGTGCTGGAGAGACAAAGGCAGCATCGACGGATTTGACCGGATGATGTTTGATGTGCATGCTCGCTCGCTGATGGATATCTGTGGTGGCTGCGAGCGCATCCTGAGGTCGCCGATAGCTGGCTCATACAAACTGCTGATCTGGCACGGCCTGGGCCTGTATCTTTTGACGTTGCCATGGCTGCTGGTCCCGATCATCCATGAGTGGGCTGTTCTTGTCGCGGTGATCGGCTCCTACTTCGTAATCGCACTGGAGCTGCTGGCTGAAGAGGTTGAGGAGCCATTCGGGACACAAGCCAACGACTTGCCGCTCGATTCAATCTCCGAGGTGGTTCGGGGCTCCGTAGCCTATCTATTGGGTTCCGAGGAGATTGCTGGCCCTCGCACGGCTGGGGGAAACGAGCCAGGGCTCAAACGCTTGCCGGACTGAGTTCAGCTCCGGTCCACCACAGACAGCAAGTTCGAAGCCTTGTCGGCTGATCTGCGGTCAGGTGATTACCGTTGGCTTATCCCTTCCAGTCAGCGAGCGAATCCGGGCCGCTTCTTCGGCTATCTCTATCAGCTCACGCAGAGCCTCCTGCGCATCCAGGTTGTGATGGGCCGGGTCAGGCTCGAATCTCTCGAGATAGACCCTCAGGGTCGCTCCGTGCGTACCGGTTCCTGACAGTCTGAAGACAATGCGAGAGCCGTCCGAGAATCCAATGCGGATGCCCTGTCTTTCAGAGCTACTGCCGTCGACCGGGTCGGTGTAGCTGAAATCGTCAGCAAAATTCACTTCATACCTGCCGAACTTTCTACCCTCCAGTGAATGGAGCCGCTTGCGAAGATCTTCAATCAGGGCGTTCGCCCGCTCCGATTCGACCTCTTCGTAATCATGTCGGGAATAGTAGTTGCGCCCATAGGTTCGCCAGTGCTGACGCACGATCTGTTCGACCGACTCTCCTCTGGCAGCAATGATGTTGAGCCAGAACAGGACCGACCAGAGGCCGTCCTTCTCCCGTATATGGTTGGAGCCGGTACCGAAGCTCTCCTCGCCACACAGGGTTGCTTTGCCTGCGTCGAGCAGGTTTCCAAAGAATTTCCAGCCGGTCGGGGTCTCATAGCAGGACAGCCCCAGTTTTGCCGCCACTCGGTCTGCCGCACAGCTGGTCGGCATGGAGCGAGCCACGCCCGCTAGGCCGCTGCGGTAAGCGGGCACCAGTCCGGCATTGGCCGTCATGACGGCCAGGCTGTCGCTGGGCGTAACGAAAAAATGATTGCCGAGAATCATATTTCTGTCGCCGTCACCATCGGAGGCGGCCCCAAAGTCCGGGGCGTCGTCTCCAAACAAGATCTCCACCAGCTCGTGAGCATAAACCAGGTTGGGATCCGGATGTCCCCCGCCAAAGTCCTCGAGAGGAATCCCGGAACGCACGCTTTTCGGCGGTGCTCCCAGCCTTTGCTCAAATATCTCCCGGGCGTATGGCCCGGTTACAGCATGCAGTGCGTCAAAGCACATTCTGAACTTGCCGGACTTCAAGAGCTTCTCAATCCGGTCGAAGTCAAAAATCGCTTCCAGCAGGCGCTGATGGTCTGCGACAGGATCGATGATTTCCACAGCCATCGTCCCTAGCTGACTTGATCCCAGCGAGTCTAGATCGACATCCGGGGCTTCGAGGATCTTGTACTGGCTTATCACTCTGCTGCGCGCGAAGATCTCCTCGGTCACCTTTTCAGGGGCTGGGCCTCCATTGTCAATGTTGTATTTGACGCCGAAGTCCCCCTGGGGCCCGCCTGGATTGTGACTGGCAGATAAGATGATGCCGCCGTCTGCCTGGTACTGACGAATCACGCACGATGTTGCAGGAGTGGACAGGATCCCCTGTCTGCCAACCTTGACCCTGCCAAAGCCATTGGCGGCTGCCATCCTGAGAATTACCTGGATTGCCTCACGGTTGTGATAGCGCCCGTCTCCGCCCAGGACAAGCGTTTTGCCGGTACAATTGCCCAGGCTGTCGAAGATGGATTGGATGAAATTCTCCAGGTAGTGGGGCTGCTGGAAGACCGTTACCGCTTTGCGCAGTCCGGACGTCCCTGGCTTTTGATCGGCAAAAGGAGAGGATGGGATTATGCGAACATTTACAATGTTGGTACTCATTAGGCAGATCAAACCTGTTGAATCGGGAATAAGGGAGTCGGAATCATCCCGTCCGCTGCTGCGGACACAGAAGCTTTCGGAAGTATATCAGGCTCTCGTGAGCCTCAGTGGGTAGATGGAGGCAAGTGTATGAGCTCCTGCGTCCTGCCGGGACGAAGCTATCCGCTCGGGGCCAAGGTCTACCGGGACGGGGTGAACTTCTGCATTTTTTCGAAAAACTGCACTGGCCTGGAGTTGCTCCTGTTCGACGATGCCGATGCTCCCGAGCCAGCGCTGGTGATCAGGCTGGATCCGGAGCGGAACCGGACATTTCACTACTGGCATGTGTTTGTGCCAGCACTTCGTGCCGGCCAAGTTTATGCTTATCGGGCTTACGGACCGTTTGCACCCGAGGTTGGGCTCCGCTTCGACAGCTCAAAGGTGTTGCTTGATCCTTACGCCCTGGCGGTCGCGGGCTGGAAGAACTACCGTCGTGAGGCTGCCATTGGACCTGGTGACAACTGTGCTCAGGCTCTGCGCTGCGTTGTGGTGGATCCTGATGCTTACGACTGGGAGGGGGACAAACCGTTGCGTACCCCTTATGCCAGCACAATCATCTATGAGATGCACGTCCGTGGCTTCACATCCAATCCGAACTCTGGCGTCTCACCGGAGCGCCGTGGCACTTACGCTGGGCTGGCAGAGAAGATTCCATACTTGCAGGAGCTGGGCGTGACGGCGGTCGAACTAATGCCCATACATCAGTTTGACGAGCAGGATGCCGCATCTGGGCTGCAGAACTACTGGGGTTATAGCACGATGGCGTTCTTCGCTCCGCACCGGGCATACAGCTCGTGCCGTGATCCGCTGGGACCGGTGAATGAGTTCAGGGACATGGTGAAGGCGCTGCATAGGGCAGGTATTGAAGTGATTTTGGATGTTGTCTTCAACCATACTGCAGAGGGAAACCACACAGGGCCAACCCTTTCCTTCAAGGGCCTGGATAATCCCATGTACTACATGCTTGACGCCAATCCAGCACATTATTCGAACTATAGTGGGTGTGGAAACTCGCTCAACGCCAATACGCCTGTTGTCGGGAACATGATTTTGAACTGCCTGCGTTACTGGGTTGCTGAAATGCATGTGGATGGTTTTCGATTCGATCTGGCATCGGTGCTTACCCGTGGGCCCGCAGGTGAAACCCTGGAGCGACCCGGAATCCTCTGGACAATTGAATCCGACCCGGTTCTGGCAGGGGCCAAGCTGATCGCTGAGGCCTGGGACGCGGCTGGTCTTTACCAGGTGGGCTGGTTCATAAATCGCGGGGATTGGTTTGCGGAATGGAACGGCCCTTTTCGCGACGACGTGCGACGGTTCGTAAGAGGTGATTCTGGCACCGTCAGGCACCTGGCTTCCCGAATTCTCGGTAGCTCCGACATCTACCAGAAGCCGGATCGGGAGCCAAACCGCAGCATCCACTTCATCACCTGTCATGACGGTTTTACGGCCAATGACCTGGTATCTTACGACAGGAAGCACAACGAGGCGAACGGTGAGAACAGCAGGGACGGTATGGATGCAAACCTCAGCTGGAACTGCGGAGAGGAAGGTCCGACGTCAGATACACAGGTTGAGCGGCTACGCTTGCAGCAGATCAAGAATCTGTTGACCATCCTGTTCGTGTCGCAGGGAACGCCGATGTTGCTGATGGGCGATGAGGTCCGCAGATCGCAGCTGGGTAACAATAACGCCTATTGCCAGAACAACGAGATTGCCTGGTTTGATTGGGATGGGCTAGAGCAGCATGGCGGCTGGTTCCGCTTTGTCAAGGAGCTGATTCGCTTTACGCAATCGCTTTCCCTATTTCGCCAGGAGCGGCTCCTGGAGCTGACATCCGAGAGCGGCAAGCCGTACATCATCTGGCATGGCGTTCGCCTATGGGAACCGGATTGGAGCGAGTGCTCACACAGCCTGGCTTTCACCCTCGTGCATCCACGGCAAAACGAGCGTCTGCATGTCATGCTCAATGCTTATTGGGAACCGCTGACATTCGAGCTGCCGGCTGTGCCCCCTGGCGAGCGCTGGCGCCGGATAGTGGACACATCTTTGCCTTCGCCTGACGACGTCTCGGGCAGGGGCACGGTCAAGCCCATGGTCGAGGGTGCATACGTGGTCGCTGCCAGAGCGGCCGTGGTGCTGATGTCGTCAGGCTAAGCGCTGCGCCTCTGGCTAGAGCCAACCTGTAACTGTGTCCCAGGCATCAGAGGCCAGAGATCCTGCCTTACCGACAACGGCGCTGGCTCCGTCTCCTACCGCTTCGACCGCTGCAGTGGCGCCATCCCAGGCAGCCTCGGCTCCAGAGGCGACCACAGAACCGACCGTCTTGGCTCCGTCCGCTAGCGTCTCTACGCCGTCTGCGACTAGATGGACAGCCGCAGAGGCCGTGTCCCACCCCAGTTCGGTGACCAGATGTAGTTCGTCGCTTGCCAGATGGAAGGAATCCTTCACCGCCTTCCAGCCGTCGCTGAGCGCGTCTCCAAAGTTTCCCTGAACCAGATCGACAACTGCTTGTCCGGTATGACCTAGCTGTTGCTCAATGTCGGATACAATGTGTCGGGCATTGCTCGTGTAGTCGCCTGTTCCGGCCATGTTCACATTCGAGAAGCGGGTCATGAAAGTGTCGAGGGACATGGAGAGCTTGCCATCGCCCAGGTTGGTCACCCCATCAACGGTTGAGCCCTGAGTTGCCAGCGGCGTATCATCGTTGTGTCCCCACGGATTGCGGACGATCACGGTCTCAGTTTTCGGATCGTAACTGAGCACGCTGAAGACGTGAAAGTCCGGGATAGCCCCAGGTGAATTGCTGCCCAGATATTTCAGCCAATCCCCTGCCGTCACCGCTGTGACCGGCTGCCCGTCAGCAAGCGCCCTCTCGAGATCGCGTGCGACATTGTCCTTTGATGTTGCACCGAGCCCGAGGCGGCGGTCGACGATGTCTAAGAAACCCAATTGATCTGTGGTAACAGACTCGCCCGTCAAAAGCGCTAGAGCATCCGGCGCGCTAGCTGCTTTGCCCAGTAGCGGCATGTCCTCAACGGTAGGGAGGAAGTCGTTGATCCCGCGGCGGCCACCATCACCGTGGTTGTATTTGAGGAAGGCCGTCTCAAGGACGTTGGCCCATGTACTGCCGTTTAGGGTCCCTGCATTCTGTAGTTCCGCCTTAGTAACGGTGACTGGCTTACTGCGGTCGCCCGGGAATGTGACAGTGTAAGAGCCGTCGGCATTTGTCGAGATCATATCTTGAATCCGTTGCTTGCCCGCCTCTGTATTGGCCATAGAGGCCAGAGCCGACAGGAAGAAACAGTCACCATAACTGGCCTGATCGACGCCGGAAGGGCTGATGTCTTCATGCCAGCCCTTACCATCGAAGGGATCGGAAGGAGTGATGGTCGGTGCGTCATATTTCGTATGTGCTGGCGGTTTGGAGGGAGCCGATTCAATAGTTCTCGAGTCGTGCTTTACCGCTTCCCAGATGGTGTGCAGCTCTTCGGTCAAGCGGTGCCACAGGCCATCATCTGCCTCGCTCTTCGAACTGGCTTTCTTGGCAGCGGTCTTGTCGCTGGGTTGTCCGAAAGTGTATGGAGCGGAAATGGAATGATCCTTCCCGCCTTCTCTGGCCGATTCCTGGGAGGTGCGGTTGCTTACCTCCTTGAGCCATTCCTCGAGCAGAGTTGCCGAATCCGGTTCCTGCCCTGATCTTTTCGGCGCTTCGATAGAGTCGTTGTTAGTGAATGTTTCTGGCATGCTATTTTCATCCGTGGTAAAGCTGGCCCAGCAAAACGCTTTGCGCTGTAACAGGCGTTCGTTTTGTGAGGGGTTGCGGGTAATAGGCAGGCCGGGCTAGTATCTACACGGCTTGCTGAAATTCTGGACAGTGAATAGGACGGCTAATCCGTCGGACTGATTGCTCGACAGCTAGCGGCAGTGTCAAAACACACGGTCTGCTGCCTTTCTGAGGGTCGTACTCGCCCTGGCGGAGCGGTTCACTATCCAGCCGGCCGACTATAGCCGCCGAACAATCGCCGGCCATAGTGCCTTCAGGTTACCGCCGAGCGCTTCTGCTGGACGACCCTGTACTCCGACCGTGCTGGCTGCTGGTCTTTATCGCAGGTAGACTGACCGTTAACGTGGTACCAATACCCTTGGTCGCAGAGCAATTGATCCCACCGCCATGCGCCTCGACGATCTTTCTGCAGAGGTAGAGTCCAAGACCAACGCTACCGACCGGCTTCTCGGAGACGTCACCGTGCCAAACTTCGCTAAACAATGCTTCTTGTTCTTCTTCGGGGATACCGTCGCCCGTATTGGCGACATCGACCACCACCTGACCGTTCTGGTTGTAAGCCTGTACCCGAATGGATCCGCCGGCTGGAGTGAACTTCATGCAGCTAGAAAAAAGATTGGAGAAAAGATGACGCAGTGCTCCTGGGTCGGCTGATACAGGATGGAGACTCTCCAGGAGGTTCGGTTCAAGTTGCAAGCCAGCCGCGCTGAGCGACGGGAGAACCTCGTCTATGCAGCCAAGGATGAGAGGACGAACATCGGTGCTCTCGAAGTGAAGCATCTCCATGCCCATGTCATAGCGAAAGGCCTCGACCAGATTGTTGGTCATTTGAAGCTGGTGGCTGTTCTCTGCTTGGAGTGTGAGCAAGGTTTCCTCCTGGCTCACCGTGAGAGGACCGAACTCTCCCTGCAAGGCCAAACCAAGCAGCCGGCCCCCTCCAACGAAATGGTTCTTCAGCTCATTTGTAATAATTGCTGCGAGAGCATCACGTTGATGGGTCAGCTTGGCGCGATCGGTAATGTCGAAAATGACCGATCGTGACATCACAAAGTTACCGGCGCTGTCTCTGACTGTGCTTGCGCTCCAGAGAGCCGACATGGTGCTTCCATCCTTCCGCAGGAGCTGAAGCGAGACCTCGCGTACCGATCCTTTGTCAATGAGCTCAGTGAAATGCTGGGCGAGCACCTCTTTGCTGGCGCTGGACACTATGCTAGAGCAGTGGAGCTTCCCAATTACCTCCTCGCGAGCGTAGCCCAGCCAAGCCAACTCGGTGTCGTTCATCTCCAGAAACAACCCGTCTGGGCCCACTGAATGGTAGCCGCAGGGGGCATTGTTATAAAGGTCATGAATTCGCTCGGTTTTTAGCTTGCTATCGGTAATATCATGGAAGACGGCGACTCCACCGTGTACCGCTCCCGATCGGTCTCGTACCGGAGTTGCGTGAACTCTAACCCATCGACCGGTTGGGTGTGCCTGATTGCGAATGAAGACGATTGACTCTGTCTCGAGCCCTTTAATCGCTCTCTCGAGCGGCTGCTCCTCCGGTGGAATCCGGGTAACAGTGTCGGGCCAGAAAAAGCCAAAGTGCTCGGCCGGCCATCGCACGGCCAGCGAATCGGCAACGGTGACGCCGAGTATCTGTTCGGCTGCCCCATTCGACAGAACTATCCGCCCCTCTCTGTCCGCAATTACGAGCCCATCACCGACACTCTGGAGCATGGCCGTCAAGACGCCTGCGTGTTGTTCGAGATAATCGGTTCTCTGCGAGAGCTGCTCGACATAGATGTTTGCCCTGTCCTCTATGGCGCTGTGCAGTCGCTGCAACTTTTCCCAGGCACTTCTGGCTGGCTTAATTGTGCCTGCATCGCCTGACCCTTGACCATGATTCTCAGTGGTATGTGCAGCCATAAGTTCCCTCGCTTGGACCGTCGGCCCGGGATAAATATGATCCTTTCTCAGGGTACGCTCAATATATCGCACACGGGGCCTTGTTTCCAGTCACAAAAAGTCGACAATTGGGGCAGACTGCCGGCGCTCCGCCGGCTAGAACGCCGTCTGGACGCACCTACGGAGATTCTAGACCCCAGGTCAATGCCGATTCCTCTTTTCTTGAAAAATTCCAAGAAACGACTTTCCCGGCGCCATTACTCTGACCCGTCCGGACCGGCTGCCTGGGCTCTGTGTTCGCGCCCGGGCTTATCTTTGTTGTCCAGCATCCGCCGCATTAGCTCGCGTCTGGCTGTGCCTTCGTGACGCGGGCAGGGTGATGGTGAATGTGGTGCCGATGCCCCGGTTGCTCGAGCAGTGTATCATTGCCCCGTGAACATCAAGTATCCGCCGACAAAGATAAAGCCCCAGGCCTGTGCTGCCTACTGGCTTATGGGACGCACGACTGCCCCATACGTCAGTAAACAACAGCGCTAACTCCTCCTCGGGAATACCTTCACCGGAATCAGCAATGGTCACCACCACTTGATCCGCTTCATCGTGAGCGCTAACGCTGATCGATCCGCCTGCAGGCGTAAACTTAACTGAGTTACCGAGCAGGTTTACGAACACGTGGCGCAGGGCCCTCGGATCAGCAGAGATGCTCTGAAGCTGCTTCGCTAGTTTGGACTTCAGCTCCAGGTTGCTGGCAGTTACTGACGGGAAGACCTCATCTATGCAGCTCTGGATCAGCGGAATGAGGTCGGTATCCTCAAAACGCAATATCTCTGAACCCACGTCATAGCGGTAAATCTCAACAAGGCTTTGCGTCATTTGGAGTTGACGCGCGCTGCCTGTTTGAAGCAGACGCAGCGTTTCCTCCTCACCTGGGCTGATCGGCCCATATTCGCCCTGAAGCAGCATCCCGAGGAGCTGGTTTTCGCCGATCAGGTGGTTCTTCAGGTCATGGGTTATGATTGCTGCCAGGGCATCGCGCTGCTGGATCAGCTTTGTGCGCTCAGTAATGTCAAATAGCACCGAGCGGGTCATTAGAAATTTGCCTGCCTCATCTATCATGGGAGTAGAGCTCCAGAGAACAGGCATGACAGTGCCATCCTTACAAATGACATTGAGTCCAACTTCGCTAACCGACTGGCCTGCAATCACTAATCGAAGATGGTCTGCATAGGTTTTGGCACTTTCTGGAGTCAGTATGTTAACGAATTGCAGTTTGCCGACAACCTCTTCCCGCGTGTAGCCAAGCCAGGAAAGCTCGGTGTCGTTTATTTCCACTAAGGTCCCGCTTTCGTCCACCGAGTGGTAGCCGCACGGGGCATTGTTATAAAGATTGTGGATTCGTTCTTCGGCAAGCCTGCTTTCAGTAATGTCGTGAAAGACGGCAATTCCACCGAGCAGATTTCCCGACCGATCGCGTACCGGTGCGGCGTT
>Ga0066388_100000990_pt1 | contig 15096 bp, 12 predicted proteins | sample PanSoiMetaGPlot6_FD_64539 | JGI IMG/M metagenome (GOLD analysis project Ga0066388, IMG submission 64539) | Tropical forest soil microbial communities from Panama analyzed to predict greenhouse gas emissions - Panama Soil - Plot 6 (Hybrid Assembly) | ecosystem: Environmental > Terrestrial >... | reverse complement strand
CGAACGAGAGCGCGGTGGCGTCGACCACCGGCAACAGCGCGAGCGCGGTGAAGTTGCAGAACATGGCGCCGACCGCGGTCAGCCCGCGCCCGAGATGGCCGAACGGGCGGCCGATGCGCAATGCCGCGATCAGCTCGCGGCGCCAGGCATAGATGATGACGACCGGCAGGACCGCGAAGGCGGACCGGAAAAACACCACCTGCCCCACCGGATAGCGGCTGCCGACCCAGCGCACGAGCACCGACATGACGGCAAAAAGCAACGCCGAGGCGACCTTGAGCAGGATGGCCTTGAGGAGATTCATCGCCCCGCTTGCCTGGGAACCGCCGGTGAACGGCAGCGTGATGGCAGGGGCGCCAATTGACCACGGCCGGCGCACTCGCGAAAGCCTTCTTTGCCCTTTATCATCAGGCGGATGCGGCGAACGACCCGGGGCTGCGGGGCCTGCGGACTGAGAGCAAGGATTAGCAACCAGGATCGATCAGCAAGGAGGATTCGCGATGGCAACCTATATCGTGCTGGCGAACTTCACCGAACAGGGCATCAAGAACGTCTCGGACACGCTCAAGCGGTCCGACGCGGTCAAAGCGACGGCGCAAAAGCTCGGGATAACGCTGAAAGACATCTATTGGACGCTCGGCTCCTGCGACATCGTCGCGACCTTCGAGGCGCCGGACGATGTCGCCATGACGGCGCTGGGGCTGAGCCTCGGCAAGCTCGGCAATGTGCGCACGCAGACGCTGCGCGCGTTCTCCGCCGCCGACATGGGCAGCGTTCTCAGCAAGGTGGTTTGAGCTGACGGAAACGGCGGCCGCCAGCCTATCTCCGTCATCCTGAGGCGCGCGTGCACCCCCCCGGCCTCATGGTGAGGAGGCGCGCGCAGCGCGCCGTCTCGAACCATGGCGGCGGATTCAGACTCGTGGCCATCCTTCGAGACGCCCTCGCTTCGCTCGGGCTCCTCAGGATGAGGTCGGAGTGGGTCGAAAGCCTCACCGACTTCTCAAGGTGACAGCGCAACTGCCGTGTTCGCGCCGGACTTTTGACAGCGTAACGCCGTCGCAGCGAGTGCGACGGCGTCACGACGTATCAGTTTTGCAGGAGACGGCGCGTTACTTCTTGCCCTCTTTGCCCTCTGCGGGTGGCGCCGGCCGCCGATAATTGTCGTGGCAATTGGCGCAGGCCTGCTGCACGTTGGGGAAGGAGGCCTTGAGCTCGTCGAGCGTGCCGGCCTTGCCCTCCATGGCGGCTTTGGCGAGAGCGGCGGCCTTGGCTTCGAAGTCAGCCTTGTTTTCCCAGATCTTCGGCAGTGCCCTGGACTTGGCATCGGGCGGCGGCGGCGCGGTGAACAGGGTCGGGATCCGCTTCGCGTTCTCGTGCCAGGTATTGAAGGCGGCCTTGGCCTGCGCGGCGTCGAAGGGCTGGTCGCCCTTCACCATCTGGGTCACGTTCTTGGCATTCTTGGCGTTCGATTTCATGAGCGCCTGGCGATCGGTGATCTGATCGGACTGCGCCAGGAGTACCGTTACTCCTCCGAGGATTGCGGTCGCGGCGATGATGCTGCGGATCATCTGATGTCCTCCCTGTTTCCCTCTCTCGTCCCACTGTCTCTTGAGGCAAATGCCGATCGACTTGTCATCGAGTCGGCATCGACCGGTATCGCAACCGCCGCCAAGAGCGCGCGGCGTCAGTGGACCAACACCAACCTTACTTTGTTATTCCTCCAGATTGCAGTGGGCGTGATGACAGCGCCGGAGCGGCGCCGTTCACGAACCCGTGAACGGCAACGCGCTACCTTGGACAGTCAAGGTCACAGCGTGTGCAGGCGGCGGCCTTCGGTCAGTGCGGTCCAGATGCGCTGCGGCGTCGCCGGCATGTCGACATGGCGGATACGGTAGGCGCGCCAAAGCGCATCGACGATCGCATTCATCACCGCCGGACAGGAGCCGATGGCGCCCGCCTCGCCTGCCCCTTTGACGCCGAGCGGGTTGGTGCGGCAAGGCACATTGCGGGTCTCGAACGCGAAGGCCGGCACGTCATCGGCGCGGGGCAGCGCATAGTCCATCAGACTCGCGGTGAGAAGCTGACCCGAGCTCTCCTCATAGATCGTCTGCTCCATCAGCGCCTGGCCGATACCCTGGGCGGCACCGCCATGCACCTGGCCGGCGAGCAGGAGCGGATTGAGCGTGACGCCGAAATCGTCGACCACGACGTAGTTGAGGATGGTGGTTGCGCCGGTGTCGGGATCGACCTCCACCTCGGCGATGTGGGTGCCGTTGGGATAGGTCGCCTCCGACGGCGCAAAGGCGTCCTTGGTCGTGAGCTTGCGGCGCGCGTCGGGCTTGCGCGCGAGCTCGGCAAACGCAATGGCGCGATCGGTGCCGGCGACGCGCACAGTGCCGTCGGCGAGCTCGAGGTCACCAGGCGCGGCTTCAAGCGCTTCGGCGGCGAGCTCCTTGAGGTTGGTGGCAAGCTTGTCGGCGGCTCCCGCAACCGAGGCGCCGCCGCAGGGAATGCTGCTCGATCCGCCGGTGCCGGTGCCGGTCGAGATGAGATCGGTGTCGCCCTGCACCACCCGCACACGCTCGGGCGGCAGCGAGAGCCGGTCGGCGATGATCTGGGCGAATGCCGTGTGATGGCCCTGCCCGGTCGACTGGGTGCCGGCAAAGACCTTGACCGCGCCATCCTCCTCGAGCCGCAAGGTCACCGTGTCAGGGCCGTTGTTGCCGCAGGCCTCGACATAGCTCGCGATGCCGATGCCGCGCAGCCGCGAGGCCTTGCGCGAGGCCGCGTGCCGGCGCGAGAACGAGCTCCAGTGCGCGAGCTCCAATGCGCGCTTGAGATGGCCCGCGGCATCGCCCGAGTCATAGGTCTTGCCGGTCGCCGTGGTATAGGGCATCGCGCTACGCCGGATGAAGTTGCGCCGCCGGATCGCATCCGGCGCCATGCCGATGTCGCGCGCCGCCGCATCGACCAGGCGCTCGATCAGATAGGCCGCCTCCGGGCGGCCGGCGCCGCGATAGGCATCGACCGGCACGGTGTGGGTAAAGACGCCGCGCACGCGCACGGAGCAGGCCGGAATGTCATAGAGGCCAGGCGACATCTCGGAACCAATGAAGGGAATGAACGGCGCGAAGGTCGAAAGGTAGGCGCCGAGATCGGCGACGAGATCGACCTCGAGCGCCAGGAAGCGCCCCTCGGCATCGAGCGCGAGCCGTGCGGTGGTGTGATTGTCACGGCCATGCGTATCGGCGAGGAAATGCTCGGCGCGATCGGCGATCCATTTCACCGGCCGCTTGAGGCGCTGCGCCGCGACCGCGGCGAGCGCATATTCGCGATAGGCAAAGAGCTTGGTGCCGAAGCCGCCACCGACGTCGGGCGTCACCACGCGCATGCGCTCGGGCGGGATCCGCAGCACATTGTTGCAGAGCACGTCGCGCACCATATGGCTGCCCTGGCTCGACAGCGTCAGCGTCAGACGATCGGCATCAGGATCGTACTCGGCGACGACACCACGGGTATCGATATAGTTGGCGGCGAGGCGCTGATTGACGACGCTGAGCGTTGCAGTGTGTGCCGCAGCTGCAAAGGCGCGCGCAGTCGCCTCGGTGTCTCCGATCGTCTTTTCGAACACCAGATTGCCGCGCGGCCACACCTTCGGCGCATCGGGCGCAAGCGTGCGCGTCGCGCCGATCACGGCCGGGAGCGGCTCCCAGTCGATCGCGATCGCTTCGGCGGCATCGCGCGCCCGCTCGATCGTGTTGGCGACCACGAAGGCGACCGCATCGCCAACGTGGCGCACCTCGTCCGGCGCGAGGATCGCGTAAGGCGGCGCTTCGATCTTGCAGCCCGGCACCTCGCCCTGGCACGGCAAGGTGCCGAGCGCCGCCGTGTCGGCGCCGGTGAGCACCAGCGCGACGCCCGGCACGGCGCGCGCCTTGGCGACGTCGGTGATGCGGAAGCGCGCATGTGCATGCGGCGAGCGCAGCACCACGGCGTGCAGACACCCGGGCGGCGCGTGATCGGCGACGTAACGCCCGGCGCCACGGAGGAGGGCGTCATCCTCCTTGCGGGTGACGGGCTGGCCGGTGCCAAATTTGGATGCGGGCATGGGCGTTCCCCAATGGAGAATCGAGCAACCACTTTAGCAAGCTGCGGGGATCGAGCGCATCGCTGGCAAACGGGCCTGAGCGAAACTCCACCGTGTCGCCGCTGTTCGGCGGACGCAGGCGCTTTATTGTTCTTTTGCAAGATTTGGAGTCGGCAATTCTATGCCGATGTCAGGCTCGTGTCAGAAACACTTAGCGACGAGCAGAATTCACGTTGTCATCACAGTCAAAACAAAAGCAATTAACGAATAATTCTTGCTTCCAACCTAGCGTGCAGTCGGGGCGATAAACGCCCCCAACGAGGTTCCTATGAGTGTTTCGAGCGTAGGCGCGTCGTCGTCGATGGCTGCGATGTTGGCGGCAAGCCAATCTCAAAGCCAAGTCGTCGATCAACCACACGACGGCGATAACGATGATGTCGGGGCTGCTCCGGTCCAGGCGGCACCAGCACCCGGAACAGGACGACTGGTCGACAAGACTGCTTGATCTGTTTCGGTATCGTTGGAAGCTCCGGCCTCGCGGCCGGGGCTTCCTCGTCTTCGTGCACCCGTTGATGCGAAAGCGGGCATGCGCGTGCGGCGAACGCAGCACGACTGCGTCATCCTCCTTGCAGGCGACCGGCCGGCCAGCACCGAATTTGGGTGCGGGCATTTTTCACCGCTGGAATCTGGCGCTACAACGCGCACCATACCACGAGTTGCGATCGGGCAATCCTTTATGCTCTTATTCTGTGCGCGCCGATGTCAGGGCCGACGATTCCGAGCAAAGGAACGTAGAGGAAGGGGGAAACAATGCATAATCGTGTTCTCATCGTTCTGGCTGCGAGCCTCGCCTCGGCCTCAACCCACATCGCAAGCGCGCAAGAGATCACCCTGAAGGGAATTACCTCGTTCGCCGAAAAGACATTCTACTCGCGCGGCTTTGAGCGCTTTATCGAAAAGGTGAATGCCGACGGTAAAGGTGTCATCCAGATCAACTACATCGGCGGACCGAAGGCGATGCCGCCGTTCGAAGTCGGCAATGCGCTCAAGGGTGGAGTCGTCGACATCGCCAACGTGACGGGTGCGTTCTACACCAATCTGATGCCGGAGGCGGATGCCTGGAAACTCACAGAGCGGCCGATGTCGGAAATCCGCAGCAACGGTGGATATGCCTATATGGCCAAGCTCTACGAGCAGAAGCTCAACGGGATCCTCCTTGCTCGTCACGTCGACAACAATCCCTTTCACGTCTATCTCACCAAGCCGATCAGCAAGCCCGATCTCACAGGTCTCAAATTGCGCATCACCCCGGTGTATCGCGATTTCTTCCAGGCACTCGGCGCAACCGTTGTCCAAACCGCGCCGGGGGAAGTCTACACCGCGCTCGAACGTGGCGTGGTCGACGGTTACGGTTGGCCGATCACCGGCATCTTTGATCTCGGTTGGCATGAGAAGACCAAGTATCGCGTCGACCCCGGTTTCTATAGCGCGGAGGTCAGCATCCTGATCAACAAGGCTAGCTGGGATAAGCTACAGGCTGCGCAGAAAAAGGTGATTACAGATGCGGCAGCGTGGCTCGAGGCGCAGGCGGCGGAAACAGCGCGGGAGAACGAGGCGGATATCGCCAAGCAAAAGGCTGCCGGCATTCAGGTGATCGAGTTCAAAGGGGCCGAGGGCACCGCCTATCGCAGTAAAGCATACGAGGCCGGCTGGGCCGGCATCATCAAGCAGAGTCCAGAGCACGGCGCGAAGCTGAAGGAGTTTTTCGCCAGATCCCTCTGAAGACCTGGTCGGGGCCGCGACATGCAGCGCATATCCGTCGTGTTCGGCCGCGTCTTTGACGCGATGATGCTGGCTGCCTGCTTGCTGCTGCTGTTCATGACGCTGCTGATCGGCGCCGACGTCGCAACGCGCAATCTTGGCGTCGGCGGGATCGCCTGGAGCAATGAGGTGTCCGAAAACATCCTTTATCTGATCACGCTGTTGTCCGCGCCCTGGCTGCTTCGGCAAGGACAGCACATCCGTGTCGATATTCTTTTGCGCGTCATCCCGCCCCGCATTGGCTGGCTGCTCGAATGGGTGAGCGATCTGATCGGGCTCGCCTGCTCGCTGTATTTCGTTTGGTATGGATGGAAGGTGACCGCCGCGAGCTACCAGGCCGGCGCAATGACCATCAAAACCCTGGTGACGCCGGAATGGTGGCTCCTGGCATTGCTGCCGGTCGCATTCCTGCTGGTGGCGATCGAATTTGTCTTCCGCATGCAACGGCTGAGCAAGGCCGAGCGGGCGCCGCGCATGGACGCGGTGTCGGCGTCGTGAGCTGGCAGCTTGCCGCACTCCTGCTGCTTGGCGGCTCCACGGTGCTGCTGTTCATGGGATTGCCGGTGGCGCTTGCCTTCGTTGCGATCAATATCATCGGGGCGATGCTGTATCTCGGAGGCGAAGCTGGGCTCGCGCAGATTGTGCGCAACAGCGTCGTAGCGGTCATGAATTTCTCTCTGACGCCGATCCCGCTTTTCATCCTGATGGGGGAAATCCTCTTTCATACCGGCCTTGCAATCAAAGTCATCGACGGAATCGAGCGGTTGATCAGGCAGGTGCCTGGCCGGCTCGCCGTGGTCGCCGTGGTTGCGGGCACGGTGTTCTCGGCGATCTCGGGCTCGACCATCGCGACAACCGCCATGCTCGGCTCACTGATGCTGCCGGTGATGCTGGCGCGCGGCTATCATCCGACCATGGCAGCCGGGCCAATCATGGCGATCGGTGCGGTCGACATGCTGATCCCGCCGTCCGCCCTCACCGTGCTGCTCGGCAGTCTGTCCGGAATTTCCATCTCGAAGCTGCTGATCGGCGGCGTCGTGCCCGGGCTCATCTTGTCCGTGGCATTCGTAGCCTACATCGTTGTCCGCGTGCGGCTGACGCCCGAGCTCGCTCCGCCGACACCGATCGACAAGCGATCGGGCTGGCAGAATTGGCGGCTGCTCGTGCTCTATGTGCTGCCGCTCGTTTTCATCTTTGCCGTAGTGATTGGTGCCATGTCCAGCGGCATCGCAACAGCAACCGAGTCGGCCGCGCTGGGCGCGATCGCGACGATGGCACTCGCTGCAGTCTACGGCGCGCTCAACCTTGACGCGCTGATGAAGTCATTGCGGGGGACAGTGGCGATCACCGGTATCATCCTTTTCATTATTCTAGGCGCGACGACTTTCTCGCAGATTCTGAGCTTTTCGGGCGCGACCGACGGTCTCGTCGCCGCCATTCTCGGACAAGGTCTTACGCCGTTCATGCTCGTTGCGATGATGATGCTGATCCTGATTTTCCTCGGCATCTTCGTCGACCAGGTCAGCATGATGTTGATCACGCTCCCCGTTTTCATGCCACTTGTGTTGAAGCTCGGAATTGATCCGGTCTGGTTCGGCGTGCTGTTTCTGATCTGCATGCAGCTTGGGTTGCTGTTGCCGCCGCATGGATTGCTGCTCATGACCATGCGCGGCGTTGCCCCGCCGGAAGTGACGACAGCGCATATCTTCCGGGCGGTCGTGCCCTATGTGATCATGAGCCTTTTGCTGCTCGGATTGCTGCTGCTGCTTCCGGCGGTCGCCACGTGGTTGCCGAACTTGCTCATCGGGTGAGCAGCCCGTAAAGAAAGCCGGATGAAACCTCACCCAACCGTGGCCGCGGTCATCGCGCAAGACCTTGCCGGCTACGGCGCGCGCCGCTGCTTCGGCCTGCTCGGCACTGCGAATTTCAAGATTTCGCACGCGCTCGTGGAAGCGGGCGTCGAGCTGATCTCCGCACGCCACGAGGGCAATGCCGCCAGCATGGCTGATGCCTATGCCAAATCCACGGGCGAGCTCACCCTGTGCAGCGTGCATTCGGGACCGGGGCTGACCAATGCGATCACCGGAATTTGCGAGGCTGCGAAAAGCCGCACGCCGCTTCTGGTCCTGGCTGGCGACGTGCCGACGGGCAACGTGAAATCGAATTTCTACATCGAGCAGGCCGAGCTCGTCCGCTCCGTCGGCGCGGTTTCAGAGCGCATTCATACCGCATCGAGCGCGCGCGAGGACACGCTGCGCGCCGCGACCCGCGCCATGCACGACCGCCGGACAGTCGTGCTCAGCCTGCCGCTCGACGTCCAAGACTCCCCGGCCCCCTTAAGCAATTCGCCATTCAAGCTGCCGCCTCCGGCAAGCCCGATGCATCCGGGCCCGACGGCCGTGCGGCGGCTGGTCGATATCATCTTGCGGTCGAAGCGCCCGCTCGTCCTTGCCGGGCGCGGTGCCGTGGTCTCGGATGCGGAAGGAGCGCTCGTCGCGCTTGCCGATCGTATCGGTGCCTTGCTGGCGACCTCGGTCTGCGGCCACGGATTGTTTGCGAACAATCCGTGGTGTCTCGGAATCAGCGGGGGTTTTTCCTCCCCGGTCGCCGACGAGCTCATTGCAGAAAGCGACTTGATTCTCGCATTCGGGGCAAGTTTGACAGCATGGACCACCAAGAAGGGCAAGCTGATCGCGCCCGATGCAACGATCATCCAGATCGATATCGAGGGCGCAAAGCTCGGCTATCACACGCCGGTGCAGCACGCCGTGCTGGGCGATGCGAAAGCCGCAGCGGACGATTTGCTGGTAGAGCTGCAGCGGCACAACGGATCGCGCGCGCAACCTGGCCGCCGCCGTGAAGACATCCGCGAACGCATGGGCGCGGGTGACAACCATCACAGCCCCTATCGAGATGTGTCCAACTCAGACTTCATCGATCCGCGAACGCTGAGCAAGGCGGTCGATGAAATCCTGCCGCGCGATCGCGTCGTGGCTTCTGATTCCGGACACTTTTGCGGTTGGGTGCCGCGCTATCTGCGCGTGCCGAACGCGCGCGCGTCCTGCTTGAGTCATTCGTTTCAGTCGGTGGGGCTTGGGCTCGCCTCGGCGATCGGCCTCGCCGTTGCCAATCCGGGAAAACTCGCTGTACTTGGTGCGGGCGACGGCGGCTTCATGATGTCAATTGCCGATCTTGAGACAGCTCTGCGTCTCAAACTGCGGATGTGCATCCTGATCTACAACGACAGCTCCTACGCGGCCGAGGTTCATTTTTTCCGACGGAAAGGCTATCCGATCGACATCGTCCGATTTCCCGAAACCGATTTTGCCGCCATCGCACGGGGCTACGGCGCAAGCGCAGCGACGGTGAGAACCCTCGCCGACCTCGAACCGTTGCGAGAGTGGGTGGAGAAAGGTGCGCCGGGCCTGTTCGTGATCGACGGCAGAATCAATCCCGATCTTGAAGCGGATTGGCACGCCGAACATTTTCCGTGAGGTGGCACACAGTGAATGGAGCCCGCCTCAGTCCGGCTTGACACCGGCCGCCTTGACGACCTTGGCCCACTTCTCGGTTTCGTCGGCCAGGAGCTTGCCGTACGCGGCGGGCGATCCATGCAGCACCGTGGAGCCCAAGTCGGCGAATTTGGCCTTGAGCTTGGGATCGGCAAGTCCCGCGTTGATTTCCTTGTTGAGCCTGTCGACGATCTCGGCGGGCGTGCCTCTTGGCGCACCGATACCATTGACGGAGCTCGATTCGTAGCCGGGGACGAAGTCGCCGATGGTCGGCAACTCGGGCAATATCTCGGTGCGCGTGGCGGTGGTTGTCGCGAGAGCGCGAAGCTTGCCGGCCTTGATATATTCGATCGAGGAGATGAGGGTATCGAACATGACCTGCACCTGCCCACCGAGCAAATCGGCAATTGCCGGAGCTGCACCGCGATAAGGCACGTGCACCATGTCGACGCCGGTCATCAGCTTGAACAATTCGCCGGACATGTGTTGAACGGTGCCATTGCCGGCAGAGGCCATGTTGAGTTTTCTGGGATTGGCCTTTGCATAGGCGATGATTTCAGGAACGGATCGGACCGGAACTGAAGGATGCACTTCCAGCACGCTGGGATTGACCGTCACGCTCGCGATCGGTGCGATATCGCGGAGGAAGTTGAAGCTGAGTTTGTCGTAGAGGGAAGCATTGACCGCGTGCGCGGGACCGATTGTGAGGAGCGTATAGCCGTCGGGTGGGGCGCGCACGACCGCTTCGGTCGCGATGTTGGCGCCGCCGCCCGGCCGGTTCTCGACGATGAACGCTTGGCCGAGCCGCTCCGAAAGCCATTGACCGATCAGTCGAGCAAGAATGTCCTGTCCGCCACCGGGCGCATAGCCTACGATGATCCGTACCGGCCGTGATGGATAGGCTTGCGCTCTTGCCACGCACGGCACGCTCGACGTAGCGGCCGCGCCGGCAGCCAGCTGCAGGAACCTGCGGCGGGGAAGTTTCATCTCGTCCTCCCATCGCCCTCCCAATCGCGCGGACATGGAGCCTATATCGATAGCGATTTGTTGACAAGTCAACACCATCGATTTCTATTGCGCCACGCATGACGAGGAGCGAGCCATTCATGGCGATCGAGCCGCTGCAGCGTCGGAACGACTCCATCAATTACCGGGTCTATGCGCTCGCAAGCTCGCTGAGCAAAGGAGCGATGCGTTTCTATCTTGCCAGGTTCGGTCTCGCATTGCCTGAAATGCGGCTGCTGAGCACGCTCGGAAGCCATCGCCGCCTCTCATCGATCGAACTCGTGAAACTGACCGCGATGGACAAGGGCCTCGTGAGCCGCGTCCTGAACAGTCTCGCGAAGCGAGGGTGTGTCGAGCACGTCCTGTCAGCCGCGGGCTCCGGCCGCCGCGTTTGGAAATTGTCGAGGACTGGCGCCACATTGGTGGCGCGACTCCGGCCGGTATGGAGGGAACGCGAAAGCCGATTACAGGCCGACCTGTCCGCGCAGGAGCACGCATTGCTGCTGCGGCTGCTCGATCGCCTCTTTCACGCGTCCGAAAAGCTGCGGGCCGAGGAGGCCAAGACCTTGCCCAAGACTTTGCCGCGCGCGCCAGGGCGCAAATCGCCGGGACGACGGCGTGTTTCCAAAAGGAGCGTGACGATCACGCAAGCTGTTAGCTGACGAACCGGAGATCCACCATGCCTCAGTATGAGTCTCCCTACGACCCATCCACGAGTCCCAAGAAGCTGGAGCACATCATCTACGAAAAGAAGGGTCACGTCGCCTATGTGACGATCAACCGCCCGCACGTGAAGAACGCGCTTCATTCATATGCTTATGCAGAGTTGCGGTCGTGCTGGCGCGACATCGGACTCGATCCCAACATCTATGTTGGCATCGTGAGCGGTGCCGGAGAGGCCTTTTGTGCGGGGCGCGATGTGAAGTTTCTCGCCGAGTACCAGTCCAAGGGCTTGCGCACGCCGCACGAAGACCCCAACAATCCGCTCTTTCATTGGGGCGGCGGTGGTCAGCCGAGCGACGCCAATCTCGAAAAGCCGCTGATTGCCGCCATCAACGGCCTTGCGGTGGGCGTCGGCCTCACGCTTGCGCTGCAATGCCAACTCCGGGTCATGGCCGACACCGCCTGGATCGGCGACACCCACACCAAGGTCGGCAGGCTCGGCTCGGCGCACAATCTCTATGAGATGCTCCCGCGCACGACCGCCGCCTATCTCACGCTCTGTAACGGCCGACTGACCGCACAGGAGTGTTTGCACCAGGCCATTGTCAACAAGGTTGTGCCCCGCGAGAAGCTGATGGCCGCGGCAGAGCAGCTGGCTGAGATGATCTGCGACAGCTCGCCGACCGCGGTCCGAGCCGCGATCCGGCTCTATCGACTGAGCGCCGCATTCTCGCCTGCGCTTGTTGCCTATGCACGACACCTCGATCAGGAGACTGCCGAAAGCGAGGACGGCGCAGAAGGCCCGCGTGCTTTCCGTGAGAAGCGCAAGCCGGCTTGGAAGGGACGGTAGCGAGTTGGACGCGCCACCCAGGACTTCCTTGGGCGATTTGACGCCTTCCTTTGGCGATCTGACGCCGCTGCTCGCGCCGCGCTCGGTGGCCGTCGTTGGCGCTTCGGATCGCGAGGGAAATCTCGGCGGCCTTGCGGTCAGCTTCCTGCAGAAATTCGGCTATCGCGGACCAGTCTGGCCGGTGAACGCCGGCCGCTCGGCCGTTGCTGGCCTGCCCTGCTTTCCGCATTTGAGTGCCCTGCCGGCGCTGCCCGACCTGGTGATCATCGCGGTGCCGGCCGAAGCCGTGATCGAGGTCGTGCGGGATTGCATTTCCGTCGGCACTCCCGCCGCCATCGTATGGGCTGGCGGCTTTGCGGAGATCGGTGACAGTGGGCAGGCACGGCAGAGACAACTCGAAGACACGTGCCGCGGGAGTCGCTTGAAGTTATGCGGCCCGAATTGCATCGGCATCATCAACACATCGATCGGGCTGACGGCCTCGTTCAGCTCGCTGATGACGGAATTCGATCACCTCACACCTGGCGCAGTGTCGATGGTCAGTCAGAGCGGTGGGACCGCTGTGACGGCGCATGGCCGCGCGCAGGAGCTTGGACTTGGTTTTCGAATCACGATCAGCTGCGGCAATGAGGCGACGCTCTCGATCGGGGACTTCATTCATGCGCTCGCCCAGGACGACGAAACGCGCGTGATCGCAGTCTACGTGGAGGGCCTCTCGGACCCCGGGCGATTTGTGGAGGCCCTCGGCGAGGCGAAAAGACGCGGAAAGCCGCTCGTGATTCTGAAGGGCGGCGCCAACGAGCAGAGTGGACGCGCGGCGCTTGCGCATACCGGCAAGCTCGCCGGCATCGATCGCACGTATGACGCAATTTTCCGCGAATTTGCGGCTATTCGCGTCTACTCGACGGAAGAGCTGCTTGATGTATCGTTGCAATTGGCCTCGCTGCGTCCGGGACAACGACCCGCCAGCAACCGGGTCCTGATAAGCACCTTTGGCGGTGGCTCCGGCGTGCTTGCTGCTGATCAATGCATGCACGAAGGACTCGACGTGCCGACCCTCGATGCGGACACTCGTGCGCGCCTCAAACCGATTTTCTCTCCGCTCGGCTCGTCCATGAACCCGGTCGACCTGACGCCAGGGTCGATGACAAACCCGAAATATCGCGCAACCCTGCCGGCTGTGCTGAAGACGTTGGTCGACGCGCCCAACATCGACAGCTATGTGTTCATGAGCGCAGGATTTGGTGCACTGGCGCCCGAGCTCGCGAAGATGTTCGAAAACCTCCGAGCCAATACCGACAAGCCAATCTGTGTCAGCTGGCTGTCACCGCCGCAAGGACTCACGCGAGACCTCGCTCAACGCGGCATCTTGGTGTTCGATGAGCACGCGCGCGCAATCCGTGCAATGGGCCACCTCGTCCGCTATGCCGCGAACACGCGGCATAGGATCGGCCAACGGCCGGATCTGGCAAAGCCGTTCGCCTGGAGCGATGTCATCGATATCAGGGCAGTGGGAAAGGTTGTCTCTGAGAATGTTGCCGCGAGGATCCTGGAGCTTTCCGGGCTACCGGTTGCCAAGGGCTGCCTCGCGCGAACCACCGAGGAGGCGGTGCGGGCTGCCGACGACGTCGGATACCCGGTTGCGATCAAGGCCATCTCTCCGGCGATCACGCACCGTGCCGCCGGCGGCCTCGTCAAGCTCGATGTCGAAGATGCCGACGCGGTCGCAAGGGCCGATCACGCACTGCGCGAGCGCGCCGCCGAATGCGGTGTTGCGCTCGATGGGACGTGGGTTCAGCACATGGTCGCGGGCCATCTGGAGCTGCTGGTGACCGCATTCCGCGACCGGCAATTCGGCGTGATGGTCGGTTGCGGGATGGGCGGCGGCGTGACCGAGGTCATCGATGATGTCGTCTTTGCGCGAGCGCCCATCGACGCCGACGGTGGATATGACCTGCTCGGACGCCTGCGGACCATCCAGCGCCTGCCGACGCTGCTTTCGGATGCCGACCGGCGGCGCGCGGCCAATTTTCTCGCAGGCTTTTCCGCCCTGATGGCAACAGCCCCGTGGGAGAGGTTCACCTTCGAAGTCAATCCGGTGAAAGTGGGAGCCAACGAATTGGCGGCGGTGGACGCCCTTCTGGTGATCGACGAGGGAGGAACGGCCTGATCCTGCAACAAGTGCGCGGAGCCGCTGAAGCGTTTCTCGGCAAGCGATCTACGCGGCCGTTTCAGACAGCAATCGTCGCATGACCTTTGGGTCACGTTCGATCGCTAACAACAACGCGCGGGCCGGTGCATCAGGCGTGCTGCGGTGCTGCTCCCAGTCACGCAAAGTGGTGATAGGCAGGTGAAACGCCTCGGCAAATTCCGCCTGCGTCATCCCCAAGCGCTGCCGGAGCACCTTAACGCGCGATACCCGGCGCATCTTCGCCAATTGTTCGCGAGTGAGCGGCTGCGCATCGGGGTCGGACCGCGCCGCCGCGATGACCTCCTCGTCGGTCATCGCATCGACCCGAGCCCAATCGGTCTTGTCAGGTGGAAGATTGTTACGGGAGTAGCGAACCATCCTTGAAGCAATGCTCTTGCTCATGTCGTGTCACCCAGCAGCGGTGGGAGCCGTTTGTATGACCAGCTGGTCGCGGCATCATAGGCATGGCCCAATTGCAGGCACGCCAGCTCGCCGTGGTTCGGAGCCACGATCTGGATGCCCATGGGCAGACCCTGAGCGTTGAAGCCCGCCGGCACGGCGAGCGCAGGAGAGCCGGCCATGGTCACGGGAAGCATGCCCTTCATCCATTCGTGATAGGTCGTCATCTGTTGGCCGGCGATCTCACGCGGCCAATGCAGATCGACATCGAATGGAAACAGCTGCGCGGTCGGCAGCACGAAATAGTGGTAGGTTTCGAAGAAACGTCGCAGCGCGTGGTACCACTCGGTGCGCACACCGGACGCCGCCGTGATGTCGAAGGCCGATAGCTTGAGCCCGCTCTCCACTTCGAACACCGACTCGGGCTTCATGAGCGCACGCTTGGCCGGATCACGGTAGTGGGCCAGCAAGGCGCCGCCGTTCTGCCAGGCGCGAAGCTGCTGCCACGCCTGCCACACCTTGTCGATCGAATAGTCCGGCACGGCGTCCTCGACGATGCAGCCGAGCG
>Ga0066388_100000989_pt1 | contig 15096 bp, 8 predicted proteins | sample PanSoiMetaGPlot6_FD_64539 | JGI IMG/M metagenome (GOLD analysis project Ga0066388, IMG submission 64539) | Tropical forest soil microbial communities from Panama analyzed to predict greenhouse gas emissions - Panama Soil - Plot 6 (Hybrid Assembly) | ecosystem: Environmental > Terrestrial > Soil... | reverse complement strand
GGATGACCGTCACGGCGTCCATGGCGGCGCTGCTGCGCACCGCGCCGATCTCGTGCGCGACGAAGGCATACACCTGCTGCGCGAGCACGGCCTTGTTCTTGGTGTCGAGCACCAGCTCGCGCGACAGCTCCAGCACCGCGGGGTCGGCGATCTGGATGCCCGGCGACGCCTCGAGCGCGTCCATCGCCGAGGCTGGATACTTCCCGCCGGGGTCCGTCGCCGGGATCGGGCGCGAGTACGGCAGGGCGTCGAAGGTCACCGAGTAGGTGAGGCTCGCCGCGCCGTCGACCCGTCCGCTCCAGCGCCCGCGCCGATCGCCGTCGCCCTCGCCGATGCTGAAGCGCATCTGCTCGGACTTGACCTGCTCGGCGAGCAGGCGTTGATAGCCGGAGGTGCGGGGCAGGGGTACGTCGACGACGGTTCGGCTGCCGCGGCCGGTCACGGTCACGACGAAATCGACGCGCCACGTGCCCGCCTCCTCGGCAGTGCTGAGCGGGTAGCCGAGGGCGAGCACCTTGTAGAGAAACAGCGCGACCCCCGCGGCAATCAGCCCGCCGCTCACCGCGACCCATGCACGCATAGGGAATCAGACCAGTGATTCTCAACCGTCGAGTGTCGGCCGACGGGCGCGGACGCCGCCGGCCGTGCCATCGACGATGCAGTGCGTTGTAACACGCACATCCCAACGCCGCCACCGCGCGGGTTCGTGAAGAAATTCACCACAGAGGACACAGAGGTACACAGAGCCGCACCGAGGAGGGCGCGGATCCGGCCGCCCCCTGCAGGCCAGGCAGATTCTGGTGCCGAAAAAAAGCGAGGGGCGGCCGGCTCTGCGCCTTCACCTCAATGGTCCTCTGTGTACCTCTGCGCCCTCTGTGGTGAATCTCTTCGCAAGCCCGCAGGCGCGGCGACGTTTTGACGCCCGGCAATGGCAATGACGCGTGCGAGGCCCGCATGCAGGTGCCCGCGGGCCGCTGCTCCCAGCAACCGCGCGGGTGCGCGCTGCACGGCGACGGCTCGGCATGACGCTTGCTGCCCGAACGCGCAGGGGAATCTGGAGGCATCCACGATGCGACTCACTTCGATGAAGCTCTGCCGGTTCGAGCGCGGCGTGATGCAGATCGTGCTGGCGAGGCGCGCGGACATTGCGTGGGGACGACTGTCGGCGATCGAGAACGGGGACGCGGAGGCCCGGCCGGAGGAGCTGCAACGCATCGCCGCGGCGCTGCAGGTTCCGCTCAAGGCGCTGCTCGCCGGCTATCCCGGCGAAGTGTCCAGCGCCTGAGGACGAGGCGGGTCCGGAACGCGGACGGCGGGTCCGTCCGCGTTCCGGTGATCCTCGCTCGCAGCGGCCCTAGGGAAGCTTGGCCTTGAACGTCGTCGCGTCGTCGGCATCGACGTTCGCGACGGGGAAGACCGATTCCCAGCACGCGGGGTCGTCGCTGCGGATCAGCTGCACGGTCAGCTGCGTGCCGGGGTTCAGCGGCAGCGCGCTCAGATCGAGGTTGGCGCCCTTGCCCTTCACGATGATTTTCGACTTGCCGTCTGCGCCGCCCTTGGCGAGCACCTTGGAGATGCCGTCGCCGCCGGCGTTCGTGTCCTTGAACTTGTAGCCCTTGTCCGAAACCGCCTGCCAGTTGCTGCCGCCGGGGATGTCGATGGCAAGGTCGGCGTTGCTGGTACCGGCATAGACGCACAGGTTGTAGCTGGTCGTGCCGGTCGGATCGCCGAAGTCGGTCTGCCCGAGCGCCGGTCCCTTCAACCACTTCCAGATGAGCTTGTTCTTCGACGCATCGCCGGGCTGCTTGAGGTTGATGCTCGCCTTGCCGGGCGACAGACACCCGCCGGCGGGTGTGGTCGGGCAACCGGCAGGCGGCATCACTACCGCTTCCTCGATGTGATAGATGTTGTTGTCGAAGCCGGCGACATAGATCTCCCCGGAACTGTCCTCGCCGAACGTGGTCGGCCTGAGGCCCGGCACCACCTGGCCGAATGTGGTCAGGTTCCATGTCATCCCGTTGTCCGGCGTCGCCAGGCTGTAGATGTCGGACGAGCAGAAGTCGGCGAAGAAGTACTGCCCGTTGAGCGTGGGTGATTGTGTACCGCGATAGATGAAGCCGCCGGTGATTGAGCAGCGGTCGGGGTTGTGGTCGTACTCATGCACCGGAAAGGTGAACATGCTCGTCGGCGTGCACGTCGCCGTGGTCATGGGGCAGCTGCTCGGCGGGTCCTCGGGCGAGCCGTTGCCTTCGAAGCAGTCCCAACCGTAGTTGACACCACCGGAGCCGCCGGCGGGCTCGAAGTCGACTTCCTCGAAGTTGCTCTGGCCGACGTCGGCAATGAACATGTCGCCGGTGCTGCGATCGAATGAGAAGCGCCACGGGTTGCGCAGCCCCAGGTCCCAGATTTCCTCCGCAGCGGTCATGCTGCCGGCGAAGGGATTGCTCGGCGGGATGGCATACGGCGAGCCGGAGTCGACGTCGATGCGCAGCAGCTTGCCCAGCTTGGTCGTCAGATCCTGGGCGCGATCGCCGGGATCGCATCCGGAGCCGCCGTCACCGAGGCTGATGTAGAGGAATCCGTCCGGACCGAAGATGAGGCCGCCGCCGTTGTGATTGGCGAACGGCTGCGCCTGTGACAGCACGGGCGTGGCGCTGAGCGAGTCGGCGACGTCCGGGTTCATGCTCACGGTGTAGCGCACCACCTGAGTATCGCCAGCACCGTCGGTGTAGTTGACGTAGAAGAACCCGTTGCTCGCGTAGTTCGGATGAAAGGCGAGACCGAGCAGACCTTGCTCGCTGAACTGGTTCGTCGCGCTCGGCGAGACCAGTGAGCTGATATCGAGAAACGGCGTGCCGAGCACGGTGCCGTCGCTCTGCACGACACGGATCGTACCGCCCTTCTCGACCACGAAGAGACGCGAGTCGCCCGCGTTGGCGATCGTCACCGGCAGCGTCAGGCCGCTGGCGAACGGCGTCAGCGTGATGTCGACGGCATGTGCCGCAGGCCCGGCAACGGCGATGAGGAGCGCGGCGCCGAGCGCGCGCGCAACGAGCTTACACCCGTGTCCTGCGAGTACCCTCATTCGAACTCTCCCCCTTTCGCAAGTGCGCCCCGAGATCGAACCTATACCACAGTTGGCGCTGCCGCCATTGGGGTTTCTGCCCGATTTCCGACGCGTTCTTGTGCAATGCTGTGCCAGCGTGTAGCTGGCGAGCGCCCATGTCCCGGCTGCTCGTCCAGCTCGTGCGCCAACCCGCTGACGACTATCTGAACGCGCTGGCGCGGTGGCTCGCCGGCTGGCGCTGGCCGCGCGCGGTCGTCCTGCTTGTCGCTGCGGGCTTGACGTGGTGGGTCTACGTGCCGCTGCACGAGCTGGCGCACGCGTTCGGCTGCCTGCTCGGCGGCGGCAGCGTGTCGCGGCTCGACATCGATCCGCTCTACGGCGCGGCCCTGCTGCAGCGCGTCTTTCCCTTCGTGTCGGTCGGCTCCGACTACGCCGGGCAGCTCACCGGGTTCGACACGCACGGCAACGATCTCACCTATCTGCTCACCGACTTCCTGCCTTTCGTCGCGACGATCGTGATCGGCGTGCCTCTGCTGCAGTCCGCCGGCCGGACCGGATGGTCGCCGACGGCGCAAGCGGCTGTGTTCGGCGCGTCGCTGCCGGTCGCCTTCGCGCCGTTCATCTCGCTGACCGGCGACTACTACGAGATGGGTTCGATCATCGTGTCGCGCGCCGTGCGCGCGTTCGACCCCGCCTTCCCGCTCACCCGCTGGCGCAGCGATGATCTGTTTCGGCTCGCCGATCAACTCTTCGGTACCGCTGGGGATGGATCGGCACACGACGCGGTCGGGCTTGCCGCGTCCTTTCTGGTCGGCGGTGCGCTCGCTCTACTGACCTACGCCGCTGGCGGCGCCTGCGGCCGGGTCTTCGCCCACCGCCGCGCCGTCGACCCCCAGCAATCGGGCCTGTGAAGCGCACCACCGAAAGCCGGTTCAGTCCAGCAGTCCACTTCAGATTGACGCGGCAAGTGCCATGCCCGTCTTGAATTTTCTCCACAGGCGAATGCGGGTCACTGTGCGCCGTGCCGCTCGGCGAGACATGGCTTCTGCCGTGTGGCCGGGCATCCCGATCGTCAGCTTTCTTGACACCTGGCGATCTTTCGACGCGGCCGGCGACCGCGGACTGTAGAGGACTCTGTAGTGCGACATGCAGGTTTCGAGCGTCTGGTTGGCCCTCTCGGCGGCACGTCCTGTGCTCACAATATGGCCATGCACCTTGCCCGGGAGCGCAGCACCGCCAGCAATCGGAATCCGGCCGAGCCGAATGCTGCACACCCGATTGCCGAGGTTCACCAGGCGCACATGGTGCTGATGCTGCGCTGGGTGCTGATCGTTGCGACCTCGTATTTGGTGTTGTTCAGTCGTCCGCTCTCGGAAGTGACGCCGACGGTGGCGCTGTTCATCGCCGGCTACCTGGCGTCCAACGTCGTCTTGACCGAGCTGGCGCCGCGGCTGCGCGCGCGGGCGCTGCTCGAGTGGGTACTGCTCATCGTCGATACGCTGGCGGTCGCCGCGGCGGTCGCGCTCACCGACGCCTCGTCGAACGACCTGTTCGTCCTCTACTTCGCGGTCCTGTTCCTCAGCGCGTTGTCTGAGCGCATCGGTCTGGTGGTCGGCGCGGTCGTGCTCATCATGGTTGCGCATCTCTACACCGTGTCGCATTTCCTCGACCTCGGTGTGCTGTTCCAGCACGGCTACATGCTGCGCATTCCGTTCCTGTTCGTGGTGGCGTTGTTCTTCAGCCACCTCGTGCATCACGCCCGCGCCCGCGAACGTACGCTGGAGGACTCGCGCGCGAGCGAGTTGCGCCTCGACCTGCTGTCGGCGCTCAGCCATGACCTCAAGAACGCGCTCGGCGTGGTCGACTCGCTGGCCGATCTGCTGCTCGACGGCAGCGCCGGTCCGCTCAACGCGCAGCAGGCCGACCTCTCGCGCCGCATCCAGTCGAGCACGCGTCAGGTGCTCGCGCTGGCGCAGAATCTCCTCGATGCCGAACGGGTCGAGACCGGCCGGCTGGTGCTGCAGCGGCGCCGCGCCGACCTGACGGCGGTGATCCACGACGCGCTGGTGGTCGCCGGCAATGCCAGCGAGATCAAGGGCGTCGCGCTCGATGCGCGTATCGAGCCCGATCTGCCGTTGATCTCGATCGATACGGCGCAGATGGAACGGGTGATCGCGAACCTGCTCGGCAACGCCATCAAGTTCACGCCGGCGGGCGGCGGCGTGCGCCTGAACGCGCGCACGGTGAGCGACGCGATCGAACTGTCGGTGAGTGACGACGGCCCGGGCATCGCGCCGGACGAATTGCCGCGCCTGGCGGAACGGCACTATCGCGGTTCGCGCAGTCGCGGCATCGAGGGCTCGGGACTCGGGTTGTTCATCGTCCGCGCCGTCGTCTTCGCACACGGCGGCGCCATGCGCATCGCCAGCGGCACCGGCCGCGGGACCACGGTGACCGTCTCCCTCCCGCTCGCCGCGCCGTCGCACCTTGTCGAAGAGTTCCCCGCCGCGCCGCCCGCCGTCGTGCAGGTGCGCGCCGCGCACGTGGGCTAGGGCCCGCCTCCCCCCAGCCCCCCCTCCCGACCTCCCCCGCCGCCGGCTCCAGTGCGGAGCGGCGCGCGGGGGAGACGCCCGCCGTCAGCGCCGTGGCAGCCCGACCGGACAGTAGTGTAAGGGAGCGCGATGGCGACGGCGAAGAAGCTGCTCGTGCTGTTGCTCGCCAGCGTGCTGGCGGTCGTCCTGCTCGAGGTGGCGGCGGCACGGCTCTACACGCGCGTCACCCAGCGGCCCTTCGACCGCGCCGAGGCGCGGGCAAGACTGTTGGCGGGTGCGCCCGTCGAGCCGGACGTGCCGGCGCCGGCGGCAGTGACCAATGATCCGCGGGTCGCCGATCAGCACGTCATCATCCATCCGTACTTCGGCTACGTCGTCGATCCCAGCACGCCGCGCGTCAACAGCTTCGGGTTCTTCGGTCCCGAGCCGCTGACGACGCGCAGCCGCGACGTGGCGATCATCGCCGTGTTCGGCGGCTCGGTGGCCGATCAGTTTGCCAAGACCGCGGCTGGTGCGCTGCGCGAGCAGCTCGCGGCACGCGGTCCGTATGCCGGCCGCCGCATCGAAGTGATCAACCTGGCGCTCGGCGGGTACAAGCAACCGCAGCAGCTGCTGGTGCTGTCCACTCTGCTGGCGCTGGGAGCGCAGTTCGATGTGGTCATCAACCTCGATGGCTTCAACGAGATCGACGGTGCCAAGGACAACCTGCAGGACGGCGTCAATCCGTTCTTTCCTTACACCTGGAATCTGCACGCGCGGCGCGGGCTGGACAGCGCGGCCGCCGTGCATATGGCGAAAGCGGATCTGATCCGCGCGCGGCGGGAGGACGTCCGTCAGTGGTTCGCGCGCTGGCCGCTCTTTCAGAGCGCGTTCTTTCTCACGCTGTGGGAGCTGCTCGATCGGCGCGAGGCGGCAGCGCTCGCCGGCGAGACGGTGGCGCTGCGGTCGGCGCTGGCGCAGAGCGAGCACACGCCGCAACAGACGGGGCCACCGGTCGACTTCGCCGACGATCAGGAAATGTACCTCGCCTACGTCGAGATGTGGGCGCGCGCGTCGATCGAGATGGAGGTGCTGTGCGCCGGGTGGGGCATCCGCTACATGCACTTCCTGCAGCCGAATCAGTATCTGCCCGGGTCGAAGACGCTGACGGACGAGGAACGCGCCACGGCGTATGATCCAGACGTCGCCGATACGCAACGGGTCGCGACGGCGTATCCGATGCTGATCGAGCGCGGACTCGACCTGCGGGACCAGGGCGTCGATTTCATCGATCTCACGACGCTGTTCCAGAACGAACCGCGCACGGTCTACAGCGACACCTGCTGTCATCTCAACGCGCTCGGCAATGAGCTGATGGCGACGGCCATCGCCCAGGCCGTCAATCGCGCGGCGGAGGAACCCGCCGCGGCGGTCGAGAACCAGCCACCCGCCGAGGCGATCGCGGATCAACCACCCGCCGCGGGAATGGAGGATCAGCCACCGGCAGATGCGCACGAGGTGCCGGCCGAGTGAGCGACGGCCCGCCGGTCGGTTTCCCTTCGCTCTGGGCGTGTGAAACAAGGGCGAGGATGCGTGTGGGGTGGAGGACGCGTCGGAGCGCGTATTGCGGCCGGCTGGCCCTCGCCGGCCTGCTGTTGCTCGTGCGCAGTCCCCTCGCGCTGGCCGACACGGTGCTCGATGATTTCGAGACGCTGTCGGGCTGGACGGCGGCGACGTCCGATCCGGGGGTGAAGGTCGAGCTCGCCAGCGATCCCGGACCAAACGGCATGGCGATGCGCATCGACTTCAACTTCGAGTCGAGCGGCGGACACGTGCTGGTCCGCAAGCCTTTCGCGCTCGATCTGCCCGCCAACTATGCGTTCACGTATGCGTGGCGCGGCAGCGCGCCGCCGATCGATCTCGAGTTCAAGCTGATCGACCGCTCCGAGCGCAACGTGTGGTGGTACCGGCTGCCCGACGTCACCCCACCGACCGAATGGGCGACGGTGCGCATCAAGAAGCCGCGCATCGTGTTCGCGTGGGGCCCGGTCAGCGGCGGCAACCCGCGCGGCATCGCGTTCATCGAGTTCGCCATCACCGGCGCGGTCGGCGACCGCGGCTCGCTGTGGATCGACGACCTGCGCCTGGAGACGCGGCCGGTGCCGCCGCGATCGCCCCCGCCGCCGACGGTGAGCGCCTCGACGACCCTGAGCGGCCACGAATCGTCCAGCGTGCTCGACGACAACCCCTTCACCACGTGGCACAGCGGCGAGCTCGCACCCGAGCAGTGGGTGCAGCTCGACTTCACCGCACCGCGCGAGTACGGCGGCTTGGTCATCGATTGGGATCCGCAGGACTATGCGGTCGCCTACGACGTCGAAACCTCCGAGGACGGCCAGACCTGGACGACGTCGTTTCGCAGCACGCGGGGCAACGGGCGGCGCGACTACGTCTTTCAGCCCGACGGGGAGTCGCGCCTCTTGCGCCTGTCATTGCACGAGAGCAGTCGAGGGCAGGGCTACGGCATCCGCGAGCTGCGCGTGATCCCGCTCGAGCTCGCCGCCTCACCCAACCAGTTCATCGAGCGCATCGCACAGGAAGCGGCGCCGGGCTCGTATCCGCGCTACTTCTCGGGACAGCAGACGTATTGGACCGTGGTCGGGGTCAACGGCGGCGACAACGAAGCGCTGCTCGGCGAAGACGGCATGCTCGAGGTCGAGAAGGGCGGCTTCTCGATACAGCCGTTTCTGCTCGTCGACGGCGCGCTGGTGAGCTGGAACAACGTGGAGCTCACCCAGCAGTTGGAGGATGGCTACCTGCCCATTCCGTCGGTGCGGTGGAGCTACGGCGACCTATCGTTGACCATTACCGCGCTGGCCTCCGGGTCGCCCGCCGACCCGGTGTTGCTGGCGCGCTACCGGGTCGAGAACAGCAGCGATGCGCAACGCGAGGTGCGCCTCTTCGTCGTCGCGTGGCCCTTTCAGGTCCTGCCGCCGTGGCAGTCGCTCAACATGATCGGCGGGGTGTCGCCCATTCACGATCTGGTGTTCGACGCGCGCACCCTGTGGGTGAACCGGCGCAAGGCGGTCATCGCGCTGACGCCGCCGACCCGCGTCGGGGCCAGCACGGCGGATGAGGGCCCGATCGCCGATTTTCTCGCCAAAGGCGGGGTGCCGGAGCGCACGCAGGTGTCGGACAGTTACGGTTTCGCCAGCGGCGCGCTCGAGTTCCCGCTGCGCGTGCCGCCGCACGACGCGCAGACGGTCTACGTCGCGGTACCCTTTCACGACCCCGAGGAGCTGCTTGCGCGCAGCAGCGGCGTGGGGGCTGACGTCGAGTTCGAGCGCGCCATGACGACGATGAAGGCGGAATGGCAACGCCTGCTGGGGTGCGTCGAATTCAGCGTGCCGGCCGACGCACAGGAGCTGGTGCGCACCGTGCGGAGCAACCTGGGATACATCCTCATCAATCGCAACGGTCCGGCCCTGCAGCCGGGCGCACGCACCTACAGCCGGTCGTGGATCCGCGACGGCGCCATGATCTCGTCGGCCCTGCTCCAAATGGGCTTCACCGAGGAGGTGCGCGACTTCATCCGCTGGTATGCCGGTTACCAATATCCCGATGGGAAGATCCCCTGTTGCGTGGACCGCCACGGCGCCGACCCGCTGCCCGAGCACGACAGCAACGGGGAGTTCCTCTACGTCATCGCCGAGTACTATCGCTTCACGCGCGACATCGGGTTCGTGAACGAGCTGTGGCCGGCGGCGCAGCGAGCGGTGCGCTACATCGAGACGCTGCGCAACGAACGGCTCGGCGAAGCGTACACGCGTCCCGGCAAGCGGGCATTCTACGGGCTCTTGCCCGAATCGGTCAGCCACGAGGGATACGCCTCCCACCCCGTACACTCGTACTGGGACGACTTCTTCGCGCTGCGCGGCCTCAAGGATGCCGTCATGCTGGCCGGCGCGCTCGGCGACGACGACGCGGCGGCGCGCATCGCGGCTCTGCGCGACGCGCTGCAGCGCGATCTGCACGCCTCGATTGCCGCGGTCATCGCCGAACGCAAGCTCGACTACGTGCCGGCGTCGGTGGAGTTGGCTGACTACGACCCCAGCGCCACAGCGGTGGCCCTCCGCCCCGGCGGGGAGCTCGCGCGCATGCCGCAGCCGCAGACCGCGCAGACGTTTCAGCGCTACTACGAGGAAGTCGACCGCCGCCGGCGCGGTGAGGACTGGGATCTGTACGCGCCGTACGAGCTGCGCTCGGTGGGCGCCCTGGTGCGGCTCGGCCAGCGCGATCAGGCGCTCGACGTTCTGGAGGAAATCCTCGCCGGTCGGCGTCCGGCGGCGTGGAACCAATGGGCGGAGATCGTCTGGCGCGACGCCACCGCCCCGCGTTTCATCGGCGACATGCCGCATACCTGGATCGGATCCGACTACATCAGCGCGGTGCGCGACATGTTCGCCTACGAGCGCGAAGAAGACCGCGCCCTGATCGTGGCGGCCGGCATTCCGGCGCGCTGGCTCGGCGAGGACCCGGTCGGCGTGCGGCGCCTGCCGACGTACTACGGCGTGCTCAGCTACAGCATCCGGCGCGAAGCGCCCGACACGCTGCGCGTTCGTCTCTCCGGCGACCTCAGTCTGCCGGCGGGCGGCATCATCCTGGAACCGCCGTTGGCCCGACCGCTGACCGCCGTCAGCGTCAACGGCCGCGCGCGCACGGTCGAAGGCGACCACGTGCGCATCGACGAGTTTCCGGCTGACGTCGTCCTGGAATCCGCCGGCTCATCGGAAGCGGCGGCAACGCCAACCCCAAGTCCGGAGGCCGACGGCTCCAACCCAAAGCTGCAGGGCGGCGCGCCGTCGCCGCCGGGGGCGGATGAGGAGGGGTGATATTCTGCGACCGTCTTTTCCGCGCACCCCGCCCCGGCGGCGACGGCGCGCCGCCCTCCAGGAGTGACCTTCCGTACGGTCTTCTAGGCGCCGAGTGCCCGGCCGTCCGCGTCGAACAGATGTAGGCGCTGGACGTCGACAACCAGGCGGACGCGATCCTCTGATGTGAGCTGCGGCATGCCGGCGAGGCGCACGACCAGGGGCACAGGGTCGCCTTCACCGGCGAGGCGCACATGCGCCAGCGTTTCGTGACCGAGAAACTCGACGTGCTCGATTATCGCGTCCAGCACCGCGCCGCTCGCACGCTGATCGGCAAGCTCAAACGCCTCCGGACGTAGCCCCGCGCGCTCGGCCTGCTCGGCATCGGCCGCGACGGCGGCGGCCGGTACGGTCAGGGTCTGGTTGCCGATGCTGAGCTGCAACACGCCATCGGCGCCGCGCCGCGCCCCTACCGGAAGGATGTTCATCGGCGGCGTGCCGATGAAGCTGGCCACGAAGGCGTTGGCCGGCTGCGCGTAGAGCTCGTGCGGCGTCGCCACCTGCTGCAGGCGGCCGCGGTCGAGCACCGCGATGCGATGGCCGAGCGTCATCGCCTCCGTCTGATCGTGGGTGACGTAGATCATGGTCGTGCGCGTGCGGCGCTGTAGCTCGCTGATCTCGGCGCGCACCTCGACGCGCAGCTTGGCGTCGAGATTGGACAGCGGCTCATCGAGCAGCGACACGCTGGGCTCGCGCACCAGGGCACGCCCCATGGCGACGCGTTGGCGTTGACCGCCGGAGAGCTGCTTGGGCAGGCGGTCGAGCAACGGTGCGAGCTCGAGCACCTGTGCAGCCCACTGCACGCGCTCGGCGATCGCAGCACGGTCCATGTGGCGCATCTTGAGCGGGAACTCGAGATTCCTGCGCACGGTCATGAAGGGGTAGAGCGCGTAGTCCTGAAAGACCATGGCGACGTTGCGCTCCTGCGGCGAGAGGTCGTTCACCACCCGGTCGCCGATCCGCAACGTGCCGGTGCTCACCGTCTCGAGGCCGGCGAGCATGCGCAGCAGGGTCGACTTGCCGCAGCCCGAGGGGCCCACCAGCACCATCAGCTCGCCGTCGTCGATCGCCAGGTTGCAGTCGATCACGGCGCGGGTGCCGTTCGGATAGACCTTCTCAACGTGCTCGAAGGCGACCCTCGCCATCGCGTAGGCTCCGGAAGCGGACGAGTCAGTCGAAGAATTGTTCGGCGGCCAGCAACGGCAGCACCCGTTGCATGATCGGGTCGGAGGCGAAGCGGCGCTGCACGGCGTGATCGCCGAGGTGGTTGGCGAGCGCGAGCAAGATCATCGACTGGTTCAAGGTGAGGTACTTGTATGCCACCTGCCCGGTGCGCGGGTCGACCGCGTCGTAGAACCCGTACTCGCCGTACACCGGATAGCGCTCCGCGAGGCGGCGCAGGTTGGCGAGCGCGGTGTTCGGCAGCTGGCCGATGGCAAGGGCCGAGGCGTGCGGTGTCACCGGTCCGGGCGGATAGCCGAGCGAGCCGAGCACTTTGACGCCGTACTCGCCGTAGCGTTCGCTCCCCGGCGTGGCGCTGGGCGAGAAGCCCCACACCGGCAGACCGAGTTCGCGCACCGCGACCCGCTGCTGGATCAGGGTGTGCACGCGGTCGTTGCGGCCCAAGCTGTACGGCGCCAACGCGGTCTCGTCGACGACCAGCGTCGGCATGAGCGCTTCGAACATGCTGCCGCCCCACGACGGCACGTACCGCCAACCGTGCCACTCGTAGGTGCCGGCGGTGAACGTGTGGCCGAGGACCTCCCGCTCGCGCACGTCGACGGGCTGGAGCGATTGCCAGCGACAGGCGGCGGGAAAGGTGCGGATCATCGTGAACCAGACCGATTCCGGCACCTTGCCGGTGCCGATGGCGATCAGGGTGGCGAGGCGCGCCTCGGTGTAGAGCACTCCGTAGTGATAGCGCGACGGCCCGTGCGGCTCGACGAAGTAGCCGTGCGAGATGAGATCGGCGGAGGGATCGTAGAAGGTGCGGAACTGCATCTGATCGAGCAGCGCCGAGCAACGCTCGTAGAACTCGGGGAAGGTCATGCGCACGACCATCAGTCCGGCCGCCAGCCATCCGGAGTCGACGAAAGACACGAACTGACTGGTGCGCTCGAGCGAGGTGGTGTCGTAGTAGTTGAAGAAGAACCCGTCGTCGGTTTCGAGTCGGTCGAGCGTGTCGAGCGTGGCGCGGATGTGATCGCGCGCCTCGTCGAGGCCGAGCAGCCCGAGGTCGAGCGCCGCGACCACGTCGATCAGGTGGAGCCCGATGTTGGTCGTGCTGGTGTAGTCGCCGGCGTGCGACTGCTCGGGCGCTACGCTCGCATCGCCGAAGCTCACGGTGTCCAGCGGCAGGGCGTGCTCGCGGTCACTGAGCGCCTGCAAGCCGCGCCAGGTATCGCTTGCCAGCCGTCGGGCGAAGGCGGTGAAATCGCGCGGCAGCGCGGCGCGGTCGGCGAGCAGCGCGCGCGGCCAGCCGACAAGCCGCTGTTTGATCGCCGCCTGTGCCGCGGCGGGGCTGCCCAGGGTCTGCTCCCACAGACGCTTCTTGGGAGCAGTCACCGGCGGGCGCTCGACCCGTGCCAGCTGCCAGGAGTCGAGTGATTGGATCTGCATCGGCATGCAGCCGGAGTCCGCGGCTTCTTCCAGCGTGGTCACACCGCCCGGCTGACGGCGCGCGAAGAGCGAGGCGCCGACGGTCCCGATGAGCGCGGCGGCGGCGCCGGTGATCAGCAGACCGGCGAACGCGATGCGCAGGCGCACGCCGCGGTCGCGCCAGCGCACGCGCCGGCGCTCTTCGGCGTTGCGAGACCGGTGCGTGTCGTCCGGGCGTGGGGGCGCAGCCACGACGGCGGTTGGTCTCCGCGAATCAGTCGAGCTCGCCCGGCCGCCCCCACCGCGCGGCGCGGTCGCGCTCGGACAACGCCCAGATGGCGGCGTGCAGGCGGTCGACGAGCGTGGGATCGGCGAGCACGATGCGCCGCTCGTGCGGCGAGAGCTTCTCAGGTCCCTGATCCACTGCGCGCGCCAACAGCTCGGCGCGGGCAGCGGCGATGGCGGTGCGCAGATGGCGGGGGCGGCCGAGCAGGGCGCGGTACACTGCGTTGACGAGCGGGTCGACCGCCGTGCGGACGAAGCCGTCGACCTCGCGCGCGGGCAGGGCGGCTTCCGCCTGCTCGGCGGCGCGCAGGTTGGCGGCGAGATCGCGCAGCTCCGGCGGTGGATCGCTCTCCTCCGGGATCAGGAACAGACCGACCGCGCGGGCCCGGTCGCCCAGGCGTACGCGGCTGGCGAAGACGGAGAACGGAATCGACAGAATCAACGCGCCGATGATCGGTGTCACCCACCAGAAGTAGTGCGGGTTGAGCAGATAGAGGCTGGTACCCCAGGCGGTGGCGAAGACGGTGTCGAAGCCGTGATACCAGATCGCCTCGCGCCAGCTGGTCTCGGCATCCTCGCGCCCCTGTGAGCGCCAGGTGACGGTCCGCCCGAGCAGGTTCTGCACGACGAAGCGGCTGTGAAAGACCATGCGGATCGGTGCCAGCAAGCTCGAGAACAGAATCTCGAGCAGGACGCTGAAGGTCAGGCGCAGCGTGCCGCCGTACAGCCGCGACGTGCGCGATTTGAGCGCGATCAGCGCAATGCTGAGCAGCTTGGGAAGGAAGAGGATCAACGCCGTGACCGCGAGCAGCGCCAGGGCCCAGTTGGGCCGCCAGATCGGCCACTCGGGGAAGAGGCTGGCGCCGTGCGGAAAGTAATCCGGCTCGTGCAGCGCGTCGCTGATCGCCTCGGCCGTGCTGAGGCCGAGGAAGGTGAACCACAGCAGCGCCGACACGTAGGACAGGACGCCGTTGACGAACAGGGCGCGATGCGCGCCGAAGAGGCCTTCGCTGAACAGCAGGCGCAGGTGCTGCAGGTTTCCCTGGCACCAGCGCCGGTCGCGCTTCATCTCCTCGAGCAGCGTCGAGGGCACCTCTTCGTAGCTGCCGCCGAGATCGTAGGCGAGCCACAGCGTCCAACCCGCCCGTCCCATCAGCGCGGCCTCGACGAAGTCGTGGCTCAGGATCTCGCCGCCGAGCGGCGGCTCGCCGGGCAGCTTGGGCAGCGCGCAGTGCTCCATGAACGGCGCGACGCGGATGATCGTGTTGTGGCCCCAGTACTGGCCGTCGCCGAGCTGCCAGAAGTGCAGCCCGGCGGCGAACATCGGGCCGTAGACGCGGCTCGAGAACTGCTGCACGCGGGCAAACAGCGAGCGGCGGTTCACCGCCGACGGCGCGGTCTGGATCATGCCCGCGTCGGGCCGCCGTTCCATCATCTGCACCAGACGCACGAGCGTGTCGCCGGCCATGACGCTGTCGGCGTCGAGCATGATCATGTAGCGGTACTGCGCGCCCCAGCGGCGGCAGAAGTCGGCGACGTTGCCGCTCTTGCGGCGCACGCGCACGCGGCGGCGCCGGTAGAAGATGCGCTGGAAGCCGTCCACCTCGCGACACCAGCTGATCCAGGCTTCCACTTCGCGCCCGCAGACGTCGGGATTGGCGCTGTCGCTGAGAATGAAGAAGTC
>Ga0066388_100000988_pt1 | contig 15098 bp, 8 predicted proteins | sample PanSoiMetaGPlot6_FD_64539 | JGI IMG/M metagenome (GOLD analysis project Ga0066388, IMG submission 64539) | Tropical forest soil microbial communities from Panama analyzed to predict greenhouse gas emissions - Panama Soil - Plot 6 (Hybrid Assembly) | ecosystem: Environmental > Terrestrial > Soil... | reverse complement strand
GGAAACGCGCCGCCGTTTGATTCAACAAAGTTTCGAACTGCATCGGTTGCGCCTTTGCGGATATGAACGGTCGGTTGCGCGCCATTTGCGTGCAGGTCGACTCCGCTCATTCGCGTTTGCGCGGTGAACGGGACGAACGTCGCTTCGAGCTCGTGCATCTCTCGCGCGCGCAATCCGAATTTCTCTTTGGCCAACACGACAATGCTACGGCCTTCCGGAGTTTCGTCGGCCAGCGAGCTCAGTTGCGATGCGCCTGCGAGATAACCCGTTTCCACGCCGGGCGCGGCATGAAACGCCACGGCCATCCGATTTCCCATCGTGATCGTTCCCGTTTTATCGAGAAGGAGAACATCGATGTCGCCGGCCGCTTCGACCGCGCGTCCGCTGGTTGCGAGAACGTTTTGTCGAACAAGGCGATCGATTCCGCTGATGCCAATCGCGCTCAGCAATCCGCCAATTGTGGTTGGAATCAAGCACACGAGAAGCGAAACGAGCACCGGAATGCTGACGTTGACCGCGTTCTGCTGACCGGCCGCCTTTTCGCTGTAGTGCGCGAACGCCGGCAGCGTGAAAACCGCGAGAATAAAAAGCGCGGTCAGACTGACAAGCAGAATGCTGAGCGCAATCTCATTCGGCGTTTTTTGGCGACGCGCGCCTTCGACCAGACTAATCATGCGATCAATGAAAGTATTCCCCTGCTCGCTCGTGATCCGAATTACAATTCGATCGCTCAACACGCGCGTGCCGCCGGTCACGGCGCTGCGATCGCCGCCGCTCTCGCGAATGACGGGCGCTGATTCGCCAGTAATCGCGGACTCATCGACGCTCGCGATTCCTTCAATCACTTCGCCGTCGCCCGGAATAATGTCGTTCGCTTCGCAAACGACGATGTCACCTTTGTTTAAATCGCTGGCGGCAATTTTCTCTTCGCGACCGTTCTTCAAACGACGCGCCATCGTCATCGTTCGCATGCGTCGCAACGCGGCGGCTTGTGCTTTGCCGCGGCCTTCCGCCATCGCTTCCGCAAAATTCGCGAACAGCAATGTGAACCAGAGCCAAAGCGAAATTTGGAAATTAAAACTGCTGAAATGGAAAATCGTAATGATCGACGTCCAAACCGCGCCGATCAAGACTACGAACATGACCGGGCTGCGCCATTGCACCCGCGGATCGAGTTTTTTGAACGAATCCAGAATCGCCGGACGAACCAGCGCCGGATCAAAAATGGACGATGTCGATCTTGCAGCCATAGGTCAGAAGGTCCGGCCCGCATTCATCAGGAAGTGCTCGACGATTGGACCAAGCGAGAGAACCGGGAAAAATGTCAGCGCGCCGACGATCAAGACGACGCAAATCAGCAGGATGGTGAAAACCGCGCCGTTGGTTGGAAACGTACCGCTAGATGGCGGCGATGCTTTCTTTCGCGCGAGACTGCCAGCAATTGCAAGAACCGGCACAATAATTCCGAAGCGACCAACGAACATGTTGATCGCGAGCATGTAATTGTACCAATCAGTGTTGGCGCTGATTCCCGCGAAGGCGCTGCCATTATTCGCCGCCGCCGAAGTAAACGCATAAACGACTTCGCTCAATCCATGCGGACCGTTGTTGTTCAGACTCTTGAGCGCCTCCGGATAAAGCATCGTCAGCGCGCTTCCACACAAAATCACGACCGCCGGAACGAGCACCGCGATGACAGCCCAGGTCACTTCGCGGGCTTCGATTTTTTTCCCAAGATACTCCGGCGTTCGCCCGACCATGAGACCGGCGATGAACACGGTGAGGAGCGCGAACATGAGCATTCCGTAAAATCCGGCGCCGACGCCGCCGAAGATGACTTCGCCGAGCATCATATTAATGAAGGGAATCAAACCGCCGAGCGGTGTGAGCGAATCGTGCATCATGTTGACCGCTCCGCATGAGGCGTCAGTTGTGACGGTGGCGAACAATGCAGAATTGAATTGGCCAAACCGCACTTCTTTGCCCTCAAGCGACGGCGCCGCTAGGCCAACGGCGGGATTCGGCTGCAGCTCGGCACACCAAAGCGTCGCGAATCCCGCGAGAAAGAGAACAAACATCGCCGACCAGATCGCCCAACCCTGGCGGCGGTCGCCCGCCATTGAGCCAAACATGTAAACCAGCGACGAGCCGAGCCAGAAAATCACGAAGACTTCGACGAAATTGGTTAGCGGCGTCGGATTTTCGAATGGATGCGCGCTGTTCTGGCCAAAGAATCCGCCACCATTCGTCCCGAGTTGTTTGATCGCGATTTGCGATGCAACGGGTCCGAGCGGAATCTGCTGGGAAGCACCTTCGATTGTGGTCGCCGTGGAATAGCCCGCGAAAGTTTGGACGACGCCTTGTTGAGCGAGGACGACGGCGATCAAGATCGACAACGGCAGCAGCACGTAGAGAGTGCAGCGCGTGAGATCGGTCCAGAAATTTCCGATCGCGTTCGCCTCTTTGCGCACCAGTCCGCGCGCCAGCGCAACCGCGATGGCGATGCCTGTCGCGGCGCTGACGAAATTGTGCACTGCGAGCCCTGCCATTTGCGTGAAGTAACTCATCGTATTCTCGCCGGAATACGCCTGCCAGTTGGTGTTCGTCATGAAGCTGACCGCGGTGTTGAATGCCAGGTCAAACGGCACGTTCGGCAAATGCTGCGGATTCAACGGCAACCATTGTTGCGTTAGCTCGATCGCCAACAAGACGACGGCGCCGACCAGATTGAACAGCAGCATCGCGATCGCGTACGCTTTCCACGACATTTCTTCCGCCGGATCGATTCCGGAAAGTTTGTAAATGCCGCGCTCAATCGGGCCGAGCGGCCGGGAGAGAAAATGACGTTCGCCAACAAATACGCGGAGCAGAAATCGCCCCAACACGGGCGTGATCGCAACCAGCCCCGCGATGAATAGCGCTAACTGGACGAAATCTCGCGCGTGCATGCTCAAATTTGCGATGAGGCATGCCGTCGGTGTTAATTAATTGGCGGCCAAATCTCGTTAAAAAACCGTTAATTTTGAGGAGGTAAGAAACCGCTTGTCACCGGCTCAATCGGTGACCGAGAGTCCAAAATTCACGCTGAATGGCTGATTTGATCATTACCGAGAGCGGCGCGGTTCATCGCCCGCGCAATGTCGATTGGAAACGCGCGGCTGCGCTCCTCTACGGCGATTGGGGCACGAGCAAAGCCTACGTCATCGGCCTCGCGTTTCTGGCCGCCGCCTTTTCGTCGTTGCCGATTATTCTCGCAGTTTGCGCGCTGACCGGTTTGGTCGGGATCAATTACATCGTGATCTGCCGCCATTTTCCCGACGGCGGCGGCGTTTATTCGGCGGCGCGCATGCAAGGCAGGTTGCTCGCGGTGGTGGGTGCGCTGTTGTTGCTGGCTGATTTAACGGTGACCGCCGCGCTCAGCGGTTGGTCGGCGCTAACCTACATCACCTCGGGAGCGGAACACATCGCCCTAATCAAATTATTTCGTGATCACATCGCGCTCACCACCATCGGCGTGCTTTTGATCATGGCGCTGATCAACTATTTCGGGCCGAAACATTCCGGAACTTTCGCCGTCGCGCTCGCGATTCCGACGTTGATCGTCGTCCTTCTCTTAGTCGGACTGAGCGCGCCGCATCTTACGCGGCACTTTTTGCAACCGCGCCATGAAAGTTTGGGCGCGCTTTGGGTGCAATTCGTCGGAGTCATTCTCGCGCTCTCCGGCGCGGAATCGATCGCCAACATCACCGGCGTGATGAAGCTCGATCCGGGATCGACAATGGATCAGCCGAGCGTCGCGCGTGAATCGCTCAAGGCGATCGTGCCGGTTGCGATTGAAGTTGTGGCTGGAACAGCGTTGCTCGGCTGGGCGATGTTGTCTTTGCCATCGGTCCTTGGTAAGACGCTGCATTTGACCGATCCGTCGGCCGTCAGTTCGGTGCTCCAGCTGCGCAGCGAGGACATGCTGCGTTTCATCGGCGAACAATTCGCCACTGCGACGTTTTCGCCGGCCATCGGCAACTTCTTTGGCTGGATCGTCGGAATCGTTTTCTTCCTGCTCCTGCTCAGCGCCGCCAATACCGCGATCGTTGCGATCATCGGCCTCCTTTACATGATGTCGCGCGACGGTGAGATGCCGCGGCAATTCCGGCGCCTGAACAAACATGGTGTTCCTATTTACCCGCTCTTGATCGCGATCGGGTTGCCGACGGTGGTTCTCCTTTTCGTCGCAAACTTCACCGCGCTGGCCGGCCTTTACGCCATTGGCGTGGTCGGCGCGATCGCAGTCAATGTCGGTTCTTGCGCCTTCAATCGCGCGGTTGGTTTCACCTGGTACGATCGCGTTCTCTTCGGCGTTACGTTTGTCATTTTATTTTTCGTCGAACTTACGCTGGCCCACACCAAGCCGGACGCGCTCTTTTTCGTAGTCGTGGTTCTCGGGGCCGGCCTCGGGTTGCGTGCTTACACGTTGAAACGGCAAGGCCTGACCACGCTCATGGTGACACGCGAGGTCGCGAAGATGGTCACGCCTGATTTGGAAGCGCGCGTCCAACCGCGATTCCAAGAAGGCCAGAAAATTATGGTCGCGGCGCGGGGCATTACGCCCGTGCTCGGATTCGCGCTCGACGAAGCGCACTTGCGCAAAGCGAGTCTGTTCGTGCTCTTCGTGAAGGAAGTCGCGGTTTATTACACAGCCGCGGGCACGCGTCTTGGCCGCGCCAAATGGGAAGATGACCCGGAAGCAAACGCTATCATGTCGCTGGTGATGAAACTGGGCGCCGAGCGTGACCTTTGCGTCGTGCCCGTTTACGCGGTCAGTCAGGATGCGGCCGCCACAATTGTCGATCTCGCGGCCACGATGGGTGTGGATTATCTCGTGATTGGTTCGACCCAGCGAACCGCGCTCACCAAGATTCTGCGTGGCAGTGTGGTTACAAACGTCGCCCAGCATCTACCCGAAAGCATTCAGCTCCTCATCTTTGGCTAACGACTAGACGTGCTCCTTATTTCAGAAGTGCGATCAGCAAAAGCACGATGCCGACAAATGCCGTGTTCCAAAAAAGAACCGAGCGAATCAATCCATAGCCGACTGCCGCAGCAATCAGATACCCGCAACGTGCCCAAAAATAAAGGTGCACACCCCAAAGTGAAATGGCGCTTGTGTGGTTTGTAACGTAGACCGCGAGCACGAGCGCAGCGAAGAAGGGAAATGTCTCCAAAAAATTCGCAGTCGCTTGATCGACTCGGTTAGCGAGGCCGCGAAGGGGCGGCACGATTTCTTCGCGATCGCTCGCAGTCCAGCGATAGCCCCGCTGGAAGCTGATGAGGTGCGACGCCGCAATCAAATGAACGAGCCCGAGAACGACGCTGGCCGCGAGGAACTTCAGTTCGGTTGGCACAAGGGCACATTACGATCGATGCGAAAGACAAATGCAAATTCGATCTGGCATTTGTAGCTTCTGTCGTAAAATGCGCCCGTGAGGACCGGAACGGATTCTGTTCGGATCGCCATGTGGTCAGGGCCGCGGAACATTTCCACGGCAATGATGCGGTCTTGGGGTCATCGGGCTGATACCGCCGTCGTGGACGAACCACTTTATGCGTACTATTTAGAGAGGACCGGCAAAGATCACCCGCTGGCCCGCGAAATCATCGCCCAAGGCGAAACCGACTGGCGAAAGATTGCCGCATATCTGACCAAAGAACCGGTCCCTGGCGGCAAACGACTCTTTTTCCAAAAACAAATGACCCATCATCTGCTTCCTGAGATCGATCGGCCGTGGATTGTCGATCTTACGAACTGTTTTCTCATCCGCGATCCGCGGGAAGTGATTCTCTCTTACATCAAAAAGAATCCCGATCCGTCGCTGGACGATCTGGGATTCGTTCAGCAGTGCGAAATCTTTAAGTTCGTTTGCGAAAACAGCGGACCAGACCGCCAGAGCGGCTCGGTCCCGCCGGTGGTCGACGCGGACGACGTTTTAAAGAATCCAGAGCAGATATTGCGACGGTTGTGCGAAACAATCGGCGTCGAATTCGACAAGGCGATGCTCTCCTGGCCACCAGGACTACGTGAGACCGATGGGATCTGGGCAAAACACTGGTACGACGCGGTGGCAAGATCGACATCGTTCGAGCCTTATCATCGGCGCGAGGGCGAATTACCCGACTCGTTGCGAGAAATTTACGAGCGTTGCCAAGAATGTTACGCGCAGCTTCATAAACACCGTCTAAATTGATCTCGCACAAAGGGCACAGCGGTTACAACGTTTCAAAAAGTTAAAGTTTCATCTTGGTGTCTTTGGTGGAGTTGGGTGAGCTGATTTGAGATGCAGCAGAAGTTTAATCCGAAAAACAAAGACCTGATCGTCAACATCAACGGTCAGCTGGTTCATCGCGACAAGGCGGGCGTGAGCCCGTTCGACTCCGTGGTGCAGGGTGGAGACGCGGTTTGGGAGGGGCTGCGGCTTTACACTGGGCGTATTTTCAAATTGATGGAACATCTCGATCGGCTCGAAAAATCGGCGCGCGCCCTAGCAATTATCGATATTCCGCCCCGCGAAAAAATCGTCGAGGAACTGAAGCGAACACTCGCGGCAAACAAAATGCGCGACGGCGTCCATGTCAGGTTGACCATTTCGCGCGGAGTAAAGATCACGTCGGGGATGGACCCACGTTTAAATCAAAGCGGCGCGACGCTGATCATTCTGGCCGAGCACAAAGCGCCGGTTTATGCGAAGACGGGTCTCACCTTGATAACGAGCAAAACCCGACGGCCACCGCCGGAGGTTCTCGATGCAAAGATTCATCACGCGAATCTGCTGAACTCGATCCTGGCTAAGATCGAAGCGAATAATGCCGGAGCGGATGACGCGCTCATGCTCGACACCAACGGTTTCATCGCCGAAACGAACGCGACGAATGTTTTTATCGTGCGCAAAGGCGACCTAGCCACAAGCAAAACCGTGGCTTGTCCGGAGGGAATCACCCGCGCGACGGTGATTGAGATTTGCGCCGCCGAAAAAATTCGCTGCATCGAAGCGGATTTATCAGCCGTTGACGTTTACGGCGCCGACGAAATGTTTTGCACCGGAACGATGGGCGAGCTCGCCGGCGTAGTGAAGCTCGATAATCGCGAAATCGGCGACGGTGGAATTGGAGCAATGACGAAACGACTCAGCGAGTTGTACGCAAAGCGCACTGCCAAAGAGGGCGTGCAGGTGGTCGATTAATCGTTACTCGTAACGCAACGCAACCATCGGATCGACAGCCATCGCGCGGCGCGCCGGAAAATAGATCGCCGTCAATGTCGTAGCGCCTAACAACAGAACGACCAGCAGGTAGGTGATCAAATCGGTGGGAGCAATTCCAAAGAGGAAAGATTGCAGGAGCCAGGTCGAGCCGAGCGCGAGCAAAGTGCCTATCATGATTCCGCTGCCCACCAAAACCAGGCCCTTTAACAGGATCATTTGGAGCATGTCAGATCGTTGTGCTCCCAACGCCATGCGAATGCCGATCTCCGTAGTGCGCTGCGAGGTGATATAGGACATGACCCCGTAGAGTCCCACCGTCGCAAGCAACAAACCCGCGGCTGCGAAGATCGCGACCATCAACATGTTGAATCGGCGATTATCGAATGAACTGGAAACGACTTGCTCGAGGGTTTGAAACCGAATCGGCACGTCGGGACTCAAGGCCCGAACTTCCCGACGCATTTGTTCGCTCAGTGTCTTTTCGTCAACGTGACCGCGCACCACGATTGAAAATTCAGACGTGCTGGCCGGTCGTTGAAAATAATCTACGTAAACGGTGGGACGCGCGTCGCGATCGAGGCCGTTGTCCCGGACGTCACCCACTACGCCGACAACGGTCAACAGCCGGAGGTCGCCGTCCATGTTTCCGTATTCGATTTGTTTCCCCAGCGGATCTTCATTCGGCCAGTAGCGCCGCACCACGGACTGGCTGACGACAATCACCTGCGGCGAATCGGGCCCATCGCTCTCATGGAAGAGACGTCCGCGAATCAATGGAATGTGCATCGTCGCGAAATATCCAGCGCTGGCCGCGCGATAGTCCGCGTCGCGCATTCGTTCGGCGGGCGAAAGCGCGTCCATCTGCTGAATCAGTTGCTGCAGGGTGCCTGGACGGTTTCCGTCTCGTTTTTCCATGAAAGTGCCGTTGGCGCCGTTGCCACTCATCGGCAATGCGCTGGTACCTCCCACATTCGTTAGGCCAGGCAACGCTTCGATTCGCTGCAGTAAACTTCGATTGAATTCCGCGAGTCGACGCATCGCATCCGGCGTTTCCGGTTGAGGTAGCAACACCGTCATGGCAACCGCGTGTTCGACTTCAAAACCCGGATCGACTGCTGACAGCAGTTGAAAACTTCGGCCGAGGAGGCCGGCGCCGACCAGAAGCATCATGGTTAAGGCAATCTGAGAAATAACCAGCATATTGCGGGCACGCGATTGCGACGGACCAGCCGAGCCGCGCCCGGTTTCCTGCAAATCAAATTGCAGTCCTTCTCGTGACGCGTGAATGGCAGGCACAAGGCCAAGCACAACTGCGGTGACTAGCACGATTGCAAACGTAAACAAAAGCACGTTCGCGTTGAGACCGATTTCGCCCACGCGCGGAAGCTCGCCGTGATAAAGTGTAACAATTAACCGAAGGCTCCACGACGCAAGCAAGGCGCCGACTCCGCCGGCCGCCACTGTGATAAGCAATGCCTCGGCAACAAATTGCTGGGCCAACCTCGCATAGGATGCGCCGAGGGCCACCCGCAACGCGATTTCTTTCCGCCGCGCAGTTGCCCGGACCAGAATGAGATTTGCGGCATTTGAACATGAAATCGCGAGCAGCAAGCCGACCGCAGTACTTAACACGAGAAGGACGCTGCGGACGTCACGCACGAATCGTTCGCGAAAGCTTAAGAGTCCAAAACTGGCGGCATCTGTCTGCGAACCCTGCTCGAGCTTCAATGCGCGACCAATGGATGAAACTTCACTATTTGCCTCCCGAAATGAAATTGCCGGACGCAAACGAGCAATTACGCGAAAGTTGTGGGCGGTCCTTGACTCATAGTAAGGATAAATAACCGCGCTCGGAAACCAGACGTCGGCGCCGACGGGAAATTCCGTCTTCGGTGGCAGGACGCCGATCACTGAGAAACTGCGATTGGCGAAACGCAGCGCGGTTCCTTCCAGATTTGCACGACCGCCAAGCATTCTTTTCCAAAAGCCATAGCTCACGACCGCAACGGGGCTTTTTTCGTCGCCTAAAGTGCGCCCTAAGACCGGCAATACTCCGAGCACGCGAAAAAAGTCGGCTGACACTCCCGCAACATTCGTCCGCACAGGTTCATTTCCGCCGGCCACCGCCTCCGAACTGCGAGTGTAGGTTGCGATGGCCTCGAAGCTGCGGTTGCGAGCCGAGAGATCGTCGAAGTTCGGTTCCGCAAAACGCATTCCGCGTCCGGAGTCGTTGAGCTCGATGACTTCGACCAAGCGATCTGGAGACGGGTAAGGCAGAGACCGTAAGAGCACCGCTTCCACTACGCTGAAGATTGCAGTCGACGCGCCGATGCCGAGCGAAAGCGTGCCGATGGCAAGGAGCGCAAAGCCGGGACGCCTCAAAAGCGACCGGCCTGCGTAAACCAAATCATTCATACCGCAACGCAACTATTGGATCGACAGTCATTGCGCGACGCGCCGGAAAATAAGTGGCGATCAGCGCCGCGGCACTCAACAAGATTGTGACGATGGCGTAAATCGAAAGATCGGTCGGGCTAACCCCGTAAAGCAGACTCGACATCAAGCGTGTGACCGCGAGTCCTGCCAAAATTCCGGCGAGCAAACCAATTCCAATGACGGTGAAGCTCTGGCGCATAATCATTGTCAGCATGTCGATCTTTTGGGCGCCAAGCGCCATCCGGATTCCAATTTCTTTTGTCCGCTGCGCGACCGTGTAAGCGATTACGCCGTAAATCCCGATCGCGGCCAGAATCATCGCGACGCCCGCGAAACAGCCGAGCAACATCATATTGAAACGCGGTTGCGCCAGGGTCGTTCCGATCAGCTGCTCCAAAGGCGTGAGGCCGGGAAAATAAACGTCAGGATCAATTTCGTGAATGGCGTTGCGCGCGGCGGTTTCGAGTCCGCTCAATTTTTCGGCCGAGGTCCGCAGGACGACATGCAGTCGCCGATCCGGGTCTTGGTCGAATGGAATGTAGAATTCGGGAATCGGCTCGATCGCGAGCGAATCGTGGCGGGTGTTGCCAACTACGCCAACAATCTCGCGGACGACCTGCTCCTGCTTGTTTGATTGTTTTGGGCTCTCGCGGTCGAGCAGAATGTGCTCGCCGATTGCGCTGCCTCCGTTGAAGAATTTTTTCACGAACGCTTCGTTCACAATCACGACTGGCGCCGAATCTTTTTTGTCGCGGTTGGTAAACGTCCGACCCATCAAAAGCGGAATCTGCATCGCGCGAAAATATTCGCCGTCGATGGTCAGGTGACTCGCATTGGGATGATTCCCCTCACCTGGATCCGGCCGACCGAAAATCCAAAAGGATGACCCCCGGTCGTTATTTGAAAACGGAAGAGGCATCGCCGCGCCGGCGGCATCTACGCCCGGCAGCTCGGCGAGCTTCTGTTTAAGGCGTCCGAAAAATTCCCGTTGCTTGACCGGCTCGGAATATTTTGTTCGCGGCAACGAAAGATCGATCATAGTGACGCGAGCCGATTCGAATCCCGGATTGGTGTTGCGCAGATTTCCAAAGCTCTTGATCAACAGTCCGGCGCCGGCGAGGAGCAACATCGACATCGCAACCTGCGCGATGATCAAAAGCGCGCGGAGTCGATGAGATTCCGGCCCGATCGCGCCGCGATCGCCTTCCTGCAACGACTCGTTCACGTTCGGCCGCGAGACTTGCAAAGCGGGAAGCATCGCAAAAACCAAAGTGCTAAAGACCGCCGCCGCCAAAGTGAAGATGACGACGGTGCCGTTCACGGCCACTTCGTCGATTCGCGGCACGTCTTGCGGACCAAACAAGCGAAGGAGGTCGATTCCCCACCAGGCCAGAAACAAACCGCCGAGGGCTCCGATGATCGCGAGAATAAATCCTTCGGCCAATAATTGCCGAACAATTCGCGCGCGACTTGCGCCCAGCGCAGTGCGAATGGCGATTTCGCGCCGCCGCTGAGTCGCGCGGGCAAGGAGAAGATTGGCGACATTAGCGCACGCGATAAGGAGAACAAAAAACACCGCGGCCAAAATTGTGAGCAGTGCGGGCCGAACATCGCCGACCAAATCGTCGTGCAAAGGAATCACGTAATCGCTTCGGGCGGTATTGGTATCGGGATATTGTTTCTCAAGACGCGCGCCGATGGCACCGACTTCAGCGCTCGCCTGTTTCACGTCGACGCCGTCTTTCAATCGCCCGACCAGATGAAGAAAATGCGAGCCGCGATTTTTAATCTCCTTTGGTACGAGCGACGGCAATGGATTGATATATTCGGAGCGCACGCCGTAGGGATAATGGAAACCCGGAGGCATCACGCCGATCACGGTGTAAGGCCGCAGCGAAAGAAGAACTTGTTTGCCAATAATGTTGCGATCGGAATTGAAATCCCGTTGCCAGATTTCATAACTCAAGACCACGAGGAGTGAATCGGTGTTTTCTTCCTCGCGCTTGAATTCGCGGCCGAGGAATGGATGGACGCCAAGGACGCGAAAAATATCCGACGTGGCAGCGAGACCTTCGATTTCGCGCGACTGGTCGCCTGTTCCCAAAACGCCGGCGGCCCGAGTGTAGGCAAACAAGGAATCGATCGTTTGCGATTGATCGCGAATGTCGGCGTAATCGGGGAACGATCCCGTTTCCTTGTCGGATTCATTCATGACCTTGCTCCAAACCGAGATGAGCTGATTCGGTTTCGGAAACGGAAGTGGCCGGAGCAAAACCACATCGATCACGCTGAAGATCGCGCTGTTTGCTCCGATCCCGAGAGTCAAAGTTAAAATGGCGATGATAGTGAAGCCGGGTGCCTTCAACAACATTCGCAACGCGTATTTGAGATCGGTAACCATAAATTTATTGGGTGCGCAACGCTTGCACTGGATCGACAAGCGCAGCGCGGCGAGCGGGCAACAAACACGCGATCAGCGCAGTAAGAGCGAGCAACACGGTGGCACCGCCAAGCAAGACCGGATTGTGGGCGGAAGTTTGATAAAGCTGGGCCGCGATCAATCGACCGAGCGCAAACGCCGTGATAATTCCAACCGCCAGACCAATGAGTACTGGTCGCATTCCCTGATTCACGACCAAGCGCAGGACATCGCGCGTTTGAGCGCCGAGCGCCATGCGAACCCCGATTTCTCCGGTGCGTTGCTCGACGGTGTAGGCAACCGCGCCGTAAATTCCAATGCTCGCAAGCAACAACGCAACCCCGGCAAAAATTCCGAGCAACCACATCATCAGCCGCGTTTGGCCGAGCGCTTGAGCGACGACGGCGTCCATCGCTTGCGGGAGCGCGATCGCTAAATTGGGATCGACTTTGGCCAGCGCGGATTGGACCAGTTTGGTCACTGCATCCGGTTTCAGTTTGCTCTGCACGACGATGACCGGGAACGGAAAACTCTGCTGCGCCCACGGGCGATAAATTTCCACGTCGTCCGGCTCGGCGACTTTCCGCGAGCGAACGTCACCGACGATGCCGACAACTTCTGACAAGACGTTGGTGCTGCCAATGAGGAGCGATTTGCCAATCGGATCCTCGTTACCGAAAATTTTCTTCGCGCCGGCCCGACTAAGAATCACAACGCTTTGGCCGTCGGCGGTGTCGTGTTCGTTGAAATCGCGACCGGCCAGCAAAGGAATGCTCCAGGTCTTAAGATAATCGCGGTTAATGACGTGAAGAACGCCGGCCGCACGTCGATCGATTGGCAAGACTTCGCGATCCGGGCGCGCATAAAGCGTGTTGCTGACACCGCCAGGCAATAGCGCAATGTCGGCGCTTATGGTCACGCTCTCGAAACCCGGAACGGAGCGCACCGCTTCCAATGTTTGCTCGGCGAAACGTTGACGCGCGCCAAGGTCGGGATATTGCGACGTCGGTAAAGTTAGAAAACCGACCCAACGATTTTCCGGATGAAAGCCAATGTTCTGCTGACTCAATCGAACAAAACTGGTGATGAGCAACGCCGCGCCGGCGAGCAACATGACCGAAAGCGCGACCTGCGCGCTGACGAGAACCTTGCGAAAGCGTTGTTGATGCGCACTGCCGCTCGCTCCGCGTCCGCCTTCTTTGAGTGCATCAACCAAATCGCTGCGCGAACTTTGGAGCGCCGGATAAATTCCCATCGCGACTCCGGTCAAGATCGACAACGCGATGGTGAACAGCAGCACTGGCACGGAGAGCTCGAGACGGGTGGCGGGATCGAATGGTAAAAAATTTGCCGCCATTCTCGGAACGATCGGAACGAGCTGCCACGCGAGCAATGCACCAGCCGCGCCGGCGATTGCGCTCACAAGCACGCTTTCGAAGACGAACAACCGAACAATGCTCCGCCGCGAAGCACCGATCGCCATTCGCAATGCAATCTCGCGACGTCGACCAGAAAAGCGCACGAGCAACAGGTTCGCGACGTTGCTGCACGCGATCAGCAAGACAAAGGCAACGGCGGCGAGCAAAGTCGCAAACGCCGGGCGCAGATTTCCGGTCACATCTTCGGGTAATGTTTTCAGCGTCATAACCGATGAGCTGTCGATCTTGTCCGGATGCGCCGCGCGATAACTTTCGCCGAGCGGCACCAACGCGGCCCGCGCTTGCTCGATCGTCACGCCGGGTTTCATTCGGCCGACTACGCGCAAAAATCCGCTCCCGAGCATCATTCGTTCATAAGTGAATCCAGGAATGACGTACGGTTTCGTCGTCCACACTTCGGCGTTAGGTCCGACCCATGAGAACGGAAGATTCGGCAAAATCCCAACGATTGTGTGCGCCACGCCATCGAGAGTGACAGAACGGCCGAGCACGTTCGGATCGCCGCCCATCCTCTTCTGCCAAAAATTTTCCGTCACCATCGCGACGTCCGCGCCCTCTTCTTCGTTTGGCAGAAAATTGCGGCCGCGAATCGGGCGAACGCCAAGCACGTCAAAGTAATTCGAGGTGACTCGGCCGCCGAAAATTTGGGCGGGATCGCCGAGGCCGGTCAACGTGAATGCAAAGACGTTTTCGCCGGCGAAGCCGTCGAAGATGGTCTGGCCGTCGCGATAATGTTGGAATCGGGGCGCGGAGATGGCGAGCTCGAGCAAATTGCGTTCGCGAGCGTTGGAATACATGTGAACCAAGCACGATGGTTCCTTGAACGGAAGACTGCGCAAAAAAAGATCATTGATCAGACTGAAGATCGCCGTGTTCAACCCGATCCCGAGCGCGAGCGTAACGATCGCGATGAGGGTAAACGCGGGCGATTGCTGAAGTTTTCGAAAAGCGAATCGAAAATCGTTCATTTCAATCTCGAATTAAAGTTGGCGGCAAAAAAATTTATTCGGTGCGCAATGCCTGGACAGGATCGACAAGTGCGGCGCGTCGCGCCGGCAACAAACACGCGAGCAGCGCGGCGATTGCGAGAATCGACAATGTCATGGTGAGCAGGAGCGGATTGTAGGCGGAGGTTTCGAACAGTTGCGATTTGATCAGGCGGCCGATGGCGAGCGCGGCGGCGATACCGATGCCGAGCCCGAAGACGACCGGTTTCATTCCCTGCCTGACGATCAAGCGCAGGATGTCGCGCGTTTGCGCGCCCAGCGCCATGCGCACACCGATTTCGCCGGTACGTTGTTCGACGCTGTAAGCGACGGCGCCGTAAATGCCGACGGTCGCGAGCAGCAGCGCGACGCCGGCGAAGACGCCGAGCAGCACCATCATCAGTTTTGCCTGCCCGAGCGCCTGCGCCATGAAATCGCTGAACGGCTGCGGCTGGATAATCGCGAGTCCAGGATCGATTCCGCGCAGCACCGTCTGCACCGAACGCGTGACGGTTTCAGTCGGCAGCGAACTTCGCACCGCGATGCCAAGGAACGGAAAATTTTC
>Ga0066388_100000987_pt1 | contig 15107 bp, 11 predicted proteins | sample PanSoiMetaGPlot6_FD_64539 | JGI IMG/M metagenome (GOLD analysis project Ga0066388, IMG submission 64539) | Tropical forest soil microbial communities from Panama analyzed to predict greenhouse gas emissions - Panama Soil - Plot 6 (Hybrid Assembly) | ecosystem: Environmental > Terrestrial >... | reverse complement strand
CTATGTTTGTCAACCTCCGTCGCCTTCGTCCTCAACCTACTCTCCGAGTTTGGTGCCGCAACTGCCGCAGAAGGCAAAACTTGTGGGCATCGCTGAACTGCAGCTGTTGCAGGGTCTTGTCTCCACTGTTGTCCCGAGCTGTGGAGCAGGACCGGCGTGTTTGCAGTGCAACTGCGGATAGTTCAGCTCAACTTTGCGACGGAACGACCGCAATCCCTCCGCTGTCTCCAGGGCCCCGGCATGCAGGGTCAGCCACTCCCGGGCATGCCCGACTGTCATTGCCCAGGAGAGGTCGCGCCAGAAATTGAGCTGCTGCTTCGTGTAGCGAGTGCACTCCGGCAGCTTGTTGTAGAGTTTGCCGGCAAGCTCATCGACAGCCTGGTCCAGCATGGACATGGGAACAACCTGATTGACCAGCCCCCAGTCAAGCGCTGTGTAAGCATCAATACTCTCACAAAGGAACAGCATCTCCCTGGCCCGCCGGTCACCGATAATCAGCGGTAGCCACTGGGTCGCTCCGCCGGCCGCCACGCTGCCTCGGGCAGCGCCAACCTGCTTTATTGTGACGTGGTCAGCGGCCACGGCCAGATCGCAGGCCATGTTGAGCTCGTTGCCGCCGCCAACCACCATGCCGTTCAGGCGGGCAATGGTCGGCTTCCCGATATTGCGCAGGCGATCGTGCATCTCAATGAAAGCGTACATCCACTTGTAGTAGTCGTTCGGCTTCCTGAGGATGCGCTCCTCCTGCTCCTTGAGGTCGGCGCCGGTGCAGAAAGCCCGCTCGCCGGCTCCGGTAATCACGACCACCGCCACCGCATCATCGTTTGCCGCGTCCTGAAAGGCCTGGGCCAGCTCCTGCAATGTGATCAGGTCGAAGCAATTGAGCACCTCGGCTCGATTGATGGTGACGGTGGCGGTATAGCCTTTCTTGGCGTATAGAAGGCGCTGGAAACCAAAAGATTCCGGCGGCGCACCGGTCCAGTAGGTATCGGTCTGTGGCATGGAAGGAGCCTCAATCAATGGCGGTCGTGGTTCTGCGGGCGGTGTCTGCGGTCCGGTCGGACAACTGCCTGAGCAGCGATCAGCTACCCACAGGAGCCGGGATTCTCTCCTCAACCTCGCCTACCATCATGGTGACGATATCCTTGGCAAAGCTCCTCAGGTTCTTTCCGGCCGCCTTGCCTGCCTCGGAGGCCATGCCCTGGTTGAGCGCGTCCAAGCTCTCGAAGTAGAGCTCGGCCATGAGGAAGTACTCGGGATCACCGGCTGGCCCTCCGCTTATTCGCGAAATCTCTGCCCTCAAAAGACCAGGAATTTTGCTGGCCAGCGGCAGATGGCTTTCGAAGTAGTTGCGCTCGAACTCTTCCAGGTTCTCAGGTTTCTTGTAGAGGGCGATCAACTTTACCATCGTGTGCTCCTTTGCAGACTTGTAACTGTTGGTTCCTTGGACGAACCTGAATCGTAGCTTGCGCGATCAAGATCCTCTTCGGGGGAAATCGGTGCTTCGCCAAGATAGGCGATCTCGGCACTACCTGGCCGAAGGCTCAGCTTCCTGAGAGATGTTGCGAACGACAGCCATCTCCTTCATCTTCTTCTCCAGCCATGCCTTTTCAACGATTGCCTGGGTGATCGTGCCTCGCGCGATCCTGCCGCGGAAATTGAAGGCCTCCACGTCGCAGACAATCTTGCTGTCCCGGAGATCGCTGACTGTGGCCTTGAGCCGCACTTTCATGCCGGGCAAGGTGAGCATCAGATGGGAAACTTCAACATGGCAACCCATGCCTGCTTCGTGGCTCTCCAGATAGGGCAGGATCAGCTTGCGAGCTACCCATTCCATGTGATGCACCAGAGCCGATGTGGCGTACAGCTCATGCACCATCTCGCCGGCAAACGCTGCTCGCATCTCCGTGGTCACACTGATCTCCACCTCCGCTGTTTGCCCAATTTCAAGGCCAGGTTTCATGTGCTCTTCCTTATATCGGTCGTGCTCTGTCGGTCTCTTGGCGGCGGTCGATTACGCGCACGGCCTTACCCTCGCTTCTTTTCAGAGACCTGGGTGGCAGCAAGGTGACCGCGGCCGTAAGGCCGAGGCTTTCCTTCAAGAGCAGTCTAATGCTGCTTGTGAGCTCATTGAGCTCTAGATGCCCGTCTTCGAAGCGGCCCCAGCGGGCAAGGATTGCTTCGGTCACCTCCACCTGCACCTCAAGCGTGTCCAGCGCTTTCTCCCGGTCGACCACGAGCTGGTAATGTGGCGACAGCTCCCCGACCTGGAGAAGAACCTTCTCCACTTCGGAAGGGTAGAGGTTGACACCGCGGATGATCAGCATATCGTCAAGCCTGGCCCGCACGCGGCTCATGCGCGTCATCGTTCGCCCGCAGCGGCAGGGCTCCACAATCAAGCGGGACAGATCACCGGTGCGGTAGCGCAACAACGGCATCGCCTCCTTGGTGAGACTGGTCAAAACCAGCTCTCCCTCCTGCCCGGGCGGCAGCGTCTCCCCCGATTCCGGGTGGACAATCTCCGGCAGGAAATGATCCTCCCAGATATGGAGACCAGCCTTGCCTTCCAGGCACTCCATGGACACCCCCGGACCGATAATCTCGGACAACCCGTAAATGTCCACTGCACTGATCTGCAGCTTTTGCTCGATCTGCTGGCGAAGCGCCTCTGTCCATGGTTCCGCGCCCAGGACTCCGATCTCCAGCTTGATCGATTCACGCTTGATGCCCAGATCGTCCATGCTGAAAGCCAAATTTAAGGCGTAGGATGGCGTGCAGCAAAGCACTCTCGACCCAAAATCCTGAAGCAACATGATCTGCTGTTGGGTCTTGCCACCGGAGGCGGGCACAGTGGTCGCCCCCAGCTTCTCTGCTCCGTAGTGCACGCCGAGCCCGCCGGTAAACAGACCATAACCGTAGCTGTTGTGAATCACGTCGCCCGGCCGGGCACCAGCCGCAGCCAGCGAGCGGGCGCAAACTTCAGACCATGCCTCCAGATCACCCCTGGTGTAGCCGACAACCGTCGGCTTGCCCCTGGTTCCGGAGGAGGCGTGCAGGCGGATTACCTCTTTCGCGCTCACGGTCAGGAGTCCGAACGGGTAGTTGTCACGCAGGTCGGACTTGCGGGTAAAGGGCAGACGCCTGAGGTCAGAAAGCGATTTGATGGACTCCGGGCTCATACCCGCCTTGTCCAGGCGCTCCCGATAAAAGGAGACCTTATGGTAGACGCGGCTAACGGTCTCCTGGAGCCGACTTAGCTGCAGGCTTTCAAGCTCGGGACGCGATAGGCATTCGAGCTTCCTATTCCACATGAAAACGTCTGATTTCAGCAGCACAAGCTAAGGCGCATTGGGGACAATGCACCATCATAACCTCTCGGAAAGCGCTTTGTCGAATCGGCCTTGTGCTGAACCAGCGATTCCGCAACCTTTGCCAGGAATGGCTAATCAGGAGCAGACAGGGGCCCTTGGCATCGAGGCGAACTCGCTTTCGGGCCGGGAGCAGCATCTAGACCAGCTTGAGTATAGGTGACCGGGGCTGAAAATGGCGCTTGTCACGATCTTACTGATACCAGCCCGTTAAGAAACAGTGCCGTGGAAAGATCGGCAAATTCCTGCGCCGTGATCGGCCCCCCGGGCTTGAACCACGTGTAGGTCCAGTTAATAGCGCCCATGAGGTGCATAGCCAGGGTCGTCCTGGCCTGTTGAGAGAGCTCTGGCTTGAGCTTTCCCACCAGATCCTTGAACACTTGCACTACACGTCGTTCCAGATCTCGCACCTGTTCTTGTTGATCGTGCGGCAAACAGTGCAAATCATTCAGCAGGACTACATGCTTGTCTCGCGAGCCCATGTAGATGTTGAGCAGTGATCTGATCAAATGCTTTAATTGTTCCTCCGCCTTAGCATCAATATCAATCGCATCGTCGGCAGCCCTGACGAGAAGGCTGCAGTGCGAATAAAGCATGTCGAAAAGCAATGCTTCCTTGGACTGATAGTAGTGATAGAGCAGCGACTTCGAAGCACCGCAGAATTGCGCAATCGACGATATCGAGGTGCCGGCAAAGCCCTGTTGGGCAAACAAAGAAGCCGCTTTGTCCAAAATTAATTGGCGCTTTTCTTCGTAGTTATTTGCGCGGGGCCTAGCCATTTTGAAGATGGGCAGCACGTTGTCCCAGGTCTGTGCCGTTTACAAGATCGGCTTATGTTGTCCGAAGTTCATGTCATTTAAAAGATCGGCACTATCTTGTCCGCGTCGAATGACACGGTTTCGCCATCCACGTCAATCTCCGGCAAGGCTGGGAATTTCACGCCATACGGCTCGAGAACCGCCTTCAGTCTGATCACCGCAGTTCGCCAGTTTTCTCGACGTTCTTCAAGCGACAGTATTCCGAACCCCGCCTCGCGTGCCTTCTCCTCAAGCATGCGCTGAGCTGGAATGAAGGTGTCTGGCAGCTGCCAGAAGTCAGCCGGTGGCTCAAACAGTATTCCAGAGAGAAAGACAAAGCCGGCACGAATCTGTTTGGTGACCGTATCTTTGTCTTCTTGCGAAAGTCCTGGAAGTATCTCTTTGAGCAAAGCAAGACAGAAGCTCAGATGTCGCCCCTCATCGCGACCTATATTGCGAAAGGCCTCCTTGAACACCGGAATCGTGGTGCGCTCGTACATACCGTGAAATAGCGTTGATGAAGCCACCTCGCCGAATAAGAACGAGCTGAAAAGTATAGGCATCGGGTAGTGCTCGACCGCCTTCTTGTAGCCGCTCCAATAGCGAGCGCCATTGTGGTATAGCCAGAGAACGTTGTTGCGTGCAAGCTGGCCGAGTGCGGTTTGAGGCTCGTACCCGAGCGGCCCGTTCGGAGTCAGTTTATTGATCGAGCGCCCGCAAACTTCTTCGTGGTTCATTTCGTCCCGCGTAACGGAGAAGAAGCACTTTCGAATCGGGTCCTCGACGTGAACTTCGTAAGCATGAATCATGGCACGGGCGAAAACGGCAGGTCCGGAGGCATCGAACACGGATAGAAGCGCAAACCAGTAAGCAATCGCGTAACGCTGATCGAGGGTGAGGCTCTCCACGTCAAGACTGTCCCAGGGCAGCTTGCTCGGCGACCAGCCCGGGTCTCTCGATTGGTCGTAAATATCGGCCAGGCGAGGCGTTTCAACCCGCCAATCGAAAGGAAAGATATTTAGCCCACCGCTAATAGCAGGAGCCGTCTCTGCGTCCAGCAAGAGCTCCTCCGGGTTTGGCATTTTCGTGTGCAAGGACGGTGGCAAAGTCAACTTCGATTCAGGCATGGGCTCGCTTTTTCCGCTGTTCATGAAAATACTTCCTGGAAGGTGGGAATTAGTTTACCGACCGCTCGGTCAATTAATTATACACAGTATCTGGCTGCCCGTCCAGAGAAACGGTCCAACAGCAGCGATTCCACAACCTTTGCCGGGCACGGCTGAGCAGGATCAGACAGCGGTTTTTGCATCGAGGCGGATTGCGGCCTTGCGGAATTGCTGCGCTTCCCGAGGACGGAAAGCGTATTTGTCCGCCTGGCGCTTGCCTAGCTGCTCCTGCCGCCGCTCTTGCTGTCCATCAGCTCCAGGGTTTTGTATTTATCAATAAGGAGAACCGGAGACATGTAATGGAAGCGGGCAATCCGCCAGGCTTTAAGTTGACCGGGACGGACCACTTTCAGGCGGAGAATGGTGGACTTCAGGCGGGGCAGCTTGGACTCCAGCTCTGCCACGGTCATTTTGCTCCCTGATGGCAAGGTAACGCTCCCGGCATCCTTAGGAATGAGATATTTCATGGCCTCGGGGCCGAGCAGCTCCGCCATCTCCTTTTGGCTCTTGTCGGTTGTTGCAGGGCCCTGTGGGCTCGGCTTCTCCGGCTTGACAAGCCCCGGTCGCACGGTTGGGCGGAGTCTGAGCGAGAAGGCCTTCGAAAAGGATTTCCCGGGATTGCTCAAGAAATCCTGAAACTGGTCGGCGGTCATCGGCTGACCGAAAGCCATCGGCAGCGGCAGAAAGTAGGGGCTGTATCGGCTTGGGTCAAACTGAAGGGGAATGTCCACAAAGATAGCCTCCGGTCTTTCCCAGGGGAGGATGTACGGGTCATTGTCGTTGCAGCGGCTGGTCTTCGGTTTGAGGCTCTCAAATTGTTGCCCGATCAGAAAGGACAGGTTGGGCTCCTGTCCAGATCCGTAGCTCAAATAGGAGGCGTAGCCGCCTTTGGGCGGGCAATTGCACCCCTTATCCCCGAAGAGGGCCAGCGCCTCAGGGACTCTACCGCCCCTGAGCGCGCTCAGGAAATTATCTACCTTCAGCAGCGGGTCGGCTGACACCAGCTGTGATGCGCCCAAATAGCTTACCGCCGCCAGGCAGGACAGGCAAAGGAGAACGTAAAGAACTCTCATCGGTTACCTGTGCAACTTTGCAACTACCTGATATTAGCACGGTGAGCAACCGGCGCTGCGCCAAGCCGCTATACTACTTGTCTGGCTGTGCGCAAGGAGATCAATCCGTGACAACGACCCTGTCAACAGGCGTTCTTCTGGTTTTCTTATTCGCGGTTCTTGTCGCTTATCTTGTCCCGTTCATCCAGGAGCAGATGCTCAAGAAGTTGACCCTGCCGCTCGACTGGCAGAGCTGGCGGGGGCTGGCCTCCGTGCTCCTGCCGTTTGTAGTCCTTTTCCTGGTCGGACAGGCGTTTAAGCTGGAGGCCGGTAACGGTCTGGCTTACTTTGTTTTTGGCGCGCTGGTTCCTTTTGCGATCAGCCGCTCCGGCCTGCCGCCGCGACTGGTGGGGATTATGCTCCTGGCTATCGGTGTTTTGCTTACCCTCTTTCTGCCCGATGCGCTGGCCGGTGTGAAGCTTTATGCCATCCTGGCCGGGCTAATGGTCTGGAAGACAGCCGAGAACCTGCTTTGGAGCAAAACCCCTAGCCTGGAGGATCTTCTTCCGGCCCTTGTCTGGATGGTTGGCACCGCCTGGATTAAGGCTGCGTTGCCCGACTCTCAGGTTAGCGCCAGGGAAAGCTTCTTATTAGCCGCGCTTAGCGCTGGCCTGCTTCTCCGCCTGATCCAGTCCCCATTCTTGGGCGGCGACAGGCTGTACTTGAAGCGAATCTGCCTGGCCACCTCAGGCGGACTGGCGCTGCTGATCATGACCACCAAGCTCTTGCTCGCCCCGGCGCTTGCTCCGCTGGCCGGGCTGGCTGGGGCCGGGATGTTCTTGACCTACCTGTTCGACGAAATCCAGGCCCAGTCAGAAAAGAGTACGCGGGCAGCGGAAGCGTTGAAGATCCTGATTTTAATTGGCATCTTTACGCTGCTTGCCGCCCGCCTGTTTGGGACTTTTGGTTGGCTCGTCCTGGCTGCGGCTACGATCATTTCAACCAGGCCGGGTGCCGCTGTTTATGCCGGAATGTTCTGGATTGTCCGCACCTGGCTGCAGGATTTTGTAGTCGAATATGTGCCCAATGTCACCGGCATCAACCTGATGCACCCCTACTGCAGCGCTGCTCTTTATGCCGGAATGCTGCTGGTGGTCTTGCTCAGCGTTCTGGTGCGCGATCTGACCGACCGCCGCTGGTCAGCAACGCTGCTTTTGGCAGCCGGGGTGCTTTCTCCGCTTGTATCCACCTACGTTCTTCATGCAGAGCCGACCGCCAGCCTGATCGTGGCATCAACCGTGGCGGCAGCGCTGATGGTGGTGCTGGCACCGGCTCTCTATCGAGCGGAAGTGCCCGGGCATGAGAGCTTGATTCTGGTGCCAGCTCAAATGGTCGTCTTTGCGCAGCTCACACATGAGCTCATCTCCGCTGGAGACCTGGCCACGAATGCAACCAGGATGACCGTGCTCGCCTATTTCACGGCGGCGCTTATCGTTCTCTCCTTCCTTCTCAAGTGGCTATTCTCGAGGGCGAGCGGCCAGCCGGTAGAGGTCTCTGGAAACTAGCATCTCCCGGTCCTTTGTCCGGCGATACACCGCTACCTGCAGCTGATCGGCAGTGACACGGGTCGCCAGCCGGCGCAGGCGTGTTAGCTCCTCGGCGCTCGCCTTCCTGCCAAGAAGGGAGACGTTCAGCGCCTCCGGGGTTGCTTGAGCGCTAATTTGAACCGGCCTGTCGAGGCTGTTTCTGAAGCACAGATCTGCTTGTCCCCAGGAGACGGTAGCATCGAGCCCTGCTGGTACGGTGCGGACTGGTCTCAGATGCGCGGTTCGCTCCGTAATCGCCAGGTTGGCTTCCAGAGCCACTTGATAGAGCGCTGAAGACAGCAGGCAGATGCCGCCGCCAGCAGTTAAGCGGTTGTCTCGACCGAGATATGAAGGGGCCGGCTCATAGCCGCGGCTGGCTGTGCGTGGTCCAACCGCTCGGTTGAAGGAGAACTCCTCACCGGGCTTGAGTACGGTGCCATTGAGGGCGGTGGCAGCCAGCTGGATGTTGAGCTTCTGATTAGCGCTCAAAGCGGACAGGGAGATCTTCCGGGCCGAAAGCGTCTGAGCAAACGGGTCGGTGAGCACGTAAAGGCAGAGCAAGAGGACCGGCAGCAGCCAGAGCAGACTTGCGAAACGGGCCTGGACTTTCGCGCTCTCTCTCATGGCTCCACGACCTTCAGGCTATCCAGGGTGGAGTAAGCACGCACCCTATTGGTGTACATGCCGGCCACCGTGATTGGGCTTAGTTGGAAGCTGCCCGGCATTTCCATGCGCACCATGGTGTGGAATTCGGACTTGCCGGCTGGCAGGTGGGTGACAAAGAAAACCAGCCGATCATCAAGGATGTCCTGATGCGTCCACCACCATTCGCCCCAGTCTCCTTCCAGGAACGATTCGCTCTCCCCGCCCTCCAGGTTCTCTTTCCTGGGATCGTCGGCAACCACCTCGCCACCGCTTGGCAGCGGGGCCTCCAGCACGACATACGGGAGGGCCACCGGGGTCTCCAGTTGCACCTTCATCAGGACCGTCTCTCCGGCCCGGATGGTGCTACCGGCAACCGGCTGGGCCCGGAAGTGAATCTTGCCATCGCTGGTGACGGCAGATGGTGTAAGCCGGAAGAACTCTCTTCTCAAGTGAACCCCCTGGGGCAGAGATTTCTCGGCGATCTGGTCGCCCGGATGCAAGCGCCGGAAGAAGGTGGTGAGCTCATTGTAGTAGAGGCGCCCGCTGCCGCTCTTGTGCAGGTCGAGAGTGTGCGGCGTGCGCGTGATCGGGATGTCCACTGAGCTCTCGGGCGCATAGGCATTGTCCGGACCGAACTTGAATAGATTCATTTCCGAAGATGGACTACCGGAGAGGAGCCACTCCACCTGGAACGATGTCGGCAGTTTGCTGCGCGAGAGAAGCTCCTCCTCCAACAGCGCTATGAACACCTGAGCGGTTGTCTTGGTGTTTTCCCAGCCGTCTCTGTCGCGCTGCAGAAGAAGCCATTTCTTGATCGCCTCAATCTCAGCTGAATTAGCTGGATCGGCCACTAGCACCGCTCTCAAGGCGAGAGCGGTTGATTCCACGCCGGTGAAGCGATAAGAGTAGTCGGAGCCAACTGCGGTTTTGCTCAGGCGCTTCAACATCTCCGGGGTGTGATCCCAGTCGATCATCTGATCCGACCGATTAGCGAGAGCTATGAGCTGCCGATAGAATTGCTGGCTGCCTTCCCGGTCCCCGAGCTTAGCAAAGCCGAGAGTCAGATAGGCAAGGGCCTCGGGCGGCATCGCCTGGGGCTGTCTGAGTAGCCAGTGGCGCACCGGGTCCGGTGGCTGCTCGTTGTAGAGGCTCAGGCTGTAAATCATCTTGGCCAGGTCGACACGTGACTCCAGGTCCCGGAAGACATCCTTGGCCAATAGCGGATCGCACAGCTGCTTGTACAGCTCCGGAACCGCCTTGTGAAGCCAGCCCTGACCCTGTTTCAATCTCTCAGCGTCGGTCTCGAACCCGGCTTGCTTGAGCAGATAGAAGCCTTCCATGACGTGAGCGGTCAGGTAAGCATTGCTGTCATCATTCTCCCACCAGCCCCAGCCGCCGTCACCGTGCTGGTACTGGTTGAGCTTGGCCAGGGCCTGATCATGAACCTTGCTGAACTTCTTCTCGTCATCTGGCGAAAGCGGCAACCCGAGCTCCTTGTGCAGGCGGACAGCCACCACCGACGGTACCAGGCGGCTCATGGTCTGCTCTGTGCAACCATAAGGGTAGTCGATCAGCTTGCTGAAGTTACCCAGCACCGGGCCTATGGATGAGGCGGCCAGCGCAAGCCGGCAGCTGGCTGTCTCCGGGGCTGCGTCGGCGCTCAGGCCTACCGGCAGCGTTTGTCTGGCATCGTCAGCCGTGAGCTCTCCGCTCTTGGCCGAGAAGGCCGGTAGACCGAGGGGGCGCACCGGAATCTTTCGCTCGAGCGCGTCGCCGGCTGTCTGCCCGACCGCTTTGATCATCACTGTCGCTGCTCCCGACCGCACGAGCTTTACCGGCCACTGATAACGCTCGGCCTTTTCCGGGTCGACGGATAGCCTCTGGTCAAGCGGCTGAGCAATTTCGAACTGGGATGATGCGGTCAAGGACAATTGCACCGCCTGGGCCTTGTCCGTGTAGTTGTGCACAATGGCCGTAATCAATCCCTCATCGCCCTCGCTGAAGAAGCGCGGCAGCGCCAGCCGCACAATCAGATCCTGGGTGGAGATGATCTTGTTGACTGTCGACCCGATGTTCGTCTCCGAATCGATAGCGCGGATGGTCGCTCTCCACGTGGTCAGGTTATCCGGGAGCTTGACCGATGCGACAGCGATGCCGCGATCGTCTGTCAGCAATTCGGGCAGCCAGGCTGCTGTATCTTTGAAGTCTTTTCGTACGCGGGGCTCAATCTTATCCGGTCCGCCGGAGTATCCCTCGGGGAACGAGCAGATGGTCTCAACCAGGTTGGGCCGCCTGTTATAAAAGAACTTCTGAATATCGGCAGCGGTCTCCGGACGGATGGCGTAAATGCTCTCATCCACCACGCCTAGCGAAAGCTCCGTGTTGATCGCCGGCCTGCCATCCGCATAACTGGCATGGACGGTATAGGTGACCGATTCGCCCGGCTTGTACTTGGCCTTGTCTGTTGATACATCGAGCTTCAGGAAATGTTCAGCAGGGGAGACCTTGATTAGCTGCTCCTGTGTATAGAACTGATGATTCTTACCCACAAAGGTCACGTTGACGTAGACGTTCGGCGCGTAATCTGACTTGAGTGGAATCTCCACCAACTGCGCTGTTGCGGTCATCGGCACTGCCCTGTAGTCGTAGAGGCGTGCCCCCTCGATACTTACGAGCGCTTCCGCTCCCTCGTCTCCAGCAATCGGCGCTGTGACCATGACTCGGGCTATATCCCCAGGACGGTAGACCGGCTTGTCGAGCCTGATGGCCAGAGCCTCCTTATCAGCGTCGCCTCCTGTGCGCACGTACGGGTAGCTGGCGCTGGCAATCCAGATGCTGGTCTGATCGAAAACAAGGTGCTGCTGATTGTCCATGGACTCTGCCGTCACATAATAGGTGTCCGTAGGAAATTGGGACCTGGTCTGGAAGGTTGTCGAGCCCTTCCCTGACTCACCGGTGAGGGCGGTGACCGTCTCCTCGACCTGCTGCCCGCGATAAGTGCCCTGGGTGCTATCCCACAACCAGCGTGTCAACTTGAGAAGAATCTTCTGGTTGGGTACCGGCTTGCCATCGTAGTCGACCGCAGTGAAGTTGACGGACATCGGCTCGCCTGCCTTGCAGACGTACTCACCGGGCTCCAGGAAAAGGGCAAAGTTGCCGGCGGTTACCGATGAGAATCCACTGCTAATCACGCTCATCCGGCTTAGGTCGGTTACCTCCGCCTCAACCTTGTAGCGCTTGTCCATAAACTCGACGCCGTACGGGCCGTCTTTGGGAAGCTCGGTTCTCCTGGTATCGAGCTCCACCAGCGCTTCTCCGGCGTCATCCGTTTGTGCGTACCCTTCGGTGATGTAATCCCCGGAAGAGTCGTAATAATAAGAACTGTCGTCCGACTCCCAGTCGTCGTAGTAGCTGTAGTAGGGCGGGCGCGGTACGAGCCTTGAGCGGGCGGACCAGTCCGGCGAGGCGTAGACGGAGTACTTGACGCGGGCATTGCGCACCGGGGCGCCGAAGTAATAGCTGGCTTTGATGCGAACCTTGAGCTTTGAGCCGGCCACCACTCGTGGTGTCAACGGTTGCACTTCCACCTGATATTCCGGCTTTCGATACTGGGCCACCTCAAAGCGCTCGTAATCCATCGTTCCATTCGGATAGGTTATGCTCACCTGATAAGCGCCGGTCTTGCCCTCCGCCGGGACTTCAAAGATGCCGTGAAAGCTTCCGAATTTGTTTGTCCTCAGTTGGCCATGCCAGATCTCATTGTTGTCCGGATCTTCAATTGCTACAGCCAGAGGCACGTCCGCCTGTGGTTTCTGAAATCCGCCCGAGCTGAGAGTTCTGGTTATGCCCTTGTAGTAGACGGTCTGACCGAGCCGATAAATTGGCCGATCTGTGTAGAAGTAAATCTTGTTTTGCTCAGCTTCGGATCTGTAGAAGGTCAGGCCGCCGTATGCTCGGTCGTGCCCTTGCCTGCCAATAAAGAGGAGCTGGTTCTCGCTGCTGCTGGTCGTTTGAGCAGGACAGCTGATCTTGGCAAAGCCATCCGGTCCGGTCTTGACCGTGCCCGGGCCGCTTAAGCTGACATCTCGCGAGCGGTTGGATACCTGAATATCGACACCCGGCCGAGGATGAAGGGTGTTCAGGTCGATTGCTCTCACCAGGGTGAACTCCGGAGACTGCTTGACGATCAGGCCCAGATCGCTGACCGTAAACCAGAAGGCATTCCAGTCCGTTTTGCCGCGCGCATTGGCGACTTGCGCTACCGCCAGGTAGTCACCAGCTGGTAGCCTGGGCAGTTTAAATTCGCAGTGAGCCGAGTCCTCCGAGTCCGGGCTAAGCTGGCGTGATAACGTCTCGACCAGACTGCGGGCGTCGAATGTGTCAGGGTCAAGCTTGCCCTGCCTGTAGATGTCCAGCCCGGAGCCGACAGAGATTCTTTTATCTTTGCGGTTAAGCAAAGATATGAAGTCCTGCCGGTAGACCATCACCGTTGCCTTGTTAGCTCCAGTGGCATTTATCCAGAAGTGCGGCTGCTCGCGGGTGGTGAAGACACGGGAGTTGGAGGCGATGTTTACGTACGGCTCCAGGATCTGCATGGCGACCGGCCGAGCAAGGCTGCTGACCTTGCCCTCATCGACAAATATTCCGTGCTCGTATTCTGTGGAAAATCCGGTGGCTCGGACTTTCAGCTCGTACTCGCCCACAGGCAGCTGATCGATGCGAAAGGAGCCATCCGCTTTGATCCAGACCCCGCGCTCAACCGCCGAGCTCCCACGTGGGCCAATGGCCGTCGCGTAAACTTTGTTCTCCTTGATGTCATAGCTGTAAAGACCAAACCCCTTTTGCTCCATGGCGATGCGCCCGGCGATGGAGCCCATCGGCTTTTCCAGCCCGACGCTAACCAGGGCGAGCAGAAGCAGCTTGAGTAAGGCAAACTGCCACGACAAAAGAGGGTTCTTCTCAGCGGAAAACATCGGCCTTGATCCTGTAGGTTTGGTATGGCTCCCCGGGCTTAATCCCGGCCTTTAGACGACATTGAACTAGCTGGTAATGAGCATCCCGGGCCTCTCCTGGCAAGATAACTCCCGACTTCCCGCCAGCCCTGACCATCAGCCCATCTCTCAACGGATTTTGAGAGGACAGCCGCTGAACCGGCTCGACAGACCGGACCACGGTTACCTGCGGCCGGAGTGTCCGCCATTCCCCGGCTGTTACCGGCGGGTAGCGGTACTCCCTGGTCAGGGCGCCCACGGTTGCGTAGACCGTCGACCTGACCACGTTGCTGTGCTCGGGAAAGACCGACCCCCAGCAGGCTCTCGCCCTTCCGCACTTGCTGAGGGTGACGAAGACCCCAGCCGGGCTCCGGAACTGGGGTGGCACCGGCAGCTCCCGCGCCAACTCCTCCGCCGCCGACCGATCGCCTGGCAAGCGGTTGAAGTAGCACTCCATCGTTTTTTCCACGACCTGGGTCAGTGTAACCGATTCACCAGCTTTAGCTTGAGGCGGCGCCAGAAACGGCAATGCCGACAGCATCAGGGTGGCTGTCTGAATTAAGACAAATTGACGAGCGCCCTTCAACCTTTCGCTCCACCGGCTAAACTGTAATCGGTCCTGCCGCTTCCGCTGCTGTCATCTGGAATAACGCGCCCTGCCATCCCCTGCTTCTGGATAAATGACCTGTGGGCTCTCGAGATAGTAATGCTAATCATTTTACCGGCAGACGTCAGTTTCTGAAGTCGTTGATTGGGTTGCCCGGTGTCCTCGAATCGGTCCCCGCTGAGTCCAGGCCGCTGTCTGCCGGTGCCTTCTACTGGTGCGATTTGCGAACCGGGCAGATCGGTTTTCCCACCGGGCTTGCTGTCAAGATTGGCCTGCCCGGTTCCTTAATGAAGCTGGTGGCAGCAGCTGCCCTCAAAGAAGAAGGTCTACTGCCCAGCAACCAGACCTTTGACTGCCCGGGCAGCCTGGTTGTCCGCCGGAAGCGGTACACCTGCCAGAAAGCCCATGGACGCCTCGATCTAGTCCAGGCAATCGGTCACTCGTGTAATCTCTTCTTCGCCCAGGCTGCCGAGGCCCTGAGCCCAGCCCTGTTTATTGCCTATGCCAGACGCTTCGGGCTCGATAAGCCGGTGGCCGGGTACGACTCCGGACCGTTTCCGGCTTCTGCTCATACGGACTCGCGGTCCTACGTTCTTGGTTTGGCTGAGGACTTGAAGCCGACCGCTCTGCAGATTCTTCAATTGAGCGCCCTGATCGCCACGCGGGGGACCCCGCCGTTCCTGCATAGTGCCGAAGCGCCGCAGCCGTCCGCCCAGCCGATCAGACTGGATTTGGCGCAGCCAACCTGGGCGACGCTAGATCAGGGGATGCAGCTGGCTTGCCGCCAGGGTACCGCTCGCCAGCTTGATCCGGAGAATCGCTTGAAGCTCGCCGCTAAGACCGGCACGGCCCCCTATGGCAAGACCTTTCAATCCTGGATAACCGGCTACTTCCC
>Ga0066388_100000986_pt1 | contig 15110 bp, 13 predicted proteins | sample PanSoiMetaGPlot6_FD_64539 | JGI IMG/M metagenome (GOLD analysis project Ga0066388, IMG submission 64539) | Tropical forest soil microbial communities from Panama analyzed to predict greenhouse gas emissions - Panama Soil - Plot 6 (Hybrid Assembly) | ecosystem: Environmental > Terrestrial >... | reverse complement strand
GCGACGACCATCGCCGCGATCACGACCGGCTTCGGCCAGCCGAGGCCGCCGAGATAGAGCCCGGCCGCGGCGGCGGTGATCGCGCCGATGTAGAGCTGGCCCTCGCCGCCGATGTTGAAGAGCCGCATGCGGAACGCCGCCGCCGCCGCGAGGCCGGTGAACGCGAGCGGCGTCGCAGCGATGAGCGTCTGGGTCAGCGCGCCGCGCGAGGTGAACGCGGCCTGGAAGATCTGCCGGAACGACGGGACCGCGTCGTGGCCGGTCGCCTGCAGCACGATCCCGGAGAGGACGATCGCGAACACGATCGCGCCCAGCGGCACGGCGACGAGCAGCCAGCGCGGCTGGTGGAGCCTACGCTCGATCCGCATGCCCGTCGTGCCCCCCGGCCATCAGCACGCCGATCTCCTCGACGTCCGCGCCCGCCGCGGCGAGCTCGCCCAGGACGCGGCCCTCGTACATGACCGCGATCCGGTCGGCGAGGGCGAGGATCTCGTCCAGGTCCTCGCTGATCAGCAGCACCGCGACGCCCTCGGCCGCGGCGTCGCGCAGGTACGCGTGAACGGCCTCGATCGCGCCCACGTCGAGGCCGCGCGTCGGCGCGGCGGCGACGAGGATGCGCGGCCGGCCGGAGAACTCGCGGGCGAGCACGACCTTCTGCAGGTTCCCGCCGGAAAGCAGGCGCACCGGAGCCTGCGGGCCGGGGGCCGCGATCCGGTAACGGCTGATCAGCTCGACCGCGCGGTCGCGGATCCGCCGCAGCCGCAGGAGCGGCCCGTTCGAGGCAGGCGGCTTCCGGTAGGACTTGAGGACGAGGTTCGAGGCGACGCTGATGCTCGGCGACAGCCCGGTTCCGAGCCGATCTTCCGGGACGTATGCGACACCGGCGGCTATCGCGCCCCGTGGGTCGCCCGCCCGCGGGGCCTTCCCGGCCACGCGCACCGAGCCCTTCGTCGCCGGCCGCATCCCGGCGATCGTCTCGGCGAGCTCGCGCTGCCCGTTCCCCGCAACACCTGCGATAGCGACGATCTCGCCGCTCCGGACCGAGAGGGAGACGTCGCGCACGGCGGCGCCGCCGCGGTCACCGTCGGCCCAGAGGTTCTCGACCGCGAGCACGACCTCCCCGAAGTCGCGGGCCTGCGCCCGTACGCCCTCGCCCAGATCGCGCCCGACCATCATCTCCGCCAGCGAGCGAGGCGTGGCATCGGCCGCGTCGACCGTCGCCACGTTGTGGCCCCCGCGCAGCACGGTGACGCGGTCCGAGACCGCCTTCACCTCGTGGAGCTTGTGCGAGATGAAGACGATCGTCCGGCCGTCCGCCGCCATCTCGCGGAGCGTCTCGAAGAGGACCTCCGACTCCTGCGGCGTGAGCACCGCCGTGGGCTCGTCCATGATCAGGATCCGCGCGTCGAGGTAGAGCGCCTTCAGGATCTCGACCCGCTGCTGCTCGCCGACCGAGAGCTGCCAGACGTGGGCCCGCGCGTCGACCGCGAGCCCGTAGCGCTCCCCGAGTTCGGCCACGCGCCGTTCGATCGCGCGGGGGTGGACCCGGAACGACCGTCCCTCGCGGCGGTGGTCCCCGAGGGCGACATTCTCGGCCACCGTAAAGCGCTCCACGAGCCGGAAGTGCTGGTGCACCATCGAGATCCCCGCGTCGAGCGCGTCCCGAGGAGCGTGGAACTCCACCGGCTCCCCGTGCAGGCGGATCTCGCCCGCGTCGGGCCGGTAGAGGCCCGTGAGGATGTTTGAGAGCGTGCTCTTGCCGGCCCCGTTCTCGCCGAGCAGCGCGTGCACCTCGCCGGCCGCAGCATCGAAGTCGACCTCCTCGTTCGCAACCACGCCGGGGAAGCGCTTCGTGATTCCGCGCATGGAGACGGCGGGAGGGGCGCCGTTGGCGCCCCTCCCGTGAACTGCTTCCGGTGGCATCAGCCCTTCGGGCTGCCGATCACGCCCTTGACGAGCCAGTTCATGCCGTAGAGCGAGTTCGTCCCGCCCTTGAGCACCTGCATCCGCACGCCCTTCTTGACGCGCAGCTTGCCGTGCTGGTCATAGAGCGGCCCGGTGAACTCGTAGTACTTGCCGCTCCGGATCTGTGCCAGCTTCTTGGCGATCGCCTTCTTCGTCTTCGCCGAGACCTTCGGACCGTACGGCGCGAGCTTCGTGAAGCCGTCCTTGATCGAGCCGTAGTAGAAGCCCGACTTCCACTTGCCCGCCATCGCGGCCTTTACCCGCTTCAGGTAGTACGGGCCCCAGTTGTAGACCGACGCCGTCAGCCACGAGCTGGGCGCGAACTTCTTCGCGTCCGAGTCGTAGCCGACCCAGGGGACGTGCTTCGACTGGGCGAACTGGCCCGTGGCCGGCGAGTCGACGTTCTGGCCGAGCACGTCAACGCCCTTCCCGTAGAGGCTCTGCGCGGCCTTCGTCTCCTTGGCCGGGTCGAACCACGAGTTCGTCCAGATCAGGCGTACCTTCGCGCCCGGGTGCATCAGCCGCGCACCGAGGGCGAACGCGTTCGCGTGCCGGATGACCTCGGGGATCGGGTACGCGACGACGAAGCCGATGTTGCCCTTCTTCGTGGCCGCACCGGCCGCCATCCCCGAGAGGAAGACCGTGTCCTCGGCAGCGCCGAAGTACTCGGACAGGTTCTTGGCCCGGTCGGTGCCGGTGGCTTGCTCGAAGTAGACCTGCGGGTACTTCGCGGCGAGCTGCTTGTCGAAGTAGCCGTACGAGGTGCCGAAGATCATCTTGTAGCCGTCGTTGACGAGGCTCGCGACCGTCTGCTGCAGCTGCGCCCCCACGGCGATGTTCTCCTTGTAGGTCGTCTGCACCTTGCTGCCCAGCGCCTTTTCGACGTAGAGCCGTCCCTTGTCGTGCGCCTCCGACCAGCCGTGATCGTTGTGCGGGCCGACGTAGATCCACGCGACCTTGAACGGGCTCGCGTTGCTTCTGGCAGACCCCTTGCTCGCGGTGACCGCGAGAACCGACGCGACGGCGCATGCGATCACCAGCGCCGCCAAGCCGAGCTTGCGTTTGTTCATGCTTCTCTCCTCCAGAGTGATGCGATGCCCCAGACCCGAGGACTATACGACGCGGGTCCGCGGGTGCCTAGACGCCCCAGCCCTGCGGCGGGTCTTGGCGGCCGGGCTGCATGTTCCAGTAGTCGCGGGACTCGGTCACGAGGCCCTCGTCGTCGAACCTGAGCATCGAGCAGCCGGCGAGCGTCTCGGCGTCGCCGTCGGGCGTGACGAGCACCGCCCACCACTCGACCGCCGCGCGATCGCCCTCCTCGACGGGCTCGCCGAAGTGGACGATCTCGGCCCTGGCCTCGGGAAAGACGCGGCGCGTGTAGTCGATCGGCGGCTCGGGCTCACGGAACGGCGCGGAGCGGAAGACGCAGTCGGGTCGGTAGAGGGCAGCCGCTGCATCGGGGTCGCCGTTCTCCCAGGCGAGCCTGTAGCCGTCGGCCCAGCGCTTCCCGAAACCCATGGGCGGGATGCTAAGCGACGGCGCTGCCGGGCTCGATCAGGTCGCCGAATCCGCCTGCGAGGACGCTCTGGACCTGGCCCGCCGGCATCGGCCTTGCGAACAGGAAGCCCTGCGCGAGGTCGCAGCCGAGATCGCGTAGCGAGGTCAGCTGCCCGTTCGACTCGATGCCCTCCGCGATCGCGAGCACGCCCAGGGCGTGCGCCAAGGTCACCAGGTTGGCAGCGATCGCCGCGTCCTTCGTCTCCTCCTCCATGCCCTGGATGAAAGAGCGGTCGACCTTGATCATGTCCACCGGGAAGTGGCGCAGCTGGCCAAGTGACGAGAAGCCGGTGCCGAAGTCATCGATCGCGATCCGCACGCCGTCCTCGTGCAGCGCCTGCAGCTCGGCCTGGGAGCGCTCCCAACCGCCGCCCTCGTGAACGAGCGCCGTCTCCGTGACCTCGAGGCCCAGGTAGGTCGGCGGCAGGTCGGCCTCCTCGAGCGCCCCGCGCACCACCGCGCCGATCCCGGCGCCCGCGAGCTGCCGCCCGGAGAGATTGACCCAGGTGACGAACTTCTCGGGCAGGACGCCCTCCGCCCGCCAGCGCGCGGTCTGAAGGCAGGCCTCGCGGAGCACGAACGCGCCGAGCGGGAGGATCAGGCCCGTCGCCTCGGCGACCGAGATGAAGCGGTCCGGCGGCACGACCCCGCGTCGCGGTGAGTTCCAGCGCAGCAGCGCCTCGACGCCGACGATCGCGCCGTTCTCGAGGTTGACCTCGGGCTGGTAGTGAAGGACGAACTCGCCGCGCTGGAGGCCGAGCCGGAGCTCGTGCTCGAGCCCGAGCAGCTCGCCGAGCTCACGCGCCATGTCGTAGCGGAAGACCTCGAAGCGGCCGCGACCGGCCTCCTTGGCCGCGTACATCGCGACGTCCGCGTGCCGGACGAGCTCCTCGCCCTCGCCCGCGCCGCCGGCGTGGAGCGCGATCCCGATGCTCGCGCCGACCACGAGCTCGCGACCGGCGACCCAGATCGGCTCCTCCAGGGCGACGAGGAGGCGCCTGGCGACGCCGACGGCATGCGTCTCGTGGGCGCCGTCGAGGAGCAGCGCGAACTCGTCGCCGCCGAGCCGGGCAAGCGTGTCGCTCGGGCGGCTCGTCTCCGTGAAGCGTTCGGCCACGGCCTCGAGCAGCTGGTCGCCCGCGTCGTGGCCGAGGCTGTCGTTCACCTGCTTGAAGCCGTCGAGATCGACGAGCAGAACGGCCAGCGGGCTGCCCGAGCGGCCGGAACGGGCCAGCGCCTGCTGCAGCCGGTCCCGGAACAGCGCGCGGTTCGGGAGCTCGGTGAGGCCGTCGTAGAACGCCTGCCTCGTCAGCTGCTCCTCGAGCCGCACGCGCTCGGTGATGTCTCTCGCATTGAGGACAACGCCCCGGATCCGCCGGTTGGCGCGAAGGTCGGTGACGTGCGCCTCGAGGTGCCGCCACTCGCCGAAGCGGTTGCGCACCCGGAAGACCGTCTCCGCCGGCTCGCCGTGCGCCCAGGCCGCGTGCACGGCTGCGAGGTCGTCCGGGTGGACGTGGTCGGCGAACCTCTCGCCGACGAGCTCCCGGTCGGCGCGGCCGACCACCGTTGCCAGCGACTCGCTCGCATAGCGGCAGCCGCCCTCGCCGAACACGAGGACGAGGTCCGTCGACGACGTGACGAGGCTGCGGAAGTGCGCGGTCTGGCGGCGGGTCGCGGCGATCAGGGCCCAGCCGAGCAGGAGCGAGGCGATGAAGCCGGCGATGCCGAGAACCATCTGCAGGGTGATCAGGTTGTTGATGTTGCGGTCGTTCGCGGTGGCGATCGAGCGGGCAGCGTTGAGGGCGACGTTCGACGTCAGGGCACCGAGGACGCGCAGGCGGTCCATCGGATCCTTGACGATCAGGCGCTCGTGCGCCGTGAGCGGCACCGGTGCCGCGGGCTTGTTCCCGAGGATCGCGGCGCCGGTCGCGGCGAGGTCGTGCACGAGCTTCCGCTCCTCGACCAGCTGGGCGCGGATCGTCTTCCCGCTCGCGGCCGCGAGCCTCGTCTCGTCGTCGTCGCCGTTCACCGCGGGGGCCGTTCCGCCGTCGAGCAGCGCGTTGGTGCTCTCCTCGAGCAGGACCGCGACGTAGTTGGGATTCGCCTGGACGTGGACCCTGGCCAGCAGCACCGATTTGACGTAGCGCTCGGCGAGCGTTCGCTGCCGCGCCGCGACCTCGAGCACCGAGGCCTTGTACTGGGAACGCGACGTCGACCAGACGGACAGGCCGACGCTGACGGCCGAGAAGAACGCGAAGGTCAGGAGGATGGCCGCGACGGTGCGGCGGCCGCTCGTCGTGAAGGGACGGAACGTCTGGACCCTACGACGCATCTACGAGACCACCAGCTCGGTGCGCATGCCGCCCAGGTAGTGGCCCGCCATGTTGCAGAAGAGCTCGTAGCGGCCGGGCTTCAGGTGGACGAGCAGCTCCTCGACGGTCCCGGGCCCCCTCCCTTCCATGGTGGCCGCGGTGGCCCCGTCGAGCGCGGCCTCGTTGACGGTCAGGCCGTCCGAGCGCAGCGGGAGGTTGGCGCTCGACGAACGCACGATCAGCAGCTCGTGCGTGTCGGGCCCGCGGTTGTGGATCAGTAGGCGAACGCTTCCCGAGTGGACGCGCGCCGGCGAGACGGTGATCCGGAAGTCACGCTCGGTCACGCGCACGGTGGCGGCGTGGGCCGCTTCGCGCGAGGAGCCCGACGAGCAGGCGGAAAGGCAAAGGGCGAGCGTGAACAGGCTCAGGCCGAAGCCGAACCAGCCCAGCCGGGTCCGCAGCCGCCGCATGTGGTGTTAGTCGGCGTTTGCACAGGGCGCGGCCACCCCCAGGCGGGTTAGTCCGTCCCTCTATCGAGTGACGTCTTCTGCGACGAGCCCGTAAATTACGCCGTCGACCCACTCCTCGTGGCGCCAGTAGGCCTTGCGGCGCACGCCTTCGCGGACGAAGCCGGCACGCTCCGCGTGACGCTGCGCGCGCTCGTTGAAGCCGTAGATCTCGAGCTGGAGGCGGTGGTAGCCGAGCTCGAAGATCAGGTGCCGCTGGAAGAGCCGCGCGGCGTCGTCGGCCAGGTGGCGGCCGCGGAAGTCGGGGTGGACGGCGAGCGACCCGAGGTTCGCGATTCGGCTGCGCCGGTTCGCGACGGTGAAGCCCATCAGGCCGGCGCGCTCCCCGTCGACCTCGATCACGAAGCGGCCGAACTCCTGCGGCTCCGCCTGCGAGCGCTCGATCTCCTCCGCGAGTCCCTCGCGGTCGCGGGGCCGCCTGACGGAGAGGTTCTCCTCCACGTCGTCTTCGTTCATCAGCTCGAGCAGGAAGTCGAGGTCGCGCGGCTCGGCGCGGCGAATGCTGACGCTCACAGCGCGCGCTCCTGGCGGATAGCGCGTCGACCGGTCATTTCAGACGGTCGGCCGGGCCAAGCCCGGACGACCTGAGGTCGCCATCGCAAGCGATGGCTCACGGCGAGGGCGCCGCGACCGGCTCGCGGCGAGGAATGCGCACGGCGCCGGATCCGAGGGCGACGCCGCCGAGGATGAGCGCCATGCCCCCGAGCTCCTGCCAGGTCACGTGCTCGCCGAGCAGGACGACGCCGTAGAAGAGCGCCGTCACCGGGAGCAGATAGGTGACGAGGCTGACGCGGGCGGCGCCGTCGCTGCGGAGGACGCGGTAGAGAATGATCTGGGAGATCGCGGTCCCGATCACGGCGAGCGCGATCACCGAGCCGGTCTCCTTCCAGCCCGGCACTGCGCTCGGCAGCTGCCAGAGCCCGAACGGCAGCAAGACGGCGAGCGCGCCGAGCATCGTGGTCGTGGCCAGCGTCAGTCCGCTCGTCCGCTCGACGAGGCGCTGGCTCCAAAGGCTTCCAGCCGCGTAGGACACGGACGCGAGCACCACGGCCAGCGTCCCGGCGACGCCCCACCAGCCGCCCTTCGGGTGCACACCCGCGAGGACGGCGACGCCGAGCAGTCCGATCAGGAACCCCGCGAGCCGCAGGCCGCGCACGCGCTCGCTCGGCCTGAAGCGGATCGCGAGCAGGACGACGAAGATCGGCATCGACGCGTTGGCGATCGCCGCAACGCCCGAGTCGATGTGCCGTTCGCCCCAGGCGATGAGTGTGAACGGAATCGCAGCGTTCACGATCCCGAGCGCAAAGCCCTCCCAGCCGAGGCGGCGCATATCCGCGAGCGTCTCGCGCCCGCCGCGCTGGGCCAGGAGCACGATCACCAGGAGCACGGCCGCGACGAAGAGCCGCAGCATGATCATCGTCGCGGGCTCGAAGGCGCGTCCGGCGACCTTGATGAACATGTACGACGCGCCCCAGAACGCGGCGAGCAGCCCGATGTAGATCACATAGGAACGCGACACGCCTCGAGGCTACCGGCCCACCCCTATTTCAAGCCGAGCCACAGGCGATAGAGAATCCGCCAGGGAACAGGATCCTCGAACGTTGCGGCCACGTCGCGCAGACGGTCGAGACCTACCTCCTCTTCTGTGGTGCCCGCGCCAAGCAGCGTCCTCATGCTCCCCTCGCTCAGAGCGAAGCCGAGCAGCCGCTCACCGTCGCCGTTCTCGAGGCTGTGCAGGCCGAGCTCTCGCGTGTGGCGAAAGACGCCGCTCGCCTCGAGCAGCGCGCGGGTCAGTCGGGTCCGCGAGTCAGCTCCGTCGAGGCCGCGCTCGCGCCGCAGCTCGTTCTTTCGCCGCCGTGCAGCCTCGAAGGCAGCTTCCGGCTCCCACAGCGGCGTCTGGAACGCGACGTAGTTGTAGGCGCAGAAGACTCCCCCGCGCCGAAGAATCCGTCCAACCTCTGGAAACACGCGTTGCGGCTCCATCCACTGCAGCGACTGCGCCGCCGTCACGAGATCCGCCGACGCGTCCGGGAGTCCCGTCTCGTACGACGATGCGTTCCGGTAGCGAACGTTCTCCGGCGTCGCCGGCGCGGCCTCGGCGAACGCCCGCATCGCGTCGTTGGGTTCGACCCCTATCACCTCGTCGGCGAGGCCTGCCCAGACGCGAGTCGACAGGCCGGTTCCGCTTCCGAGGTCGACGACGCGCCTCAGGCCGCCCTTCTCCATGAGCGGCGGCACCAGCTCGAGAAGTGCTCGGGGCGGTCGCGGACGGAATCGGTCGTAGACTGCCGCGAAACCCGGCTCGCTGTAGCGCGACTCCTCCAGCAGGCGACGCAGTTCCGCGTCCATGCGCCGAATCTACTCTGGGCGAGGCCGGCTCCTTGCCGTCGACCACGAGACAACAGGCGACAACCGCGCTCGCCCACGCGAGGGAGCAGTCGCCGAACGCAAGGGCCGAAGGGTCAGCTATCAGATATCGCCGTTTTGAACGAGGCCCGCCAGACCGTTGAGGATCTGAGTCGTGTCTCGGAAACCGATGTGCCAGCGATTCCCACTCATATTGGATGAGTCGATGAGGATCGCCGTCCAGGGAAAGTTCGAGGCCTGCTGATCGTGGCGCAGGAGTGCTGCGGCACGATGCGTCCCGTCGATGATCGTGTACGGACCCTTCTCATCCGTCGCCACAAGAATCAGATATTCGTCGGTGGTGTCAGCGGCGTAGTTGCCGACGCAAGGAAGCTTCTCCTCAACCTTCTTTAGGTGATCGACCGACTCGCGTCTCCCGCTGATTTTCCCGCCGCGGCCGTGCCGGAGATGCGTCAGCGTGTCTGCTAGTGCGAACGTTGCGCCAGTGTCGAGGAACCAGTCCCAGCAAACAGCTTCTCTAGGTCGTCCTCTTCCACCCGCGCGTGCCGATAGCGGGAATCGCCCGGAATGTGGTCCAGGATGAAGCTCCGGTAGTGGTGGAGGATGCGGGCGCGCCCCGCGTTTTGCTGCGGGTCGTTCAGATCCGGACTGTCGACCAAATAGCGAGCTTGTTCGGGGAGCTGGAGCTTCCACTACTCGCTTCGTAACCAGTGCAGGTTGACTTCATCACGCGTTGTCCAGCCGAGGAAGAGCACCTCGGCAGCGTAAGCACGCTAGATGGCCCGTCGAGTGACATTCCCGAACGCTGGGCACCGTGGGGTCCTGTAGCCCGACAGCAGGCTTGGTCACCGCGGAAGCGGGTTCGGGCCGGTGGCGGTGACGAGGCGCTGCGGCACCCAGTCGTCGACGTGGCTGAAGCCGTCGAAGCGTCCTCCCTCCTCCTCGACGACGTCGAAAAACGAGCGCCGGTAGAACTTCACGTGGGTGAAGTCCTCGAACAGCACGTAGACCGGCTCGACGTCGGGACTCTGGAACTGCTGCCCGGTCAGCGCGGCCCGATGCACTCGCGAGAACTCGTCGATCTCCTCACCGACGACGACGCCGAGGTGCTCGAGGCCCATCCGGTAGACACGCTGGTGAACGGGCGGGATGAGCTCGATGCGCGAGACCGGAGTCCCGTCGAGGACAGCGAGCGGCTCGGCGAGCACGATCAAGGAGATCGGACGCCCGTTCCAGACGTTCTCGAGGTTCGCCCTCGCATGGCGCTCGAGAAGCGTGCGCTGATGGACGTACAGGTCCCAATCGGGGACGCGGACGGCGAGGTGGCTGAGCGGGTAGGGCGCGATGTCGATGCCGCGGGCCACAAGACGGTCGCGTTGCATCGCCGCGAAGGCTCGATAGTCCCCGATGATGTCGGCGATCGGATCAGACATCGTCACGCGGCATTCCCGCCATCGTATGAGACCCACGGCCGGACGAGCGGGGCCGCTCGTCCTCGTCAAGAGACATTGCCGCACACTCGCGCAGCCGAGGGTCCCGCGCGCGTGTTAGGCGTGCGTTCGATTAATCCAGATCGCGAGGCTCCCAATCGTCTTGAACCCCGCCCGATGGGCGGCCTCGAGCGACTCGCCTTCGTCGTAGCCGACAACCGGCATCGGTCCCCAAAGAGCTTGTGCAGCGCTCGCGCCTTCGCTCCACGCGGATTCGAGGTCTCCCTCAACATCGAAGACGTTTGTGAGCCCGATGACGTCGCGACTCCGGTTAGCGATGGCACCCGCGCGGAGCCGTGCCCCGTCAACCCGGGCGAAGATCTTGATCCGCGTGTGGGTCAACAGTTCGCGGCGGAAGAACGGGCGTCGCTCCGGCGCCTCGCCCCAAGCGGCCTCCCATCGCTCCAATTCCTCTCCGCCCGCGACCGGCAACCAGCCCTTCGAGAGGTTGCGGCCGCCGGCCTGATCCCGGCACAACCATTCGGCAGCGAACAGGAACTCGAAGCCGCTCCCCGAGAGATCAAGATCGGCGAAGCTGTCTTTGATCGAACAGCCCGGACTCGCATCTACTCGCGAGACGAGCCGAGCGGACGAGCAACCGGGAACGAGGGACACGGCATCCGGATAGAACGGTGGTGTTCGCTGCGCGCTGCTCCAGGCGGCGGTGTCGAAGCGACCGGCGACTCCGTGAGTTCGGCAGAACGCATGACACCACTCGGCATTGTTCAGCGCTGCCTCTTGAACCCGAACGGCCCCGCCCATCGGCCGAACGATCCTACGGACTCAGGGCTGGTCGGTCGGGTGACACTCGTGACGGTGGGCCAAGTGAGCGTTAGGCCGGCTCGACGGGATCCCCGAGGCGGACGCGGCCGGGATGCGCGACCGCGGCATAGACGCCGAACGGCAGCGGCTCTGTCGCCTCGATGACTCCCCGATAGGCCGCGAGCGCCTTCAGCGTGTCGAGATCTGGCGCACCCGTGTCGGGGTTCTGCGTCGTCACTGCACAGCGACCGACGTTCCCCTGCGGCACGACGACCGCCTCCCCGAGGCGCACGCGACGGCCGAGCCACGCGTCCTCCTCGTGCTCACCGAGGCCGTCGATGCCGAAGTTCATGCGGAAGCGCCGCTCGTCGACCTCGGCCTCACCGAGGACGCGGGCGAGGGCGTGCAGGGAGCCGGTGCCGAGCAACGTCGCGGCGCCGCTGCGCCGGCGGTCCGGCGCGGGCCCCGAGCCACCCACGAGCCGAAGATCGCGGCCGGCGAAGTCGGAGAGCGCCTTGCTCCAAGGCCCGTCGACGACGCGGACCTCGACGATGTTCCCCCAGAAGCGCGCGCCGAGCGAGCCGTCGAAGCCGACTTCCTGAGAGACGGTCGTGCCGTCGGGGAACTCGAGCGTCAACGAGCCCGCCTCGCGGTCGTGCCGCGGAACGATCTGCTGGAGAACGCCGAGGCCCTTGCTGTTCACGAGGCGGTCGTTCTCGTCGACGAGGAAGAACTCCCGGTCGCCCGTGATCCCGGCCTCGGTCAGGTCGCACTCGTCGAGCCGCCGAATGGCCAGGCCCTTGACCGGGGTCTGCGAGATCCAGGCGATGCGCAGGCTCACACGTTGAAAAGTACCGGGCGTGTGCGTCCTGCCCATGAGCGACAACAACATCTGGACCGACGAATGGGATTCTGGAGAGGACTGGTCCGGCGGCGGTAGCAGGTCGAAACGACTGCCGCGCGGGGCCGAGCTCCGACACGCTGTGGTTGATTCACGACCTGCCCGAGTCGTCGCGCTAGCTCTTGCGTGACGCGAGCCCGCCGAATGCGCGGGCGGGGCGGAGTTTCACCGCATCGGTTCCGAGCGCCACTCCGGCGAGGATCAGCGCCAGCCCGCCGAAGGCCGCGGCGCCGAAGCGCTCGCCGAGGAAGATCGCGCCGTAGGCCAGCGCGATCGGCGGGATCAGGTACGTGACGAGCGACGTGTACGCGGCGCCCGCCCCGTTGATGAGGGCAAAGAAGAGGAGGTAGGCGAGCGCCGTCCCGGGGATGCCGAGGGCGACGACCGACGCAATGGTCTTCCAGCCGGGCGTCTCGCTCGGCGCCTGCGCGACCCCGAGCGGGAGCCAGACGAGCGTGGCCACGGTCGTGGAGGCGAGCGCCACGACCAGCGGCTGTGCCGTCTTCAGGTAGCGGCCCGTGAGCAGCCCGCTGAGGCCGTAGCAGAACGCCATGCCGACCACCGCGAGCGCGCCGAGGACCTTGCCCTCCGGCTGCGCGCCGACGAGCAACGCCACGCCGACGAACCCCACCCCGACTCCGACGAGCCTCGACCCGGTGACCCGAACCTCGCGGAAGGCGACGAAGGCGATCAGCGCGTTGAAGATCGGGACGCTCGCCTGGAGGATCGACGCGAGCCCGGAGTCGATCCGCGTCTCGCCCCATGAGAGCAGCCAGAACGGGATCGCGGTGTTGACGAGTGCGACCACGACGAGCCAGACCCAGTGCTCGCGCACCTGGCGGCTGAGCTCGCGCGCGCCGGCCGCGGCCGGCGCGATCAGCGCGAGGGTCAGGGCGGCGAGGCCGAGCCTGCCCACGATCAGCGTCGCCGGGGTCAGCTCCCTGACCGCGACCTTGATGAACAGGAACGACGCGCCCCAGATGGCCGCCAGCGCCAGGAGCATGACGAGGTGGCGCCGACTCACTGGTTACACTCGACTCTCTGGCGCGCGTCCTCGAACAGTCGCTTCACCGGGCGCTCGGTCTTACCGACGGCGAGTTCTCGCGTATCTGCGAGCTGCTCGGACGGGAGCCGAACCACTTCGAGCTCGCGGTCTTCTCGCTGCTCTGGTCGGAGCACTGCGGCTACAAGCACTCCGCGCCGCTCCTTCGCCGCCTGCCCGGCTTGGGCCCGCGCGTGCTGCAGGGACCGGGCGAGAACGCAGGCGTGATCGACCTCGGCGACGGCGAGGCGGTCGCGTTCAAGGTCGAGTCGCACAACCATCCGTCCGCGGTCGAGCCGTTTCAGGGCGCGGCGACCGGGGTCGGCGGGATCCTCCGCGACATCGTCGCGATGGGCGCGCGGCCGGTGGCGCTGCTGGACGGGCTGCGGTTCGGCTCGCCGGGCTGGGGCTTTCGCCGCGCGGTCGCCGGGATCGGCCACTACGGGAACTGCGTGGGCGTGCCGACCGTCGGCGGCGAGGCCGTGTTCGACGAGGCCTACGCGGGGAACTGCCTCGTCAACGCGATGTGCGTCGGCCTGCTGCCCTCCGAGCGGGTCACGCGTGCGCGCGCGCGCGGGACCGGGAACGCGATCGTCTTGTACGGCGCGACGACCGGGCGCGACGGGATCGGCGGCGCCTCGGTGCTCGCGAGCCAGGAGCTCGTTGAAGGCGCAGACGACAAGCGTCCGTCCGTCCAGATCGGCGACCCGTTCACCGGCAAGAAGCTGATCGAAGCCTCGCTCGAGCTCGTCGAGGGCGGGCTCGTCGAGTCGCTGCAGGACTGCGGTGCCGCCGGTCTCGCGTCCGCGCTCGCCGAGATGGCGGGCGGCCAGGCGGGGGTCGACGTCCACCTCGACCGCGTCTCGCTCCGCGAGGAGGGGATGGAGCCCTGGGAGATCATGATCTCCGAGAGCCAGGAGCGGATGGTCGCGGTCTGCCGGCCGGACTCGCTCGAGCGGGTCGAGGCGGTGCTCGACCGCTGGGAGCTGCACCACGCAGTGATCGGCGAGGTCACCGAGACCGGAGCGCTGCGCGCGTTCTTCGACGATGACCTCGCCGGCGAGATTCCGGCGCGTCTGCTCACGGACGAGTGCCCGCGCTACGAGGTCGACCGTCTCGCAGCCCCGCGTTCGCGCGCGCTCGTCGACCCGGTCAACGACGACCCGAAGCGCTGGATCTACGAGCAGTACGACCACCTCGTCCAGTCGCGCACGGTCCGGCGGCCGGGGCTCGACGCGGCTGTACTGCGGCTGCGCCCGTCCTGGCGCGGGCTGGCGGTGTCGCTCGACGGGCCCCCGATCGGGGAGCGCGAGCCGCGCGAGGCCGGCCGCGCCGCGGTGCTCGACGCAGCCCGCAACGTCGCCTGCACCGGAGGTGAGCCGCTCGCGCTGACCGACTGCCTCAACTTCGGCAACCCCGAGAAGCCGGAGATCGGCTGGGAGCTGGCCGAGGCGATCGAGGGGATCGCCGAGGCTGCAGAGGCGCTCGGGATTCCGGTCGTCTCGGGCAACGTCTCGCTGTACAACGAGACCGACGGGCAGGCGATTCCGCCGACCCCGGTCGTCGGCTGCGTCGGGCTCGTGCGCGACGTGCGCGAGGTGCCGCGCGGCTGGCGGCCAGGCGACCGGGTCTGGCTCGTCGAGGGAGACGAGGTCGACCTGATCGGCTGGCTCTGGCACAACGCATCGCGCTTCTCGCTGGCGCACGACGTCAGCGATGGCGGACTCAGGCAGGCGCTGGTCGAGGCCTCGGAGTTCAGCGGCCGTTACTTCGAAGCGGAAGGCGAGGCGCCGCACGGCTCAGTCGTCCTTGCGGGCGAAGAGCCCGATCGGCCGCACCGCGAGCTCGGAACGGTCGCCTGATGTGCGGCGTCTTCGGAATCCGCGCGCCCGAGCGGGACGTCGCACGCGTCACGTTCTTCGGCCTCTTCGCCCTGCAGCACCGCGGCCAGGAGTCAGCCGGGATCGCCGTCTCCGACCACGGCCGGCTCACCGTCCTCCGCGACATGGGCCTCGTCACCCAGGTCTTCGACGAGCGCAAGCTGCGCGGCCTCCACGGCGAGGCGGCCATCGGCCACACCCGCTACTCGACGACCGGCTCGACGCACTGGGCCAACGCCCAGCCGCTGATCCAGCGCGGCCGCGGGCGCACGGTCGCGCTCGGGCACAACGGCAACCTCGTCAACGC
>Ga0066388_100000985_pt1 | contig 15111 bp, 9 predicted proteins | sample PanSoiMetaGPlot6_FD_64539 | JGI IMG/M metagenome (GOLD analysis project Ga0066388, IMG submission 64539) | Tropical forest soil microbial communities from Panama analyzed to predict greenhouse gas emissions - Panama Soil - Plot 6 (Hybrid Assembly) | ecosystem: Environmental > Terrestrial > Soil... | reverse complement strand
GTACTGATCGAACTTGCCGTCGAGGTCCTTCACGCAGATGCGGTCACGCGAGTTGAAGCCGCCGCACTTGAACTGCCCCTCGTACCAGAACGACCAGCTCCCGCCGATCCGGGCGCCCTGCAGGATGATCTGGACTCCGGGAAATTCCTTGAGGCCGCCCTGGAGACGCTGAAGGAAGATGCCGCGCTCCATGGTCTGCATGCGGGCGCGGATGCTGACCTCGCGCAGCTGCGCGACGAGGCGCTCGCCGCGTGAATAGAACGTCGGCAGCGGCGTGAGCCAATCGACGTCGAAGCCGTTGGGGTAGCCCGCCTCGCGCAGGAGCTGCTTGGCCTTGTCCACGTTGCGGGGAAACTCGGGCCACTCGATCGCGTACTGCACGTCGGGGTTGATCCAGTTCCCCGTCACCTTGCCCATACCGGCCGTCTCGGCCTGGTTCATCCCCTTGCGGTCGATGGCCAGGCTGACTGCTTCGCGCACCCGCTTGTCGTGGAACGGATTCTTCGGGTCCTGGAACCCGGGGAACTCGACGAAGAACGAGCCCGACAGCACCGGGGCCAGCGTCACGCCGGGGAGCTTGGCGACCCGGCTGATGAGCTCGCCGGGAACGAAATAGACGATATCCGCTTCGCCGCGCTCGAGCATCGCGACCCGGGTGGCGGCCTCGGGCACCGAGACCATGGTCAGCTGCTTCACGTTCACCGGGCGGTAGTAGCCGTCGAACGCCTCGAGCTCGACCTTCACGCCGGGCTCGTGACTCACGAGCTTGTACGGGCCGGCGCCGATCGGCTTCTGCTTGAACGCGTCCGCGCCCACTTGCTTGTAGTACTTCTCGGGCACGATCCACGCGGCGCCGGCGACGTTGGCCGTGCCGAAGAGGTACGGAAAGTCGAGGAACGGCTCTTTGAACACGAAGCGCACCGTGCTGCCGTCCACGATGTCAATGCGCTCCGTCCGCTTCTTGAAGACGTCGGCCTTGGCGCCCCGGTAGTTCTCGTAGCTGAACTTCACGTCCTGCGGCGTGACCGGGTCGCCGTTGTGGAACTTGGTCCCCTTGCGCAGCGTGAAGGTCGCGGTCTTCGAGTCCGGGGACATCGTGAACTTCTCGGCCAGGGCGAGGTGGTCGTAGAGCTGCGTGCCCTGGTTCTTGATAAGCGCGTCGTGGATCGCGGTGAAGAAGTTGTCAGGCGTGGCGGTGCCGTCGTGCTCCTGCGGGTCCAGCCAGCGCGACGCGAACCCGGCGTGCCAGGCCAGGGTGATCTTGCCCTTGGCGGCGGCGCTCACCGGAGTCGAGACCGGGACGACCGTCGCCACGACCGCGGTCACGATCAGCGCGACGGCGAGCCAGGGGAACACCTTACGCGACAGGAGTCGCGGAAGCCTCATGTCGAATCCTCCAATTCGGGGGGGCTATTCCTGCAGAAGGTGCCGTAGGCTAACCCGACGTCTCGACACGGGTCAAGTCGCGGCCGGGCTTGCCGGAAAGCTGAAAATATTGGCCGGCTCATGGTGAAGGTCGTGGTCGCGACGGAGCCGCCGCGCCATGCCGAGGGCGTACGGAGCCCCTTCCAGCAATTGGGCGAGCATGAGGTCGTCGAGCGACAGGCCCGCTCGCCGGGCGGCCTTCACGGCGAGGTCGCGCGTCTCGGCGTCGGTCTGGTCGACCGGCTCCGACAGGACGGGCGGCGGCGTCACGTCCGGCGCGACAGCACCGTGCACGCGCGTGGGCCGGCGCGCATGCCACGCGGTCGCCCGCTCGTAGGCGTGCCCGACACGCAGGATCGTGCTCTCCCCGAACGGCCGGCCGACGATCTGCATCCCGAGCGGGAGGCCCTGCCGGCCGAAGCCGTTAGGCAGGGCGAGCACCGGCTGGCCGGTGACGTTCCAGGCGGTCAGGAGGCTCGGCTTCTGCCAGAACGAGACGCTCCGGTAGTCGGCGATCCGCGGCGCCTCACCCATGCCGGCGGTGACGAAGCCGTCGAACCGCGCGTAGAGCGGCTCCATCTCCAGCATCATCCGCCGATGCTCTCGCGTGGCCTGGACGTAGTCGTGCGCCGTGAACAGCACGGACGGCAGCGCGCGCGAGCGGAAGTCGGCGCCGAAGTCCTTCGGCCGGGCGATCAGGTTCTTCGCGTGAACGCTGAAGATCTCGCTCTCGGCGATGATGATCTTGACGTCGAAGTAGCTCCCCAGGGGCCGCACACGGCATTCCTCGAGCTCGGCGCCGAGCCCGCGCAGGACGTCGAGTGCCCCGTCCATGGCACGGCGCACGTCCTCCGAAGCTGGAATGTCCTCCTCCCAGTGGTGGCGCAGCACGCCGATCCTGACGCCGCGAAGGTCTTCGCCCAGCGCGCGGCGATAGCGCGGAATCGGCCGGCTCAGGCTCCCGGCGTCGCTCGGGTCGTAGCCCGCCAGGACCTCGAGCGCGAGCGCGCAATCCTCGACGGTCCGGGCCAGCGGCCCGCAGTGATCGAACGTGTACGAGTTGGTGATGACACCCGCGCGGCTCACGAGGCCGAACGTGGGCATGAGCCCGACGACGCCGCAAAGCGACGCCGGCCCGCGGATCGAGCCGCCGGTGTCGGAGCCGAGCGCCAGGGGCACCATGCCCGCCGCCACGGCCGCGCCGGATCCCGACGAGGAGCCGCCGGTGAAGTGCGCCAGGTTCCACGGGTTCCGCGCCGGGGGCCACGGCAGGTCGAACGAGGGCCCCGCGTGCGCCATCTCGTGCGTGGCGAGCTTGCCGAGAAGCACGGCGCCGGCGCCGTAGAGCCGCGCCGTCGTGGTGGCATCGCGCGAGGGAATCCGGTCGATGAACACGCGCGAGTGCCCCGAGGTGAGAATCCCCTGCGTGTCGTAGATGTCCTTCAGGGCGAACGGGATCCCGTGCAGCGGACCGCGATAGTCGCCGCTGGCGATCTCGGCCTCGGCCGTTCTCGCTTGCCGGCGGGCCAGATCGAAGGTGCGCGTGATGAACGCATGTGTTTGCTCGTCGTACTGCTCGACGCGCTGGATCAGCGCCTCGACCAGCTCGACGGGTGAAAGCTTCCGGGCCCCGAGCTGGCTCGCGAGCTCCGAGAGCGAGAGGTCGTGCAGGTCGGTTGCCATGGCCGTGTCCTTTCGCCCGTGAGTATAGCGTTGACGGCCCTCGGGGCGATGGCTACCCTTGGGCCGCGAAGGGGGATCTCTCATGGCGTTCATGGTCAAGGACGGCTTCAGTCTCTACTACGAGGACACCGGCGGCAACGTCCCCACGCTGCTCTTCCTGCACGGCGCGGGCGGCAACCACCTGAGCTGGTGGCAACAGGTGCCGGTCTTCGCGGAGGAATACCGGTGCATCAGCGTCGACCAGCGGGGGTTCGGTCAGTCTCCTGACGTGGCCGGCGGGCCGGGTCCGGCCGCGCTCGCGACCGACGCGCTCGCCTTGCTCGACCACCTCGGCATTCGCCGTGCTGCGCTGGTCACCCAGTCGATGGGAGGCTGGGCCGCGTCGGGCGCCGCCCTGCGCGCGCCGGAGCGGCTCTGGGCGGTCGTCATGGCGAACACCGTCGGCAACCTCACCAATCCCGAGATCGCCGCGCTCCGGCAGAAGCTCGCGGCCGCGAGCCCGCCCCGCCCGCCGGTCCTGTGGCACGCGGCCCTCGGCGCCACGTTCCGCAAGACCCAGCCCGTCCGCTCGTTCCTCTACGCGCAGATCGCCGGCCTCAACGCGCCGCGGCCGGCCGACTTCAGCGAGCAGCTCAGCCGTCTTACAACGCCGGTGGACCAGTACGCCGCAGCAGGCGTCCCCACGTTCTTCCTGACCAGCGACGAGGATGGGCTCATCTGGCCCGAGCTGTCGCGGAAGGTCCACGAGCACGTACCCGGCTCGCGCTTCGAGCGTGTCGAAGGCGCCGGCCACTCGACCTACTTCGAACGTCCCGATGTCTGGAACCGCGAGGTGGGCGCGTTCCTCAAGGAGCATCGGCCATGAAATGGTGCCGCTTCCAGTCCGGACGAAACGTCGCGTACGGCGTCATCGACGGGACCACGGTCACCGAGGTTACCGGAAGCCCGTTCGAGAGCTACTCGAAGACGGCGAACACCAGCATGCTGAGCCGCGTGAAGCTCCTGGTGCCGGTGATTCCCCCCACGTTCTATGCCGCGGGCGTCAATTACCGCGAGCACGTCACCGAGATGGCCCATCGTCGCGGCGTGAAACCCGAATTCCCGCCCAACGCCGACGTGGGCTACCGCGCCAACAACGCGCTGGTGGCGACCGACGAGCCGATCGTTGTTCCGAAGGACGCCGGGGAGCTGGTCCAGTACGAGGGCGAGCTGGTGGCGGTCATCGGCAAGCGCTGCAAGAAGGTCTCGGAGGCCGAGGCGCTCGACTACGTCTTCGGCTACACCCTGGGCAACGACGTCAGCGAGCGCACCTGGCAGCGCAACGATCGGACCTTCTGGCGCGGCAAGAACACCGACACGTTCAAGCCGATGGGGCCCTGGATCGTCACCGGCCTCAACCCTGACGACCTGCGCGTCACGATCCGGCTCAACGGCAAGGAGATGTTCACCTACGCCGTCAAGGACGCGATCTTCGGCGTTCGCCAGTTCATCAGCCGGATGAGCCAGTACCTGACGCTCTATCCCGGCGACGTGCTGTGGATGGGCACCGACGGCGCGACCGAGAACATGAAGGACGGCGACGTGGTCGAGGTGGAGGTGCCGGAGATCGGCATCCTGCGCAATCCGGTCGTACGCGAGCGGTAAGCCCGCCGCGATGGAGCTAGAGCTCGGGGGCAGGCTCGCGCTGGTCACCGGCGCGAGCGAGGGCATCGGCAGCGCCATCGCGCGCAAGCTGGCCGAGGAAGGCGTGCGGGTTGCCATCTGTGCCCGAACCGAATCGACTCTGAAGGACACGGCCGCCGCCATTGCCCGCGCCACCGGCCAGGAGATCGTGTCGATTCCGGCCGATCTGCGCAGTCTCGACGGTTGCCGGGCCGTCGTCGAGCAGGCGGCCGAGAGCCTGGGCGGCCTCGACATCCTGGTCAACAACGCCGGGGCTTCCGCCTTCGGGCCGTTCGTCGACCTGCCGGACGAGGCCTTCGTCGACGCGATCAACGGCAAGCTGCTCGGTTACATCCGCTGCGCGAAGGCGGCGGTTCCGCACATGCGACGGCGCGGCGGCGGCGTCATCGTCAACATCACCGGCACGACCCAGCAGGCGATTCCGCTGCACACGCCGGGCAGCGCCTGCAACGCCGCGATCCGCATGTTCAGCAAGGAGCTCTCGATGGAGCTCAGCCCGCTGAACATCCGCGTGAACAGCGTGGCGCCCGGCCGCATCCAGACCGCCCGGGCCGACCGGCTCCTCGAGGCGACCGCGGCTGCGCAGGGCACCACGCCGGAGGTCGTCCTGGGCCAGCTCGTCAAGACGATACCGTCCGGCCGCGTCGGCACGACCGACGACATCGCCGACGCCGTGTGCTTCCTGGTCTCCGAACGTGCCACCTACATCAACGGCGCCGCCCTGGTGGTCGACGGAAGCAAGTCGGTCGTGATCTGATGGCCCGCGCGTTCCCAATCGTCCGGCGCCCGGCGCCGACGACCCGCACGCCGGTGCTCGTGAGCGTGCCCCACTACGGCACCGAGCCCCTGCCCCACATCACCCGCGACGACTATTCCGAACCCTGGTTCGCGACCTTCCCCTACGGCTTCGCCGACACGTTCGTGGGCGATCTCTACGGCGACCTCGATGCGCACGGCGCCACGGTCCTGGCAACACCGTTCTCGCGCATCTTCGTCGACGTCAATCGTCGGCGTGACGACTTCGAGCACCGCGACGGCGAGGTCCGCTCCCGGCGCGGCGTGGTCCGAACGCACACCATGCGCGAGGTGCCGATCTTCCGGCAACCGCTGGGGCTCATCGACCTCGAGGAGCGCCTGCAGGCGCTCTACGATCCCTACTACTCGGCGCTCGAGCGCTTGCTGGGTGAGATCCGCGGGGTGTACGGCTACGCGCTCCTCCTCGACGGCCACACCGGTAGCCCGCGCCGCATGAAGGACCACCAGGTCATCATCGGCACGCGCCACGAGACGACGTGCGCCCCCGAGATCGCCGCGATGGTGGCCGCAATCTTCGCGCGCCACGGCTTCGAGGTGCACCAGAACGTCAGCGGCTATGCCGGCGGCAACATCGTGACGACCTACGGCCAGCCCGGGACTGAGCGGGTGCACGCGCTCCAGCTCGAGATCAACGCGTCGCTCCTGATGACGACCAGCCGCGAGGAGTTCATCGCCCAGGTTTCGCGCGGCGGCGTCCCCGACAAGGCCGAGGAAAACATCGCGCGGATTCGCCAGTGCATCCAGGAGGTGGTCGCAGCGTTGCCTGCGGTCCTCGCGACCGTGCACGAGCGACCGAGACTCCAGTGAGCCGCCTCTTCCTGATCCGTCACGGCGAGACCGAGGGCAACGCGTTGCGCATCGTCCAGCGTCCGGACATTCCCCTGTCCCCGCGCGGGGTCACGCAGGCGGAGCGGCTGGCGCACCGCCTCGCGACCCACGGCATCGTGCGGATCGTGTCCAGCGACTACGCGCGGGCCGCGGCCACCGCGGAGCACCTGCGCCGCGTAACGGGCGCTCCGCTCTCCTTCGAGCCCTTGCTGCAGGAGCGGAACTTCGGCGATCTGCGTGGTCGACCGTACTCGGAGCTCGGGTTCGACATGTTCGAGCCCGACTATGCCCCGCCGAACGGCGAGACGTGGCCGGTCTTTCACGAACGGGTCGATCGGGCGTGGGCCCGGGTGCAGGTGCTGGCCGACGAGAGCGGCGGGAATCTCGCGGTGGTGACCCACGGCCTCGTCTGCCGTTCCCTCGCCGCTCGCCACCTGATCCTCCCCCAGGGCGAGTCGGCGCCCGAGCGCTGGGAAAACACCTCGCTGACGATCGTCGACTGGCCGGCTCCGTGGCAGGTGCGCCTGCTGAACTGCGCGGCTCACCTCGTGGGGATGGAGGCGACGTCGCTCACGGATTCTGGCGCCGCCTGACGAGCCGGCGTCGTTACGCGGCCGGCACTTGCGTGGTCGTCGGCGCGTCGCCAGCGACCGTGGTGCGGCGCATGTCGCGCGGCTGGCTCTCGTCGTAGCGGCGCACGCGGTGCATCACCTGGCGGTTGTCCCACATGACGAGATCCGAGGGGCGCCAGGTGTGGGCGTAGACGAACTTCGGCTGGGTGGCGTGCTCGTTCAGATCCCGCAATAAGATGCACGCCTCGGGTGTCGGCATGCCAATGATGGCGCCGGCATGAGACGAGAGATAGAGGGACTTCCGCCCGCTCACCGGATGCGTGCGCACCAGAGACTGGCGCACCGGCCGGAACATCGCGCGTTCCTCGTCCGAATAGTCGAGCATGCCGAGCGAGCCGCGCGAGTACATGAGCGAGTGTTCGCAGATCAGATCGGCAATTTGCGCCTTCGTGCCCGCGTCGAGCGTGTCATAGGCCGCCCGCATATCGGCGAACTCGGTGTTGCCGCCGACCGGATTCACCACCCGCGCCGACAGGAGCGAGTACTTTGCCGGAATTGCCCGGAACGAGCTGTCGGAGTGCCAGAGCATGTTGCCGAGATTGAACAGGCGGACACGCGACTCGCGCGGGAGCGGCTCGCCGTCGCGGCCGAGATTCGAGACGTCGTTCATGCCGATCTGGAGACGTTTCTCCTCGGGCTTGGTGATGTTACCGCCGCGGGCGTCCTCGAGATTGCCGAAGTTGCGGCTGAACGCCATCTGCTGCTCATCGGTGATCTTCTGATCGTGGAAGACGAGCACAGCGTAGCGGTCCATCCCTGCCTCGATGGCGCCGACTTCGTCGGGCGAGAGCGGTTTCGAGATGTCGATTCCGGATACCTCGCCCACGAACACGGGATGGGTCTGTCGAATCGAGATGGCCATGGACGCCAGTCTATCGCAAAGCCGCGGGCCGATCACAGGCACAAGGGCAGCCTGTACGCGCGGGCGGGAATCGCCGACTACTGGGTCGTCAACTTGATCGAGGAGGTGCTGGAGGTCTACCGGCAACCGGTATCGTCCCAATCTCGCTCCGACTGGAAGTACGACTCGGTCCGGATGCTTCGCCGCGACGCAACCATCACGCCGCTGGCCGCGCCACGGGCCCGGATCCGCGTCGCCGCTGTGCTCCCCTGACGGCGCAGCTATCGCAGTCCGCGCACGCTCCAGATCGGCACGGGTCGCGCCAGGCCCTTGAGCGTGACCGGCCCGAGATCGTCCGCTTCGACGATGCTTTCGACGGCGGCAGCGACCCGGGCCGAAGCCAGGATCTGTCCGCCGGCGGCCTCACCGCAGAGGCGTGCGGCGAGGTTCGTGACCGTCCCGATCGCGCCGTAATCCATTCTGCCCTCGAACCCGATCGCGCCGATCGTGGCGTAGCCCTGGGCGATACCCACGCCCAGTGTCAGTGCCCAGCCGCGCTTTTGCCATCGTGCCGCCAGGTCGCCGACGACGCTGCGCATGGCGACGGCCATGCGAACCGCGCGCTCGGCCGGGTTCGGGACCTCTACCGGATCGTTGAAGAAGATCATCATCCCGTCGCCGGTGAAGCGCTCCAGCGTGCCCTCGTGCGCCAGAATGATACGGCCCATCTCCGCGTGGTACTCGCGCAGCACGCCCATGACTTCCTCGGGCTCGGCCGTCTCGGCGAACGCGGTGAAGCCGCGCAGGTCGAGGAACACCACGGTCACCTCGCGCCGATGGGTCTTCAGGGGATCGTCGGTGCCGCCGGCCACGATGAGCTCGGCGAGCTGCGGCGAGAAGAATCGCTTGAGCCGGCCCAGACGTTCGAGCTGGGCGACCTGCTCCGCCACGCGCTGCTCGAGCTTCTGGTTCCACTCGGCCAGCTCTCGCTGGTACCGCGTCTCCTGGTCGTGAAGCCGCTTCTTCTCCAGGCATGCGCCGATCCGTGCCTGCAAAAGGACAGGGTCGAACGGCTTAGGAAGGTAGTCCTCGGCGCCGAGCTGGATGCAGCGCACCACGCTGTCCATCTCGTCGAGCGCCGAGATCATCAGAACGGGGATATCGCGCAGCGCCCGATCGCCCTTCATCCGCTGGAGCACGGCATAGCCGTCCAGATCCGGCATCATCACATCGAGCAGCACTAGATCGACCGGTCGTGCGGCGAGCGTCTCGAGCGCGGCGAGCCCTCCGGCCGCGTCGAGCACCTCGTAGCTCTGGCGCATCAGGCGGCGCACGAGCATGTCGCGGTTGTCCTGGTTGTCGTCGACCACCAGGATGACCGGGCGGCTCGGCACCGGCCGGCCAGCGCCAGCCCCGGCGGCTGCGGTGTCGCCCACTGCTCGATCGGGTACAGCACCATCTTGGCGCAACAGCTCGGCGAGCCGATCGGCGGCCCTCCGGATCCGTTCCAGATCGGGAAGCAGGGAGACCACACTCAGCTGCGACGCCTGACGGTGTAATGCATCTCCGGCCAGGCGTACGCGGTCGAGGGGCGCGCTCAGCGTTCCGCGAGCGGCGACGAGATCGGGCGTCTGTCCCCGCGCCAGCACCTCGTTCAACGAAGTCAGGAGCTGGCGCGCGTCGGTGCGGAGCGCGGTGAGTCCCGTGGCGAGCTCGGGCTTGCCGCCGTCGGCCAGCTCCTCGAGCAGCAGCTCGGTATAGCCGATGATGTGGTTGAGCGGCGTGCGCAGCTCATGCCGAAGCTGGGCCGCCGGATCGATGCTCACGCGCCGGTCACTCGCCCGAGGAGGGCTTCGATCTTCTCGACGAGCCGGGCGAAGTCGACGGGCTTGGTGTCGAAGTCGTCGCAGCCTGCCCCGATGGCCTTCTCGCGGTCGCCGGACATCGCGTGCGCCGTGAGCGCGATGACCGGAATCGTGCGCGTCTCCGGCGCCGCCTTGATCCGGCGGGTCGCTTCCCACCCGTCGAGCCCAGGCAGGCTCATGTCCATCAGGATCAGCGCCGGCGCCTCGGAGCGCGCCATCGCCACCCCCTGCTCGCCGTCGACGGCGATCGCGACCTCGTATCCGCGACGGGCCAGGCGGCGGGACAGCATGTCCCGGTTCATCTCGTTGTCCTCGACCAGGAGGATCTTGGCCATCAGGCCGTCGCCCGTCGGCGGGCCACGCTCGTCGCCACCAGCTCGCGCACTTCGGCCAGCAGCTGCTCACGGCCGTGCGCGCCCTTCTGGAGAATCTTCTCGACGTAGCCGTTGAGGCGCTCGCGATCGTCGCGCGACAGGTCGCGCGCCGTGACGACCACGATCGGGATGTTCCGCCAGGCCTCGTGGCGGCGGAATTCGGCGACGAACTCGAAGCCGTCCATCTCCGGCATCATCAGATCGAGCAGGATGAGGCTCGGCGACACCTGCCGCAATCGGTCGAGCGCCACCCGGCCGTTCTCGGCTTCGACGACCGTATAGCCCTCCGGCTCTAGCATGCGCCGGAGGAGCTGCCGCAGCGTGAGATCGTCGTCCACGACGAGCACCGGGCGGTCGCGCCGGTGCTGCTTCAGCACCGCCACCAACCGCTCGCGGTCGATGGGCTTGGTCAGATAGTCGGAGGCGCCGAGGGCGTAACCAAGGTTCTTGTCATCGACGATGGTCAGCATCACGACCGGGATATCCGCGATTTCGGGATTCGCCTTTAGCGCCGAGAGCACCGCCCAGCCGTCCATCCCGGGCATCATGACGTCGAGCGTGATCGCGTCCGGCCTCAGCTCTCGGGCCCGTCGCAGGCCTTCCTCGCCGCCGGACGCAGTGACGACACTGAATCCCTCTCTGGTGAGGAAGCGCTGCATCAGATCCCGCACCGCCGCCTCGTCGTCGATGACCAGCACGGTGCCGACACTCGGCGACACGCGCTCGGTGGGCGCCGCGACAACGATCGGTTCCTGGACCGGCTCGGCCACCTGAGCCGGCAGGCGAATCGTGAACTTACTACCGCGACCGGCCTCACTCTCGACCGTGACGTCGCCGCCCATCATGCGGCAGAGCCGCCGGCTCAACGCCAGGCCGAGACCTGTTCCGCCGTAACGGCGGGTCGTGGCTGCGTCGGCCTGGGAGAAGGCCTCGAAGAGCTTGCCGAGCTGCTCGGTCGTCATGCCGATGCCCGTGTCGCTCACGCCGAAGACCATCCACTCCTGGCCGTCGCACGCTTCGCGAGCCACCGTCAGCCCGACCGTTCCTCGCTCCGTGAACTTGCAGGCGTTGCTCAGGAGGTTGAAGAGTGCCTGGCGCACCTTCGTCAGGTCGGCGCGCATCGTCCCGATCGCGTCTGGGCAAAGGACGTCCAGACGGTTGGCGTTCTTCACGGCCAGCGGCTGGATCACCGCCGCGATGTCCCGAACCAGCGTGGCCACGTCGAAGCTCTCGAGGTACAGCTCCATCTTGCCGGCCTCGATCTTGGACAGATCGAGCACGGCGTTGATCAGCTCCAGGAGGTGCTTGCCGGCCGCGTTGATCTTCTTGAGATCGTCCGTGAACTGCTCGGCGCCGAGGTCGGCGGCGTCCTCCTGGAGCATCTCGCTGTAGCCGATGATCGCGTTGAGCGGTGTCCGCAGCTCGTGGGACATATTGGCCAGGAACTCGGATTTGTGACGGTCGACGACCTCGAGCTGGCGGCTCTTGTCCTCGATCTCCCGGAACAGGCGGGCGTTCTGGATTGCCACCGCGGACTGGCTGGCGAAGGTCTTGAGGAGCCCGACGACTTCCGGCGAGAACTCGCCCGGCGTCTTTCGGTTGACGTTGAGCCCGCCGATCAGATGACCCTCGCGCAACAGCGGAACTCCCAGTAGGGCCCGGCTTCCCGTCCGCAACAGCACGTCGCGAAGAGGTCCGTCATACGCGCCCGGAGTGGCGATGTCGGAGATCTGAACCGGCTCCCCGGTTATGGCCATGCGCCCCGCGATGCCCTCGCCACGGCGAATCGGCATCTGCTGGGCCACCGTGACGACCTCCTCGTCGAGATTGTGAGTTGCACGGAAGACGAACTGCTCGGCCTGTTCGTCGTACTCGTACACGGTGCATCCGTCAGTGCCGGCCAGCTGATTGGCCCGGGAAACGATCGTGTTGAGCACGGTTTCGAGGTTGAGGGTAGAGCTCAGGGCCTGGCTGACCTCTCCAAGGGCCTGGAGCTCCTCCACCGAGCGGGTAAGCTGGTCGGTGCGCGCCTGGAGCTCAGTGAGCAGGCGCGCATTCTCGATGGCGATGGCGGCCTGATCGGCGAAGGTCTCCATCAGGGCGATGTGACTGTCGGTGAATGGCCGCACTTCGTGCCGGTAGATGGTGATCACCCCGAGCAGCTCGCCGGCCCTGAGCATGGGGATGGAGATGAGCGTGCGGTATTGGTCGAGCTGCTGCCCTCCATACGTGTACTCCGAGTCGCTCGAGGCGTCGTGAACGTGGATGGTGCGCCGTGTGAGGGCAGCACGCGCCGTGGCGCTGTTTCGTCCAGGAGCTATGGGATTCTGCTCGATGAAGGTCTGGAGCTCCGCCGAGGCGTTGTGGCTCGCGACTCCGCGCAGAACACGGCCGTCGAAGCGGAAAATGAACGCGCGCTCGGCCTCGCACAGCCTGACCGCGTTCTCAGCCAGCGTTTCGAACACCGGCTGCAGATCGAACGTGGACTGGCCGATCACCTTGAGCAGCTCGCTGGTCGCCGTCTGCTGCTCGAGTGCGACTCTGAGCTCGCTATTCCGCGCCTCCAGCTCTTTGAACAAGCGGACGTTCTCGACGGCGATGACTGCCTGGTCGGCGAAGGTCTGCAGCAGCTCGATCTGCTTGGTCGAGAACGAACCGGGTTCGGCCCGCGCGACGGCGATGGCTCCGACGGGCGCTGCCTCGCGCAGCATGGGAACCGCCAGAATGCTCCGATAGCCGAGGGCGCGGGCGAGTGGAACCGACGGCAAGGGGACATCGGCGTCGTCGAAATCCCTCACCTCGACGACGACGCGATCCAGAATGGCCTGGGAGACCTGGGTGTCTCGGCTCGGAACCCGCGGATACACCGCGCGCACGGTTTCCAGGCCTTCCTGTGTCCAGTTGTGATGAGCAACGAAATGAATCACGTTTCCGTCGAATCGGTACACCCCACCCAACGTGCCGTTACATAGCCTGACGACGCTCGCCGCGATGGTGTCAAAGACTGGTTGGGTGTCGGTCGGCGACTGGCTGATGACCCGGAGAATGTCGCTGGTCGCCGTCTGCTGTTCGAGGGCGTCCGTCAAGGCGGCGTTCTTGGTCTGCAGCTCGGTGAGCAGCCGCGCATTCTCGATGGCGATCGCGGCTTGGTCCGCAAAGGTCTCCAGCAGGGCGATTTGACTGTCGCTGAACGGCTGGACCTCGTGCCGGTAGATAGTGATCACGCCGAGCAGCTCGCCCATTCTCAGCATGGGAATTGCCAGGAGGGTCCGCGTGGGCACCGCGTCGGCCTGTCCGACCGGGTAGGTGTACTCGGGGTCGGCCTGGATATCGTGGATGTGGATGGTGCGCAGCTCGAGAGCAGCGCGACCGCCCGCACTCTGGCGACCCGGAGAAATGGGATTGCGCTCGAGAAACGCTCGGCGCTCGGGGGACACGTTGCAGGCGGCGACAATTCGTAGCTTCTGGTCGTCGAAGCGAAAGATGACCGCGCGCTTGGCCTCGCAGAGCCTAACCGCGTTCTCGGCCAGCGTATCGAACACCGGCTGCAGATCGAACGTCGAGCGACCGATCACCTTCAAGAGTTCGCTGGTCGCCGTCTGCTGCTCGAGCGCCACCCGCAGCTCGCTGTTGCGCGCCTCCAGCTCGGTGAAGAGGCGAACGTTCTCGATGGCGATGACCGCCTGGTCGGCAAAGATCTTCACGAGCCCGATCTGCTTGTCGAGAAACGGCTTGGCCTCGCGTCGATCCACGGTGATGGCGCCGATGACCTCGCCCTCGCGGATCATGGGTACCGACAGCGTGGTCCGCACGCCCGAGGCCCGCGCGGCCTCCGTCAGCTCGAACTCCGGATCCGCCTGGACATCGGGGACGTGCACAAGAGAACCGGTCTGGATCGCTCGCGCCGTGACGAGGCCGCGACCAGGCCGACGCGGGTACGCACCCCGGAGCGCCTCCACCCAGTCAGCGCCGGTTTCGCCGTGGGCGACCAGGTGGATGAGCTCGCCGTCAAACTTGAACACGGCGCACTCGCGCGCGTCGCACAGTCGTCTGGCCCGCGCGGCGATCGTGTCGAAGACCGGCTGGACGTCCGTCGGCGAGCTGCTGATGACGCTCAGGATGTCCCCGGTGGCCGTCTGCTGCTCCAGGGCCTCGGTGAGGTCGGCATTCTTGGTCTGCAGCTCGGTGAGTAGCCGCGCGTTCTCGATCGCGATGGCCGCCTGGTCAGCGAAGGTCTCCATCAGGGCGATCTGGCTATCGGTAAATGGAAGCACCTCGTCCCGCCGGATGAGGATCACTCCGAGCAGTTCGTCCGCTCGAAGCATAGGAATGGCCAGCAGGGTCCGGAAAGGGAGTTGTCCTGCCAGGTAGGTGAACTCGGGGTCGGCCCGAACATCATGGATATGGATGGCACGCCGCTCCAGGGCAGCGCGTCCCGAGGCACTTCCCCGGTCGAGCTCGATGGGATTCTGGGCGACCATCGCCGCGTCGTAGCGGGAAAAGTTGCGGATGACCACGGGTCGAAGGAGCTGCCCATCGTAGCGGAAGATCACCGCTTGCTCAGCCTCGCACAGCCGCACCGCATTCTCGGCCAGCGTCTCGAATACCGGCTGGAGATCGAAGGTGGACCGACCGATCACCTTGAGGAGCTCGCTGGTCGCGGTCTGCTGCTCGAGCGCGACTCTCAGCTCGATGTTACGCGCCTCGAGCTCCTTGAACAGCCGCACGTTCTCGAGCGCAATCACCGCCTGGTCGGCGAACGTCTGGAGGAGCGCGATCTGCTTGTCGCTGAAACCTCTCGGCTCACCACGCCAGACGCTAATCGCCCCCGCCGGCTGCTCCTCGCGGAAGATCGGCACGGTGAGGATCGAGCGTAGCGCGATGACATCGCGTAGCGGGTGCGTGTACTCCGGGTCGAGCCATGAGTCCGCGAGGTGCACGACACGCCGCTCCAACAGCGCGCG
>Ga0066388_100000984_pt1 | contig 15116 bp, 16 predicted proteins | sample PanSoiMetaGPlot6_FD_64539 | JGI IMG/M metagenome (GOLD analysis project Ga0066388, IMG submission 64539) | Tropical forest soil microbial communities from Panama analyzed to predict greenhouse gas emissions - Panama Soil - Plot 6 (Hybrid Assembly) | ecosystem: Environmental > Terrestrial >... | reverse complement strand
ACCTCGATAGCGAGGAACGTGATGTAAGTCCAAAAGATTAGTCCTCGAAAATCCAGCGTGATCCAATTGCCGCCACCTCCTCTGGGTTCCATGATCGCCAGATCCAGGAAGTAGATGGGAATCGCCAGTAGCCCGAGAAACAGGCAAAAGATCAGATGTCTACCCCACGTGGATCTCATAAAGGTCTTGTCTCAAGTAAACGTGCACTTCGCCCGAGCGAAAATCGTTCGCCGTTATTCCTTGATCTCGATCCCCTGCACCATTCCCACGTCAGCATGAGTCAGCTTCGTGTTTGTTATCGGCATCTCGCAATGCAGTGCATAGCGCCCCGGGGCGAACACCTTTCGCAGCCATACCACTCTTTTGATATCATGACTGTCGAGCGCACCGCCCAGGGCTTCCGCAGGCGAAGGACCCTCCTCGTGCTGTTTCCGCCAGCGCTTTAGATCTTCCACTGTCTTGCCTTCATGGAGACGATAGATGTCCACCTCGTGCATGTTGGGACCTGGGGTTTCGACTCGGATCACTTGGGTTCCCTTGCGCAACGCGCGGTCAAGCTCGAATCGATAATCAAAAAGCTTTAACACGACATCTTCTTTCGGCGGTCGGTCATCGGCTGCTCCGATTTCCTCTACGGTGAAACTATGAACAGGTGTGGTCTTATCGTGACCCTTATTCCAGCAGATAATGATGTAATTCCCGGGATCAACCTTTAACCACATCTCGGCGGTCAATCCAGGCGAGGTTAGTCCCATGCCGGAATAATCCAGGGCGCCTTCCGGGAACAAGGAACCGTTCTTTACGTCCGCCACGTAATCGTCTGCGCTCATCCTCTTGGGGAGTTTAACCAGCATACCTTCGTGGATCTCAGAGCCGCGATTCTCGAAGACGATGTGACGCAACCCTGCGGCGAGCTTTTCAGGGGCTTCGAATCCGACGTCGGTCGCAACGATCCGAAACGGCGGCGCTCCCTTCTCCGCGACTTGCCTTTGACAGCCGAAGCTAAGGAGGCATGTCGCCACTGAGACAGCTTGGCCGATGCGAATAATGCTCATCGCATTTTCGTAATTCTATCCATTCTGTCTAACGAGAGAGAGATGAGCCAGGGCAGGGCGTCGCGCCACACACACTGAACGCATTTCGATCTGTGGCCGTTGGCTTCATCGATTGGTTAGATGCGTCGGCTTAAGTATCAACTGGCTTTCAGCACCCGATCCTAATGTTTTGAACGCAAATTTTTGAGCGCTTCAATGGATTTTTCAAAAGGCGCCGACGACAAAATAAGATGCATATGATCCACAACAGGTATCACTGTGACCGCTGTATCCTTGCCAGCCTGCTTAATTACGTCTGCGAATCGATCGGGATATCTGGCAGGAACAGGGCATCACCACCGCAGTCGTAGCGCCGGGGTTTTTTTCTGGCAAGCCGAAATCGCTTCGCCTAGCTTCGCGGATTTAGCAACGGCTTGGGAGTGGACTCGGCTTTAGGTAAGGGAAGGGAAGCCTGGCCGAATACGTAACGCCAGCCTATTGGCGTGCGAACATACGTATCACTAAACCATAGTTTGTAGTCGGCTGATTTGGCTCCTTGCGCCGACTTGATCCATAGGAGCGCGGTTACAACGGCAGTGTCACCCCATACCCTGACCTTTTGTGTGCCGGGTTCCTCGTCCTGGCGTTCGTAGGTGGCTTCTTTCTTTCGAGCCGAGTCAAGTAAATCGGCTTTGCTAAAAACAGCGCCGCGGCCCGTTACAAGGGCGAAGTCGTCGGCCAAAATCTGGTCCATTGTTTTGGCATCATTAGCCTTTACCGCGGCTTGATATTTCATGTCCAAGGCCGCGACAGTTTTCGCGTCTTCTTCTGGAGAGGCGCTCAATTTGATTGCACTGCAGAGCGGCAACACGGCGATCAAGATTATTTCTGTGAATGTTCGCATGTTCCGATTTTGTAATTCGATTTGTTGTCTAAATCCAGAAATCAGTAGAAGACGTGGATCGAAGTCGGGCCGTGGTCGGCGATCCCGGGCTACAGCCACCGTTAATGAACCGCAAATTTGCTTCACATCCTGTGCGGGCTGCCGTTTAAGATATGCGATTGAGATGTCGGAAGAATTTCCAAAACAAGAATTGGAGGTACTTTGGGCGCCGTGGCGTGTGGAGTACTTCGAAAAGGAACCGCGCGACTTGAATTTTCTTTCCGCCGCGGCGCAGGCCAGCGATGACGCGGCGCATTTGGTGATCACACGGCGAAAAAATGCGTTTCTGATGATGAATCGCTACCCATATGCAGCCGGTCATTTGATGGCGGTGCCCTATCGTAAAATCGCGGAGCTCTCTGAGCTCGGTGAAAATGAAATCGTCGAGCTATGGAATCTGGTCGCGCATGGGCAGATGCTACTGCGCGCCGCAACGAAAGCTCAGGGTTTTAACATTGGATTGAATCTTGGCGAATGTGCGGGCGCCGGCGTGACGGACCATTTGCATATCCATATCGTCCCACGCTGGAGCGGTGACACAAACTTCATGCCGATCCTTGCTGGAACACGTGTACTTGCTGAAGGATTACGCGCGCTTTACGACAAGTTGGTGGAAGCTCAGGCGAAGATGGTCGCGGAATCGCGTCAGAGGACATGAACGGTTGGGTTGACGCGCCGCCACCAAGAAGGGGATTGGGTTGCTTCGGGCGAGGCTGTCTTATCCTTGTTGGGTTTGCAGTTGTGCTGGGAATCGCTTGCTTTGCTGGAATGTTTTGGGGCTTGCATCGGAGTTCGGCAATTTTCCACGGCCTTTATTGGCTGACGAAAGCGCAAGCCCTCGGTCAAGCGCCCGCGCCCGTACCTCAGTTCACAGTATCGGACGCGCAAATTCAATCAGTCCACGAACGATGCGGGGATTTCGAGCAAAAAGCCCGCGCTGGTCAGCCCGCCGAGCTGGAGCTGACAGCGGATGACATCAATACTTTGATTGCCACTAACCAGGACGCGCGCGGCAAAGCCTTTGTCTCGATCAACGGGGACCGCCTGCGGTGCCAGGCGAGCGTGCCGCTTGGAGAATTTATTGGCAGGTCTGGTTATTATTTTAACGGTGAGGTCGCAGTCGAACTAAAGAGCGCGGAATCGCTAGAGAACCCGCAGCTGAGCCGGGTTAGCGTAAACGGGCAGGCTATCCCACCCGATCTACTGAACTGGAAATATCATTCGAAGCGATTGCGAGATTATCTTGCCGAGTACCGCAATGGCTCCGGCGTCGGCACGATTGAGATCCGGGACGGCAAACTGATCTTACGGTCGCGGACCGAGTAAGTAGCTGCTTTCGCGACTAAACTCGAGCGGCGCTGACAGGCTTTCAGTAGGTGAATCGCTCTCGTCCTCGAAAGTTCTGAGCCCAAAGATCGATGGATGATCATCAATCAATTCGGCTGCATGATTTCACGCACAAAGACGTTAAGCTGTCCGTCTTCCTGCCTGCGCACTTCGGTGATCTCGTATGGTCGCTGTTCATCGCGGGTCACTTCCGCACCTTGCCGCGGTGGAATATAGCCGGACGGAAATTCGACAATGATACGCGTAGACGAACCCCCGCCGAAGTGCAGCACCTTATCCGTCAGCTTCGTACGCGGACGTAGCACCGCCTTGTTGGCATCGGAAAAATTCACCACGAATTGACCCTTCAAATAAACGCGTTCACCGGCAAGTCCGTGCTCAGCAACGTCACGCAGATCGCCTGTTCCTATAAGCCGGCCAAGTGGCATTTTGCCTGGCGCAAATGTTTTCCAACTGCCACCGCCCGCGTTGGAAGCGAGAGCTACATTGGTTGCGTCGGGCGGAGCGGGTTGAGCCGGCAGAACCGGAACCGGCGTCGGAGTTGTAACAGCCGCGGCTTGGGCACCGGCCAGAGCTTGAGGATTGTACGTATTCGTGGCCGGCGCTGGCGTAGCCACAGGAACCTTCGGAGGCGTTGCTGCAGACGCGAGTGTGAAAGGTGTCGCACTTGGAGCAGTAGGCTTCTGTGCAATCACTGGCTGGGGAGGAGTTGATGCTGGAGCTGGGGACTCGAGTTTTTGTTTCTTACCCCTTCTACCTTTTGGTGGCGGCGTGGGATTAGCGAGCTTTTCATTCTTTGCTATGACTGGCGCGGACGGCGGTGGTCCAAGGGGGATCGCTTGCTCGATGCGCACCAATTCATTCGCGGCAGGCGGAGGCGTGGCGCTGGGGCTGAAGCCGGGTATGGAAATCGGACCGCCTTGCGCCACTGCTTTTTTTTGCTGGTACTCTGCGTAGTGCTCTTCGATTGTATGGCGTTCTGACGCCTTAAATAATGGCCAGCCCGCGACAAGGTTGAGACTCAGCGGTGGCTCAAGGCGAAATGTCCCCAGACCACGCGTGACCGTATAGCTTCCGTAAAGCAATGGCACGGCCGTAATCATGATGCGGCCATCGACCAATCGCTCGGCGTGAATCACCGAAGAAATGTCATGCGAGCGTTCCAGTTTGATTTCCAATCCAACGTTAAGCGTCTGTTTCATGAGCGGCAGCGCCTCCGGGTTCGCTGGGTAAAGATGTTCCATCAGCACCTCGCCGTTATCGACAGCGTTAGTTAGGGCGACCATGCCGGAGGTAAACACATCGCCGGGCCCGAGTTCTCGCGCAGCAACAATCTTGTACCTGCCTACCACATAGGGAACGAGGCCGCGGACCGTTTGATAGTTCCGAATATAATTGCGCGCCAGCTCGGCATTGGTCTTCGCGAGCTCAGCGTTGCCCATTTCCGAATAACGCTCGTAGAGTTGTTTCGAGTTTAGAAATTCGCCTGCCGGCGCTGCGGTCAGCTCAAAACGCTTCGGAGGATCGATCTTGTGCAGCCTTTGTAAAATCCGATAGCTGTCGGGGCGTTCCGGTTGACTGAAGATGTAAAAACTGCCAAGCCACGCCGCTAACGCAAACCCCATCAGAAGCAGAATAACAACCGTCCACGCGAAATAATTGATCCGTCGCCGTGGACGAGCATACGGCTCGTCGTATTGATAAACGCCATAGTCCATCAGGCTAGTGCGAGAAGATTACTCGGTTTCAAGCTGACTGTGTGGTTTCAAACGACGAACCGCATCCACACGTCCGCGATGCGTTTGGATTAACGACCTTGAAGCCCGCCCCTGTCAAACCACCGCTAAAATCGAGGGTCGCGCCGCGCAGGTAAGGAACGCTTTCGCCGTCGATAAAAAACTGCATTCCATCGCGCTCCACCACGGCGTCGCCATCTCTCTTTTCGTCGAGAGTCATTTCATAATGCAGACCTGAACAACCGCCCTTCGCAATCTGGACTCGCAGACCTTTTTGCGAATTTTCTTCCGGCGCCGGAAGCAGACCCCGGAGCTGTCGAACAGCGTTGTCAGTGACGTTAATCATCCTCCAAGAAAATACGGCTACAGCATAATCAAGTCAAAACAGCCCTCTCGCCGCACATTTTTCACAATGCGTTGAGGACAACGCTTTCGACCTTCTGCGATTAGCGGAAGATGGAGCGGCTTTTCTTAAGACGATGGGAAACATCACCGCCGAAGGCGCAAGAATACCGGTCTCAGCCTTTTTCTTCGCAATCGGCGCTCTGGAATCTACAATTTGAATAGAAAATGAGCCGGATCCGATTATTGCCAGAGACCGTCGCCAGCCAGGTGGCAGCGGGCGAAGTTGTCGAGCGTCCTGCGTCAGTTGTAAAAGAATTGATTGAGAACAGCATCGACGCCGGCTGCCGCAAAATCGACGTTGTCATTCGTCGCGGAGGAATCTCCCTGGTCCGAGTTATCGATGACGGCTGGGGAATGGATCGCGATGACGCGTTGTTATCGCTCGAGCGTCATGCCACGAGCAAGATTCGGTCGGCTGCCGATCTGCAAGCGGTGGCGACGTTGGGATTTCGCGGCGAAGCGTTGCCAAGTATTGCGAGTGTGTCGCGATTTCGCCTAACCACTCGAGAGCCTGGCGCGGTTGCAGGAACCGAAATCGTCGTTAATGGCGGCAAGATTGATATCGTGCGCGACGGCGGCGAGGCGCCTGGGACTCAAGTCGAGGTGCGCTCCCTTTTTTATAACCTGCCCGCGCGCCGAAAATTTCTTCGCTCCGAAAATACCGAGAGTCGTAACATCGAACATCAGACCCATTTGCAGGCGATCGGCCATCCCCAGATTGGCTTTTCGTTGCTACGAGACGACCGCATGTTATTCCAGTTACCGGCGGCTGCGACGCTGGGCGATCGAATCCGAGACTTGTATGGCATCGAGTTGTTGGAGCGCCTTGTTGAGGTAAACGGTGCGCCTTCGCGTAACATTCGCATAAGTGGATTTATCGGGCAGGCAGGACTGAGCCGGCAGACAAAAGCGCAACAGCTCGTCTTTGTGAATGGCCGCGCGATTGAAAGCGGCCTTCTCACAGCAGCTATCCGCGAGGGTTATCATACCGCGCTGATGAAAGGTCAGTTTCCGGTAACGTTCCTTTTTCTCGATATCGATCCCGCCGCTATCGACGTAAACGTTCACCCGGCAAAACGCGAAGTGCGCTTTCGCGATCCTGCCGCGGTCAGGGAAGCAATCGTTGATTCTATTCAACAAACCTTGGAACGCAGCCGGACGGAGTGGCAGGAAAAATTTCGCGCACCCGCGATCACACCCAAGGCTGTTCCGGGAAAAGCAGCTCCGGATCTTAAGTTACGAGCTGAAATGCCGGCTCCACAGGAAATTCATCGCGAGTTGCCGCACTTAGGTCCAACTGTAGCCGGACGCGTTGACCGCGGCAAAACACCGAGCGTAGTCCCCGAAGGAGAGCCATACCGCCTGCCAACTCCGCGAGTCGATTCGACAGACGATGCGCTTGCACGACAACGGTCGCAACAGCTCGCTGCCAAACAGCAATTCCAGATCATCGGCGTGTTAAGCAAGCTTTACGTCTTGATGGAAAATGCCGACGGGCTCGTTCTGGTTGATCAACACGCGGCGCATGAGCGAATCCTCTTCGAAGAGTTGCGGCGAAGAATGGAAGAGCAGGGGGTCCCAACTCAAAAGCTGCTCCTGCCTCAAACCTTTGATGTTCCCCCGCGCGACGCCGATTGGATCGAAAGCAACATATCGATCCTGCAAAAAATGGGAATCGGGATTGAGAGTTTCGGGCCCGGCACCTTCAAAATCGATAGTCTCCCCGGCTTCTTGAGCCTCTCTGATCCAGCCCAATTCATGCGCAAAGTGATTGACGATCTGAAGAGCGCCGGCAACAGCACCTCACCGATGCGGTTAGGTGAGGAAATGATTGCCAAGACAGTTTGTCGGCACGCCGTCAAGGCGAATGATCCGTTGCGTTATCCCGAGATAGAGAAACTGATTCGCGATCTGCTAGAGTGTGATCTGCCTTATTGCTGTCCTCATGGACGGCCTACCATGATCCAGATTTCTCTTGCGGAGTTAGAGAAAAAATTCGGACGCAAGATGTGATTGTCGAGGAGCGCACACCTTCAGCATCTTTGGCGCGCCAATGAAAAGCCGCAGGATCCCGGACTTCGAGACGCAGCGCGGCGGCATGACCGGTGACAGCTGAGCCGATATAGACATTACCATTGCCCGTGCTGAGACCAAACCTGCTTGGTGCAGTGACGAACTTTCAGATGATGAAGGACATTCGGCGAACTAAAGACCGCCGCTCCTTGGACACGATGTGCAAGCGCCCTGCACGTCATCATTTTTGTAACGTTCTGGGTCGCAACGCAACGGTAGCTTCGGCTGGCAGGACCCATTGCTCCTTAGTAGCGGTAATAGGGGCCCCTGATCCACCGTAGCGAGCAGACTCGCTCGTCCAGACCACTTCCCAGCGATGGCTCGATGGCGGTGCAATCAAAGGTTCCGAAACCGGATGCAAGACCTGGCGCTTTCCTAAGTTGACTAACAGCAGGCGATCGTCAGCTTCCTTCGAAAAATATCTGAGGAGGAAACTCGCTGTTCCCAAGACTGCGCCATCGATGCTGCCAGGCAATTGCTGGCGAAAGCGCGAATCTTCCCGTCGCAGTTTCAAAAGATCGATATGCAGATCGTAAATCTGCCGATTCTTTTCGCGTTCGGCAAAATCGAGTTTGCAGCGGGCGAATACTTTCGGATCGTCCGGCGCCGGCAAAGTTGTTAGCGCTTCTTTTTCGGTAACTGACAAGAACGGCGCCAGCCATTCGGCGCGGCCTTTTCGAATGGCGTCGCGCACGGATGCATCGCCCAGGTCGGCAAAAAACATGAACGGGTTCGAGGCGCCGAATTCCTCTCCCTGAAAAAGCAGTGGTGTCCACGGTCCAAGCAAGAGAAGAGCGGTCATCGCGCGATAACGCGAGGGTGAAGTTTGAAAACGGACTCGTTCACCCGCTCCGGTATTCGCGATTTGATCGTGGTTTTCGATGAAACAGACGAAAGCCTCCGGAGGAATGCCGAAAGTGGAAGATCCACGCAATGCTTTTTGCCATGAGAGCGCCTGACCTTGATAAAGGAAACCGTGTTTCGCAGCGGAAATAAATTCCTGAGGCGCGCCATAGTAATCGCCAAAGTAGGCTTCCTTACGACCAGTCAACGCGACGACGGCACTGTGGTGAAAATCGTCGTTCCACATTCCATCCAAATTGTCCCCGCCTTCGCTGCGTGGTCGCACCATCCTGGCTTCCTGGCGGTCGTTCTCGGCAATGAGAATAATGGAGCGCGCACCGGCCGCCCTACGTGCCGCGCGTCCGACCGCGCCAATGATGTACTCGGTGGATTGGTCCCCAATGGCGTGTAACGCATCGAAACGAAATCCATCGAAATGAAATTCCTCGATCCAGTAGCGTCCGTTGGTGATGAAAAACTCGCGAACCGGTGCTGAGTTTGGTCCGTCGAAGTTAACCATGTCACCCCAGTCATGCCCCCTACCGCGAACCAGATAGTCGTCAGAAAAAGCGCCGAGATAATTTCCGTCAGGCCCGAAGTGGTTGTAAACGACATCAAGGATTACGCCCAGGCCTAACGAGTGCGCGCGATCGATGAATGCCCGCAAATCATCTGGTGTTCCGTACAGATGTGAAGGCGCGAACAGATCAACGCCGTCGTATCCCCAGCCAAACTTCCCGGGGAAATCAGCGACGGGCATCATCTCGACGACTGTGATTCCGATGCGCGCCAGCTCTTCCAATTGCTCTGCCGCCGCGCGCCAAGTGCCTTCCTTTGTGAATGTGCCGACGTGCATTTCGTAAATGATTTGCCCCTTTAGCGAAATGCCAGGCCACTGCGAATCAGCCCACCGGAATCGGAAGGGATCGACAATGCAAGACGAACCGTGGGGTCCGTCAGGTTGAAAACGCGATGCTGGATCCGGGTAAAGATTATTGTTTACGAGGAACCAATAGCGGGTGTCCGCGCGCGCGCTCGCATCTCCGGCAAAGTAACCTCCATCCTCAGCTTCCAGTGCATGATATGTTCGCCGTGAGTTTTGTCCTGCGCTTTCGTCCAAGACCAGATCAACACCCGGGGCCTTTGGCGCCCAGACACGGAAGTGGGTTTGGTCCGGGCCGATTAGTTCGGCGCCAATCGGGTAGCGACGTTTGACGAGTCTCACCGTGTCGTTCTCATGCATAGCTGAGTCTTCACTATTTTCGTTTTCCTCTTCAAGATCCTGTGAAACAATCCGGGCGCGGGGTTGAACAACACAATAGGAAAACAATATCTGCCCTACAACAGGCTTGATCGCCTGGTTGAAAACATTTCAGAATCCCGTGCATGAATGGGAGCGAACCGAACATCGAAATCTTCAAGCCGTTTGGTGAGGCGTTCGAGCTGATGAAGAGGATTCTTTTTCAGCCGTTCGATTTAAAGAAATGGTTTATCATCGGCTTTGCGGCATGGTTGGCGAACTTGGGTCGTGGCGGCGGCAGTTTTAACTATCAGTTCAATCGCCGCGAGGAGGTACAGAAGGTAAATGAAGCGATCAGCCAGATCCCGCATCCGATTCTGGTGCTTGGCGTTTCGTTCCTGATTCTTTTCGTCCTTGCGGCGATCGTCCTGTTCACCTGGCTGCGAGCACGCGGTGGCTTCATGTTTATCGACTGCATTGTAAAGAACCGTGCCGCGATTGCCGAACCATGGCGCGAGTTTCGAAAAGAGGGTAACAGCTATTTCCTGTTTTCGTTAGTAGTTAGTTTCGTCTTTATCATTTTCGCAGCGTTACTTGTACTGCCGCTGATCATCCTGGCTATCAAGGGCCGTTACTATTTCAATCTGCATCGTGACCGCCTGGATCTTTCTGTCCTGTTGGCGATCGCCGGCTGGGTATTCGTGGTTCTGCTTGTGATTATTGCCTGGGTGTTGATCGCGAGCTTCATGCTGCCGGTGATGTACCGCCGTCGTTGTCGAGCTTATGAAGCTTTTTGCGCGGCTTTGTCATTGATCGCCGCGCATCCGGGCGAGATTCTTCTCTATTGCTTGTTTTTGATCGCCCTTGCGGTCGCGACTGGATTGATTAGTTGCTTGGTGATCTGTGCTACCTGTTGCATCGCCGCGCTTCCTTACATCGGCACCGTGATTTTGCTGCCAGTGTTCGTTTTGTTTCGCTCGTTTTCACTGGTGTTTCTTCGCCAATTCGGCGCGGACTATGATGTCTGGGTGGGTTTCATTCCGCCGGAATTTCTGCCTATCTTGTCAGGAACGCCACCTGCGCCGCCGCCGACATCCCCACCAAATCCGCCAGCTGAGCCCTCATCACCTTCAACGATGTGAAACCGGGCAGGCAAAGAATGAAATCAGAGATCCAAAAAGAATTCGACCGCGCTAATCGCCTGTCCTAAGAATCCACTATGAAAACAGAACTCATTCTTTGTTGTGTCAGTTTGGTTGCAGCTGCTTCCATTCGCGTCGGTCAGGAAAGTCCAAGCCCAAGTCCGACTTCGACTCCGTTCAAGACGCTCAGATCGGCAACTAAAGAGGCGGCAATTGTGAAGTTGGAGACAGCTGTCACCGAAGCCTTCAAGGACAAGCAGACCGAAGCATTTCGAAAGTATCTGGCGCCCGAGTTTAGCGCGATCGACACGGAAGGGGTAAAAGATGCGGACGCCGAAATCGAGGACATGCAGAAGACCGATCTAAAAAACTACTCGTTCGCCGATATGAAAGTGACGCTCCTGAATCCAAAAATGGCGGTAGCTACCTACAAAGTCACCACTCAATCCACCTCATCCGGGCGTGACACGTCAGGCACTTATTACGCAGCCACAGTATGGAACAAACGGGGCGGAAAGTGGCTAGCTGTCTTGCATACGTTTGTTAAAGCTCAGTAAGACTGAGCGGTCTGAAAGGCAGAGCGGCGGTGCTCCGCTGTTTTCATTACGACGCTAAATGCTCAACTGTGCTATAACACAGGAATGAACTGGGACGCGATTAGCGCCATTTCGCAATTAGTCGGATCGATTGCTGTCGTTTTGTCGGTGTTATACCTCGCGGTGCAGGTACATCGAAGCACGCGCATTTCTAAACTCGCGACGCAAGATGCCGCGGCCACGGCCCTTCGCGATGTGACCAAACCTTTCATGGAGAACGCGGACTTGGAACGCATTTGGCGGATCGGTCTGGAAGATCTCGGCGCGCTTTCTGTAGAAGAGCGGACGCGCTTTTTCCATGCTACCTATCAATGGTTGAAAGCGTTTGAGACGATTCATTTTCATTACGTTTACGGATTGATGGACAAGCAACTGTGGGAAGGCTGGCAGGAGCTTCTTCGACACTACGTCGCTGCTCCCGGGATTGCTCATTATTGGAAACTTCGTCCCGAAGTATTCTCTGAGCGGTTTCGGAACTTTGTTAACTCGCTGGAACCTCCAGCGAAGCAGCGCACCGTAGGAACGCTTTTCGGAGAGGAACGAAAATGACCGCGCCAATGATAAGCAGGGTCCGGCGCGCGCTGCGCCGACTGGACGCCGCAGCGCGGCGTTCCTAAGTGAGCCGTTACTTACACGGCCCGGGCACAGGAATAACGAACTTGCCATCCTTCTCGGCGATGAAGTTTTCGCTCGTGCTGGTTGAGCTGCCGTTAGCGTCTTTTTTCTCGACCTTGATGATGAGTTTTTTGGTCGGTTTAAGTGTCAAGCAAACCTTGCCACCTGCCGGCGAATCCATTGGTGTCGCGGCCTTTTTCGCGTCCTCCGGCGTAAGATCGACAAGCTCGATGCTGGATATTTTCTCTCCGGCTTCTCCGGACTGCATCATTTTGTAGAAACCGAGAATCGCCGGGTCGGCGCCCTGCGCGTATAGGAACGATTCCAACACGGCGGTATCCTTTCCTTCAAACGCAGTTTTGTACTTATCGACAAACGCTTTCTCTTGCGGTGACGTCCCAGCGTGGAGCGAACCAGAAGCGGTGATCAGAGCGGTGCAAGCTAAGATGCTGATTCTCCTGAGGTTGTTCATAAAAGGCGAGGCTAGGGAACCCCAGTGGGCAAGGCAAGCAGATTATGAGAAAAACCGTTGCCGATCCGCGTGCGGCAGGCTAATTCCACTCCTGCCGAAATTGACAGGCGGCTGATTTGGATCGCCGCTTCTTGCGATGAACATTCACGAATACCAAGCCAAAGAGTTGTTGCAGAAATTCGATGTAGCGACTACGCGAGGGAGAGTTGCTTCGACCCTTGATGAGGCGGAGCAGATTGCCCGCGAATTAGACGATGTTAAGATTGTCGTTAAAGCGCAGATTCACGCCGGCGGGCGTGGCAAAGGTACGTTTACGAACGGATTCAAAGGCGGAGTGCATGTTTGCAAGACACCAGTGGAAGTGCGCGATGTCGCAGCAAGAATGCTTGGAGAGATCCTCGTCACGCACCAGACCGGCCCCGGCGGTCGCACGGTAAACAAAGTGCTCGTGGCCGAGTCCGCGGACATTGCGCGTGAGATTTATTTTGCCGTTTTGCTGGATCGAGCCACCGCTGCGCCCGTAATTGTCGCCAGCACGGAAGGCGGGGTTGAAATCGAAGCCGTCGCCGCGAAATCGCCGGAGAAGATCATTCGTGAACCAATCGGTCCATTGGCAGGTCTGCAGCCATTTCAGGGTCGGAAACTGGCCAGACAACTTGGCTTTGAGTCGGCGCAGTTGAAGAGCGCTTCGAAATTATTCGAAGGCCTCTACCGCACGTTTGTTGCCTACGATTGTTCGATGGTCGAAGTGAACCCTCTGGTTGTGACAACCAAAGGCGACGTTCTGGCGCTCGACGCGAAGTTTAACTTCGATGATAACGCGCTTTATCGTCATCCCGAAATCGCGGCGCTGCGCGACATCGCTGAGGAAGATCCGCGCGAAGTCGAAGCTTCAAGGCATGGTCTTAATTATATTGGCCTCGACGGAAACATCGCGTGCCTGGTCAACGGCGCTGGTCTGGCGATGGCGACGATGGACATCATCAAGTTCTACGGCGGCGAGCCAGCCAACTTCCTCGATGTAGGCGGCGGCGCCACGGAAGAGCAGGTAACAGAAGCTTTCAAGATTTTGATCGCCGACAAGAAGGTAAAAGCGATCCTGGTAAATATTTTTGGCGGTATCATGAAATGCGACATCATTGCTCAGGGAATTATCAACGCAGCTAAAACATTAAGACTATCTGTGCCGCTGGTCGTTCGTCTCGAGGGAACGAACGTTGAAGCAGGAAAAAAATTGATTGCGGATTCGGGCCTGGCCGTCGTTGCAGCCGACGATTTGGCCGATGCCGCGCAAAAGGCCGTGAAAGCGGCAGCAGGAAAAAAATGAAAGCTAAGAAGATTGCATTCACTGGGATCCCTGTAACCGACATAAAACGCGCACGGGTGTTTTACGAAGGAGTGCTCGGACTCAAAGTCTCGGGTGAATTCGGCGACGGCGTTTGGATCGAATACGAGATTGGTCCCGACACGCTGGCCATCGGCAGCGTGGGCGATCAATGGAAGCCATCCGAAGACGGCACTAGCGTCGCTATTGAAGTCGAAGACTTTGACGCCGCCATCAAGAGCCTCAAACAAGCGAAAGCTCGTTTTGCCGATGAAAGAATTGAGAGTCCCGTGTGTTGGATGGCCGTCGTCCAAGATCCGGACGGTAACAAACTGATAATTCACAAACTCAAACCCGAAAACAAGAAGGGAGTCTGAAAATGATCACAAACGAAGTGGCCTTCGTAGCTATCGCGGTTTCTGACAAGGAACGCGCGCGGAAGTTTTATCAGGAGATCCTCGAGCTCAAACCCAGTTCCACGCAAATGGATGGCGCATGGGTTGAGTACGATCTTGGCCCAATCACAATCGGCGTCGGCTGTCATCCGGCTTGGAAACCGTCACGGGATGGGACGACGATCGCTTTCGAGGTGGAAGATATCGATGTGGCAATCAATAAGCTTAAAGAACGCGGTGTCACCTTCGACATCGAAAAAACCGAGACCCCAGTTTGCTGGATGGCGCAATTTCGTGATCCAGATGGAAACAAGCTCGTGGTGCACAAGCGAAAGTCTTCCTAAAGAATCGCAGCAAATGATCAAAGAGATAGCATTCACGGGTTCGTCAGTGACAGATATGAAGCGCGCCCGCTCATTTTACGAAGATGTTCTCGGTCTCAAGCCGAGCGAAGAAATGGCCGGAGGAAAATGGATCGAGTACGAAGTAGGCGGCGAAATCTTCGCGATTACGAACATTGATCCGAAATGGACGCCGAGTGATCAGGGCACAGCGATTGCTTTCGAGGTGGACGACATGGATGCGACGATTGACAAATTAAGAAAGAGCGGAGCGAAGTTTTTCTTGGACAAAAGCGAGACACCAGTCTGCTGGACCGCGATTGTTTACGATCCTGATAGAAACAAGGTCGTGATTCACAAGCGCAAGACTGGTTAATCATGTCTGTCCTTGTTGATAGGACCACGCGACTCGTGGTTCAGGGCATCACCGGAAGCGCAGGGGCGTTTCACACACGACAATGCATGGATTACGGCACGAACGTTGTTGCCGGTGTTACGCCGGGTAAAGGCAGGCAAATGTTCGATGGCAAGGTCCCGGTGTTCGATACAGTCTGGGAAGCGCGGCGAGAGACCGGATGCAACGCATCGATGATTTTTGTCCCTGCTCCGG
>Ga0066388_100000982_pt1 | contig 15122 bp, 14 predicted proteins | sample PanSoiMetaGPlot6_FD_64539 | JGI IMG/M metagenome (GOLD analysis project Ga0066388, IMG submission 64539) | Tropical forest soil microbial communities from Panama analyzed to predict greenhouse gas emissions - Panama Soil - Plot 6 (Hybrid Assembly) | ecosystem: Environmental > Terrestrial >... | reverse complement strand
CGCACCCCAATCTCGACCAACCGCCCCCGCCGACCGGTCTCGGTCTGGCCGCCGTTGATCTCGAGGAGCTGAGCACGCTTGTAAACAGGAGCACCTCTGTGACGATTATTGACTGAGCGAAAGAGTTAAAAGAGTTACATTAGGCAGCCCAACGACACCTTAACCATGGAATGGCAACCGCTCGATTTTGAAAAACCGGTATTTGAACTGGAACGGCGGCTGCAGGATTTGAAGAGTCATTCTACGAAGCACGATGTCGATCTCGGTTCGGCGGTGAAAGAACTTGAGATAAAGCTTCGGGAAACGCGCCGACACGTTTACGACAATCTGACGGCTTGGCAGCGAGTCCAAATCGCTCGGCATAATCAAAGGCCGTTCGCGCTCGATTACATCCAACGTTGTTTTACCAACTGGGTCGAATTGCACGGCGATCGCCGCTTTGCTGACGATCGTGCCATGCCATGCGGTATGGCCATGCTTGGCAGCCAGCGTTGCGTCGTCATCACTCACCAAAAAGGGCGCAACACCAAGGAGAACGTGATGCGCAATTTCGGGTGCGCGCATCCGGAAGGCTACCGCAAGGCGCTGCGCCTAATGCGTCTCGGCGAAAAATTCGGAATGCCGATTATTTCCTTGATCGACACGCCAGGCGCCTTTCCAGGGATTGGATCGGAGGAGCGCCACATTGCAGAAGCAATCGCTGTGAACCTTCGTGAGATGATGAAGTTGCGCGTCCCTGTCATCGCAACGGTCGTCGGCGAGGGCGGCTCCGGAGGTGCGCTGGGCATTGGCGTCGCAGATCACGTATTGATTTTCGAGAACGCTTACTACTCGGTGATTAGTCCGGAAGCATGTTCCGCGATTTTGTGGAGAGACAGGCGACATGCTGCTGAAGCCGCTGAGGCGCTCAAATTAACTGCGCAGAATCTTTTGAAATTGGAGGTGGTGGACGAAATTATCCGCGAGCCGGAGGGCGGCGCGCACCGCGATTATGATTCTGCCGCCGCGAACCTCGGAGAAGCGCTGCGCCGGAATCTGGAGCGAATTTCTCAAATTCCAGTCCCGGAATTGTTAGAAAAACGATATCAAAAATTTCGGCGGTTGGGTGTATTTTCCGAAGGCAAAACTGTCACTACCCCGGCTCTCGTCTGATGTGATGCTTGGGACCTGGGGCAAATCAGTTGGGGCTTGCTGGCTCTGTGTCTTTGCGGCTGTCACATTCGCACGCGCCGGCGGTAATTCGTCGGAATTCCGTTTCGATCGAGATACTTTTGCCTTCGCTAATCAAACGGTGTTCGAATACCAGGAAGGACACGCTTCTTTGCGAAAATCGTCGGCTACAAAGCGAGACGCATATAATCGGCACTGCTTTGTGATGTCCCGCACGGCCGCCCAATTCAAAAAATTTGCGCGGTTTGAGCCGCTAAGTAATCCCTTGGATGACGCGTCGCTGGCGGCTCGCGTCCGCGATGTGACACGCCAGGCGGCTTGGGAAAATCCTTTGCCGGAAAATCAACGAATCGTCTTTCCGGGATACAAGGACCTGAAGGAAATGAGCAAGGCCCGTCGTGAACTCGTGCAATTAAACATCGGCCATGGTTGGCCGAGTTACTTTCGAATCAGCAATGCTCGAATGATGTTTCAAGACGGTAAAGACTACCAGGAACGGACTCATGCTCGGCTGAATGCAGCTCTGGCGCGCGGCGAGTTGTTCGTCGCATTTCTTACAACGTACCCTCGGTTTAGCATCAATCACTCGGTTTTGATTTATGAGTTGAAATCTTCATCGCCAAATCCGGGGGTTGATCATTATCTGGTCTACGATCCTAATCATCCAGAGTCGCCGCGCGACCTTATGTGGTCTTCACACGATCGCGCTTTCTCGTATCAAAAGGATTGGGATTTTGTCGGCGGCTTTGTTCGCATTTATCAGGTTTACGGCAAACCGCTGCAGTAGAAGCGATTCTCTAATCGGAACACAATGCCAGAGATTCCGTCACCGCCGAGACCAGCTCCGCCGTCGCCTGGACCTCCGCCGGAACCTTTGCCGCCAAATCCGTCGCCGGCGCCACTCGCAGTGCCCTGTGGGCGACACGCAGGGAAGGAGCTACAGACTTATTTTCCCACTGAAAATAAGAACCGCAGCGCTGGTTCCACTCTCGCTGCCCAGGCTGCCTCGCTGTGATCGCCGTGGTCGGCTTCCATGTATTGAATGTCCTTACCCGGTTTCCAGCCTTTCTCGACTAGCCGCTCGCATAGTTCCCGGGTTTGTTCCCAGCCGGGCTCGGCTGTGCCGGTGTCGAGCCAAATTTTTAATGGCGGTTTTTGCTCAATAGAATCTACCAGCCGGTAAATCGCGAAATTATCCCACCAGACGGACGGCGACATTACCATGAGTCGGTGGAATTTTTGCGGGTACAAAAGACCAATCGCCAGCGTCACGAGACCGCCCAGAGACGAGCCACCCAACCCAGTGAACCTCGGACCACGCCGAGTCCGATAATTCCGATCGATAAAAGGTTTCAGTTCCTCCATCAGGAAACGACCATACAATCGCGCCAAACCGCGGCTGCGTTTCTTCCGTCTGCCTTTTGCTTCGATAACGCCGGGAGTAGGCGTGTATTCGTCCAGCCGGTCCTCGCCGGTGTTCGCCACTGCGACAATAATGAGCGGATCGATAAATTTGGTGCGAATCAAGCGTTCCGCGGTCTCGTCCACACCCCATTCGACACCACCGAACGAAGTGGCTGCGTCAAAGACATTTTGTCCGTCGTGCAAATAAAGGACCGAATGCCGCCGCCATGAGAATCGCCGATAACCGGGCGGCAGATACACCAGAATGTCCCGCCGGTTCCCCAAAAACTCCGAGGGAAACGCGCGGTGCACTTTGATGTTTCCGGTCAGCGTATGGTTGCGCATCGAGTCGAAACGCTTCGTTGAAGAAGAAACGCAGCGCAAGCGCCTTGGTTCCCTTTGCGACGAATCTCCGTGCTGGACTTGCCATTTTCCGGCGGCGCAACCAAGATGGTCGGCGCTACTTCAAATGAATGAACGTTATCTCAGATGGTACTCGCCCTGGCTGAGTCGTGAATTTGAGATGCTCGCCTTCGGAAGTGGTGGTGGACTCCCGCTGATCATCTTTCCGACTTCGTTCGGCCGTTACTATCAAAACAAAGATTTCGGACTCGTTGGCTCGGTGAGCTCGTTTGTCGATGCGGGTAGACTTACAGTGTACTGCCCGGACACAATCGATCTGGAAAGCTTCTGCAACAAATCAATCCATGCGGCTGATCGTATGCGCACCAATAACGCGTATGAAAACGTGATTGTTCATGACGTGTTCGACTTTGCGCGGCGGGAGTGCGGTTGCCATCGCGTCGCAGTTTGCGGAGCGAGTCTTGGCGCTTATCACGCCGCCAATATCGCTTTTCGTCATCCCGACGCCGTCAGTCTTCTCATCAGCTTGAGCGGATCGTTCGATATCAGCTCATTCTTTGACGGTTATGACGACGATAACATTTATTTCAACAGTCCATATGAATATCTGCCGAACATGCCCGAACCGGGGAAATACAATCATATGGGCCTCATCGTCGGCACCGGCGAATGGGATAACACGCGTAATGAATCCGATCGCCTCTTGGGAATCTTAAATTCCAAGGGTATCGAACACTGGCTCCACGACGGAAAATGGCGCGGCCACGATCGGAACTACTGGCGGGACATGCTGCCGTATTATTTGTCGGTATTGTGAAACTTGTAATTGCCGCGACTGGTGCAAGCGGAGCGATCTATCTGCAACGCTTGCTTGAGCAAATCGATTGCACGGCTAATGAGGTGCATCTCGTCATGAGCGCGTACGCGCGAGAGGTTGCGAAGCAGGAACTCGATGCTTTCAAAATTCCTGCGGTCGTTTCGCGCCATTCTGAAAGTGACATGAACGTTCCGTTTGTGAGCGGCTCCGCGCGTTTCGATGCAATGGTGATCGTTCCCTGTTCAATGGCCACACTGGGGCGCATTGCTTCCGGTTCGAGCGACAGCGTCCTCTTGCGCGCTGCCGATGTCTTCTTGAAGGAACGACGAAAATTGATTCTCGTGCCCCGCGAAACACCATGGAATTTAATTCACGCCCGCAACGTTGTGACTTTGCTTGAGGCCGGCGCGATAGTTCTTCCAGCGATTCCCTCCTTCTACAGTCGCCCCAATTCCCTCAATGCCGTCGTCGATACAGTGGTTTGGCGCGTCCTCGATCAAATCGGGTTGCCCAGCCAGGGTGCATATCGTTGGGCTGAAGAAAAGGGGTCGGCGAAAACGTCGCGCAAGAAAAGTTGAAGATCGAAGGCAGGCTTGCGCGATGGCTGATCGCGTTCGGAGTTTGTTTGTTGCGGGTGTGGGAGCGTACGCTGCGTTACGAGCTTCATGATCGGGCAGGCATCCTTGGGAAGCCGGTGACGGAAAATTACATCGGCGCGCTCTGGCACAATCGCTTGCTAATTTTCCCCTTGGTCTTGCGGCGCTTTTTTCCAAATCGTCCTGGCGCAGCTCTGATCAGCGCGAGCCGCGATGGCGACTTGCTGACGGATGCCATTCATCGTTTTGGCTACGACGTGATTCGCGGCTCCAGTTCGCGCCTGGGTGCCAGCGCAATCCTTCAGCTTAGCGAGGAGCTTGCGTCGGGGCGCGACGTGGTCATCACACCTGACGGTCCACGCGGACCGGCTTACGAACTCGGACCGGGCATCGTTTTTCTCGCCCAGAAATCCGGTGCGTCGGTTTTGCCAATGAACCTGGAATATTCGCGCTGCTGGCGGCTGGGAAGCTGGGATCGCTTCATCATCCCACAACCATTTTCCAAAGTGCGAGTGCTGATCAGCCAGCCACACCACGTTGACTCTACTGGCACGCCTGAGGAATTCGAGATCGAACGCGTCCGCGTGCAGGACGTGATGATGTCGTTGGTTGAAATGCGCTAAGCACCTACAGCAAAGCGCGCTTGCGCTGCGCGTACTCGCAGGCACGGTTCCGGTTCATCTATGGCAAAGCTTATCGATGGCCGCGCTGTTGCGGGGAAAGTTTACGCTGGTCTTCGCATTGACATTGCAGAACTGAAAGCAAACGGCGTAACACCAGGTCTTGCCGTAGTTCTCGTCGGAGATGATCCAGCTTCTCGCGCCTACGTGCGTTCGAAAGACAAAATGTGCCGTGAGCTTGGTCTGCACTCCGTGAAACTCGAGCTGCCTGCTTCAACCACGCAGACTGAATTAGTTGCGCGGGTCGAAGAATTGAACCGCGATTCGACCATTCACGGAGTTCTTGTTCAGTCGCCGCCGCCCGAGCATATCGACGAAGCGGCAATCGTGCGCGCGCTGGATCCGCGGAAAGACGTGGATGGATTTCACCCGGAAAATGTCGCCAAGCTCGTGCTTGAGGACGCGACCGGATTTGTGCCGTGCACACCTTATGGCGTGCAACGATTGCTTCTGGATAGCGCCATCGAAATAAATGGCGCCCACGTTGTTGTCCTCGGTCGCAGCATGATTGTTGGCAAACCTTTGGCCCTGCTGCTCATGCAAAAAAACAAGAACGGCAACGCTACGGTGACTGTGGTGCATTCGCGCAGCCGCGATCTCGCGCAGATTACGCGCTCTGCTGACATTGTTGTTGCCGCGATTGGACGAGCAGAATTTCTGAAAGCCGATCACGTCCGCGAAGGCGCAGTGGTCATTGACGTGGGAATTAATCGTGTTGAAGACGCGACAAGTGAGCGCGGCTACCGGCTGGTGGGCGACGTCGCATTCGACGAGGTCTCGAAGAAAGCCATGGCGATTACCCCTGTACCAGGCGGCGTTGGGCCGATGACGATCGCGATGCTGATGGCGAACACGGTGAAAGCGGCGAGGCAATCGCTCGGATGACTCCGAAAACTTCGAAAGCCGAATTGTAAAAACCTGTTAACTTGGCGACACAATTTTTGTCGTCAGCAATTTCAATATCGACGGATTAACTCGCGCGGTTTGGACAAAAAACGAGCCGAGCTGCGGTCGCAAGACTGCCGCGCGCGCGAGCCGATTAATCCATAAGCGGCCACGATACATTTGGGCGTAAGCGCGACGAAATTCCCTCAATACCGGGTTGTGATCATCGCCGCCAAGAATCTTTGCAATCGCGTTGGCGGCCAGTTCGCCCGAGCGTATTGCATAATAAATTCCTTCTCCGGTAAACGGCTCAACCACACGAGCTGCGTCTCCAATAAAAAATAGGTTTTCATGAGCGGACGCAACTGGCGAACGCGTTAGCGGCGTAATCGTTCGCCAGGCTTGATTCTCAGGCAGAACAAATTGGCGCTCTGCCCATTTGCGTAGCGCAGAAATTGTCGGCGGTGTGCCGACGAGGCAGAGATTCAACTGGGTCTCATTTACCGGAGCCTGGCCCGAATAACCTTCGGCCAGAAATTGTAGAACGATGCGGTTCCCAAAATCTCGGGGCAGCGGGATATGCGCCTGTAACGCCACGCGTTCGCGCGCAGGACGCGGCAAAAGATTGCATAAATGGGCGACCGTAGAGTTACGTCCATCCGCACCGATCAACACCCGAGCGTGAAACGTTTGGCCTGATGCAGTTTCAATCTTCCAATCGCCATTTCTGGTTAGCCCGGTCACAGTGGTTTGTTCGTAGACGTTCGCGCCGACCTCGCGAGCCCGCCTTAGCAGCAGATCGTCAAAAAGGCTGCGTTTCACCGAAATCTCGCAATCGGCGACCGATGGAAGATCGAGAACGATTTCGTGCCCATCGACCGCAATGAACGTGACCGAACATAATCTCGAATGCGGCAAATCCCACACGCGCTGCGCGAGCTCGAGCTGCTTCAGGACGGCCCAGCACGACGGATTCAAACAGTCGCCGCATACTTTTTCGCGTGGAAATTTTTCCCGGTCGATTACCAGGGGTTGCAGACCGGCCATTGCGCAGAACGCGGCGCAGCTCGATCCGGCTGGCCCGCCCCCGACGATTGCAACGTCAAAAAGCTGCATAGAGTTAATTGAACTGTAAAACAGCGCTGGCGCGCGATTTAATCAGAGAGGACACTAATTCGCATGGGCTGGTCGATTCCAATCCTCCGTGTTGTCGGGATCCAATTGCGAATTCACATCACGTTCCTGCTATTAATCGCGTGGATCGCATTTGCCTATTATACGCAGGGCGGCTCGTCGGCGGCGGTTGGCGGCGTCTTGTTCATTCTGTTGTTGTTTGCATGCGTGGTGTTGCACGAGTTCGGCCACGCCTTGGCTGGGAAAGCTTTCGGAATCAACACGCCTGACATCACGTTGTTGCCTATCGGCGGTGTGGCGCGACTGGAACGTATTCCGGACGAGCCGGTCCAGGAACTTGTCATTGCCGGAGCAGGTCCGGCTGTGACTGCACTGATCGCGCTCGGTGCGTTCATCGGCGGTGGTTCATGGGATTATCCGCTCAGCACGAAAAGCAGCATTCCGGACTTGTTATTCACGATGAACGTTATGTTGCTTCTGTTTAACCTGTTGCCGGCGTTTCCAATGGACGGGGGCCGGGTGCTGCGCGCACTTCTCGCGACGCACATGAGCTATGCCCGCGCCACTCAAGTTGCCGCGACCGTCGGGCAGGGATTTGCGTTCGTTTTTGGGTTTTTAGGACTACTCTGGAACCCTTTCCTGATCTTCATTGCCCTGTTCGTTTATGTTGGCGCGACGCAAGAGGCGGCGTTGGCGCAAATGAAAGATGTCTCGCGCCGGTTTCCGGTTTCCAGCGCGATGGTGCGCGAGTTCCGCACGCTGGGTGTAGACGCGACCCTCGAGGAAGCGGTGGACGCACTGCTTGCGACGTCGCAACACGACTTTCCGGTCATGGACGAAACCGGGAACGTCGCTGGTTTACTAACTCGGCACGATCTTATCGCCGCCCTGCGCAAAAATGATCCCACACTTCGCGTGGGCGATGTGATGCGGCGAGACATTCCGACGGTGACAACAGGCACACGATTTGAGGATGCCTTTCGAATCATGCAGGAGTCCGATTGCCCGGCGGTGCCCGTGCTGGATCGCATGAAGCGGCTCGTCGGCTTGCTTACACCGGAGAACGTTACCGAATTGATGATGGTGCAATCGGCAATGCCGCAGCGGCGTGTTTTGTAAGCCGGTAGGGCGTGATTTAACTGTAACCACCGCCCTGTGGGCCATCTCTTCGCCAGTGGGAAAACATTTCGCGTAAACCGGCCATAGGCCGGTCGCTTCAGCCTCACGAGCTGATGCGCATCGGCATCAGCACGTACAGGAATGGCGTTTGAATTTTCAAAACGCCAGGGCTCATCTCGTCGATGAGATCGAGAAAAACTTCATCCTCCGTAAGCGCACGCAGCGGGGCCATGAGAAATTCCGGATTGAACGCGATCGAAAACTCACGCCCTTTGTACGGCACGGCCAGCGATTCCTTCGCTTCGCCGACCTCCGGCGTGTTCGCAGTGATATCAAGATTGTTCTTGCTGAAATTCAGTTTCACCGAGTGCGACTTGTCACTGGCTAAAAGGGAAACGCGCCGCAGTGAATTTAGAAACATTTCCCGCTCGAGTTTTACGCGCTCTTTCGCTTCGCCTGGAATGACCTGACGATAGTTGGGATAGTTGCCTTCGATCAATTTGGAGACGAGCAACGTCTTATTGAGATCGAATGCGATCTGGCCGTTGCTCATGCTTACCTTCACGTCGCCGTCATCGGTAAGCAGACGCTGCAATTCCGTGACTGCTTTGGTCGGAACAATGAGGTCCGATTCGTGGCTTCGCGGAAATTCCAGTTCAATCTCCGCCATAGCGAGCCGCCGTCCGTCGGTCGCCACCAGCGTGAGCTTGTTGTCCTTCAAACTGAACAGGACGCCATTGAGCACGTAACGCGTTTCATCGGTGGAAATCGCGTAGGAAGTCTTGCGTAGTCCGTCGCGCAAATCTTTCTGACGCATCGTGATGACTTTCGCACCCTCAAATTTGGGCAGGGGCGGAAATTCGTCTTCCGGCAAGCCGAGAATCTTAAAGAAGCTTTGGCCGCTACGGATGGACGCCGCATTCTTTCCATCGACATCGATCTGAATCTCGCTCGACGGCAGTTCGCGGATGATGTTGAAAACACGCCGCGCGGGCAGCGTCGTCGCTCCTGCTTTGTCCACGTGCGCTTCGCAAGTGCCGCGCACGCCAACGTCCAGATCCGTGGTTGTCAGATGCAATTCAGTTTCGTTAGCCTGTAGCAAAACGTTGGAAAGAATCGGCAGCGTTGTGCGCGTGCTCACTACGTTTTGCACCTGTTGCAGGGCTTCGAGCAGTTTTTCTTTGGTAACGCTAAATTTCATAGTGACCAGCAAGCAGCCTAAGATGTAAAGCCTTCGATTTTATTCGGCAACCGCAATCTCTCATGTCTGCCCCTTGTAGGCTTGCACGCGCCGACCCCTACCGCTGGAGGGAGCTGTCAATGTAAGAGATCGTCTGGCGAATGTTGTCCTGCTCGGCTATTCGTTTTTTCACCAGCTTGCAGGCGTGCAGCACGGTGCCATGATCGCGCCCGCCAAACGCATCGCCGATTTCATTCAAGGACGCTTTTGTGAGTTCGCGCGCCAGATACATCGCCACTTGACGTGGAAAAGCGATGCTGGCCGGGCGCCGCTTGCTCGTCATATCGGCAAGACGCACGTCAAAGTGTTCCGCTACGCGCCTCTGAATTTGTTCAATCGTGATCGATTGCCGTCCTTCTTCCTGCAGAATGTCCTTTAGCAGATGCTCCACGGTTTCCTTCGTCAGCTCTCTGCCACTGAGTGATGCGAAGGACGCAACACGCATGAGCGCGCCCTCCAGACGACGCACGTTCGTACGGATACGGCTGGCGAGGAACTGAAACACGTCTTCATGCAATTTGATCTGCATGGTGTTCGCCTTTTTTCGCAAAATGGCGAGCCGCGTTTCGATGTCCGGCGGCTGAAGCTCGGCAGTTAATCCCCATTCAAAACGCGAAACCAAGCGGTGCTCCAGATTTGCAATTTCTGAAGCAGGCCGATCGCTGGAAAGCACGATCTGTTTATGTCCATCAAAAAGTGTGTTGAACGTGTGAAAAAATTCCTCCTGGGACCGCTCCTTACCACCGAGAAATTGAATGTCGTCGATCAAAAGAAGATCGGCCTGCCGATAACGCTTGCGGAACTTGACCAAATTACTGTGCTGGATCGCGTCGATGAACTCATTGATGAACAGCTCACTGGAGACGTAGATCACCTTCACGTTTTTCCTTTTCGCCCAGACGAATTGGCCGATGGCTTGCATGAGATGCGTCTTGCCCAGACCGACACCGCCATAAATGAAGAGAGGATTGTACGTGCGCGCTGGCGCTTGCGCGACAGCGAGACTCGCAGCATGCGCGATTTCGTTGTTCGGACCGACGACAAAAGATTCAAAGGTGTTTCGCGGATTAAGTCCGGGAACGGTTGTGCCTGGCCGTGCCTCCACTTGCGGCGTGGGTAACGTTTCTGGCACGTTGGCCGAATCTTCCCCGGGTGTTTGTGCGCGAGCTGCCGACGGTGCGCAAAACTTCACTGAACGTGGACCGCCGAGCGTGGAAACGATCGCATTCTGCAATGCCGACATGTAATTACTCTCGATCCAGAGCTGGTAAATATTGTTTGGAACAGTAAGCGTGATCGATTTCTCCTTTGCCTCCACTAACTCGACGGTAGAAAACCAGCGCTTAAAACTATCGGCACTTATCTGTGGCCTAAGGGCAGCCGATAATCGTTGCCACAGCTGCGCGCATTTTTTGTCCATAAGGAAGTTGTTAACAGTGTTACAGAAACGCCACATGCTCCTGTGCCGTGGGAAATCGCCCGCAGCAGCCGGCCGATAATCGAGCTGCTCCCCAGTGTGATTCGGAGATCAACAATCCAAGAAAATTGTCAAAAAGGCGTAAATACGAGGGAAAATGGCTCGTGGCTTGGTGGAGTGTACGTTTGCCACGACGCTTGCGTACCGTAGCAATCAACCGTTTTCTGGGGGAGTTTACGCTGTTGTTCATTCTTGCCGCTGGAAGTTTCTCAAACATGTTCACAACTTATTCACACATGCGTTGTGGTCGTCGTCGCCAGCTGGCTTGAGACTAGAAATCAGTTGCAAAAGCGACAAGAAAAAAATGAATTTAAATTTCAATTACGACCAAAAAATTTTCTTGACGGAAAAAATGCAACGCGCGTGTCGACGTTAAAACGGCGACACGTGTCGAAAAGATTTCATGCAACCCAAACCGCTCCCATTTGGAATTACTCAGACCAACAGACTTCGCTGGTAATTGTCTAAGGATCCTGAGTTGACCGAGTTGGCCTGTGCGCGAAATTTCACGCCTCTGCAAGCGAAGTGCAACGCTCAGCAAAGTTGTAGATGCAGGCAACCGATACCGATAGCGCGCGTGTTTCGATGTGTGTGCCCCGTTTGAATTGACCCATGATTCGTCAAATTTTTTTGATCGGCTTGATCGCCTTTTTGATTTTTTGCGCGGAAAAAGCACGTGCTGCTGATGAATTGGTACCGCCTTTCGGGTTTCGTTGGAACGATTCAATGGCGCGGGTAGAGGCGGTGCTGCACGGCGCCAAAGCCAAATTGGTTTCGCGCGAAAAGAAAGAGAACCGCGAAGTCTGGACCGTGGAGGGGCTGATTCATCCCGGACTCAAACGCACCGTATTTACATTTAAAGAGAGAGCGCTCGTGGCAGTAGAACTGCAGTACGAGTACCCCGACTGGTCCATCGAACGTTACAACCAGCGAATGGGAGAAATCCGCAAATATTTTGATGAAAAGTACGGCACCGGAAAACTGGTATCACGTTCTCGCGATCGCGACACCGAGGTGATTCAAACACTGGTCGGATATCAATGGATGGTCGGGACCACGATGCTCGAGCTGTTTTATTTCTCAGCGCAACACGATAACCTCGTTTACCGGACAATTTCTGTGAATTACAAGGCGCTGTGACCGCCCGAACTCGTCTTGTAGCGAAGGCCAGATTTCAGTCGGAGTTACTCGGGCAATGATAAACCATCGTACGTCTCCACGACGATCTGATCCACGACAGCTTTCATGTCTTGCGTGCGTTCCCACGCAGCCAGTTGCCGGTCCGCCCCGGTACCCTCACCGATGATCTGCTCGATGTGCGCCATTTCTCTCTCGCTGCCGAGTTCGTTGACTTCGGTCGAAACGAACTCAAGCAGCTCGTTTAGCAGGCTGCGTTCGTCCACTTCAGCCTCCTTGCCGAAATCGATTAATTTTCCGTCGATGCCGTAGCGCGCGGCGCGCCAGCGGTTCTCATCCAGGAGACGTCGCCGATAAATCCGGAAAGTGATGTTTTGGTGCAGCAGTTTGTGCAGTTTTGAAATTACCGCCTGGATAAGTGCTGCGATCGCGAGCGTGTCATCCACGCGCGATTGCGCATCGCACACTCGCACCTCCAGTGTGTCGAAGAACGGATGCAACCGGATGTCCCACCAGATTTTTTTGGCGTTGTCGATGCAACCGGTCTTAACCAGTAGCTTGCAGTAATCCTCGTATTCAGAGAGCGACTCGAACGAATCCGGAATGCCGGTTCGGGGAAAACGCTCGAATACTTTCAAGCGATAACCTTTCAGCCCCGTGTTTTGACCCACCCAGAATGGCGAGTTGACGGACAGTGCGTATATGTGCGGCAGAAAATAACGGGCTTGATTCATTACATGGATCGCCGTCTCCCGATTGGGAATGCCGACGTGCACGTGCAATCCGAAAATCAGATTCGCCCGCGCGAGCGACTGCATGTCCTTGACGATTTCCTGGTATCGCTCGCCTTCAGTAATGAGTTGATCGCGCCAGTGTGAGAACGGATGCGTTCCCATCGACGCGATTTTCAATCCGCTGCGCGCCGCCAACTCCGCCAGTTTCGTGCGCAGTTCGATGACGTGATCGCGCGCGCATCCGATGGAATCGCAAATTTCGGTGCCCAGCTCAACGACCGACTGGTGCATCTCCGGCTTGATTTGCTCTTTGAGCGTGATTTTCCCGCCTTCGAGAATTTCGTGAATATGCGAGCGCAGCTCGCGTGTCTCGGGGTCGATAATCGCGAACTCCTCTTCGATTCCCAGAGTGAACGTGTGATCCTTCATGCTCATGGCGGGTTGGGAATGTTCCTCAAAAATACGACGCTGTCATGCGGAGCGCTGAGGAGTGGCTTGTATGTGTGTGCGCGTTTGAAAGCATTCTATAGCTGCTTTTCGAGCGTTCGAACAGGTAGTTGTTGCGTGAACAGACTGGCAAAGCGTTCTGTCAAACCTTTTCAGGGTCTTGCGTTGTTATGAAACACGGAGGGGAATTTTCGTCTCGATCGAAGATCGGCGCGACAACAGCTGCTTTCATCCTCGCGATTGTTCTTGGCTACGTGGATTATGTTACAGGCCGCGAGTGGGCAATCTCGGCGTTTTACCTTCTCCCGATATCGCTTGCGGCATGGGTGGCTGGGCGATGGTCGGGATTTATTGTAGGAGTGTTGTGTACTTATTTGGCGTTCCTCAGCGACATGCTCAGCGGTCCGGCCTATCATGATCCGCTTATTCCGGTATGGAATGCGGTGATGCTGTTCGTATTCTTTGTAGTGGTCTCTTGGCTACTGACCGACTTCCGCCAGGCACATCGTCAATTAGAACAAACCGTGGCGTATCGAACCGCCGCGCTCCAGATGGAAATCGAAGAGAGAAAGCAACTCGAACACGCCCGCGACACGTTAGGTTTGCATGTTGGGCCGAGAGTCGCCGAACAGATTTTGGCGCGCGATGGCAGAGTCGGGGGTACCGAACAATACGTGACGGTAATGTTTGTGGATATACGCTCGTTTACCTCGCGTACCGCGAATTTAAATCCGCATGAAGCCGTGAGTCTTCTGAATCGCTTTCTGCACGCAATGGTTCAAGTCGTAGAAATCGAACACGGCGGAATGATCAACAAATTTCTTGGCGACGGATTTATGGCGCTCTTTGGAGTGGATGACAATCGGGACAATCACGCCGACAAGGCGTTGGCAGCAGGGCATGACTTGGAGTGGAGACTGGAACGACTTAATTCCGACCTAACCCGGCGCGGCGAACAACCCATTCGGATCGGAATCGGTATCAACAGCGGACGGGTCATCGTCGGAAGTATCGGATCTCCTGAACGAATGGAGTTCACCGTGATCGGTAGCACGGTCAACATCGCCTCACGTATAGAAGCGTTGAACAAAACCTTAGGCACCACTCTGCTTCTGAGTCGCGCGACGCGAAACGCGTTACGGCAACCGCTCGCTTTACGCGCACTGCCGCTGCAATGCATAGAGGGAGTCGAGCGACCCCTGGAGATTTTCACTCCCGAGTATGCTTAGCTCCGTTATTATTCGACATTCGTCGATCTGATCGTCAGTCTTACACGAGTTCGCCTAACGAACGTTGTGTTACCGCAGCTTGCAGGAATTTGCCCCAGCTTAGATTGTCCCGACCAGGAACGTGCTCTCGCGCCTTGCGAATAGCCATTTCGGCGACTGCTTCCACTACCCACTCGAAGTTGTGCTCGCCGATGAACGCCGCTTCGCAATCAGGGGCGGGATTGCAAAAATCAATTGCAACCGGCACGCCGTCGCGCACGGCAAACTCCACAGTGTTAAGGTCGTAACCGAGAAATTGATTCAATCGAAGAACGCCCTCCTCAACTTTTTGCAGAATTTCCTTCGGCGCATGCCACTCCGTTCGGTAACGCAGATGAAACGGATTCCGTGGCTCGTACGGCATGATCCAGACGTGGCGCTGATCGATAGAATAGCAGCGGAAATACATATCGAACTTCACTTCCTCCTGCAGCATCATCACCAATTGTCCGGTGTCGTTGTAAGCACCGAAGAATTCCTCGCGATTATGTAATCGATAGACGTTCTTCCATCCGCCACCTGCGAACGGTTTGAAGAACGCGGGCCAGCCCACATAATTGAAAATCCCTTCCCAATCGAGGGGATAGTCGAGATTTCGAAACGACTTGTCGTTTGTGTCTGCCGGCGGCTGATTTGATGGAAGCAATACCG
>Ga0066388_100000981_pt1 | contig 15130 bp, 12 predicted proteins | sample PanSoiMetaGPlot6_FD_64539 | JGI IMG/M metagenome (GOLD analysis project Ga0066388, IMG submission 64539) | Tropical forest soil microbial communities from Panama analyzed to predict greenhouse gas emissions - Panama Soil - Plot 6 (Hybrid Assembly) | ecosystem: Environmental > Terrestrial >... | reverse complement strand
CGGCACCGTTGCGCAAATAATTGCGCCACACGGCTTGGTGCGGCTGGCTCATACAATCTGTCGACCTTATGCCGTGAAGACGCGGGCGGACGGGCCAGCCGCCGAAGTCAATGCTCGTCTACCGCTTCCACTAGCGACGATGTATCTCGATTGGCGGGGTGAATGGCGATTGCCGCCGCTCAATGGTATCGCGTCAGCGCCGCTGTTACGGGCTGACGGCACAATCGGTGGCAGGCAGGGTTATGACCTCGCGACCGGTATGTGGTGTGAGAACATCCCCGATCTCTCCGAGTGCGTACCCGCGCGGCCGACCAAGGCTGACGCTGCGGCGGCGCTTGCTTTGGTCCGCGAGACTTTCAAGACTTTCTGTTTCGCCGATGCCGAGACTGTTGAAACCGCCACGGGCAGTGTGGCCGTGGTGGACACCGGCGTGCCTCCCGGCAGAGATGAGAGCGCGTTTCTGGTCGCACTACTGACTGCAGTTTGTCGGCCAAGTCTGCACTTGGCGCCCGGCGTACTGTTACGGGCAGCACCAATGTCAGGTGCCGGTGTCGGCAAGGGCTTACTAGCTCGCTGCATCTGCATCATTGCCTTCGGGCGTGAGCCACATGCAGTTACAGGCGGGGTAACAGCGGAAGAACTAGAGAAGCGGATTACGGCGGAGCTAATTGAAGGCAGCCCGGCTCTGTTTCTCGACAACTTGAACAACACCGCGTTCAAGTCCAGCCTCCTCGCTAGCGCAATTACGGAACGGCCGGCGCGGGTGCGGGTGCTCGGCCGATCACTGATGATGCCGCTTAACGCCTCGGCCTTCGTGATCTTGACCGGCAATGGTCTGAGCGTCTCGGAAGACCTGGCGCGCCGATTTGTGGCGGTGGAATTCGATGCCCACACCGAGGACCCAGAGACACGGCCCTTTACCACCGACATTCGTGCCGAGGTGAAAGCGCGGCGCAGAGACTTGCTGGCGGCTGTGCTCACAATTTGGCGCTGGGGGAGAATTGCGACTGACATTAAGCCCGGTCTCACACTTGGCAGTTTCGTGCAGTGGTGCCAATGGGTGCGTGACCCGCTTCTGGCACTGGGCTGTCAGGACCCCGTTGAGCGGGTCAGCGAGGCGAAGCAGCGCGACGGGCGCCGACAGGCCGTCGCCGACCTGTTCAGGATCTGGTGGGACAAGCATCATGACCAGCCGGTCGCGGTTCGCCAACTCGACGAGGGTGTGAAGCAGATGTTGGACCCGCAGGGGCGCGGTCGTCAGTACGTCGCTTCCCAGGTCGAAAAGCAGGCTGGGACACGAATGGCCGGCTTCGTCTTGACCCGGCAAGCGCCCGCAGGGAAGTGGGGTGCAGCCACCTATGCCCTCAAGAAAACCGCCGAGGAAGGGCATAGGGATCACAGGGAGCATGGGGTGGACGGGCTGCTGCGTGCCCCCTATGCGTTCGGTGCCAACGGCGGGTGCCACATAAAACAATACGCAACAGATGCATCCAAAACTCCGATGCTCCCTATGCCCCCTATGCCGCAAAGCGAGCGAACCTAACGATGGCACGCCCCGTTATCATACCCGCGGGGTCCTGGCCGCGAAGGATGGGCGCAGAACTGGCTGCCGCCTATTGCGGAGAGTCCACGGTTGACGCTTTCATAAAGCGCGTGGGGCGTGAGTATCCACTGCCCCGAGTATGCGACGGCAGGCGCCGACTATGGCTCAAAGACGACCTGGACGCAGCGATCCTCCCAGCGGAGCTGGTCCGCGTAACGGACGTGGCGGAGGACTTGTGACCATGACGCTGCCCCTGCCCCGCTATGTCCGGCCAAGAAGACTTGCGGGTGGTCTCGTTGGCTTCTACTGGATCATACCAACTTACTATCGCAAGCTCGAATGCAGAATTTCGAATGAGCCGCTTGGTCGTAATTATACGGAAGCGTGTGGAGAGGATGGCTATGGCGGACGCGCTGCCGCACTTAATGCGTTGTTTGATGAATGGGTCGCAAAACGCGATGGCGAACCAATTGCCGGACTTGTCCGCTACGGCACCGTCGATTGGCTATTCCGCCAATATAAGCAGAGTAAAGCCTACCTCAAGAAGGTTGCTCTTCGCTCACGCCCCGATTACGAGCGGACCATGTTGTTAGTTAGCGACATAGTGACAAAAAAAGGCGACAGGGTCGGGGATCGAAAAATCAAGGCAATTTCGCCACGAAGCGCTGACAAGATTTACGAGTTGATACTTCAAGGTCCACGTGGCGAGCGACCGCGTCAAGGCGAAAAGGCGGTTGCTCTTTGCCGCAGAGCATGGCGCGTTGTTCACCGCCTATATCCCGATCAATTTGATCGTGGCGTACCAAATCCTTGGGATGGCGTAACAAAGGGGCCGCGGACGAAAAAAGTTAAGCCTGCTGTTACCCGCGAACTCGTTTATCGCTTCGCTTGGGGCTGCTTAGAAAATGGCCAGCCCGGCGCAGCAGCGGCTGCGGTAATCTGTTTTGAGTGGCTGCAGCGACCGGAGAACGTCCTAGCTGGCTATCTCCGCTGGACCGACTATCGCAATCCCGAGTGTCCGAACGCCATCAAGATCGAACACCACAAGACCGGCGCGGTTGTCTGGCATCCACTGGAAGAAATGACAGATACGGGGCTGGTGAAATTCTACGAAGAGGCCGAGCAAGTTCTGGCGCAGTTACCGCGCATTGGTGTTCCTATGATCCTACGCGAGGTCCGTAAGGGCGTAACAAAGCCCTACTCCTTCAGCGGTATGCAGAAAATCGTTCATACAATGCGCGACAAAATTGGTCTGCCATCCACATTCACGCTCGATGCCTGCCGCCACGGCGGCATGACCGAGCTGGAGGAGGCGGAGTTGACTGACGGCCAGGGTCGCGCCCTCTCCGCACACAAAACGGCGAGCGCTTATGCAGGATATGCCAAGAGAACGATCGAGCGGGCGCTGTCAGCAACGCGCAAGCGTCACGCGCATCGCCTAGCGAACGCTGCGGGAACAGAATTTCGAAATGAAGCGCGGAATCGATTTCGAAATGAAGATAGCAAGCGCGACGACACTCCTATCAAGGCAATGAAAGGACAGTAAAAATTTGGCTGGGGCGCCAGGATTCGAACCTGGGAATGGCGGAATCAAAATCCGCTGCCTTACCACTTGGCTACGCCCCAACAGGTACCGGAAAGCCACATTTCACGTGCGGCGGCGGGACCATAGCGGCGTGAAAGGACGCAAGCAACGTCTGGCACTCACATATACATAATCAGGGCAAAAGCGTGCGTTGACCCGCTTCGGGCGAGGGCTAGATTAAGCGGGCATGAGCTACCGCGCCCCCGTCGCCGATATCGCCTTCAGTCTCAAGCACGCCGCCGGCCTAAAAGCTGCGCTTGCGGAGGGTCTATACAGCGACCTCGACGAGGAAACGGTGGACTCGGTGCTGGCCGAAGCCGGGCGTTTTGCCAGCGATGTGATCGCGCCGCTTAACAGTGTCGGCGACAAGTTCGGGACGCCATTCAAGGATGGCAAGGTCTCGACGCCGCCGGGCTGGAAAGACGCCTACAGAACGTGGGCCGCCGCCGGCTGGAACGGCCTCGCCGCGCCGGCCGACTGGGGCGGGCAGGAGTTGCCGCATGCCGTGAACGCGGCCTGCATTGAAATGTGGAACTCGGCCTCAATGGCTTTCGGCATCGGCCCGGTGCTCACCATGGCGGCCATCGATGCCTTGCATGACTACGGAAGCGAGACGCTCAAAAAGCAATATCTCGGCAAGCTCGTCAGCGGCGAATGGATGGGCACCATGGAGCTCACCGAGCCACAAGCCGGATCCGACGTCGGGGCGCTGCGTAGCAAGGCCGAACGTTCGACTGACGGCAACTATCGCATCACAGGCTCGAAGATCTTCATTACATATGGCGAACACGACCTCACGGACAACATCATTCATTTCGTGCTTGCACGGTTGCCGGATGCCCCGCCGGGCACCAAGGGCATTTCGCTATTTCTCGTTCCGAAAGTTATGCTTGACGGCACGCGCAATGACGTGCGCGCTCATTCCGTTGAGCACAAACTCGGCATCCATGCCTCACCCACCTGTACCATGGTCTATGGTGATCGCGGCGGCGCCATTGGCTTCTTGATCGGTGAAGAGAACAGGGGCATGGCGTGCATGTTCACGATGATGAACCGCGCGCGGCTTGCAGTCGGTTTGCAAGGCGTCGGCATTGCCGAGCGCGCGACGCAGCAAGCCTTCGCTTACGCGCGCGAACGCAAGCAGGGCTCGGCTGGAGCGATCATCGAACACCCCGACGTCAAGCGCATGCTGCTGACCATGCGTGCGCTGACTGGCGCGGCACGCGCGATTTGCTACGCGACAGGCATTGCGATCGATCGATCGCTCCGCGCGAAAACGGAAGCGGCGCGCAAAGCCGCGTACGAGCGTGCTTCCCTGCTTACTCCGGTGGCCAAGGCCTTTTCGACGGACATTGGCAGCGAGGTCGCCTCGCTTGGAGTTCAGGTGCATGGGGGCATGGGTTACATCGAGGAAACCGGTGCCGCGCAACATTACCGTGACGCGCGCATCGCAGGGATCTATGAAGGGACCAATGGAATTCAGGCGATCGACCTTGTGACACGCAAGGTGCCGCTCGAAGGCGGTAAGACCGTCGCCCTTTTTATCGACGAACTACGACGCACCGTAACATCGATCCAGTCAAGCAACGTAACCGCCTTCGGCGAGACGGCCACGCGTCTCAGCGAAGCCGTCGACAGCCTCGAACGGGCGACGCAGTGGTTGCTGACTCAAAAATCGTCCGAGGCGTCGCTTGCAGGCGCCACGCCCTATTTGCGTCTGTTCGGCAACGCCGCGGGCGGCTGCATGCTGGCTGAAGAAGCGCTCGCATCTTTGCGCGCCGGGGACGGCGCCGGCCGTGCCGCGCTCGTACGCTATTTCGCCGAAAACCTGGCTGTCCAGGCGGCTGGGCTGGAGCGCAGCGTGACGGAAGGTGCGGACAGCATAGCAGGTGCACAAGCTGCGCTTGCGGAATGATCGCTAGGAGGCATTCGCGCCGATGTCATTAAAAGGCAAAACCCTCTTTATCACCGGCGGATCGCGGGGGATTGGGCTTGCGATCGCGCGCAGGGCGGCGGCCGATGGCGCCAATATCGCCATCGCCGCCAAGACCGTCGAGCCGCATCCCAAGCTTGAGGGCACCATTCACACTGCTGCAGCCGAAATTGCTAAAGCCGGCGGACGCGCGCTGCCGCTGGCCGTCGACGTGCGTGACGATACAGCCGTGCTAGCCGCAATCGACGAGGTTGCGGAAAAATTCGGTGGCATCGACATCGTCGTGAACAATGCCAGTGCGATCCAACTCACATCGGTCGCCGCGACCGATATGAAGCGCTACGACCTTATGCAGCAGATCAATGCGCGTGGCACCTTCATGGTCTCCAAATTTGCGATGCCTTACCTTGTGCGTGCGAAAAATCCGCACATCCTGATGCTCTCGCCGCCGCTCGACATGGCGGAAAAATGGTTCGCGCCCCACACGGCCTATTCGATGGCGAAGTTCGGCATGAGCCTAGTGGTGCTGGGGCTTGCCGGCGAGCTGCGCGGCAAGGTCGCCGTCAACGCGCTGTGGCCGCGCACCACAATAGCCACGGCCGCGATCAGGAATCTGCTTGGTGGCGACGCTATGATGAAAATGTCGCGCAGGCCTGAGGTTCTCGCCGATGCCGCCTATCGAATTTTCCAGAAGCCGAAAACCTTCACCGGGAACTTTTTGATCGACGATACCTTCCTTGCCGGCGAAGGCGTCACCGATTTCGACCAGTATCGTGTCGACCCCAGCCACCCATTGCAGGTGGATTTCTTCGTGCCTGACTGGAGTGCGCCGCCAGACGGCGTGTCCTTGGGCGCGAAATCGCGATAGGCACTTCCACCGAGGCCCGCGAACGTTTAATTCTAGAGTATGTCCACTCTCCTACTTAGCCATCCCGCCTGCCTGAACCACCTCACGCCGGCAGGCCACCCGGAACGGCCGGACCGTCTGCGCGCGATCGAACAGGCATTGGAGGACGAAAAATTTCAAATGCTGGCGCGCGCCGAAGCGCCTCGGGGCCCGCTCGACATTATTGCTCTTTGCCACCCAGCGGATTACATCGAGGCAATCCGCGATGCATCGCCATCACAAGGGCTCGTACGACTCGACGCCGATACGGCCATGTCGCCGGGCAGCTACGAGGCAGCGTTGCGTGCCGTTGGCGGCGCGAAAGCAGCGGTTGACGAGGTTATGGCCGGCAAGGCCGCGAATGCCTTCGTCGCCACACGCCCGCCGGGACATCACACAGAAACCGCGCGGCCGATGGGCTTCTGCTTGTTCAACAATGCGGCGATCGCCGCACGCTATGCGCAGAAGACACACGGAGCGGAGCGTGCGGCCATTGTCGACTTCGATGTCCACCATGGCAACGGCTCGCAGGACATTTTCTGGTCCGACAAAAGCGTCATGTACTGTTCGACCCACGAGATGCCGCTCTATCCCGGTACCGGCGCCAAAAGCGAACGGGGCGATTTCGACACGATCGTCAATGCGCCCCTCTCGGCGGGCGACGATGGTGAGGTTTTCCGCGAGGCTTTCGAAACTGTGATCCTCCCTCGCCTGCGCGAGTTCAGGCCGGACATCATGATCATCTCCGCGGGATTTGATGCGCATACGCGCGACCCACTGGCCAACCTCAATCTCGTCGAGGCTGATTTTTCGTGGGCCACAAGGAAATTGATGGAAATTGCGGATGCGAGCGCCAAGGGACGCGTCGTTTCCTTGCTGGAGGGCGGCTACGACCTACAGGGCCTCTCGCGCTCTGTCGCAGCCCACGTCACCGCGCTGATGCACGGCTAGGAAATCCACGCTATAGGATGCCAGCAGCAAATCGTCGGACAAGGATATGGCTGAGAATAACAACGCTGACGTCAAAAAGATGGCCTTCGAACGAGCGATCGAAGAGCTGGAATCGATCGTCAAGCGCCTGGAAGAAGGCAAGGTCCCGCTCGAGGAATCGGTGGCCATCTATGAGCGCGGCGAAGCGCTTAAGAAGCGATGCGAGGAACTGCTGCGCCAAGCGGAAGCGCGCGTTGAGAAGATTACACTTGACGTCAATGGCAACCCGACCGGCACCGAGCCGCTCGACGTGGATTGATCAATTGCCATTCGTCAGTGCAAGGCGGGAGCTGAGGGCAGCCGAATACCGAGGGTGTCGTTTGCGAGGGCTGTAGCAGGCTAAATATGCAGGTCCCGCGGTCCCCTGGCGAATTGCCCACAATGCCAATTTTAGTGTAAGTGATCGGCCCGGTTTGTTGGAGTTGCTCTTGTCTGAAGTTTCCAAAACGCCCCTGCTGGACCGTGTCCGTGTCCCACGCGATCTCAAAAATCTGTCGTCCGAACAGCTTAAACAGCTGGCTGGTGAGCTGCGTTTCGAAACTGTTGACGCAGTCGCCAAGACCGGAGGCCACCTCGGCGCGGGACTCGGTGTCGTCGAACTGACGGTTGCGCTCCACTACGTGTTCGATACCCCGCATGACCGCCTGATCTGGGATGTCGGCCACCAGAGCTATCCGCATAAGATCCTTACCGGCCGCCGTGATCGCATCCGCTCGCTACGCCAGGGCGGAGGTTTGTCCGGGTTCACGAAACGAGCGGAAAGCGAATATGACCCGTTCGGCGCCGCGCATTCCTCGACATCCATCTCGGCTGCGCTCGGAATGGCCGTGGCGAGGGATCTTGAGGGCAAGAAGCACAACGTTGTCGCTGTAATCGGCGACGGGGCGATGTCTGCCGGCATGGCGTACGAGGCCATGAACAATGCCGGCGCGCGCAACGAACGGCTGGTTGTCATTCTCAATGACAACGATATGTCGATCGCGCCGCCAGTCGGCGCCATGTCGGCGTATTTAGCGAGACTCATCTCCGGGAAGACATACCGCACGCTGCGGGATATCGGAAAGCAGCTCGCGCGCCACCTTCCGAAATTCTTCGAGGAGAAGGCCGGACGCGCCGAGGAGTTTGCACGCGGCTTCTGGACCGGTGGCACATTATTCGAGGAACTTGGATTCTATTACATCGGGCCAATTGACGGCCACAATCTCGATCATCTCCTTCCGGTGCTGCGCAATGTGCGCGATGCCGAGGCGGGGCCGATCCTGGTTCACGTGGTGACTCAGAAAGGCAAAGGCTACAGGCCTGCGGAAGTCTCCGCCGACAAATATCACGGGGTCGTCAAATTTGATGTCGCTACCGGCACGCAGGCAAAATCGAAGGCGAATGCTCCTCAATACACCAGGGTGTTTGCGGAAAGCCTGATCAAGGAAGCGCGCGAGGACGACAGGATCGTCGCCATCACAGCAGCCATGCCGTCGGGAACCGGCCTCGACCTCTTCGAGAAGGAGTTTCCCCACCGCTGCTTTGACGTGGGTATCGCCGAACAGCACGCCGTAACATTCGCGGGCGGTCTTGCTGCCGAAGGCTTCAAACCATTTGCCACGATTTATTCTACGTTTCTGCAGCGCGCCTATGATCAGGTCGTCCACGACATCGCCATCCAGCGCCTGCCCGTCCGCTTTGCCATCGATCGCGCAGGTCTTGTCGGAGCAGATGGTCCGACCCATGCGGGCGCATTCGACATCGCCTATCTCGGTTGTCTTCCGGGATTCGTTCTCATGGCCGCTGCGGACGAGGCCGAGCTCGTTCACATGGTTGCAACAGCTGTCGCGATCGACGACCGGCCGAGCGCGCTACGTTATCCACGCGGTGAAGGTCTCGGCGTTCCGATACCGACGGAAAGCAGGCCGCTGGACATCGGCAAAGGCCGGATCGTGCAGGAAGGTCATAAGGTGGCACTGCTCTCCTATGGCGGCCGACTCAGTGAATGTCTCAAGGCGGCGAAGGAGCTCACGGCGCTCGGCCTATCGGCCACGGTCGCGGACGCGCGGTTTGCCAAGCCCCTTGACGTCGATTTGATCACGCGGCTTGCGCGCGAGCACGAAGTGCTGGTCACGATCGAGGAAGGTTCTATCGGCGGCTTTGGATCCTATGTCCTTCATGAACTGGTTGAGCAAGGCCTGCTCGACCAGGGATTGCGCGTTCGCTGCATGTCGCTTCCGGACCGGTTCATCGACCAGGACACGCCTGCTGCCATGTATGCGGCGGCTGGTCTTGACGCCCGCGCAATCGTTGCCAAGGTATTCGAAGCCCTGGGCAAGGACGTGGGCGCAGAGACAGTCAGGCTTGCCTGAGGGCTTCAGAGCCCGCGCTTGCGAGGCACTTTCTTGCCCTTCTTGCGCGCTTCCGAGAGACCAATAGCGATGGCTTGCTTGCGGCTTGTAACCCTCCTGCCGCCACGCCCGCTTCTGAGCGTGCCTTTCTTACGCTTCTTCATTGCGCGCTCGACGTATCTCGAGGCGCCGCTCGAATATTTACGTGCCATACTTCTTCTCCTCAACAAGCAACAGTTTCGACCGTTGTCGACCAGTGCAGGTAACGAGCGTGCGTGGAACATTGTTCCCCGTTCCGGAGGCTAGACTATGATAGGCATTCGCCAACGCGCCGATCGCCTGCTGGTCGAACGCGGTATTTTTGAAAGCCGCGCCAAAGCGCAGGCCGCCATTGAGGCGGGGCTCGTCAGCGCCAATGAAAGGGTTGTGCGCAAGGCTTCCGAGGAAATTCCGATCAATGCATCGCTGCGCGCCGCTCCGGCCCATCCTTATGTATCGCGGGGCGGCATCAAGCTCGCGGCAGCGCTCAACCATTTTGGCTTTGGTCCGAAAGGCTGCATCTGCATCGATGTCGGCGCATCGACCGGCGGATTTACCCATGTGCTGCTGAATCGTGGGGCGAAGCTTGTTTATTCGGTCGACGTCGGCCGCGGACAATTGCACGAGACATTACGTAGACGGCCGGAGATCACCTTGCTTGAGGCCACCGACATTCGCAATCTTTCCGCGGCCCGTTTCGACAGGAAACCGGACTTCGCAACCGTCGATGTGAGCTTCATTTCGCTCAAAGCTGTCCTGGCGCCCGTCACAGATCTCCTTGAAACACCTGCCAAGCTTGTCGTCCTGATCAAGCCCCAATTCGAGGTCGGCGCGGGTGCCGTGAAGAAAGGCATCGTGCGCGATCCGAAATTGCATGCGGTGGTCTGCGACGATATCGCCAGGTTCGTCACCTCGCTTGGGTGGCGAATTGCCGGAATCATCCCCTCACCTGTCCAAGGCGGTGACGGCAATTCCGAATTCCTGCTCGGGGCTGAATGTGACTGAGCAGTTCAATATCAGTCGTCTTGGGAATCGCGGAGATGGCATAGCTGACACACATGACGGACCCGTTTACGTGCCATACACGCTGCCCGGTGAAACAGTCACGGTCGAGACCGTCAACCGACACCCCGACCGCCGCCATCTGCTACATGTCGACAAACCGAGCCACGAGCGCACCCAACCGATCTGCAAACATTTCGGTGCCTGCGGCGGCTGCGCCCTGCAGCATTGGTCACTCGCCGAATACCATCTTTGGAAACGATCGCTGCTGGTGGAGGCACTTGGACAGGCAAATATTGTCGCGCCGGTTGCCGATCTCATCGACGCGCATGGCATTGGCCGGCGTCGGGCTGTGCTACATGCGCGACGAGGGACCGGTGATATCCTGGAGGTGGGATTCACTGCGCCGCGCGCGCACCATGTCGTTGCGATCGACGCATGCCCAATTTTGGCGCCCGGCCTTGCTAGCGCAGTTCCGTGCGCCTGGGCGATTGCCGAGATTCTCAAGCCCGCGGGCAAACCGCTCGACATTCAGACAACCGCGACAGATGCGGGCCTTGATGTCGACGTGCGTGGCTCAGGTCCGCTCAGCGCCGAGCGGCTGACTGCGCTGGCGCGCATTGCCAATACGCACAGTCTTGCTCGCCTCACACGCCATGGCGAACTAGTCGCGCAGCGCACGCAACCGCTCTTGCAGGTGGGACGCGCTCAGGTCCCGCTGCCACCCGGCGCATTTCTCCAGGCCACAGTCGCCGGCGAGGAAACGCTGGCGCGACTGGTGCTGGATTTCGTGGGGAAGGCCAAGTATGTCGCCGATCTGTTCGCGGGTATCGGCACCTTCGCGCTGCGGCTTGCGGCAACGGCCCGTGTGGGCGCCGCAGACAGTGATCCAGCAATGATTAAAGCGCTGCAACGCGCGGCCTCCACGGCGTCGGGCCTGAAGCCGGTCGAGGCGCAAACGCGCGATCTTTTCCGGCGCCCATTTATGGCGAACGAGATCAAGGCCTTCGACGCAGTTGTGTTCGATCCGCCGCGTCAGGGTGCCGAGGCGCAGGCGCGCGAGCTCGCTAAGAGCGCGGTGCCGGTCGTCGTCGCGGTGTCTTGCGATGCCGCAACCTTTGCCCGCGATGCAAAGATCCTGCTTGACGGAGGCTACAAACTCGGCGGCGTCACGCCGGTCGACCAGTTCCGCTATTCCCATCACGTGGAAATGGTCGCCAAGTTTCAGAAGTAACCCTCCAGCCGCCAAATAGCGTTACTGAAAATCAATTCCGCCGCCCCAGCGCTCCTGCCACATTTTCTCTCCGATGGTGCAAGAGATGCGCGGAGCCTGTGATGAGGCCGGAATCAAACGGGTTTCAGGCTGCCGCCCTGCAATTTCCAGCACCAATTTGGTGCGGGTCGCTTCAATGAATTTCTCGCGTTCGCGGATCGGAATCACAAAGGAGCCGGCGCCACCGATGACGCAGTCCTCGTAGTAGACATCGAGATCCTCAATGTCCATCGAGCCGACAAAGGGCCGCTTGAGCATAATCGGCAGGCCGTTGATCGTGATGCCTGCGGCCAATACGTCATCTCGTGTTGACTGGACAAGAGGCCCGGCGTTGTTCGCACCGTCACCAGAGACGTCGATCACGCGGCGCAAACCTTTGTAGCCGCTTTCGTCGAACAGCGGTTTGGCGAAGCGCAATGCGCCCGAAATCGATGTGCGCGAGGCACGACGATAGGGCACACGTGCAATTTCGGCCGCGACCGCATCGGCGGCTTCTGGTCCATCGATCAACCGCCACGGCATGACGACCTTTTGGTCAAACTGACCCGCCCATTCGAAATAAGTCACGGCGATCTTGCCGTTGGCACCCTGGCGCAACGCCTGCAGGAATTCCTTCGACGTGAGCGCGAGAACATAACCTTCCCGCTGGAGCGCCTGTTCTTCGGGATCCATCGAATAGGACACATCGACCGCAAGCACGAGTTCGACATCAACCGGAATCGCGTTCGCCCGCTTGTCGGCGAACATACGTGGCACACCGGCGATCGCCAGGCTCGCTGCCGCGAAACCCCCTAGCGCAAGAACGGCAACAGCCATTAAACGGTGTGGCATCTCCACATTCTCGCTCCACGCCGCCATGCTGCCACAAGGGCGGTGCCAAGGAAACGGCAGGCCGCTCCGGCCAGCCCGGCCGGCGTCACATTGAAGCGACTAAAAATTGTTCAGTCTGCTTTGATATGTTTCGCCCGCATCGAGCGCAGCACGGTAATCATTTGCACCGTGGTATTGATGTCGAGGGCCGCGACAATGAAGAATACCGCCATCTCCCGTTCACCTGCTTTGTGTAAGCCGACGCGAGTCTCCGAGAATGGAACCGGCCCCTGCGCGATATAGCGGAAGCGGTTAGTATTCGCCGCATACTTCGGCCCGAACGTGTCCGTCAATATCGACCGGAACAGCGGAACGATCTCCCTTCACCCAAAAGGACACGATGGGGTCAGCACAAAAAAAGGCGGGCCGTCGACGAATGCCAGCGCCAGCGACAAACGCAGCTATCCTTCGATCGACTCGGTGGCGACGATTTCGATACCAAAGCCTCCGAGGCCAACATAAGTGCGCTTGCTGGAGGCGAGTAGGCGGATCGAGGAAATCCCAAGATCCTTGAGAATTTGCGCACCCAATCCAATTTCTCGCCATTGACGCGAGCGGGCGGCGTCGGCTCCGGTATCACCATGCGGAATGTCCGCAACCGGTACGCCGGCGGTTCCGTCCCTTAAATAGACGATAACCCCGCGTCCAGCCGCCTTGAACCGTGCAAGCGATGCACGGATAGATTTCGCTCCGCCGAAAACGTCGCCGATGACATCGGCGCGATGCAGCCTGGCCAAGACTCCATTGCCATCACCAATCGTGCCATAGACAAAAGCCATATGGTGCACGCGATCAAATGGCGTGACGTAGGCATAGCCATGTAGCGTGCCGATTTCCGAGGTCAGCGAAAACTCGCCGACACGCTCAACCAGCTTGTCACGGCGTTGCCGGTAGGCGATCAGCTCGGCGATCGAGACTTGCGCCAGCTTGTGCTTTCGCGCGAAAGTCGTGACCTCCGGGCCTCGCATCACCGAACCATTGTCGTTCATCAGTTCGGCGAGAACGCCGACTGCCGGCAATGATGCCAGCTTGCAAAGGTCCACGCACGCCTCGGTATGCCCCGATCGCATTAGCACCCCGCCCTCCCGCGCGACCAGCGGAAACACGTGGCCAGGACGGACAAAATCAGCAGCGCCGCTGTTGTTATTGGCGAGCGCGCGCACGGTATTGCAACGCTCTTCCGCCGAAATTCCAGTCGTCAGCCCATGGCGCACGTCAACTGACACGGTGAATGCCGTGCCGAGGGGTGCTTCATTTTCCGCCACCATCGGCTCAAGATGCAGGCGGCGTGCCTGGTCGGCGCCGAGCGGCGAGCAGACAATGCCGGATGTGTTGCGGATGATAAAGGCCATCTTGTCGGGCGTGCAATGTGCCGCTGCGACAAAGAGGTCGCCTTCATTTTCGCGGTCGTCATCGTCGGTGACGACGACGATCTCACCGTTAGCAAAGGCCTTGATCGCGGCTTCGACGCGGCTGTGACTATCGGGCACGGGCTCTACCTGTGATCTACGCTTTGAACGGCCAAACCGTCCCCTCGCCGACCTGGCCGCGATGCATCAGATAGTGGTCAGCCAAGACGCATGCCACCATTGCCTCTCCGACGGGCACTGCGCGGATGCCCACGCACGGATCGTGGCGCCCTTTGGTGACGATCTCGGTATCGCGGCCAAAGCGGTCGACGGTCTTGCGCGGCGTCAGGATCGATGACGTCGGCTTGACCGCGAAGCGGGCCACAATGGCCTGTCCTGTCGATATGCCGCCGAGAATGCCACCCGCATGATTGGACAGGAAGATAGGCTTGCCGTCATTGCCCATGCGCATTTCATCCGCATTCTCGACGCCGCTCATCGCCGCGGTGGCAAAGCCATCGCCGATTTCCACGCCCTTGACCGCATTGATGCCCATTAGCGCGGACGCAAGTTCCCCGTCGAGCTTGGCATAGACCGGTGCACCGAGGCCGGCCGGCACGCCCTCGGCCAAAATCTCAATCACGGCGCCACATGACGAGCCGGCCTTGCGCACACCGTCGAGATATTCCTCAAAAAACTGGGCCTGTTTCGCATCAGGGCAGAAGAACGGATTCTTGCCGATTTCGCTCCAATCCCAGCGCTTCCGGTCGATTTTGTGCGGCCCCATTTGGATCAACGCGCCGCGCACAGTTAGGCCTGGTACGATTTTCCGCGCGATGGCGCCGGCCGCGACACGGGCCGCTGTCTCGCGCGCCGAGGCGCGCCCACCTCCGCGATAGTCATGGATTCCGTATTTGGCATCATAGGTGTAACCGGCATGGCCGGGCCGGTATTTGTCCTTGATATCCGAATAGTCTTTTGAGCGCTGGTCGACATTCCCGATCATCAGCATGATCGGTGTGCCGGTGGTGACCTGTTCGCCGCTTCCCTCGTCGGTGAAGACCCCGGACATAATTTTTACCGCATCCGGCTCCTGCCGCTGGGTGGTGAAGCGCGATTGCCCCGGCCGTCGGCGGTCAAGCTGCTGTTGAATGTCCTCCTGCTTGAGCGGAATCCGCGGCGGACAGCCATCCACCACGCAGCCGATCGCCGGCCCGTGGCTTTCGCCGAAGCTCGTGAAACGGAAAAGGTGACCGAAAGTATTGAATGACATGACAGTTTGTTCGGTTTGGTAACGCGCGCTTCCGCCCCGGTCAATTAAACGGCTGAG
>Ga0066388_100000980_pt1 | contig 15130 bp, 16 predicted proteins | sample PanSoiMetaGPlot6_FD_64539 | JGI IMG/M metagenome (GOLD analysis project Ga0066388, IMG submission 64539) | Tropical forest soil microbial communities from Panama analyzed to predict greenhouse gas emissions - Panama Soil - Plot 6 (Hybrid Assembly) | ecosystem: Environmental > Terrestrial >... | reverse complement strand
AATCAGCTCCGGCTTGGATCGGCCCCCTTGTAGCGAGCTATCGATGAGGTACGACTTTTGGACCGGCAACTCCGGACATCTCGATCCGACGTGGGCGCAAGAAGGACAGATCTGCCTGCAGCAGATGATCGGCGCCGGGATGAACCCCTATGATCCGCACGGTTTCATGGGACTTTAGTTCATCAGTTTGTGTTGTTTGGGGGGTGCACCAGGGGGCCATGCTGCGCCCCTTGGGCGCAATTGGCAGCGAAAAAGCTTTCAGTTATCCGCGGGTTTAGCTTCGAGTTTTTCCAACTCTTTTCGCAGGTTGGCTATCGCTTGATCAAATCTGGGCAAGCAGTTTTGATGAACAGGGTTGCCGGCGAATTTCTTGTCGTGTACTTCTCGCTCTCTTTGCAGGTTATCGATGGTTCTATTGATGTACTCTCTATCCATCTCCCGCTCCTCTTGTGCAGTTCCCGTTGTTAGAATATCGAGGGATCATTCTAACCCGCGCATGACGCACACAGGTGAGGCTATTTAGATGCTGATTTACGAAGTCAATTTAACGGTCGATGACGATGAGGCCCCTGCTTTTGCTGGTTGGCTGTCGGAGCATATCCAAGAGATTATGAAGATTAAGGGCTTCTCCGGTGCGCAGTGGTTCTTTCGCGTGGCCGGTGAGGAAGGACTGGAAGGTTCCGACAAGAAGCACTGGACCGTGCATTACATGGTGGAAAGCAAGGAAGATCTGGATGACTACCTGGCTAATCATGCTCCAAAGCTGAGGCAGGAAGCGAATGATCGCTTTGGCGGAAAGTTTACAGTCGAGCGCCGCATCCTTCACCTGTTGAGCGTCGCCGTAAACCCGGAAGAACTGGCCCGCTTCCAGCAAATGGCCCAACAAGGCTCAGAGCCCGCCAAACCGTAAGTGCCGCCAGGACTGGATTCCCAGCGTTCGCCCTCTAACATGAGGTTCGTGTTATCGCCGATTTGACGCTCGAATAGTTGAGCTGTATGCCGACTCAGCCCAGTGACGCCAAGAAATGTCTTATCGAATCGCGGTACAGATCAGGTTCGGTTCCGCTGATGTCGTTATGACCTGTGGTGGGAAGCGGCACGAATGTCTTGGGCTCGCTTGCCTGGTTGAAAAGTTGCAATGCGTGTGAAAAAGGGACAAGAGTGTCAAGCACGCCGTGGAAGAGAAGGAGGGGAGGATGTTTCCCGCGGAGGGCCGCCAGGTTGTCCAGCCCCGGACTCGGGAAGAGCCAGTCAGGATAAATGCGCGCGAAGGGCAGGACGTGCTTGCCAATCTTGCTGAGCGACGTAAAGGCTGATTGCAAAATCAGCCCGCTGCACTGACGGTCCAGGGCCAGGTGGCAAGCGACGCCACAACCCAGCGATTCGCCGTAGATGAGTACGTCGCCGGCGGTGAAACCCGCCTGGCTTACTAAATAGTCATAGGCGCTCAGACCATCTTCGCAGATGTTCCTGAGCGATGGCGTCCCCTCGCTCGAGCCGTACCCTCGGTAGTCGTAGAGGAACAATGATGCACCGCTCTCCAGGAGCAGCCTGGACACACCGAGTCGGTAAGTGAGATTACCAGCATTGCCATGGTTGAAGAGAATCACCTTTTTTGCATCTGGTTTCCTAAACAGCCAGCCGTGCAGCTTACTGCCATCAACGCCAGAAAAATACACGTCCGAACGCGATGCGCCATCCAGCGAGTCGCAGTTGTAATTACCAGCCGGATACTTGTCCGGCTTGAACAGCATGCTTTGATACAAAGACAGCGACACGCGCGGCGACAAAGCCACATAGAGCGCGCCTAGCGCGGTTACCGGAGTTACAAGAGATTTTGTTGATAGCATGGAATAAAATTTGCTTTAGAGGATCTTTTGGACAATGGTTACGTCCAGCCAGCGGTCGAATTTGCGTCCGACCTCCTTCAGTGTACCAACAACCTGAAAATCAAATTCGCCCAGCAGCCTGAGACTGGCTGTATTTTCACTGCAAACCAGGACGACTGCGCTGTGATAGCCCTGCTCTTTGGCACTAGCCATCAGCCCTTCCATTAACCTGCGTCCCAGTCGTTCACCGAGATGGTCGTTGGCGATGTAGAGCGAAGGCTCGACGGTCTGCCTGTAGGCGCAGCGTGTGTGATAGAAAGACCAGCTTCCCCAGCCGACTACCGCGCCGTCGTGCTCAGCGACGAGGACGGGCAGCCCATTGGCGATGTGGTCATTCCACCACTGGCTCCTTTGTTCTTCCGTTTGCTGGTCGGTGTCGAATGTGGCTGTCGAGCTGGCGACGTAATGATTGTAAATTCGCCGAATGGCAGGGAGGTCCGATTGTCCTGCCCGGCGAACGACGACATCGGTGCTAGTCGGTTTTAGCGACGCCTCTGGCATGTTCATCCCCCTGGGTAATAAAGCAGTGTTCGTTCACATTGTAGCCGGGCTTGAATTGTCTTTCGAAACAAGCTTAATGGAACCGGCGCCAGGTGGGGCTTTTATCGTAACAGCCAGCTGTCTTTTCGTGGGAATTACTCTCTTACGCTGCTTTTCTTTTGAGCTCGGCGGCTATATCTTCTTGCCCGAGAATGTATGCGCGGCGCGCCTGGTCGTCGGCGAAGCAAGCTATTGCAGAAGTGAGGTCCACGAGCATGTCTGTGGGAGCAAACTCAGTCAAGCGCATAAGCATTTGCTCGACGGCAGCCCAGTCATCTGTTTCTAGCGGTAACGACTCGTCAAGACGTGTGATCACCTGGTGATTGCGAGTCACGTCAGACAACTGGGATCTGGTTGATTTCTTCGATTCGTGGCGCATCATGGCAATTCCTCTTTTAAGCATGCGAAGTCGCTCGGCTGCCTGGCCGGCCGCAGCCTGATTGGCGAACAGTGAATCCTTTCTTATGCCACCATGCTAACGATGCGCTTCACAGTGCGCAATGACTTGACATCGTAAAACTACGCAGGCATGAGCCTTTTGCCAGCGTAAAGCTACGATGTCATGATGTTGAAATGCAACCAAATCTCAGCCGGCCGATTGCAGATGCGGCGGCCTGCTAGAATCTTGCCCTGCCCTGGAGGAATGCTCGGTGACGGATATTGCCAAGATCACGATTCTGGTTCTCAGCACGCTCGTGCTGGCTGGCGGCATAGTCGGGTTTGTAAAGGGAAAGAGTAAGGCTTCGCTGATCGCTGGCGTCGCGACATCGGTGTTGTTGGACATCAGTTTCGGCATCAGTTTGAGCAGCGAGCGAACCGGGTTGATCATGGCTGATGTTGTCACCTTCGTGCTTTTGATGATCGGTTCGGTCCGCTTCCACAAGACGAAGAGATACATGCCGGGCGGCATGCTGATGACTCTGGGATCAATCGGTCTGGCCGTGATTACCTTCGCGCTCGTGAAGGGCTAGCTGCTTGTTGAGCGCTCCACCGCTTAAGGGCGCCGGTGGTCACGTGCTCGCAAAGCACTGGGGCGCCGACAGTTACGTGGTCTGCGTGTGGGCACCGGTGTTGTTCCTGGTGACCGCATTTCTCTGTTGCCTGCCCGGGTATTGTGCCGACATTCGTGCGTTGTATACGGCAGACATACCGACGCGCGCAGGCAACAAGCTGGCAGCCGATGTGTATCTGCCCAAGAAGGAGGGTACGTATCCGGCCATCTTGATGCGGACGCCCTACGATCCCCGGCTCAAGCTCAGCTTGGATCTCGCCAAACAGTTGGCCGCCGATGATTATGCTGTCGTCGTCGCTCATTGCCGGGGTCGATATGACTCCCCGGGAGAATTTGTACCATTCAGCTTCAAAAATGAGTCCCAGGACGGATATGACACCGTCGAATGGATCGTGAAGCAGCCGTGGAGCAACGGTAAAGTGGCGACCATGGGCGCCTCTTACTTGGGAGCAGTGCAATGGCAGCTGGCAGCGCTGAAGAACCCGCATGTGCGCACAATGTTCGTAATCGTGGCGCCGGCCGATCAGTATCGCGACATCGCCTACCCGGGTGGCGCCTTTGCGCTGCAAGGCCAGTGCGGCTGGCTTTTTATGGTCAGCCGCCGCATCGATCAACTTTCTCCTTTCGTAGACTGGACAATGGCCCTCAAGCATTTGCCGATTTACTCGATCGACGAGCAGGCAGGCACGCGACTGCCGATTTTGCGGAAATACATGGAAGAGTCGCGCTACAGTGCCTACTGGCAGCGGCTCTACAGCGTCGATCGAATATATAAGCACGTTCAAGTGCCGACGTTTCTGGTTGGCGGATTTAACGATGGACTGGTGACTGGAACGCTCGAGACATTCACCAAACTCCGTGAGGCGGTGGCATCGAGAGGTGGAGTGGAGCCGCTGCCCGTTCAGGCCCTGATCGGGCCATGGGATCATCTCGGTGCTCTCACGGGACTGGGCACCAAATTCGGTGACAGCGACTATGGCACGGCGTCAAAGGTAGACGTGAACGACGTGGCCCATCGCTGGTTCGACCATTGGCTCAAGGACAGGGCGCTTGTAGATTTCCAAAAGGCGCCGCTCAAGTATTTTCTCGGCGGCGAGAACGCCTGGCAGGAGACCAGCGCCTGGCCGCCGCCCAGCGCGTCGGAGGTGCAGTACTTCTTTCATAGCAAGGGGCACGCCAACACGCGCGCAGGGGATGGCACGCTCGATCGCAACGGACCAGAGAGCGAGCCCGCCGACAAGTACGCTTACGACCCGGACAAGCCGACCCCATCTGTGATGTCTCAACACTTCATTTTCGGCACTGGACCCAGGGATATCCACGAGATTGAGTCGCGGGAAGATGCGCTTGTCTACACTTCCGAGCCGCTGACCACGGACCTGATTGTCACGGGCAATCCGCGGATTGCTCTGGAAATCAGCTCGGACGCGCCAGACACGGATTTCTGCGCATGGCTGTGTGACGTCTCGCCCGACGGCAAATCCGTCGCTATTCGAGATGGCATAGTGCGCGCCAGCCGGTTTCTCTCGACCAAGTACGACTCGGTGCTCGAAGCCGGCAAGCGCTATCACCTGGAAATCGCGTTGGGGGCCACGGCTTACGAATTCAAGGCCGGACAACGTGTGCGCCTGGTCATTTCCAGTTCCAACTTCCCCGCCTTTGACCGCAACCTGAACACCGGGCGCAAGAACTGGCTGGAAATCACCGGACGCGTCGCCCATCAGGACGTCTTCCACGAAAAAGGCAGCGCCTCCCAGCTCCTTCTGCCCGTTTTTGGAAGCAAACCGGTTACTGACCCGAAGCTCGAGGTCTCCAAGTTTTAGCCCGAAACCTTTCCGGGCATAAGCAAGAGGTCAGACGCTAGATCCATTGTGCGGATTCGACTCTTTTTGCGTATGTCAAACAACCCGGCTAATCAATCCTCGACCGACCGTCCATCATTTTCCTTATTTGTGCAAACGGCTCGTCCGTACTTGAAGAAGATGGCTCCATTTCTGATTGCCGGGGCGCTTGTTTACTTTGCAGTGCATCTTTTGATGGATGTCGAGTACGCAGGGCAGGACGTGACGGTGCGCGGGCCGAGAGTTTTCAGTTGGGCGAGGGGACTGGTGGGCAAGCCGGCGTTGAGCGCCGATCAGCAACCGGTGCGCGCAGTCCGGCTATTTGCGCAGGGCACCGATAGCATTGATCCGCGCACGATTACGCAGGGAGCCGTGTATGATTGCCGGTTTCTGGCCGAGCTTTCCTCGTTTGCGCGCACACCGAAAGGCCGGGAATGCATCAAGCAAATGATTCGCCAGAACGCCGACGGCACGTATACGGTGACGTTTCCTGGCCCGCCCCCGATTCCGATAACAGTGACCCCACTGACGGCCATGGAGTTGAAGTTGTATGGTAAGACCCCTCCTAACAACAACGACATCTGGCTGCCGGTCCTCGAAAAGGCTTACGGCGAGTACCGGATCACCCACCAGGATGCGCTCGAGCACGTGTTTCGCACGCTCAAGCACGGGATCTTCGAATGGCGCTGGACATCGCGGCCGGAGCTGCCCGGATTTGGAGCCAGTTACGGCGCAAAAGACGATCTCGCTGCCGTGCTCTTGAGCGGGCACAACCTGCGAAGGGTACCTACTGTGGGAGTCGAAATCGGCGAATTTGGCTTGGCAAAGGGGTATGTGAATACACGGCAAATGCGCAGTTGGCTTAACCGGGACGCAGTGGTTGCCGAGATCATCGGTGAGCAAGAACGGCTCTTGAAGCAGGCTCACGACAGTGACGCCATCATCACCGCCACCACCGAAGTTGCGGCCAGCGAAGCCCAGGGGCTGTTCAGCAATCACGCTTACGCTATTCTTGATTACGACCCGGAGAAACGTGAGCTGTTGATTCGCGACGTCATGAGCAAGTGTGACTTCGTTGATCCGGCCACGGGCAAGGTGCGCGATGGCCGTGCCGATGGTGTATTTGTTCTTAATCTTGCCGAGTTCAACAAGTACTTCTCGCACGTAAACGTAGGCGAGCCCTAGATTGTCACGCTGGTGAAGCAATTTGCATTATTGACAACCGGCGGCGGACCCAGGTTGGCGCGGCAGTTAGATATAATATTCAGGCAGTTTCGCGGACCTCGAATGGACCTGGGCTTTGCTCCCGCAGCGGCCGTCGGAAGGGTCCGTATTTGCGCGCGTCGAAGGAACCTCTAACAATGAACGAGACAAAAACAGCCGAGCCTCCCGCCGGATTAGGGGCAACGGCTCGCAAGGACGCCTGGTGGGTAGAGCCGGCGCTGGTAGCGTTCGGCTTCGGGATATTCATCGTCTATGCGACATGGAGAGCGCTGGAGGGCGCCCACTATGAGTGGGGCCCGTATCTTTCGCCGTTCTATTCCCCGAAGCTCCCTTTCCCCGGATGGTGGTTCTTAATCCTCCTTATACCGGGCGGATTTCGCGCCACCTGCTACTACTATCGGAAGGCTTATTACCGCGCCTATTTTTTGGATCCGCCGGCCTGCTCGGTAGGCCACTTCGGCGGCAACAAGTACTGCGGCGAGACGACCTTTCCGCTTGTATTGCAAAACCTTCATAGATACTTCCTCTATGCCGCATCCATCGTGTTGGCCTTCCTGTGGTACGACGCCATCGTCGCCTTCAACTGGGATGGCCAAATTGGTGCCGGCGTGGGCAGTTTCGTCCTGCTTGGTAACGTGATTCTGCTGTCCTTTTATACCTTCGGTTGCCATGCCTTCCGGCATCTGGTCGGCGGCCGGCTCAATTGCTTCTCCTGCTCGACGTCCGCGCAAACGCAATTCAAGCTCTGGCACCTTGTCACTAAACTCAACGAGCACCACATGTTGTGGGCGTGGCTGAGCCTCTTTTCGGTGGGATTTGCCGATTTCTACGTCCGCTCTGTTCAGACGGGGCTCTTCACAGATTTGAGGCTTTTCTAAAATGGCAAACTACGAGACCCACGAACACGATGTAATTGTCATCGGCGCCGGCGGTGCCGGCCTGAGAGCAGCGATCGAGGCTTCAGCGCAGGGGGCGTCGGTGGGGCTGGTGTGCAAATCGCTGCTCGGCAAGGCACATACGGTAATGGCAGAGGGAGGGATCGCGGGGGCGCTCGCCAATGTAGACGCTGAAGATGGCTGGGAGGTGCATTTCCGCGACACAATGATGGGCGGGCAGATGCTGAACAATTGGCGGATGGCCCAGCTGCACGCCCAGGAAGCTCCCGAGCGTGTAAGAGAGTTGGAACGCTGGGGCGCGGTCTTCGATCGCACCAAGGACGGAAAGATCTTACAGCGCGCCTTCGGAGGGCATACTTATAAGCGTTTGAGCCACGTGGGCGACCGCACCGGCCTGGAGATGATCCGTACGCTTCAAGATCGCGGAGTTCACCAGGGCATCAACGTCTACATGGAATGCACGATTACGAGGCTCTTGAAAGATGGAAATCGTGTCTCCGGCGCCTTCGGGTATTACCGGGAGGACGGCAGATTCGTGCTCTTCAAGGCAAAGGCGATAGTGCTGGCAACCGGTGGCTTTGGCCGCTGCTATCTTGTGACGTCCAACTCTTGGGAGTACACAGGCGATGGCCATGGATTGGCCTATCTCGCTGGCGCAGATCTGATCGACATGGAGTTTGTGCAGTTCCACCCCACAGGCATGGTTTGGCCACCGGGCGTGCGCGGTATCCTCGTCACCGAGGGCGTGCGCGGCGAAGGCGGTCTTTTGCGGAATAACAAAGGCGAGCGCTTCATGTTCAAGTACTTGCCGGAATCAAAAAGGAAGGACTACGCCGAAACTGAAGAGGAGGCTCAGCGCTGGATCGAAGACACGGTTGCTGGCCGCAAAACGACAGCCAGGCGTCCCCCCGAGCTATCAACGAGAGACAACGTCGCGCGGTCGATCTACACGGAGGTCAAAGAAGGGCGCGGCTCGCCGCACGGCGGCGTGTTCCTGGACATCAGCTATCAGGATTCCGAGCGGGTGAAAAGAAAGCTACCCAGCATGTACCATCAGTTCAAGGAGCTGGCGGACGTTGACATCACGGCCCAGCCAATGGAAGTCGGACCGACGATGCACTATGCCATGGGCGGGGTGCGCGTGGATGCCGACACGGGACAGAGTCGAGTGCCAGGGCTGTTTGCAGCAGGCGAAGTGAGTGGTGGCATGCATGGTGCCAATCGGTTGGGCGGCAACTCCCTGTCAGATCTCGTTGTCTTCGGCCGCCGAGCCGGGCTGGGAGCTGCTCAATATGCCAAGTCAGTCACGGACTTGCCCAAGATTTCGGAGGACGACATCAAGAGTGCGATCGAGGAATTGGAGGCCCCACTGAAGAGAACAGACGGCGTCAATCCATTCGAGATTCAGCGCAAGTTATACGACATCATGGGCACCTATGTGGGCATCTTCCGCGAGGAAAAGGATCTCGAGACAGGCATAACCAAACTTCAGGAACTGAAGCAAGAAGTCAAACGAGTGTCGGCGGGAAGCTCGAAGGCATACAATCCTGGCTGGCACATGTGCATCGACCTGCGCAACATGATGATCTGCTCAGAGGCGATTGCACGCAGCGCTCTCTCCCGAAAGGAAAGCCGTGGAGCACACAGCAGGCTGGATTACCCCAACATGGATGACGCGTTGAGCAAGTTCAACACGTCTGTATTCAAGGCAGGCGAGGAAATGAATCTCGAGCAGAGACCATTGCCGGAAATGCCGGAAGAACTGATGCAGATTGTACTGAAGAAGAAGGAAACAGCCAATGCGTGAAGCGACGCTGAAGGTTTTTCGCGGAAACAAGGACGGCGGCGAGTTCAAGACCTATAAGGTGCCTGTCGAAGAAGGAATGGTTGTGCTCGATGCCATTCACTACATTCAAGGACATCAGGAGCCGGATCTTGCCGTGCGCTGGAACTGCAAGGCGGCTAAGTGTGGCTCTTGCAGTGCCGAGGTCAATGGGCGTCCTTCGCTCATGTGCAAGACCCGCATGGATCGTTTTGGCGACGACGAAGAGATCAGAGTCGAGCCGATCAAGACGTTTCCGGTGATCAAGGACCTGGTGACAGATGTCTCCTGGAACTTCGAGGTCAACAAACGAATCGTGCCTTTTACGCCGAAGCCGGATACGAAGTGGATCGTCTACCAAGAAGATATCGAGCGCGTCCAGGAATTTCGCAAGTGTATCGAGTGCTTCCTCTGCCAGAACGTTTGCCATGTTCTGCGTGATCACGATCGCAAGGACGCCTTCATGGGTCCGCGCTTTCTGGTGCGTCTTGCCGGGCTGGAGATGCACCCGCTCGATTCCGTGGACCGCACCGCCTTCGTGAAAGATCAAGCGGGCATTGGCCTTTGCAACATAACTAAATGTTGTACCGAAGTTTGCCCCGAAGATATTCACATCACTGACAATGCGATAATTCCTTTGAAAGAGCGCGTTGTTGATGAGTTCTACGATCCGATCATGTGGCTGTTCAAGAAGCTGTCAGGGAGAAAATGAACAGCGAAGGGGCTATATCGGTCTCGTCGCTTTATCGTTATCCGATTAAGTCATGTGCTGGATCGGCGCTCGATTTTGCCGTTATAGGCCGGCGGGGAATCGAGCATGATCGCGAGTGGATGATCGTCGATGCCGGCAACAAATTTCTGACGCAGCGAGAGATTCCGCGCATGGCTCTGATTGTGCCTGATATCGACGAGCACGGCGGTTTGGTCCTCAACGCCCCCCAAGTGCAGACATGCCGGGCTCCTGTGGTGGCAATCGGCTCAGAGATCAAAGTGCGCGTGTGGGACGACTGGTGCGGCTCAGTAGATCAGGGTGACGAGGCAGCAGACTGGCTGTCGGATTATCTCGGCCAGAAGTGCCGCCTTGTTCGTATGGCTGACTTTACGGTCAGGAAGTTAGATGAGCGTTATTCGAAAGACGGTGAAGTGGGATTTGCCGATGGTTACCCGTTTCTGCTCATCTCCGAGGCGTCGCTGACCGACCTCAATGATCGATTGGCAGAACCTGTTGCCATGAATCGATTCCGGCCAAACATTGTCGCAACTGGCTCCCGCTCTTACGCGGAAGACGGATGGAGGGCAATTCGCATTGGCACGCTCGCGTTTTGCGTCGTCAAGCCGTGTGACCGGTGCCTGATCACTACCGTCAACCAATCTACCGGTCACAAAGGCACAGAGCCACTGAGGACGCTGGCGACATATAGAAAGAGCAAGGATGGAGTGATGTTTGGTCAGAACCTGGTTCATCAAGGAACTGGCTCTATTCATGTGGGCGATTCGATTGAAATCTTGGCATAAACTGTCAACGCAAGGGATTGTTAAAGTGCGTGTATAGAAATACAAGCGAAGTGACTCAAATTATGCAGCTGCGAGAAATGAATTGCTGCTTTCGCTTTACATTGTTAAGCTAGCCCAGGGCCTAATTTTTGGCTTCCATGTCGTGGAACAGGCGCCTCCGGTGCACATGCTGCTGTCGCCGGCTTCTGTATTTGGCAACGTCCCTGAGGGGGGGGCTGCAGGCTTGAGAATTTGCTGAAACAGCCATTGTATGGGAGATTGCCACGATTGATCTTCAGTCTGATTTGTCATTTCATCAGCACCCGCTCGGCTCTTGCTTGCAGTGGTGACGCTCGGGCAATTTCCCGGTTCCATGGCCGAATCTGCGAATTCCGATAACCGCCGATCGCTAGCCGTGCTGCTGTTTGTAACAAACTGAAAAGGCACGAATGGAACAATCGAACTGCCCTGGCGTCATGTAAGGGCAGCAACCTCACTGCTAGCGCGTCCCTTTGTTCCAAGCCGATTCAACGAAGCAAAAGCGCAGAAAAGCATTGAATTCTAAGGAAGTGTCTGAAAGTAAATTTCGCAAAGGCAAAAGCGCAGGGAGCGCGGAGGCAACCTGGCTGGGAAAGAGCCTGTGTGAGGCGTTTCCAGCAGATGTATCGATGGTGGAGATGGAGAAAGTACAAATGAACGTAGTCAGGATCGGGGCGAAAAAATCAGCAAAACACAATCTCAAACCTGAAATCAACAATCGGTATGAAAACACTATTCGAAGGTTTTCGACCCGACATGTCAGACAGTATTATCAAGAATTGGACGACATCGACGTGATCATCGATTGTCAGAGCGGCGTACCGGAAGCATTCAACGAGTTGGTGCGGCGCACGCGCAAGTGCGTTATCGGTAGGCTGCACCGACTGGCTCCGAACAGCAACGATATCCCGGATCTTTCACAAGAGGTGCTGATTCGGGTCTGGAGAAGCATCCGAGAACTCAAGAACCCTCGCGCATTCAAGAGCTGGCTGAATCAGATCATCACTAACATTGTGAATGATGAGTTTCGGAAACGGCCTGCCAATATGCGACTGGTGTCGATTGACGAACCAATGGTCATAAACGGTAATGTCGAGCAGAAAGTGACGCACGTGCTCAAAGATAGCGGTCCGCCGGCGGAGGAAGTCATTGATCACAATGTACTGCTTGAAAAAATCGGGCGCCGAATTGTTCAGCTCAAAGATCCATTCAAAACGGCACTGGTTTTGAGGGATGTCGAACACTTGTCTTATCACGAGATCGCTAAGCTGACGCGCGCTCGCTTAGGGACTGTCAAGTCCAGAATTGCCAGAGCACGTAAGCAACTTGCAGACATGGTCGGCAGGGAAGTGCAGGACGTTGCTTGAGATGGAGGTTTACGGATGAAGGCAAAAATGCCGAACAAGCCGGTCGAGACCGCACGATATCTCTGTATGCACTGCGGTACTGAATTTGACTTTCGCAGAGGATACCTGGAGTGTCCGTCATGCGGTAACACTAACAAGACTGAGCTGGTTGCTATCGATGTAAGAAACTATCAACCAGAGGAGAACTTGTATACCGAAGACGACTGGCACGGTGGTTAGGTCGCAGCCGGCATTCACTGACCAGCAATGAATTTTCCGAAGACGAAAGACCTGGCTCGGCCGGGTCTTTCGTCTCTCGGGGCTCATTGAAAGGGGCAAATACCTTACTGTGTATCTTCTGTGCCGGTGCCGTGCTCCGGGCGATTCGGCGCAATTGCTGCATGCTCGCGCTCTATTTCTTCGCGCGGCCTGAACTGACTGGAAGCGGCGACTTTCCATGTGCCGATCTGCGAGCCGCCCGCTGCTTCAAGGACCTTCTTAACCTCGATCTGTCGTGACTTGTCGTCCACGTAGGCTCCGACCAGGATGCCGGCTGAATGTGGTTTGAAGCTGAAGAACTTGGCTTCGTATTTCGGCATAGAAATTCCGATCAGCGCGCCGGCCACCATGCCGATCAAACCCCCTAGACCTATGCCGGCAAAAAGTGCCGTAGTCGGACCTGCCGCCATCAGAGCCGTACCAAAGGCAGGCAAATGGCCGCTCGCCGACAACGCTGCGATCATTCCAAATATCGGGGCTAAGATGGCGGCTCCAATCACTGCACCGTTGGAATCCTCAGATGACTTCACCATTGCAAATTCTCTGCCGTTGAGTGTGTCCGTCAGGAGCATGCTTATGTCTTGTTGATGAAATCCACGCCGGATCAGGTCTTCAACGGCCAGTGTGGCACTGGAACGAGTTCTGAAGAGTGCACTTACCACTTTTGCCATGATTCTTTCGCCTCCGTAGAGATGTTTTTGCAAGCGACTGCTGTTCCGCTGGTTAAGTTCCCGACGGGGCGAGACGTCTGGGCAATGTACGGCTCCAATTGTGGTGATTCGTAAATATTGGCCCTCAACCTCTACCAATGTTGTTACCGCCCGCGCATAACAGAAATAGTTGAAAAGCATTTGCTTGGCAGGGGCGCAAGCTGCGAAGTCAGTTTTAGTCGGCGGGATTTATTTGTCTGTAAGGAGGGAGCGCCATGTCAAAGACAGCTCTCAAATGGGGGCAACTGTTGGGATCGACGCTCTTGGCCCTCTTTCTGATTGTCGGCATGGTCGGTGCCGAGGAAGTGAAGAAAGCGACTAGCTATATGCCGATCGTCATCAATGAAGCATTCTCAGCCACGCTGGCGAAGATGACCGCCGAGAAACCGAAGATAATGGCTCGCCAGATAGCACTGCTCGGGGAGCGCTATGATCTCTCCAATCAGCCGGCAGCCGGCGTAACGATGGCAAATGGCAAGCCCGTTCAGCAAGGTGTTCGCGTCAAGCTACCGGCGGGGATGACCTGGGAAACTCTCGCGGGAATGTCACCCGAGCAAATTCGTGAGCAAAACTTGTATCCGGCTGGATTCATGCCTCTTCCTCATCCCAACCATCCGGAAGGCGGCATGCTGTTCCCCAAATTCCACATAAACGAAATCAAAAAGCAAGAGAATCGTGATTTGACCAGGTTTGATCTCGAATTCGACTTGCCTGATCACTTCCTGCCCGAGTTTCCTGCACCCATCTTTTTGACCACACGCCCGGACCTCGGCGATGTCTCCAAGGGGAAGCTGGTCACAATCGATAACTACTACGAGCTCTTCAACGGTGTCCTCAATCCCAAGCAACTGGAGGGGCTGCGCCTGCTGGTCACCCCTTTCCCGCAACAGCAATTCAATGAAACGGAAGACAGGCGTTCGGAGCGCCCCAGCAGAGGCGTGTCCTGCTTCGATTGCCACGCCAACGGGCACACCAACGCCAGCACACATCTTGTCGGCGATATCCGCCCGCAGGAAATTCGGCACCGATTGGATACGCCATCTTTGCGTGGGGTTCATATACAGCGCCTCTTCGGTTCGCAACGGGCGTTGAGATCGATCGAGGATTTCACCGAATTCGAGCAGCGGGCGGCATACTTTGATGGCGATCCGGTCATTGCCACCAAAAAGGGCGTAAACATCCTGGAGCGCGGCAGCCAGGTGCACTTCATGGCTGAGCTGCAAGAGTTGATGGACTTCCCGCCGGCACCGAAGCTGAATGTACTGGGCAGGCTCGATCCCAAGAAAGCAAGCGAATCGGAGCTTAGGGGGGAAACAGTCTTCTTTGGCAAGGGACAATGCGCAGTGTGCCACGCGCCACCATATTACACGGACAATTTGATGCATAACCTCAAGACCGAGCGCTTCTTCAAGCCGGTCATGATCAACAACATGAAGGCGATCGGCGACGGCAGCATCAAAACATTTCCTCTGCGAGGCATCAAGGACAGCCCACCCTATCTCCATGACGGCAGGTTGCTGACCCTGGAAGACACGGTCGAGTTCTTCAACCTCGTTCTGGAGACCAGGCTAACCAAAGAGGAAAAGCAAGACCTGGTGGCATTCCTGCGGGCTCTATAGGGCGATCTAGATCGCTGGGAAAAACCAGCGCTTCCATGCACGTGGCAGTCGAAATGTCGATGTAGCTGTTATAGGCCTTGGAAAACGACAGGCAGCGTGCTCTTGCTGAGGCGGACCATGTGATACGGCTGCGTGATCATCATCATGTTGATGCTGTCCGGAGCCGGGTTGGATTCGCTCACCATTGCGATCAACCTGTTGCCGGCAAGCCTGATGTTATCCACCTGGATCGAGTAGCCGCCCGACTTGCGCTCGCCGCTGAATACAGCTATGACCATCTCGTTGGAGAAGTCCACGGCAGGCATAGGCGGTGGCGGCTGAAGGTCAGACGTGTGTTTCCGCCAGAGAGCCAGCCATTCTGCCTGATCTTTGATCGTCACTCCCTGACGCACGTTGACGCCGCTATTGCTGCCACTTTC
>Ga0066388_100000979_pt1 | contig 15131 bp, 15 predicted proteins | sample PanSoiMetaGPlot6_FD_64539 | JGI IMG/M metagenome (GOLD analysis project Ga0066388, IMG submission 64539) | Tropical forest soil microbial communities from Panama analyzed to predict greenhouse gas emissions - Panama Soil - Plot 6 (Hybrid Assembly) | ecosystem: Environmental > Terrestrial >... | reverse complement strand
GCGCTGGTCGACGAAGGCCTGCACAAGATCGAGAGCTGGACGCAGCGCCATGGCGTGGCCATCGCCGATTGGCCGGTTACACCGCTCGACCCGTTTCTTAACGTGAATACGCCCGAAGATGTCGCCGCCGCCGATCGCGTTGCAGCGCAATATCGCACCCCTGACGCTTGATCTTTAGGCCTGGGTTTCTTAATTCTCAGTTGCGCGATGTTAATACTGCCGGGAGGTTTTCACCCATGCGCGTCTATCTTGTCTCATGCGTCGTTGCCATCGTGATCGCGATCGGTGCGGTCGTCGCGCTCAGTACCATCCAGCGCAATGCCGACGTCGCCTTTTCGACGAGCGCGGTCCGCATCTAAATGAGCCGTGGAATTCCACGGCGCCCTTAATCCGTGAGGGCCGCGTAGGACAGGAAGCCGACGGTCGCGCCCGGCGCCACCGTGGTCAGGTCCTCCGGCAGCTCGATTAGTCCGTCGGTCTCGGTGAGCGACGTCAGCACCCCCGCACCGTCCTGTGCATGCTTGATTGCGTCGATGCCGCCGTCGGCGGCGCGCACGAGCTTGACCCGCACATATTCGCGGCGGCCCTTGCGCTTGCGGTAGGAGAAGGTCGCTCGTACCGGCAGCGGCAGGGGCGGCTCGGTCTCGGCACCGGCGAGCCGTAAGAGAAGCGGCCGGACCACGCGAGCAAAGGTCACGAAGACGGCGACCGGGTTGCCGGGCAGCCCGACAAAGGCGGCACCGTCGCCGTTCGATCCCGGAATTACGGCCATCGCCACCGGGCGGCCCGGCTTGATGCCGACGCGCCAGAACACCAGCCGCCCGATGCGTTCGACCGCGGCTCGCACATGATCGGCCTCGCCGGTGGAAACACCACCCGAGGTCAGCACCAGATCGTGCTCCTCCGCGGCCTTCGCGATCGCCCGGCCCAGTCGCTCGGGATCATCGGGCAGGATCCCGAGGTCGGTCGGCCTGGCACCGAGGCGCTCGATCAGCCCGGCCAGGAGATAGCGGTTGGCATCGAACAGCGCGGCGGCAGGCCGCGGCGCGCCCGGCTCGACGATCTCGTCGCCGGTCGAGAACACCGCGACACGTACCAGCCGGCGCACCGGCAGCGTGCTGAGTCCGACCGCCGCCGCGAGCGCCACATGCTGCTCGGTGAGGCGCCGGCCGGCGGGCAGCATCAGCGATCCGGCCCGCAGATCCTCGCCGACGAGGCGGCGGTTGGCGCCAAGTGCGAGGCCCGCCGGCACGATCACGCTGCTGTCCTCGACGCGGCAGTCCTCCTGCATGAAGACGGTGTCGGTGCCATTGGGCATCGGTGCACCAGTAAAGATGCGGACCGCCTCGCCGGCTTTGGGGGGCCGTGCCGCGGCGCGGCCCGCGGTAATGCGATCGACCACCCGCAGTCGCGTCTCCTTCGCCGGATCGAGGTCGGCGTGGCGCACCGCGTAGCCGTCGACCGCGGAGTTGTCGAACGGCGGCAGGCTGAGCGGCGCCACGATGTCGCGCGCGATCACGCGGCCACGCGCCGCGCCGAGCGGCACGGTCTCAATCTCGGCGACCGGGAAGACGCGCTCGTCGATCATGCGCTCGGCCTCGGCGATCGGCAGCAGCGGGCCCGCAAAGGCAAAACAATCGTCGGTGAGCTGTGCCATTCAGCTTGCTTCCATCTGCGCCAGCACCGTATCGAGCGGCGCCGCATGCCGGATCAGGATATCGACGATATGGTCGATGTCATCGAGATCGACAACAGGGACCCTCGCCGCCGGCAGCGGCACGTCGGAGGCGATCGCCACAATCGCGGCATCGTCTGGCGCGAGGAGCGGCGCACGCGTTGCAGCGCGATGCACCTCGAGCTTTGGATGCGGTTCGGCCTTGTAGCCCTCGATGATCACGAGATCGACCGCCGACAGCCTGGTGAGAAGCGCCGCCAGCACCGGCTCCGTCTCCGACCGCAGTTCATGCATCAGCGCCCAGCGCCGAGCCGAGCCGATCAGTACCTCGGTCGCTCCGGCGATGCGATGGGTGTGCGAGTCCTTGCCCGGCTGGTCGATCTCAAAGTCGTGGTGGGCGTGCTTGAGCGTCGACACCGTAAGCCCACGCGCCACGATCCGCGGGATCGCCTTGGCAAGGAGCGTGGTCTTGCCCGAGCCGGAAAAGCCCGCGAGGCCGATGATGCGCATGGCGGCATTATAGCAATGCCGCCGCGCTTGCGAGACGTGAGCGAGGCTACTCGGCTGGCTGCATCTTGCCTTCGGCGGGCGGCGCGACGCGGCCCTTGGCCTCTTGTTGTTGGAGCCACAGGCTGTGGTGCTGCTTTGCCCAGTTGACGTCGACGGTGCCGCTGCCCATGGCCTCGAACGCGCCTTGCATGCCGATCGTGCCGATATAGATGTGGCCGAGCATAGCGGCGACGAACAGCATCGCCACCACTGCATGGACGATCTGGGCAACCTGCATGCCCGCGATGTCGGTCGCGTAGAACGGGAACATGAGGAAATAGCCCGAGACCGCCACCGCACCGCCGCCGAGCACGACGATCCAGTAGATCATCTTCTGGCCGGCGTTGAACCGGCGTGCCGGCGGATGCCCGTGGCCGACAATGCCCCCGCCGGCCTTGACCCATTCGACGTCGCCCCGGCTCGGAATATTCCAGGCGATCCACATCAGGAAGATCAGCATCACACCAAGCGTGAACGGGAAATTCAGGTAGATGTGAGCGTATTTCACCCATTGCGACCAGGTGGTGAAGCCCTCCGGTCCCATCCAGGGCAGCAGCAGCTCTTTGCCGAAGCTGATGTTGAGCCCGGACAGAGCGAGAACGATGAAGCAGGTCGCCGTCATCCAATGGACGAAGCGCTCGAAGCTGTTGAACCGCACCAGGGTCCGCCCGGAGCGACCGCCTTCGATCCGCACCATGCCGCGGATAAGGAAGAACAGGACGAGCACGCCCAGCATGCCGAGGATCGCGATCGCGCCGATCCACTTCAGCGTCACCTCGTGGAACTCGCGCCAGTCGCGCCCGCGCGGCTGCTCGATTGTGTACGACCTGACGTCGGGGATCGAACCGCGACCCTGGACCCGGTTGAGCTCGCGCAGCAGCTGCTCCTCCTTGATGGACTGCTCGGTCGGATTGACCTGCTGGCTCATCGCCGGCGTCGTGAGACCGGCGACAATGAGCACCGCGATGGCCGCGACCAGAATCCGGATTCGCGCGATGAGCGTCGTCATATCGTTCTCCTCGGTCGGCCCGGCATTCAGGTCGCGATGGTTTCGCGATAGGCGGTCTGCCATCCCCAGGCGCCAGAGCCGTAGCCGCGCTTGGCCACACGCTCCTTGTAGATCTGGGCGATGATTTCGCCGTCGCCGGCCAGCAGCGATTTGGTCGAGCACATTTCGGCGCACAGCGGCAGCTTGCCCTCGGCCAGGCGATTGGCGCCGTATTTCACGAATTCGGCCTCGCTGCCGTCGGTCTCCGGACCGCCCGCGCAATAGGTGCATTTGTCCATCTTCCCACGCGAACCGAAGTTGCCGACGCGAGGATACTGCGGCGCGCCAAACGGGCAGGCATAGAAGCAATAGCCGCAGCCGATGCACAGGTCCTTGGAGTGCAGCACCACGGCGTCGGCGGTCGTGTAGAAGCAGTTGACCGGACACACCGCCGCGCACGGCGCGTCGGTGCAGTGCATGCAGGCCATGGACACCGAGCGCTCGCCGGGCTTGCCGTCGTTGATGGTGACGACGCGTCGGCGATTAATGCCCCAGGGCACCTCGTGCTCGTTCTTGCAGGCGGTGACGCAGGCGTTGCACTCGATGCAGCGGTCCGCGTCGCAGAGAAATTTCATCCGAGCCATGATCTATGCCCTCCCTCAAGCTGCTCTGATCTGGCAGAGCGTGGCTTTGGGCTCCTGCATTCCGGTGAACGGGTCGTATCCGTAGGTCGTGATCGTGTTCACGCTCTCGCCGAGCACGATCGGATCGGTGCCCTTGGGATATTTGTCGCGCTGATCAACGCCCTGGAACCAGCCGGCGAAATGGAAGGGCATCCAGGTGACGCCCTTGCCGACCCGTTCGGTGACCAGCGCCTTCAAGCGGCAGGCCTTGCCACCGGCCATTTCGGGGCCGGAGACCCAGACCCAGGCGCCGTCCTTGATGCCGCGCTCTGCCGCGTCTGCCGGATTGATCTCGATGAACGAGTCCTGTTGCAGCTCGGCGAGCCACTTGTTGGAACGCGTCTCCTCGCCGCCACCTTCGAACTCCACCAGACGTCCCGAGGTGAGGATCAAGGGGAACTGCTTGGCGATGCCCCTGTCGACCGCGGCCTTCTGCACGTCGAAGCCGATATTGGGTACGCGGAACTGCACCGCGTTCGGCAAGGTCGGATATTTGGCCACCAGTTCAGGTCGCGGCGTGTAGATCGGCTCGCGATGAACCGGGACCGGGTCGGGCAGGTTCCACGCATTGGCGCGGGCCTTGCCGTTGCCGTAGTGGATGCAGCCGTGCGCCATGGCGACGCGCTGGATGCCGCCCGAAAGGTCGATCGACCAGGAGACGGCGTCGGGAGCATTGCCGCCGATGCGCTCGATCACGGCCTTCTCGGCCTCGGTCAAGTCCTTGTCCCAGCCGAACTTCTTCAGCAGCCCGTAAGTAAACTCGGGGTAGCCGTCCTTGATATCGGAGCCGAGCGAGTAGGAACCTTCGGCCAGAAGGTTGTGCTTCTCCTTGCTGCCGTCGGGAAGCGTGACCTCTCGCTCGACGCCAAAGCGGGCGCGGAAGGTGCTGCCACCGTCCATCACATGGAGATTGGTGTTGTAGAGCGTGTGGGTGCCGGGGTGCCGCAGCTCGGGCGTGCCCCAGCACGGCCACGGCAGACCGTAATAGTCGCCGCCGACTTCCGGAACATCCTTGGGCGCACGCAGCGACACCAGATCGAACTTCGACTGGTTGCGCATATGCGCCTTCAGCCGCTCCGGCGACTGGCCGCAGTAGCCGGTCGACCATCCGCCGCGATTAATCTCGCGCAGGATGTCCTCGGCCTCTGGCACGTTGTTCTCGACCTTGATGTTCTTGAACATGAGGTCCGCGAACCCAAGCTTCTTGGCGAGGAGATACATTACCTCGTAGTCGTTCTTCGATTGGAAGATCGGCTTGACGATCTGCTCGCCCCACTGGAGCGAGCGGTTCGAGGCGGTGCGAGAGCCATCGCATTCGAACTGAGTGCAGATCGGAAGCAGATAGGTTCCGTCCTTGCGTTCGCCGAGCACCGCCCACGTGGTCGGGTGCGGGTCCGCGACCACCAGGAGCTCGAGCTTCTCCAGGCCCTTGGCAGCTTCAGGCATGCGGGTCACGGTGTTGCCGCCGTGCCCGAACACCATCATGGCCTTCAGGGTGTCCTTCTGCTTGACCTGCCCCTGCGGCAGCATCGTCGCATCAAACCAGCGGGTCGACGGAATGCCCGAGGCTTCCATGATCTCCTTGGAGTCGAAGCGCGACCGCATCCAGTCGTAGTCGACCTCCCAGACCCGGCACCAATGCTTCCAGGCGCCCTCGGCGAGGCCGTAGTAGAGCGGCAGCGTCACGATATCGAGGCCGAGGTCGGTCGCGCCCTGCACGTTGCAGTGGCCGCGGAAGATGTTGGCGCCGTTGCCGAACCCGCCGACATTGCCGGTGGCAAGCAGCAGGATGCAGAACGCGCGCACATTGGCGGTGCCGACCGTGTGCTGGGTCGCGCCCATGCACCAGATCAGCGTTGCCGGCTTCTGCTTGGCGAATGTCTCGGCGACGCGCTTGAGCTGCGCCTCCGGCACGCCGGTGACGTTCTCGACCTCCTGCGGCGTCCACTTCTCGACTTCTTTGCGGACGTCGTCCATGCCGTAGACGCGCTGCTTGATGAATTCCTTGTCCTCCCAGCCGTTCTTGAAGATGTGCCAGAGCATGCCCCAGATGATGGGGATGTCGGTGCCGGAGCGGATGCGCACATAGTCGGTGGCGTGGGCAGCCGTGCGGGTGAGGCGCGGCTCGATGACGATGAAGTTCGCGCGGTTGAGCTCCTTGCCCTCGATCAGGTGCTGCAACGACACCGGATGCGCTTCCGCCGGATTGCCGCCCATGATGATAAGCGTCTTGGCGTTACGGATGTCGTTGTAGCTGTTGGTCATCGCGCCATAGCCCCAGGTATTGGCTACGCCCGCGACGGTGGTCGAGTGACAGATACGCGCCTGGTGGTCGGAGTTGTTGGTGCCCCAGAAGGCGGCAAGCTTGCGGTTGAGATAGGAGCCTTCGTTCGAGAACTTCGCGGAGCCGAGCCAGTAAACCGAATCCGGACCCGACTTCGCGCGAATCGCGATGAGCTTGTCGCCGATCTCGTCGATCGCTGTTTCCCACGAGATCTGCTTCCACTCCCCACCCTCGAGCTTCATTGGATATTTCAAGCGCCGGTCGCCGTGCACGAGCTCACGCACCGCGGCGCCCTTGGCGCAATGCGAACCGCGGTTGATCGGCGAATCCCATCCCGGCTCCTGGCCGATCCACACGCCGTTCGACACTTTGGCGATGACCGTGCAGCCGACCGAGCAATGGGTGCAGACGTTCTTGCGAATGGTCACTGCGGCGCCGGGCTGCGGCGGCGGCCCCGCCTCGGCCTTGCGCACGCTCGCGAGCGGCAGGCTCCCGAGCGCTGCCAGCGATCCGGCGGCGAGGCCCGACTTGCGCAGGAAGCTGCGGCGGTCGAGGCCGCCATCGGATTGGCCTTGCAGGACGGTGGCGAGCGCGCCCCGGCGGGCCTGACGTTCTGTCCGTTTGATCAGCACGGGTGCCTCCCTTAGCGCGGATAACGGTTGACCCGATAGAAGGTCTTGACGTGGTCGGTTTCCCGATAACGCGCCTTGCGTTTCTCGTCGTTCGACTCGCTGTCGGCGCGCGCCGCGCCGGCGAGCGGTCCACTGACGGCGGCGGCCGCGGTTGCGCCCGCGCCGAGAGTACGCAGGAATTCACGCCGTCCGATCGGCGTCTTGCGCTCTTTGCTTGAGTCCTTGGTCATGGATTGAGCCTCCCTGGGCCTTCGTCTTTGGCATCACGATGCCAGCGCGAAGGCCTCCGTTTCCACGTCTATAAACACCCGTCCAACAGTCCCTATTCGGCGATAGAAATCGCCCGCCTCGGCGCGCTCGAGATCGACGAAGAATCGCCCGATCCAGGGCGCCAGATGCTGCGCGAACAGTTCAGACTCGGCGCCCGCCGGCACCGGGAAGCGCCGGCTCGCGAGCCCTGCCATGATCTCGCACAGGATGGCGGCGTGATCCTCCGGCTCGGCTTGTCCCGGCGCACGCTCGATGCCGAGCCGCGCGAGACCCTCGCGCAGCCGCGCCAGCGGCCGTTCGTGCAGGAAACCGGTGAGATAGTACGAGCCGTAGGGCAGCAGTTCGCCGCGGCCGAGCCCGATGAAGAGATCGAAGTACTCGCGCTCCACGCGTTGCGCCGTGGTCCTGCTCGCCGCCTCGGCGAGTTCCACATGCGCCACGCCGAGCGGGCTCGCATCGCCGCGTAAACCGGCGAGACGATCGAGCAACGCCTGATCGGGCGCGCGCGACAGTGTGAGCGCAAGCAGCGCATATTCCTGGGCGCGAGCGGTATCGACCTCGTCGACGTTGCCGCCGGGAGCTTCGCCGAACAGATCGGGTCGAAGTACGTCGCGACTTACCCCCGTGACGGCCTCGACCGTGAGGACGCGCTCCGCCGGCACCCGCGACCAGTTGGATACCGAAGGCTGCGAAATGCCGATTTTCTTCGCAAGACTACCCACTCCACCGGCAGCGCGAATAGCCTGATCGAGCCCAGGGTCCCGCATGACGCGTTTCTTTTTGGTGATACCCGTTCCAAGCGTGCCGACATTGCGCCGGGGGGCAGGATCGGTCAATAGCCCGAAGCTATATACTCTAGATCACTTTTGGGAGGGCACGCCCGTGGCCGCGTCGCACAGTCGATGGCCCGATCTCATCCTCGGCCGGCCGATGCTGCACTGCAGTATGCTCGTTTCGAACCTCTGCCTCAGCTTTCGGGCCATCTACAACATCTTGCCTGTTGGCAAGATGATCTTGCGTAATCGCATCGTCGACTGAAGCCACCGGCCCGGGCGTCGGTGGACCGGGCTTTTCCCCCGCCTCCAAAGCGGCGGCGGGCTCCCGGGACGGGTTTGGCTCCCCTTCGCCCGGCATGTCGCCGAGGATCTGGGCCACCGCCGCCCGCAATTCGTCGGTCATCTCCAGCGGGCCGAAACCCGCCATCGATCCTGGAGTATGGTAGTCCCAGTCGTAGTCGGCGAGCCCCACGAAGTCCCGGATCGCCGGGTCGGCCGTCCACGCGCGGCGAAGGGCCGCACGAGCAATTTCAGCGGGGACGCCCGGCCGGAGGAACGGGCGGATGTCGGTCGCGGCCGTGATCGACTCGATCGGCGGCAAATCCTTGAGATCGAACAGCGGCGCATCCGCCTTGGCCGTGGCGACATCCGGCGTTGTTTCAGTTTCAGGTGTCTCGGCTTCACGCGCGCTCTCGGGCGGAGCGGCCGGCTCGCCCTTCTCGACCACGGCACGCTTGCGGCGCGACCAGCGCGACAGAAACTCCTGGCTCATTCGCGTCGGTCCTTCTCGATCGGCGCCCGCCGCGCCAGCGCCTGCGGATCGGCACGGTCCCGCTTGCGTTTCACGAACGGCCGCTCGACATGATGTTCGGCGACGAAGGCCTCGACGACCTCGCGCACCGCCGGTGGCATCGGTACCGCCTCGACGATATCGTCACCCGCCTGGGTGAAGGATTCACCCTCGGCCGGATCGGCCGTCACCGCCACGATGTCATAGGGCGGCTCGACGCCGGTCGGCCGCAGCGCGATCCAGAGCGAGGGCGTTCGGGACGAGAGATTGTCGCGGTAATGGGCGGTCTCGCTGCGATAGAGTTCGATCTCAGCCGCGCCCGCATAGAAACTCGTGCGATCCTCGCCGGAAGTGAGGATCGTCCACGGCGGCGTCTCCGGAACGCCGGCCAGAATGTCGGCTGGCTGCCAGACGAAATCGACCCATGGGCTTGCGGCCTTGCGGCGCTCGACCACGACGCCGACCGGGATGCGCGCGAGCGGAGGCACAACGCTCATGACACCATCTCCATCTGCCGGATCGGCAGGCCGGTCACCAGGTTCTGCGGCTTCATGCGCACCAGGCCGTCCGGCGTCATCGCCAACAACAGATAGATGGGCTCGCCTTTCGCCTCCTCCAAGACCACGTCCGGGTCGGGAAGCGCGAGCCGATAGAGGCCGACGACGCGTGAGCGCGTCGCTTCGTCGACCTCCTCGCCCTGCCAGAGCGCGTCGCCGATCCTGGTCGCCTGCGCATCGAGCCCGACGTACCAGGCGAGATGGACGTCGCGCACTGCCGTCAACGGCTCGATCGTGCCCTCGATGGCAAGCAGGTGCTCGAGCCAGCGAACGATCACCTCGCCGAGCGCAGCCAGCCCGCGGCGCCCGGCGGTCAGATCGAGCGCCGTGTCGAACCGATCGCTGCGCGCCCAATAGCTGTCCGCGTTGTCGTCGTTGAGCACATCGATCGTGGCGTTCGCAGGAAGCCCGAGCATGGACACGAGCGGCGAAGCATGCGCGTTCGTGCCGGCGACCGTCTCCTCGTCGGCGGCGATCAGCGAGCCCTCATGCGTGGTCAGACGCTGCGGCCGGAAGAACAACTCAGCCGCGCGCAGGGCGAATGCGTCGTCGCAGCCGTCGAGCGCGTTGCGCAGAATGACGTGTACGAGCTGATTGAGGAACAGCGGCGGCGTTTTGCCTACGCCCCCCCGCACCAGGTGGAGGTAGGCGGCCTCGATCGTGCGGTGCGCGAGCAGGAGATCGCGCCACGCCAGCATCACCGCCCAGTTCTCACGCGCATCGGCGTCGGCGAGCGCGGCAATCTCGTCGGCGGCAACGCGGCGACGCGGATCGGCCAGCAGCGCCGCGTGCAGCGTGCGTTCGACCACGCAGGCCTCGGGCGGCGGCGCCAGTTCCGGCCGCGCCAGATAGACCTTGAGGAACTCGTCGGTGACGACGAGCCCGCCGCCCTGATCGCGGTCGAGCAGGTGATGCCCGCAGGAGAGCCAGAAGTCCTTCATGCCACCGGGACTACGTTTCACATCCTTGTATGGTTGCATACTATCATGGCGGCAGCAGTTAACGTGGAGGGCATCATGTCAGCCATTGGCCGCAGGCGTCCGGCGGTCGCGCTCGCGGCGATGCTGGCCCTCGGCATCGCTTCGGACGCGGCGCAGGCGCAAACCTATCCGAGCAAGCCGATCCATATCGTGGTGCCCTATGCGCCGGGCGGCATCACTGACGTGATCGCGCGGGCGCTCGGCCAGCGGCTGTCGGAAGCCTGGAAGCAGCAGGTCGTCGTCGAGAACAAGCCGACCGGCGCCGGCATCGTCGGGATAGAGTCGGTCGCCAAGGCGGCGCCCGACGGCCACACCCTGCTGGTGGGCGCCGACGCGGCGTTCGTCACCGCCCCGCACATCTACAGCAAGCTGCCCTATGAGCCGATCCGGGATTTCGCCCCGGTCACCGGCCTCGGCATCAGCCCGCAGGCGCTGGTTGTGCATCCCTCGGTGCCGGCGCGCACCCTCGCCGATCTGATCGCGCTCGCGAAGACGAAGCCCGGCGACATCAACTATGGGACGTTCGGCATCGGCACCAGCGGCCACCTCAACATCGTGCTGATCGAGAGCCTGACCGGCACCAAGTTCACGCCAGTGCACTACCGCGGCGCGACACCGGCGCTGACGGACACGATCGCGGGCCACATCCAGATGCTGATCGTGAGCATCGGCCTCGTGGCGCAGCCCTGGCAGGCCGACCAGCTCAAGGTGCTCGGCTTCGGTAGCACCGCGCGGCTGCCGCAATTTCCCGACACGCCCACGCTCGCCGAGAGCGGCCTCCCCGGCTACGAGGCCGGGTCCTGGTACGGGCTCGTGGCTCCCAAGGACACCCCGCGCGAGATCGTCGACAAGCTCAATGCCGAGACCCGGCGCACCTTCAACGATCCGCAATTCCGCGAGCGCGTGCTGGAACCGAGCTTCATCTATTCGATCGTGAGTTCGCCCGAGGAATTCGCCGAGCGTATCCGAAGCGACTCGGAGAAGTGGGGCAAAGTCATCCGCGAGGCCAACATCAAGGCGGAGTAGCCGCGCTGACTTATGCCGTTGCTGATCATTCTGCCGGCGCAATGATTGTAAGGCACTAGCCAACCCTCATCACGGCCAACGGCGCGTCGAGGGCGCGCGTGTGCGCTTTGGGCGGGAGGGGTTGTCGCGGCAGCGCGCCCACCGCTCAAAAGACAATCCGTCATGTGGCGAGTCGAGCGAGTGCCCGCGTCTCTTGACTCTGGTTTACATTTCAATGTACTTTGCAACACAAAGTAGAGGGGCGATCATGCGGGACCTCGAGAAGGCATTGGCCGACATCACCGCAATCCGCAGCCAGATGGCGCGCGGCACCGAGTTTCAGGGCTACGGCCCAATCACGGTCGCCGCCACCGGTGTCCTGGCGCTCACCGCCGCCGGGATCCAGATGCTGTGGCTGCCTGAGCCGTCGGCTCACGTGCTCAGCTATCTCGCGCTGTGGGTCGCGACCGCCACCGGCTCGGTCATCCTCATCGCCATCGAAATGGTGGCACGCTCGCGCCGGATCCATTCCGGCCTGGCTGACGAGATGATCCACGCGGCGACCGAGCAATTCATCCCGGCCGGCGTGGCCGGGGCGCTGCTCACGGTTGTTCTCTTCCGCTTTGCGCCGGAAAGCGTGTGGATGCTGCCCGGCCTCTGGCAGATCGTGTTCAGCCTCGGATTCTTCGCGTCCTGCCGCTCGCTGCCTCGTCCAATGTTCGCGGTCGGCGTCTGGTATCTCGCCGCAGGCCTGGCGAGTCTTGCCTTTGCAAACGGCGCGCACGCGTTCGCACCCTGGGCCATGGCGGTGCCGTTCGGCTTCGGACAACTGCTGATGGCTGGCATCCTCTATCGCAGCGGAACGAGCCATGCGGAAACCTAGCGCACCCAACGAGCAGACCGGCCGCTTCGCTTACGATGGGCTCGACCGCGTGATCCACGAGAAGGCGCGTCTGAGCGTGCTCACCTCGCTCGCGGCGCATCCGAAGGGGCTGGTCTTCGGCAGCCTCAAGCAGATGTGCGGACTGACCGACGGCAATCTCAGCCGGCACCTCTCGGTGCTGGAGGATGCGGGATTGATTGCGATCGAGAAGGGCTATGACCACAACCGGCCGCAGACCATCTGCCGGATCACGGCGCCCGGCAGGCAACGTTATCTCGACTACTTGAAGGTGCTCGAACAAGTGGTGCGGGATGCGGCGGGCGCCGCAAAATCAGGCGACGCAACCGACGCCGCAGCGGCCGGCCTGCGCCGCCTGAAGACAGTGTAATTTTTTTGCGTGTTAGCTTTGCAGTGCAAAGTATTCGGAGATGACAAGTGAGCAGCGAAGTAACCAGCCGGGATCGTCTGCATGTCGCCATCATCATGGACGGCAACGGGCGCTGGGCGGCGCGCCGCGCCCTGCCGCGGCCGGCGGGACATCGCGCCGGCGCAGACGCGGTCCGCCGGGTGGTGCAAGCCGCCCCCGATCTGGGCATCGGCACGCTCACGCTGTTCGCTTTCTCCTCCGACAATTGGCGGCGCCCGCGCGACGAGGTCGGGGCGCTGATGGCGCTGCTGCGCCGCTACCTGCGGAGCGAGATTGCGCAGCTCATCGACAACGGCGTGCGCCTGACCGTCATCGGCCGCCGCGACCGGCTGCCGGACGGACTCGCCGACGACATCGCCGAAGCCGAACGACTTTCAGCGCTCGGCACGCGCCTTAATCTGCGCATCGCGCTCGACTATTCCGCGCGCGACGCGATCGCGAATGCGGCAGCGGCATGGCGCGGGGAGCTTCCGCCGTCGCGCGACGATTTCCGGCGCCTGCTCGGCGGTCGCGACGACAGCAGCGACATCGATCTTCTCATCCGCTCCGGCGGCGAAAAGCGGTTGTCCGATTTCCTGCTGTGGGAAGCGGCCTACGCCGAGCTCTGCTTCGTCGACGTGCTGTGGCCGAACTTCGACGGCGACGACCTGCGCGCCGCGATCGCCGATTTCCGCAGCCGCGAACGCCGCTTCGGCGGGCTTTCCGGCACCGAACAGCTTACCGCGGCCGAATAACCGTCAACGCAATGGGAGAGAGAGTGATGAGCAATCGGCAATTGGCCAGGACCGGCGTCACGTTCGAACCCGTGCTCGAGCGCAAGCCGCAGCCACCTAGCGGCTGGCCGTTCGCGCTCGGGGTCGTCTATCCGGGGCTCGTCATCGGCATCGAACTCGTCACACACCTGTGCGCGCAGACGCTGTTCGACCCCATGCCGACCCTGTGGCACGCGATTGCCATTGTGTTCGTGCCGGCGATCAACCTCTTGATTTGGAAACAGCTCGAGGCCGGCTGGCACTGGAACGTCCGATGGCTCGCCTTCGCCAATGGCGCCGCCATCGCCATCGCGGCCGTCTACACACTGCTGTTCCTGCCGATCGCCCCGCTCGCGGTGGTTGGCATCCTGGTCGGCGTGGGGCTGCTGCCGCTCGCGCCGCTTGCAGCCTTTGCCAGCGCGCTGAAACTGCGCGCCGAATTCGCGCGCGCACACCGCAACGCAAGGCTCGGCCGTCCTCTCTTGGGCGGCCTTGTCGCCGGTCTTGCGCTGCTCGTTGCGTGCGACCTCCCGTCGGCGGCGACCCGGATCGGCATCCGGATGGCGGCAAGCGACGAACCTGCGCAGCGCGAGCGCGGTCTCGCGCTGCTGCGCACGCTCGGCGACGACGACCTGCTGCTGCGCCTCTGCTACGACGCCTCGGGGCAGCCCACAGGGCTCCTCAGCCAATTCGTCATGCTGGCCAACAACGAATGGGTCGGCCGCCGACGCAGCGGTGTGTCCCCGGCCGAAGCCCGCGAGATCTACTATCGCCTGCACGGCGTGCCGTTCAACGCCAAGCCTGCGCCCGTGACGAACGCATCACGGGTGGCGGACATCCAGGCCGACAGCGATCATGGCGGCGCGCAAGTGGGCGGACGGGCGCCGGGACTCCATCTTGCTTCCTCGTTGCTCGATGGCTCGATCAGCGGCGATGATCTCGTCGCCTATCTCGAATGGACGATCGAATTCCGCAACGCCGGGGTGATGGCTCGTGAGGCGCGCCTGCAAATCGCGTTGCCACCCGGCGGCGTGGTGTCGCGCGCGACGCTCTGGGTCAATGGCGAGGAGCGCGAAGCCGCGTACGGTGGGCGCGGCGAGGTGCGCGCCGCATATCAGCAGGTCGCCGTCGTGCAGCGGCGCGATCCGCTCCTGGTCACCACCAAGGGCGCCGACCGCGTCCTGGCGCAGGCGTTCCCGGTCCCCCCCGGAGGCACGATCAAGTTCAAGCTCGGCATCACCGCCCCGCTCGATCCCGCGGAAGCGGGCAAGGCCCGGCTCACGCTGCCCGCCATCGTCGACCGGAACTTTTCCATCGGAGCCGACACCAGCCATAGCGTATGGATCGAAAGCCGGCAGGCGATGAGCGCGTCGGGACTCCCCGTCACCCGCGTCGAACCACGGCTCTACCGGGTCGCAGGTCCGCTCAGCGACCGCGAGCTCACCGGCACGCGGCAGAGCATCACGGTCGATCGCAGCAGCGATACTGGGCACCGCTTGGCGCGCATCGACGACGGCGAGCGCGTCGTGCAGGAGGTCACGCATCGCGAACCGACCGCCAGCCTAATGCTGGTCATCGACAGCTCGGCGAGCCTCGCCGGATTGAGCGGTGGCCTGTTCGCGGCTCTCTTCTCCATTCCTCCCGGCACCCGGGTCGGAGCGATCATCGCTGCGGAGCCGATCCAACAGGTGCCGCTCGCACCCTGGTCCGCCGAGCAGAGACAGGCGGTGATGAAGCTCGTGCATTCAACGCGCTTCACTGGCGGCCAGGACAACGGTCCCGCGCTCGAACGGGCGCTGCAAGTGCTGGAGGCCGAGCCGCAGGCGACGCTGCTGTGGATCCACGGCCCGCAGCCGGTGAGTTTCCGCGGCAGCGCCGCA
>Ga0066388_100000978_pt1 | contig 15143 bp, 11 predicted proteins | sample PanSoiMetaGPlot6_FD_64539 | JGI IMG/M metagenome (GOLD analysis project Ga0066388, IMG submission 64539) | Tropical forest soil microbial communities from Panama analyzed to predict greenhouse gas emissions - Panama Soil - Plot 6 (Hybrid Assembly) | ecosystem: Environmental > Terrestrial >... | reverse complement strand
TTGCAGTAGTGACTAAGAGTGGTGAGTTTAACACGAGCCGAATCCTGCAGGCCATCAGTTGCCGTTCAGGCGGCGGCGCTTTTCTCTTTTTCGTCCAGCTTACCGATTAGCCCGTTCCAAGGCGGAACGACCAGCGTCACGTTGCCCCTGGCTCTCAACTGGCAGGCCAGGCGAATCGGCGAATCTTTATCGGCCGTAAAGCCTTCGTAGCCGAAGTAACGCCAGCGGTTAATCTCGCGTTCGTTGGGCGGCGCAATCTTATTGGTATCGGAGAGCACGCCGACCCAGCACGTGCCGCACGAAGCCGAACGGCATTCGACGGGAATGGGCCCTTCGCCCGGCATGGCGCGCGAATCCTGAGCGGCGTGATCGCCTCTGTAGTCGCGGCCCGCCATCGTTACATCCTGCTCCTTGAGGACTTTGAACGAACAGCCGGGCGTCTGTTCGCGGAAGTTGACGGTGAAGGTTTTGTTGACCGAACTGAGGATTCCCATCAGTCCCTGTCTGTCGTCTTTAGCCCGCTCTGCGACGACCTTCTCGGCCGCTTTGTTCCACCCCTTGCCATACCCGCCAGGCCCCGCGGGTTGTCTGAAGGACTCTAGCCCGATTTGCTGAAGCGAGCCGAATGCGACCGTGGTGACGCCTATGAGCAGTGACTCATGAGCCCTGGCGCTCTCCGCGATCTTCCGCGCGACATCGCGGATTTGATCGGCGAGAGGGATCGTCGAATTGGCGGTCTCGGCGTATTCGGCGACCGCGCGCTTCACGGCGGGCCAGTAACGGTGGCCGTACATAAACTCGGCCGACGAATCGACCTGGTCGGCCAAACGGTACCTGCCTTTGAGAAGCAGTCTTTTCGCCGTCTCTTCGGAATCAGGAGAATTGGCCAAAGCCCGATGCAGTTTGACCGGGTAGAAGGCGAACCAGATCCGCGTGGCGCGTTGGTCGACCGGGTGAATCGCCCATTGCAATTCGTTGACAACTTTTTTCCAGGCCGCGTCGTCATGCTGATATAAGAACGACAGAAATGCGTTTAGGGTGTCTGACATCAGTTATATTCCTCGGTTTCTGAATCGGAATTTCGCCCGCGATTTAAGCGGGTAAAATACAGGCGCCTTTCCGCATTTTCAACTTAAGCGCAGCGCCTGAAACCATGCGACCGTTCCCGCGATCAAGAGCAGAGCGGCGATGATCGCGCGCGTCAAGTTGCGCCTGTCCCACAAAGCCGCCGCGATCGCGAAGAGCCAGAAGAGAACGAACTCCCGGTGGATGACGCGCAGTCCGCGCGTCGTCATCAATCCGGCGGCGGACATCGGCGAAACTGGAATCGGCCGCCACGGCAGGAAGTATCGCGTGTTGTCGAAAGGCGCAAAGAACGCCACGCCCATTCCCCCGTTCGTCATCGCGTCGAAGAGTCCGTGCGAGGCCGTAATCAAGGCGAAGAAAATCGCGAGCTTCGGGAAAGAATGGCCGGATGACCATTTAAAGCGGACGGCCAGAGCGGCCGTAACGATTCCGATTAGAGCGGCGATGAACAATGAATGAGTGAGGCCTCGATGTCCTAACGGGTGTTCATACGGAATCCATCGCGTCAACAAAGCGTCGGCGTCAGGCAGGATCGGGAGCAGGATTGACGCGAGCGTCAATCGGCGGTCGTGCGGGCCGCCGAAGGCGGATTTCATCGCCGTGAATCCTATCGCTCCGTGTGTGAAGACGGTTGGCATAGTGACCGAATCAGAGTACAAAAGCTGTGTGACAGACCATAAGTCCGTCTTACATTTTACGCAGGAGGTGAACTATGTTGAAGAAGGCCACTCCATTCGGCGATTTGGAAGTATTCGACGCCCACGCGCATTTTTTCTCCCAAAAATTTTTCGAGACGCTCACAGGGCAGTCGCCGCAACTCGGCAAAGGGGCGGACGCCATCGAACGCGCCGCTGAGCTGACCGGCTGGACAATGCCTCCGCGGTCCCCGGCCGAGTTGGCGACGATCTGGGCGGCGGAATTCGACCGTCACGGAGTCTCCGGAGCGTTGATGATCGCCAGTTTCCCCGGAGATGAAGAGTCTATCTCCTGGGCCGTGGCGTCTTTTCCAGATCGAATCGCCGGCGCTTTTATGTTCGATCCGACGAAGCCTGACGCCGAATCGCGCGCGCGACGCGCCTTCGACGATTTTGGATTGCGCGTCGTTTGTCTGTTTCCGGCGATGCACCATTACTCGATGGCCGAGAACGAGGGCGTCCGCGCCATTGCCGCGCTTGTGGGCGAGAGGCCGGGAACCGCCGTCTTCGTTCATTGCGGCGCGCTTTCCGTGGGCGTGCGCAAGAAACTCGGATTGCCGAGCCTCTTCGACATGCGCCGGTCGAACCCGCTCGACATCTACAAGCTCGCGGCCGAGTTCCACAAAACAAAATTCATTATTCCGCATTTCGGCGCGGGAATGTTCCGCGAAACCATGATGCTGGCCGATTTGTGCCCGAATGTTTACGTGGACACTTCGAGCACGAACAAATGGATGAAATATGAAGCCCCGCCGGTTGACCTAAAGCTGATCTTCAAACGCGCGCTGGACGTGGTCGGGAGCGAGCGCTTGCTCTTCGGCACGGATTCATCTTTCTTCCCGCGCGGATGGGTCGCGAGCGTGTTTGACGCTCAGATTAACGCTTTGAGCGAGATCGGCGCGAGTGAAGAACAGGCGCGGGCGGTTTTCGGAGACAATATAAGAAGGTTACTCAGTTATAGTTGATGAACTAAAACCTAAAACATTGAATTCGTAGATGACCTGCCTCCGCAGTATCAAGGGATTGATCTCACGCGATGCGGTAAACTATCGGGTGAGCGGTCTTATATGAGGAGGAAATTTCATGTACTTTAAGCAATTTTATCTGGGTTGTCTGGCTCATGCTTCGTACCTGATCGGCTCGGAAGGCGAGGCTGCGGTCATTGATCCGCAGCGCGACATCGAGCAGTACATCAACGAAGCGGAAGCCGAAGGGTTGAAGATCAAATACGTTATCGAGACGCACCTGCACGCCGATTTCGTCAGCGGCCATCGTGAGCTCGCCGAACGCGCCGGGGCCAGGATCGTCTTCGGGCGGAAAGCCGACGCGGCTTTCGATTACGCCCCCGCGAAAGACGGCGATGAATTCAGGATCGGCAAAGTCATCCTGCGCGTCCTGGAGACTCCGGGGCACACGCCGGAAAGCATCTCCATTCTGGTCACTGACACCGAGGTCTCAAATCAACCACAAAAAGTCCTGACCGGCGACACGCTCTTCATCGGCGACGTCGGGCGACCTGACCTGGTCAGCTCAATCGGCTTCACGCCCGAACAGATGGCCGGGATGCTTTATGACAGTCTGCATGGCAAGTTGTTGGGGCTTGATGATGCGGTCGAAGTCTGGCCGGCGCACGGCAAAGGCAGTCTGTGCGGGCGCAACATGTCGAACGAAACTTCATCGACCATGGGCTGGCAGCGCCGGCTCAATTACGCATTGCAGCCGATGCGAAAAGAAGAGTTCGTCAAAATGATGACGGCTGACCTGCCCGAAGCGCCCGCCTATTTTTCAAAAGACGCTGAGATGAATCGTGACGGAGCGCGCGCGCTGGCCGATTTGCCTCGTCCCGCGGGGCGCGCGCCCGAGGAGGTCAACGAACTCGCAGGTCGCGGCGTAACGGTTCTTGACGTTCGACCGAACACCGAGTTCGGAGCGGGGCACGTTCCCGGCGCGCTCAACATCGGACTCGGCGGGCAGTTCGCATCCTGGGCCGGGCAACTGATCAAATTCGACGCGCCGATTGTGATCGTCGCCGAAGACGAGTCGAAAGTCGATGAAGCGGTATTGCGGCTGGCCCGCGTGGGAATCGAAAATGTGAAAGGGTATCTGGCGGGCGGAATGGACGCGTGGCGGCGCGCCGGTCTGGGCATGAACGCGATCACGCAGATTTCGGTCGATGATTTGAGCGAGCTATTGAGGTCAAGTAATGGTCTTCAGTTGATTGATGTGCGCCAGCCGGGCGAATACAACAACGGACATGTGCCTTCTGCGGTCAACGCGCCGCTCGCGCGCGTCGGTGAGCGCGCGTCGGAATTCGACCCGAATCGCCTTACGGCGGTCATCTGCGCGGGCGGCTTTCGTTCCAGCGCGGCGGCGAGCATACTCGAGCGGAGTGGATTTAAAAATCTGCTCAACGTGCTCGGCGGGACAGGCGCGTGGGTCGATGCGGGTTATCCGGTCGAAGACTGAGCTTTTTTATGAAGAGGCTTTCAACACAGAAAGACCGAGCATATTTCATATGAGTGATCTAGATTATGAGTGATCTCCTGGCTGCGCGGTCGCAGATGGCGATGTCGTTGGCATTCCACATCATCTTCGCGGTCGCGGGCGTCACGATGCCGTTAATGATGTGTATCGCCGAATGGCGATGGTTACGTACGCGCGACGAGACATATTTGACGCTGGCGAAACGGTGGGCGAAAGGGACCGCGATTCTGTTCGCGGTCGGCGCGGTGTCGGGCACGGTGCTGTCGTTCGAACTCGGGTTGTTGTGGCCGGAATTCATGCGTTGGGCGGGGGCGATTATCGGAATGCCGTTCTCGCTCGAAGGATTCGCGTTTTTCACCGAGGCGATCTTCCTCGGCGTCTACCTTTACGGTTGGGACCGCGTTTCGCCGCGGGCGCACCTGGCGGCCGGAGTGATCGTCGCTTTGAGCGGCGCGGCCTCGGCGGTCTTTGTCGTCATCGCGAACGCCTGGATGAACACGCCGACCGGATTTCGATTAGTCGACGGCAAGCCTGTGGACGTTGACCCGATCGCCGCGATGATGAATCCGGCGGCGCTGGGGCAGACGATCCATATGCTGGTTGCGGCTTATGCGGCGGTCGGGTTCGCGGTCGCGGGCATTCACGCGTTTACGCTGCTCAGAGACCATCGAAACATCTTTCATCGCCACGCGATGGCCATTGCGCTGGCCGTCGGCGGAATCGGCGCGATCCTGCAACCGTTCAGCGGCGATCTTTTGGGACAAATGCTGGCGCATTATCAGCCGGTCAAATTGGCCGCGATGGAGGGACAATTCAGAACCGAGCAGGGCGCGCCATTGCGCATCGGCGGATTGCCTGATGAAGAAACCACGACCACGCCTTACTCGATCGAGGTCCCTTACGGACTGAGCCTGCTCGCGTTTCATGACCCGAAAGCGACCGTCAAAGGGCTAGAAAACTTCCCGCGCGATCTGTGGCCGCCGGTAGCGATTGTGCACATCGCGTTTCAAGTGATGGTTGCGGCGGGGACGGTCATGATGCTGGTGGGGTTGTTGGGCGCATATCTGGCGTGGCGTCGTAAAACGCTGCCGGATTCACGGTGGTTTTTATGCGCGGTTGTGGCCGCGTCTCCGTTTGGCTTCATCGCGATTGAAGCCGGATGGACGGTGACCGAGGTCGGACGCCAGCCCTGGATCATTCAGGGAGTTATGCGCACGGCCCAGGCCGTCACCCCGATGCCGGGTCTCAAAATTCCGTTCATCACTTTCACGCTGATCTACGTCTTTCTCGCGGCTGTGGTCGTCTGGCTGCTCAAACGACAGGTGTCGGAGAGCCCGCGGGTCTATCCCAAATTGGAAGACGCCCCTCTTGGACAGCTTCAAATGTAAGGCGCTCATTGATCAGGACATTTTCCTGTCTTCCATTTTCCTGTCAGCGGGAATCAGACAGGAAAATGGAAGACAGGAAAATGGCGGACAGGAAAATGGAAGACAGGAAAATGGAAGACAGGAAAATGACGGACAGGAAAATGGAAGACAGGAAAATGCCATATGCTTTCGATTGATGTATTGCTGGCAGGCGCGATGATGGTCTCGCTGACCTTTTACGCGCTGCTGGGGGGCGCCGATTTCGGCGGTGGCGTGTGGGATCTGTTCGCTTCAGGGCCGCGCAAACGAGCGCAGCGCGAATTGATAGCCGAGGCCATCGGGCCGATCTGGGAGGCGAACCATGTCTGGCTGATTCTGGTCGTAGTCCTACTCTTCACCGCCTTCCCACCCGCTTTCGCCACGATTGCGACCGCGCTGCACATCCCGCTGACGCTGATGTTGATCGGCGTCGTGTTGCGCGGCTCGGCGTTCACTTTCCGTAGCTATGACAGAAGGACTGACGACGTTCAGCGCCACTGGGGACGGATCTTTTCGATGACCAGCCTGATCACGCCGGTTTTGCTGGGCGTGACTGTGGGGGCGATCTCATCCGGCCGAATTCGGAACGATTATTCTGATTTCGTCGCGGCCTTCGTCTCTCCCTGGCTGGCGCCGTTTCCGTTCGCCGTTGGATTTTTCGCGCTCGCGCTATTCGCGTTTTTGGCGGCGGTCTATTTGACGGTCGAGGCCGGAGACGATGAGTTGCGCGAGGATTTCCGCCGGCGCGCCCTGGCCTCGGCGGTCGTGGTCGGCGTGATGGCGCTCGCCGTCTTCCAGCTATCAGGGAACGGCTCTCCGATGATTCGTCAAGAGTTGAGTCAAAGCTGGTGGACATGGCCGTTGCAAATCGCGACAGCGATTTTCGCTGTCGCCGCGATTTATGGCTTATGGACGCGAAAATTCCGAAAGGCCCGGTTTTGCGCGGCCGCGCAGGTGACCTTGATTTTATGGGGATGGGGAGTGGCGCAATACCCTTATCTGGTCGCGCCGGATTTGACAATTTACAATTCTGCGGCGCCCGCGATCACGCTGCGCCTTGTCTGGTGGGCCCTGCTGGCAGGCTCAGCCCTTTTGTTCCCCTCGTTCTACTACCTGTTTCGTGTTTTTAAGAGCAGCGCGTCTCACGGCGCGGATTGAAAGAGACAGAGAGACAGAGAGATGGAGAGACAGAGAGATGGAGAGACAGAGAGATGGAGAGAAATGAATCTTTCCGTCTTTCTGTCTCTCCATCTCTCTGTCTCTCTGTCTCTCCATCTCTCTGTCTCTCCGTCTCTCTGTCTCTCCGTCTATATCCTTCGGCGTCAGGAATCTTCCGCCTGATCCAGCCACATCATGAGCCTGCGGCTGAAGTCGTTCTCTGTATTGAGGGTGACCAGGTCGAAGAGCGTGTCGCGCTGCGCCTGTGTGATTCTGGGCACGGCCTGCAGATCGGAGCCGACGCGGAACGCGCCATTCTCCAAAAGTCTCACCCAACGTTTCTCTTCGAATATTTGCGTGCCCGATTTACGCCTCGCTTCATAAGGGTAATATTTCTTCGCCAAATCCTCAGCTTGTGAATCGTGTTCGTGACAGGGGCAAGGAAAAAATCTGCCGTTCGGGGCAATCCATCCCGGGGACTGATGAAATTTCCTCGCCGGAAATGATAAGGTGGCTCGCACCATTGGTATCACTCCTTCAGAGAATGCTTTCGTACAGATTTAATAACTGGCCGGCAACCGGGGCAATAGATGAGAGTTAAGCCAAAAAATTTGCCCGGGCCCGGCTAAAACTACATTTTTCGATCTGGGATGCTGATCTAGCTTCCGGGTTAAAACAACTCCTTGAAACTCACACTCGACGACTTTAAAAACGAAACCAGGTCGAGCAACTGTTTGAACGAATACTTCGACGCGTAATCGGCGGGCATCGCCGATGTGTTGAGCCTCTCGGTCTTCGCCACCTCCGATTTAAGGAAGGCGCGTGAGACGGGCGGGAGGGTTGAAGTGTCGAAAAGCCTGATCATCGTCTCGTTTTCGTCTCTTTTGACGCCGGTGAATTTTTCGCCGGCGCGAGTCGTGATCGTGATAGTCGCGTATTTTTCGTCAATCGCCGCCTGCGGCGCGACGATAGCCAGCAAGATCTCGCGCGGAGGTCTGCGGGCCATCTCGGTCAGGTCGGGGCCGATATGTCCGCCTCGATTCTGCGAAGTGTGGCAGACCCGGCAGTTCCGGGTCTCGGCGGAATCGAAGAAGAGCGATCGTCCGGCCTCGACGTCTCCGCGGATGTCGAATGTATCGTTGATCGCGACGTTCGATTTAACAGGTTCGGGTGTTGGGGATGGCGCGGTTTCGGTCTTCGGCGCGGCGCCACTGAGATGTGTATCAATAGTCTGCGCCTGGGGTTGGGAAGCGTTGGATTGGGGTTGAGGATCGCTATTCGGTTTAGCCGCGCCCTTCCTGGGGGACAGCGAGAGGATGAAAGCGACGCATTGTGTTATCTGCTGTTTGCTCAAACTTTCTTTGAACGAGGGCATGCTTGTTCCAGGGACGCCCTCAGTAATCAAGTGTGTCAGGTATTCGGGGGTGAAATCGCGGTCGCGCAGTTTGGGGCCGCCGCCGCCAATGCCCCCGGCGGCGTGGCAATAGGTCATCCCGCACGACCCCAAATAGACCCGCCTGCCGGCTTCAATTTGATTCTGGTCGCTTTGCGGTTGAGCGGCGCGCGAACTGGGGGAGAGATCGAAAGATGAAAGACAAAAAACGAAAGCTAATAACAGAAATATTATTGCGCGATATGCGACTTTCACCCGTCTCGATCTACTTTCCATTGGCCGCCGCTCCTTTACTCGTAGTTTCGGGGAGAGCGAAGACGACCAATGTTGACGCCGCTTCGGGAATCTTGTTGGCTGTTTCAGGCCAGAGGAGCGGAACGAGTCCGGCCAGGAGCGACCCCATCCCGGTTGGGAAGGCGATGTATTGACGCCCGTTGACCGAATAACTGATCGGCGAGCCGCTCATCCCGGCGCCTGTCTTGAACGACCACAGCTTCTGCCCCGTCCTGGCGTCGAGCGCGAAGGCGTTGCCCATCACATCACCGCTGAAGATCAGGTCGCCGCCCGTGGCCAGCAACGACGCCAGGTTCATCCCCGTCGTGTTGTAGCGCCATTTGCGCTCGCCCGTGAGCGGATCGAAGGCGTTGATGTGCCCGTATGCGGGTTTCTCTTTAGGCGGCTTCATATCCATACTGCCGCCGAAGAGCGGCTGGCCTTCCTTGACCTCCAGCTTCTCGGGTCTGATGACGTTGCAGACCTCCCAGCCGATGTTGTACCACCAGCCGATTCTGGGGTTGTAGGCCGAATGATCGTAATTCCGACCGCCCGCGGCGCTCGGACAGACGAAGGTCTCTTTACCCGGAGGGACTGGCTGCATACCGACCGGGCGCCCGTTTTTATCAACGCCTTTGAGCCAGGTCAGAATGTCGACATGGGGCCAGGCGTTGACGTATTTGCCTGTCGCACGGTCGATCACCCACGTCATCCCGCCTTTGTTCGCGTGCACGAGCAGCTTCTGTTTCCTGCCGTCCTTTTCGTAATCGATCAGCGCGCACTCGTAGGCCGAGTCGAAGTCGTACATATCGTGCGGCACTTCCTGGTAATGCCACTTCAATTTGCCGGTGTCTGGATCTAGCGCGATGATCGAATTGGAATAGAGGTTATCGCCCGGACGAAACTCGTCGTAAAAATCGGATGAAGGGTTGCCCACCCCCCAATAGAGCAGGTTCAATTCGGGGTCGTACGATCCGACCAGCCACGTCGGGGCGCCGCCGTATTTCAACATTCTCGGATCCCAGGTCTCGGAACCGGGCTCGCCCGGCGCCGGGATGGTGTAGAAGCGCCAGACGTGTTTGCCGGTCTTCGCGTCATATGCGTTCAGGTATCCGCGGTGCGCGTGTTCGCCGCCAGTGCCGCCGACGATGACTTTGTCTTTTACGACTAACGGCGCCGACGTGATGTTGCAGCCGCACTGGCGCACGTCTTCGACCTCGACGTCCCAGATTTCGCGCCCCGTCCCGGCGTCGAGCGCGACCACATGGTTGTCCAGCGTGCCGAAGTAGACTCTGCCGTGCGCCACGGCCAGCCCGCGTGAGCCCGGCTGGTAGGGAATTGATATCCTGGGCAGCTTATAAATGTAGCTCCAGAGCTTTTCGCCCGTCTCGGCGTTAATGGCGAAGACGCGGTTCATTGGCCCCATCAGGTACATCACGCCGTCAACGACGATCGGCGTCGAGTTCAAACCGCCGCGCAGTTCACCCGTGTGAAACATCCAGACCGGCATGAGTTGTTTGACGTTGTCGCGGTTGATCTGATCGAGCGCGCTGAAACGGTGCGCGGCGTAATTCCCGCCATAGCTCATCCAGTTCTGCGGCTCCCTGTCGGAGTTGATCAATCGAGCCCACGAAGGCTCCTGCGCAACCACCGGAAGCGCCAACGCCGCGATCAGAATGGAGGCGAGAAGAATATGAAGTTGAAGACGAGGCCGATCTTCAGCCGCAATGCGTCGCCACATCGCCGAAATCCTTTCGTTTCCCTTTTTTTCGTTTTCCCTTTTTGATTAATCGAGTGTGATCTTTATCAGTGACCGGGCGTACTTTACCTTCGAAGGCCGAGTTTGACAATGCGTAGCGTGGGGAGTGAGAGAGCGAGGGAGGGAGAGAGCGGGGGAGGGAGAGAGCGGGAGAGTTGTAGACAAGGAAATAGCTGGATCAATAATTTCTCTCGCTCCCTCGCTCCCCCGCTCCCTCCCTCCCTCCCTCACTCCCCCGCTCTCTCGCTCCCCCACTCTCTCCCTCCCTCGCTCCCTCGCTCTCCTGTTTACGCCTGTCATCATCTGTGGACAGGATGATTGAAACTCATCATCACTTGTGGACACGTAGGCATTACGATTCAACGCATAAATTCATCAATTAGCGAAATATCTTCTGTTATTCGCTCACTTAGCGAGCCAGGCAGGTGTCCGGTCCGGCGATGGCATAGACGTTGCCTTATGCTAAGGCGTTGAAAGACAGGGATTTTGTTAAATTTGTTGGTTCAGCTGGTTGAGTATTGATATTTCAAATTCGCTTTGCGGCCTGAAATTACGAAGACGACGCAAAACAATGATCACGCCAGGCCGCAAGAAGATCGAGAACGTTCCACCACGTTCTCAAATTGCTCTCGCGCTGCACATTGAAGACCGCCTGTTTGATACGTTATTGACCGCAACCTCCATGACCTGTCCTCCCATAATTTCCCCGCAGTACCCTCCACAACACTGACGCTCAATGTGCAGCCGAGAGAAAAATAAGGACTCTCGGCTGAACAAGGCTGGAGCGCCGCCCATCCTTTTCCGCTTACTTCCTGAAAAGACTCGCCGGGATAAAGACGCTGATTCAGTGAGCTCACAGAGAAGGATGCCTTAGCTCCCTGGGTCATTTTCCCGAAATCATTCATTCGTACTCGCCGCGTTCGCGGCAGCCGCCTTTACGGGTATTCGTCTGCGCGCCCATTTGATGATATACGCCGCGGGCAGCAGGATGAACAAAATAATTGGGATCATAATGATCACGAACCTGATAATGCCCAGGAAGATATCCGCCCCGACGTCCATACCGTCTCCGAACGCGGCTTTGAGGTCATAAATAAATCCACGCGTCGCCGCGGCGACGACCGGGATGGGCGTGTGGAGAGTGATGTTGATGGTCGAAAGCGCCGATTGATTTTCGAGGAAGCGGCGGCGGCCTTCGAGCCGTTCGATCTCAGTGCGGACATCGGCGAGCTGAGTCTGGACCTCCATCGCGTCCGAAATTTTGCGCGCCTGCTTCATGATCTCCAGGAATTGCGTTTCGAGCGCCCGCTTCGTGCGGATGCGCGCCTCCAGATCTATATATTCCTCGGTCACGTCCTGACCCGAAGTCTTTTGGTGCAGGATGCGTCCGCCCACGGCGCGAATCTCGTCAAGCGTCACCTGGAACTTCTGGGCGGGCACGCGGACAACGACGTTGACCACCGTCGAGGCGACCGTCTGCGATTCGGCCTCGTTCTGCTTGGACTCCGAAACGACCACGAAGCCGCCGTGTTTTTCAGCGATGACGCCGATCTTCTGCTGACCCTCGTTCGGTTTGTCGGTCTCGATGGTCAGCTCAGCGTTCTGAATGATCTTGCGTTCGACGGCCTGAGCGGCGCCGCCTGAATCCAGTGGAGGTTGTTGGTTCCCTTTTCGCAATTCAACAGGTCCAGCGATGGAAGTTCTTTCTGGGCTTGTAGTGTTGCCAGCCATTTGACCTTGCCTGCCTGGTTGTCCGCCCGTTCGATCTGACTTTGCTACTGCTTCAGGGAGGGAAGCGGGTTGGGTGGGCGGGGCGCTGGTTCTAGTTCCCCGCAACTGTTCGGGTCTACCGCAGGCGGAAAAGACAATCATCAATCCTGTCAATAAAAATGCTGCTGAACGTCTCATGGGTACCTCCATTGACTGAGTAAGTTTATTAGTCACTTAGTTGATTCGCGCCTGAAATCATACAGACTCGAACTCGGCTGTCGTCGCAATGAACGGGGATTGCAAACGGCTTTGCAGATATTTTTCTGGCATGGTTAAAACGCCGGCCGAACGCGGAAGTTTCCGAATCAATCGCTTTCATCCGGACGGAGACAAACGCCCCATTAATTCATCGGAGGCGTCTCATCGCGGCGTTTTTGGGCGCGGGCTAGGGTAGCAGTTTCTTCATTGCGGCGGCGATCTTCGCATATTTCGGATCGTTCGCAAGATTACGCGTTTCGCGCGGGTCATTGGCTTCGTCGTAAAGCTCGACGCCCCGGCTGCCTTTGTCCCATTCGGTGTAACGCCATCGTTCGTCGCGCACGCTGTAACCCATAAATGTGTTTTGACCGGCGCCGCGCTGGACCTGCGTGATTGCGGCCTTATCCCATTTCGCGTTGGGATTTTTGAGCAAGGGTCGAAGGCTGCGCCCGGCGAGGTTTTTCGGCGCTTCGGCCAATCCGCAGAGATCAGCCAGCGTGGGATAGAGATCAACCAATTCGACCGTGCGGCCCGACGCCCCGCCTTTTGCGACGCCGGGGCCGGCGATGATCAGCGGATTGCGCGCCGAACCTTCGAACAGACTCTGCTTCATCCATTGTCCGTGCTGGCCGAGCAGGTAGCCGTGATCGCTCCAGAAGACGATTAATGTATTGTCGGTTAGCTGCAATCTGTCGAGCGCGTCGAGCAATCGGCCGACGTTGGCGTCTAGAAAACTGATCGAAGCGTAATAGGCCTGAATCGCTTCGCGCTGCGCCTGAGCGCCTACTCCGAAATGCGGCGGGTCCGTCCAGAGCGCCGCCTGCGGGACGTTCGCGAGCTCCTCGGCCAAAAATTTAGGAGCGGCGATCTTCTCGATGGGATAGAGATCGAAATACTTTTTCGGCGCGATGTAGGGGCAATGCGGGCGATAGAATCCCGCCGCGATGAAGAATGGCTGATCCTTACTCTGCTCGAGCAGTTTGATCGTCTCTGACGCGACTTTGCCGTCCGTGTGCTCTTCATCGGCGGCCGGCGAGGCGTAAAGTGAAAGCGAGCTGCCCAGGCCGCGGGTCGGCGTGTGGTTGGTCAGAACCGTCTCTTCGTCTTTGTCCACGCCTCTGGGATTGACCACGCGGTTCCACGACTTCGGATCGTCTAGCCCGTCCGTGCCTATCTGACCGGGATTGCCGTAATGATAAATCTTGCCCACGCGAGCTGCCACATAGCCGTTGCGCTGAAAGAGCTGGGACAAAGTGACGACGTCGGGCAAGACCGAACGGAAATGCTTCTGCAAGTCGTAGACCTTGGTCGTGTCGGGGCGAAGCCCGGTCATCAATGAAGTGCGGCTGGGACTGCACAGGGGGAACTGGTTGTAGGCGCGGTCGAACCGCACGCCCCGCGCCGCGAGCCGGTCAATATTCGGCGATTTGACCGTCGGATGGCCGTAACTCCCGAGGTCGTTGTTGAGGTCGTCGGCGGCTATGAAAAGCACGTTCGGTTTGCCGGTGGGCCGGGCGGCCTGGTTGGCGCGGCCGGTTTGTATTCGCGCTGATATTGTTGAATGAAGGTCCGGCCTGAGGACGAACAACGCTAAACCGATTATCAGGGTGACCAACATCGGACGCGAATGGGTCTTCATCATCATTATGCTCCTGCGGAGTTGAAATTCGTTTAGCCTGCGGAGCAGGCCGCAGCCAAACTGGAAGTTCGGCGCCAGCAAAATACAACCAGACAATGATTAGCTGTCGCCCGCATTCGCGGGCTTAGCGGGCTTTGTTTCGCGCCATGCCTGGGGTTCCGCGCTAATGGTCTTTGAAAAATAAATGCAACAGCCACCGATTCAGCGCAAATTCGGCGAACACCTGAATAACTCCACCCTATGCCAGAATAGCTTTGACCACTTCGCCCGAAACGTTGGTCAGCCTCGCGTCCAGTCCTTGAACCTTGACCGTCAGCCGCAGGTGATCGATGCCGAGCAAGCGCAACATCGTCGCGTGCAGGTCGTGAATGCTGACGGGGTTTTCGACCGCGGCGTAACCCAATTCATCGGTCGCGCCGAAAGAGACGCCTCCCTTGATTCCGCCGCCGGCGAGCAGGTAAGAAAATCCCTTGATGTGATGGTCGCGCCCGTTGCCGCCCTGCGACATCGGCGTGCGTCCGAATTCGCCGCCCCAGATGACCAGCGTCTCGTCGAGCATCCCGCGGTTTTTCAGGTCTTTGATCAGCGCCGCCGTAGCGCGGTCGACCTCCCGCGCTTTGAGCGGCATGTTATCCGGGATGCCGGTGTGATGATCCCAGTCGCGGTGATAGAGTTGAATGAACCGCACGCCGCGTTCGGCCAGCCGCCGCGCCAGCAGGCAGGAGGACGCGAATGACCCGTCGCCGGGCTCGGCCCCGTACATCTCTAAAACGCTCTTCGGTTCATCGCTCATATCGACCAATGCCGGCACGCTCGATTGCATCTTGAACGCCAGCTCGTATTGCGCGATGCGAGTCAGAATTTCAGGGTCTTTTACCGCGTCATATTGCATCTTGTTCAAGGCGTTGATGGCGGCGAGGGAATCGCGCTGCGTCTGGGCGCCGAGTCCGCGCGGGGCGCCGATGTAGAGGACTGGATCGCCAATCGAATTGAGCTTCACGCCCTGAAATTTGCCCGGCAGAAACCCGGCTGACCATTGACGCGCCGCGACTGGCTGGTTCTGACCGCCTTTGCCCGATGACATCAGCACGACGAAACCGGGCAGGTCTTCCGCCTCAGAGCCAAGGCCGTAGAGCAGCCACGATCCCATACTCGGGCGGCCGGTGATGATCGAACCGGTATTCATTATCGTATGCGCCGGATCATGGTTGATCTGTTCGCCCCACATCGAACGGATGATGCAAATGTCGTCGGCCACGCCGCCGATTTCGGGAAACAGCTC
>Ga0066388_100000976_pt1 | contig 15147 bp, 16 predicted proteins | sample PanSoiMetaGPlot6_FD_64539 | JGI IMG/M metagenome (GOLD analysis project Ga0066388, IMG submission 64539) | Tropical forest soil microbial communities from Panama analyzed to predict greenhouse gas emissions - Panama Soil - Plot 6 (Hybrid Assembly) | ecosystem: Environmental > Terrestrial >... | reverse complement strand
ATGCCAGTCAGATCCGGGCGTCGGTGGTGCGGCGGCAGAAGACGGATCGGCGAGACGCGGAGCAGTTGCTGCAGCTGCTGTGGCTTTTCTTCGCCGCGCGAAGGAGGACATCGGGAGAGGTGGGGCAGGGCTCTGGCAGTTGGCTGAGGTGCGCGGCTGACCGGGAAATATGCAGAGATCCTTCGCTTGATGACATCAGAAAAATCGAAACCAGGCTACGTTTTTCGCGGCGCTCAGGAGACATCGGAATAATTGAAATCTAAGAAGTGGCCTTTTTCGCTGCTTAGGATGCATCAGAAAAAGGAAATGGGGAGTAACTCTTTTCGCTTCGTAAAAGATGACATCCGAAATGAAGGATGACATCCGAAGTTACATCAGGAGGCGGGTGTTCCTATATACTTTGTCGCCCGAGGCGGGCCTCGGATTCTGGCGTGTAAACGGATCGTCTCGCTGAATTACTCCCGCTGGATTACCTATGAGCGCTGGAAAATGGTTCGACAGGATCCTGGCGTTTGCCGGATTGGTGCTGTTGGGAGCATTGATCCTGCTCGCGCTTAATTACGTGCATCACGATCAGGAGACGGCAGAGATGGACGACGGCGCCCGGCGCGGCACCGCGGGAAGCTACGTCACACTGCCTGACGGCGTGACTCATTACGAACTCGGTGGGCCAGGCGACGGGAGAACGGTTGTCCTCATCCACGGCTTTTCTGTCCCCTACTACATCTGGGATCCGACGTTTGATGGGCTGGTGAATGCCGGGTTCCGCGTGCTGCGCTACGACCTCTACGGCCGGGGCTACTCGGACCGCCCGGACGAGAAATATGGCGTCGAGTTGTACGACCGCCAGTTGTTGAACCTGCTCACGGCGTTCAAGATTCAAGGCCCGGTGGATCTGGCGGGAGCGTCGATGGGAGGCCCGATCGCGATCATTTTCGCGGCGCGCCATCCGGAGCGGGTACGCACCATTTCGTTGTTCGATCCCGCCTACTTCAGTGGAGAACCCGTGCCGTGGCCGCTCAAGACTCCGGTTGTGGGGGAGTACATCATCGACGCGATTTGGGCGCCCAAGTTGAGCGATTCACAGAAGGAAGACTTCATCCATCCCGAGCGCTACCCCGACTACTTCGCGCGCTATGGAACGCAGATGCGCTACCGGGGATTCCGGCGCGCCCTGCTGTCGAGCATTCGACACTTCTTCCACTACAACGATGGTCCCGAGTTCCGCCAAGTGGGGCAAAGCCACAAGCCGGTGCTGGTGGTGTGCGGTCGCGAGGATAAGGATGTGCCCTTCGATGTAAGCAAGAAGGTGCTGGCGGCGATTCCCCAAGCCGAGTTTCATCCCATCGACGATGCTGCCCACGTGCCGTTTTACGAGCATCCGGAGATCGTGAATCCAATCCTCATCGATTTTTTACGGAAGAACGCGTCGGAAGAACAGCAGGAGAAGGCGGGAAAAGAGTAGAACCAGCGCGGTAGGAGCGGCTAGGCTTGGAATTCGGCCGCTTCCGGGAAACGGAGCTTGCATTTCGAGAGCGCCTTGGAGAGTAACTGTTCGATGGCCGACTCGTCGGAGTTCTTTGCCATGGCGAGTTCACTGACCAGTAGGTAGCGGGCGCGCTCGAGCATCTTCTTTTCGCGGAAAGAGAGGGGCTTTGTCTGGTTGAGAAGCAGCAGCCCCTTGAGTACAGCGGCCACTTCCAGAAGCGAGCCGGTCCGCATCTTTTCCGAGTTTTCCTTGAAGCGGTATTTCCAGTCGGCGTTGTTGAGGCACTCGCCATCTGTCAGAAAATCAAGGATCTTCTGGATTTCCCCGTTACGTACTACGCGCCTCAGGCCCACGCTCAAGACGTTGTGGAACGGCACCATGACTTTAAGGCTGCTGGATTTGATCTTGAGGAGGTAGAACTTCTCGACCGATTCGCCAATGGTGCGGCTGCTGATCTGTTCGATGACGCCGACGCCGTGGTTGGGGTAAACGACCTTGTCGCCTATGTGGAAAACTGATTCACCATTTACCATGCGAGGGTACCCACTGGGACAAGGAACGGAGAACTATGACAAGATTGTAGCGGATTCAGGGTTAGAAAACAATTGGACCGCTGCCCATCAAGCTTAGGAAAGCGTCAACTCATGATGCCACGCTGGTTTATAATTCGGCGCAGATGACTGAGCTCATAAAGAAAAAACTCCAGGAAGAGATTAATGCTCTGGAACATGAGTTAAATCATGAACTTCCAAAGGAGTTGAAGAAAGCGGTTGCCCTCGGGGATCTAAGCGAGAACGCCGAATATCACATGGCTAAGCAGCGCCAGGAATTTGTCAAAGCGCGGCTTCGCCAGCTAGGTCGGCGTCTGGCGGACCTGTCGCTGATCAATATGAACAACATCCCCAAGGACAAGGTGGGGCTAGGTTCGACCGTGAAGGTGTACGACAACGATAAAGGCGAGGAAATCGAGTACAAGCTAGTGACGAGCGAGGAATCGGATGTGGGGGCGGGGAGGATTTCGACGACGTCTCCCATCGGTCGCGCCCTGCTGAACAAAAAGGTTGGAGACACGGCGACGGTAGTCACACCGAGCGGAAAGCGCGAAATGGAAGTGCTTAGCCTCACCACCATCCACGATGATGGGGGAGTTTAGATGACCTGGACGAAGGGTTTCGGGGACGCATGCGGAGCGTTGTTGCGTGTCATCGTGAACCGCATGGCCCTGGCAAGAATCTCGCCGAACGTCCTGACTTTCCTCGGGCTCGTCATCAATGTGATTGCGGGGGTTCTGTTCGGTTACGGCAATGCGGATAACCAGGCACGCTTGTTCCGTTTTGCCGGGCTGGTGGTGTTTGCAGCGGGCTTCTTCGACCTAGTGGACGGGCGGGTTGCGCGGGCCAGCAACAAGGTCACGCGCTTTGGCGCATTCTTCGATTCGGTGCTCGATCGTTACAGCGATGCGGCGTTGTTTTTCGGCCTGCTAGTCTATTACGCCCGCGCCAACCGATTCTTCTATGTAGTGCTGGCGGCGCTGGTCATGATCAGCTGCATCATGGTCAGCTACACGCGGGCCCGCGCCGAGTCGCTGATCGGAACCTGCAAGGTGGGGTTCATGGAGCGCCCGGAGCGCCTGGTCCTGATCATTCTGGGAGCGATGTTCAACCGCATGGCGCCAGTTTTGTGGGTGATCGCCGTACTCTCAACCATTACCGTGGTCCACCGTATGTATTACACGTGGCAGCAGACCGAATTGATGGATGCCTCTGCGCCAGGCAAAGCCGCGTGAGTCCAATCTGAACTGTCTGCGCTGAATTCCTCAACCCAAGTGAGAGCTTCGAGGGCCGGAACTCGGCTTGACCTTCCTCCCTGGTCAGCACATCTGAAGGCGAGTTTGTGGCAGAGAACCCTACTCGCCGAGCCAGGCGCCGTAGGGGTGGAAGCGCTCCACGTTATCAAAAACTATTTTTAGCGCGCCTGTCAGCGGAATGGCCAGAACCAGGCCGAGCGCTCCCCAGAGCCATCCCCAGAACAGGAGAGAAAGGGTCACAGCCAGCGGGTTGAGCTGCACCTTGGTGCCCAGGAACTTGGGATAGAGGATGTTCAGGGAAAACACATGCAGAGTGAGCACGGCCACGACTAGGACGATGGCGTCGCCACTCTGAATCTGGCCGATGCTGATGACCAGCGGAGGAATCAGCGCCAGGACGAAGCCGAGATATGGAACCAGGCTGAGGAAGCCGCTGATCGGTCCCACGAAATAGAAAAATGGCAAGCGCAGAAGAGCAAAAACAATTGTGCTTACTACGGCCATGAACAGCCCGACCAGCACGTTGCCCACCACGAAGCTGCGCATCATCTTCGCGATCAGTCCTAGGGTGACGAAGGCCGTATGCCGGTGCCCCATGCGAAACAGCATGACGGTGGCGGAGCGCACGTGATGCTGCCAGCTCAGCATGAAATAAACCAGGAACGGCACGAACGTCGCCGCCAGCACGGCTTGTGACAGCGATCCGAACCCGCGGGTGAGCAGATCTGTCCAGGTGGACTCGGGCCGCACGGTGATAGTGTTTTTGGCATCCGGGGGAAAAATTTCGGTGTTACGTCCGATGTCCTCCGCCTGCTGGCGGACTTGCTTCACTGTAGCGCGGATTTTGCTGGAGTACTTGGGAAGATCTTCGAGGAACGCGACTGCTTCGTTGTAAGAAGCATAGGTTATCCCGTACAACACGCCCAGCAGCAGGAGGACGGCTAAGAATGAAGCCAGAGCACGCGGGACGCGCAGGCGCTGCAGCATGTCCACGACGGGCGCCAGGATGAACGCGAGCAGCATAGACGACAGCATCACTACCAGCACAAACTCGCCGACGTAGCAGAGCGTGAGCAGAACACCGACGGCTATGATGGTTTCAGGCCAGTTCCTTCGTGGCGATGGGCTGGGCGAAGGCGCGGAAGACAGATTTTCCGAGGGAACAGGGATTGGGCCCGAGGCCATAGGCGCTATGGTAGCGGAAATTGGCGACTTTCCGCGGCACTTATAATCCGGATGTGACTTCCTCTGTCAACTCTCCTCCACCGTCCCCCAAGCGGCGTGTCCTGGGTCTGGATGTAGGGTCGAAGACGATCGGGATGGCGGTCACCGACCCGCTTGGCTTCACGGCGCAAGGTCTCGAGACGATCCGCCGTCAGAACAAGCGGCGGGACCAGGAGCAGCTTGAGCGCGTGATCCAACAGTACGACGTGGCCGAGATCGTCGTGGGCTATCCCCTGCGCATGAGCGGGGCTACCGGAACTCAATCGGAAAAGATGGCTGTATTTGCCGAGGAACTGCGCAAGCGGTTTGGCTTGCCCGTACATCTTTGGGACGAAAGGTTGACTTCGGCGGAAGCGAACCGCGTGCTCCGCGAGTCGGAAATGTCGATCAAACGGCGCGGGGAGGTCGTGGACCGGCTGGCCGCAGTGCTCATCCTGCAAAGCTGGATGGATGCGCAGGGAGCGGGGCAGCGAGGGACTGCGGAGGAAAAGTGACTACGGGACAGCAACCACCGGGAAGCGACCGGCGACTCCCGATCATCTAAACTAGGCGACAAATTGCGCACACTTTTCACAATCCTGTTGTTGGCAGTCCTCGGCGCAGGAGTGTGGTTCGCCGGGTCGTTATTGACTCCGATTCAGCCCTCGGGGCAGAAGTTCGTGCTGCTGCGTCCGGGGTACTCGACCCGCCGCATCGCCGCTGAGCTGAAGAATGCGGGCGTCATCTGCAGCGTGCCGGTTTTCCTCGTGTGGCACCAGTTTCATAAAAATCGTTCGCTGAAGGCAGGCGAATATCTGTTCGAGAAGTCGGTGGACTTACGCGAGGTTCACAGCCGCCTGGCACACGGGGATGTTTACATTCACACAGTTGTCATCCCGGAGGGATACACGATCTTCGACATTGCCCAGGCGATCCAGGATTCGGGGCTGGGACAGAAGCAGGAATTTCTCGCAGCGGCCACGGTGCTGACGCCGCTGATCACCGATCTCGATCCGCAGGCACAGTCGCTCGAGGGATACCTGTTCCCCGACACCTATGAATTCACGCGCACGCTGTCGATCGAAGACATGATTGAGCTGATGGTGAAAAGATTCCGGCGGGAAGCGCAGGCCATCGGATTGACTACGGACATGCACCGCACGGTTACGATGGCGTCGATCATCGAAAAGGAAACGGCTGCGGCCGATGAGCGGCCGCTGGTCGCCAGCGTTTACTACAACCGGTTAGAGAAGAAGATCGCCCTCGATGCCGATCCGAGCGTTATTTACGCTGAACTTCTCAGCGGGACGTACGGGGGCGGGTTGCACCACGCCGACATGCAGGTGGACTCACCGTACAACACTTATCGTCACGCGGGCTTGCCTCCCGGGCCGATTGGGAACCCGGGGCGGACTTCGCTGGAAGCGGCGCTGCACCCGGCCACCAGCGGTTTTTTCTACTTTGTCAGCAACGGCAACGGGCATCACCGCTTTGCCAAATCTCTGGAAGAGCACAACCGCAACGTAGCCGCCTACCGCAAAGCCATGAGCGCGAAGGAAGTCAGGCCCTAACGACAGTGGGACAGGATGGCGTCCTTTTTGTGGGATGTCTCGAATCCCTCATTCCAGAGGTGCTATAAATATGGACTCTATCACCATAAATAGGGTAATGGTTTCGTGAAAACCACGGTCGAACTCCCTGATTCTCGCTATCGACGCTTAAAATCGGACGCCGCACTGCAAGGCTGTACGGATCAGGCGGGGCGTAGAGGCGCAACTAAGGAGCAATGAGGCGCGCAGCACGGCGAGGGTCCGGCTGCCGCTCGTGCCCTCGAAGCGTCCGGGTTCGATGAAACTCACAAATCGGACGATCAATGAGATCATTCTTCCCTGACGTCAACGTCTGGGTAGCCTTGGCCTGCGAAGTGCACCAGCATCACCGGACGGCAGTGGAGTGGCTCGACATGCTGTCGGAGGAGAGACTGTACTTCTGCCGATTGACACAGTTGGGTTTTCTGAGGCTCATGACGCAACCCACGGGGATGCGCGATGAAGCGAGAACCCAGGCTGAGGCTTGGGCTGACTACGACGCGTTTCTAGGCGACGCACGAATCTTGTTTCACCCTGAACCCGACGACGAGAGGCCTCCAATCCGCGCTGCGGCGACTCACTTCTGCGCGGCGGTCTTCCTCGCGGCTGTGGCCTGACGCCTATCTTGCTGCCTTTGCCGAAGCTGTTGGGCCGCAACTTGTGACCTTTGACCACGCTCTCAGCCAGTGGAATGCGGGAAGCGTCTTGCTCAAATAAGAACCGGCCCGCCGTCCCCGCCTGCAGCCCTCTCTCGGCTATACTCATCCAATTGTCTGACCACTTCAGAATGAGTCGTCTATCCCGGTTTCGTCTGGTTATTCTCCTTGTCGCCGCACTCCCGCTCAGTGGATGCCTGTTCCGGTCGCACAAGGTGGAGCGGAGGGTAAGCACCGCTCCCTTGAAGACGACAACTCCCCAGGAACTGTTTGACTACATCAACAGCCAGGCGTCAAAAACCAAGACCATGCAGGCGACGGTCGATATCGATACGTCGGTAGGAGGCGAGAAGAAGGGCAAGGTCGTGGACTACCAGGAAATCCGCGGCTACGTGCTGGCGCGAAAGCCGGCCATGCTGCGCATGATTGGGCTAATGCCGATCGTGCGCAATCGCGCCTTCGACATGGTGAGCGATGGCCAGCAGTTCAAGCTATGGATTCCCCCCAAGAACAAGTTCGTGGTGGGGCGCAACGACACGGTTCGGCCGTCGGGAAACACCCTGGAAAACCTGCGGCCGCAGCACATCTACGATGCATTGCTGTTGCGGGAGATTGATCCGGAAAACGAGATTGCGGTCGCGGAAAACGATTTTGAGACGGTAAACGACGGCAAGGGACACACGCTGAAGCAGCCCGACTACGAGGTTGAGGTGATTCACAAAGGGCGGCAGGGGTGGTACTTGTCACGCAAGGTTATTTTCAGCCGCACCGACCTGATGCCGCACCGGCAACTGGTCTATGACGAGAACGGAAACCTGGCCACCGACGCCCGCTATGAAGACATAAGGGACCACAATGGGGTCAATTTCCCGAACCAGATCGACATCTGGCGGCCGCAGGAGGAGTATTCCATCACCATGAAAATGGTGAAGCTGCAATTGAATGAGCCGCTGACTGATGAGCAGTTCGTGCTGCAACAGCCGCCCGGGGCGGAGGTGGTCAACCTCAGCCAGCAGCCTGCTACGATGCCTCCCGGACAAGGAAAATAGGGCCAGCTTTTGATTGGTACATGGGCGTTGATACACGGTGTCATCGCAGTGGACAAGCGCGTTATCGTAAAATTCTGAACCGATGATGAACAAAATGATTGTCGCGAACCTGGTACACCGGCCGGTGCGGTCGGCGATCAGCATTGTCGCGATTGCGCTGGAAGTGACGCTGATCCTGCTGATCGTGGGCCTATCGCTGGGCATGGTGAATGACAGCCGGCAGCGCCAGGCCGGCATGGGTGCCGATGTGCTTGTGATGCCGCCCGGCTCGACGGTGATTTATGGAGTCTCGGGCGCACCCTTGTCCATCAAGGTGGGAGACGTTCTGGGCAAGCTGCCGCACGTGACGGCGGTGGCTCCGGTCGTTATGCAGTTCTCGACAACGGGAACGCTCGAGATCATTTATGGCATCAATCCCACGAGCTTCGAACAACTCGGCGGACCGTTTAATTACCTGGCGGGAGGTCCGTTTCAGGGACCGTATGACGTACTGGTGGATGATCTGCTTGCCAAGTCGCAGCGACTGAAGGTGGGAAGCAAAATCGAGATGCTGAACACGTCGTTTCGCGTGAGTGGGATCGTCGAGCATGGACGCGGCGCGCGCAAATTCTTGCTCATGAAGACGCTGCAGGATCTGATCGGCGCGCAGGGGAAGGCATCGGCGTTCTACTTGAAGCTGGACGACGCGGAGAATGCGAAGGCAGTGGTGGACGAGATCAAGAACGTCCCCGGCATGCAGAAGTACAACGTGCGGTCCATGCGTGAGTACCTCTCGCTGATGACACCCAGCAATTACCCGGGGATGCGCAGCTTTATCAACGTCGTCATCGGGATTTCGGTGGTGATTGGGTTCATCGTGATCTTTCAGGCCATGTACACTGCGGTGATGGAGCGCACGCGGGAGATCGGGATTCTGAAGTCGATGGGCGCGTCGAAGCTGTATATCGTGAACGTGATTCTGCGCGAGACGGTGGTGCTGGCGATCGCCGGAATCATCGTGGGGATTCTGGTCAGCCTCGCGGCGCGCCAGGGCCTGCTGCACAAGCTGCCCTTGTTGCGCATTGAAGTGAGCCAGGGATGGATGCTACGGGCGACGATCATTGCAATTGTCGGCGCAGTAGCGGGTGCGCTGTATCCGGCGTATAAGGCGGCGCAGAAGGATCCTATTGACGCGTTGGCGTATGAGTAGGGACAGGCTCTAGGTGGCTTTAGGCTCTAGCAGGATGCTCAAAAAAATCGCTAAGGGTCAGGAAGCAACCTTAGGCACTCGGAAGTTGAGCTGGCAACGAGTCAAGTCTGACATGCCCAGGTTAGCGCCCAACCCCAGGCGCGAGGGGCACCAAGCTCCAAGTCAGTAATGATGACGGGAACCCATGATCACTCTGCTTTAAGCAGGCCTCATAGTCACCACCCATAGGCCTGAGTTCGTTGACATTTGCCAGTACGCTACGTTATCTTTAAACCTTTGGTAGTCCTGCGGTTGCCCGCCTGAATACCCTGCGCTTCCGGCGCAAGTGGGTCGCTCAGCGGTCTTCTTTGCGTTTTACTAATTTCTTGGGAGATTTCTGATGTCAACCTATTTCCCCAAAGAGGGGGAAATTGCGCGCAAGTGGTACGTCGTGGACGCCTCGGGCCAGGCGCTGGGCCGGCTGGCATCGCGGGTAGCGCGGATTCTGATGGGAAAAGAGAATCCGAAATACACGCCGTTTATCGACACTGGCGATCACGTGATTGTCATTAATGCGGACAGGGTCAAGCTGACGGGGATGAAGGCGGAAGCCAAGGTCTACCAGCGCTACACCGGGTATCCGGGCGGGTTGCGGACAGAGTCGTTTCGCAAGCGCACTGAACGCAGGCCGGAGGCGATCATTGAAGCCGCGGTCGAGCGGATGTTGCCCAAGACGCGACTTGGCCGCCAGATGAAAAGCAAGCTCAAGGTCTATCGTGGGGAAAAGCATCCTCACCAGGCGCAGAAACCCGAGGGGCTGGCGCTGGTGAAGTAAGAAGTAAGAGAAGTTTCAAGATGGAAGACGAAAGAACTTTTGGAAAGGTTGAGTAAGTTCCAGCTGGTTAGGTAGTGGCTGAGAGCCGAAAGCTGATAGTTCAATGGCAGAAATGGTTCAGTATTACGGTACGGGGCGGCGCAAGACGAGCGTAGCGCGCGTTTTCTTACGTCCGGGCACGGGCGAGTTTCAGGTCAACGGCCGTCCTTTTGAGAAATATTTTGTGACGCAGGCGCAACGCACGGTTGCCAAGCAGCCGCTGGCTACGACGGAGACGATAGCGAATTTTAATGTCATCGCGAATGTGTCCGGTGGCGGTGTCAACGGGCAGGCCGGAGCAGTCAAGTTGGGAGTGGCGCGCGCCCTGATGATTTTCAACATCGAATTGCGCAAGAAGCTGAAAGCGGAAGGTATGGTTTCGCGCGATTCGCGCGGCAAGGAACGCAAAAAGTACGGGCAGAAAGGCGCTCGGAAGCGGTTCCAGTACTCAAAGAGATAATGTCGAGTTTCCAGTTTCAGGTTTCAGGAAAGCCTGTCACTGGAAACCGGGTTTTAGAGGAGTAAAATTCTTCCCGTTGCTCAAAGAGGAACGGGCTGACGGGAATGGAAATCCGGAAGGTGGTTTCAAGTCTCGGGTTCAAGTTTCGGGGTTGGAAATAGTAGCTACTCGAAGCTGGAAACTTCACACTCGAAACTGATCGGCCGGATGCAATCCAAATGAGGAGGTTGATTGGCTAATATCACCATGAAGGAGTTGCTCGAAGCAGGTGTTCACTTCGGGCATCAGACGAAGCGCTGGAACCCCAAGATGAAGGAATACATCTTCGGTGAGCGCAATGGGATCTACATTATCGATTTGCAGAAGACGCTGAAGATGTTCAAAGAGGCGTCGAAGTTTGTGACCGATCTGGCGGCCGACGGGAAGACTGTTCTCTTCGTGGGTACCAAGCGCCAGGCGCAGGATGCGATCGCAGAGGAAGCCGGACGGTGCGGAATGTTTTATATCAACCAGCGCTGGCTGGGCGGGCTCCTGACCAACTGGGTCACAGTGCAGAAGTCGGTGAAGCGGCTGAAGGAACTCGACGAGATGGCGACCGACGGCCGTTACGAGTTGCTGCCGAAAAAGGAAGTGATCAAACTCGAGCGCGAGCGCAAACACCTGCAGGCGAACCTGGCCGGCATCAAGGAACTGAACCGGTTGCCGGACGCCATTTTTGTGATCGACTCGAACAAAGAACAGATTGCCGTGCGCGAAGCGCGCAAGCTGGGGATTCCGGTGGTTGCCGTGGTGGACACGAATTGTGATCCCACGGAAGTGGATTATGTAATTCCCGGCAACGACGATGCGTTGCGCGCGATCCGCCTGTTTGCCTCGAAAGTTGCCGACTCAGTTGCAGAGGGCGCGCAGATGGCCAAGGACAGCGTCAGCGCAGAACTGGCGGCCGCAGCCGGAATAGCGAAACAGAGCGAAGCCGACCCGGCAAGTGTTTCGGAGTCTGTCGATTTGTCGGCCGCGGCGGGCACGGACGAAGGCGGGGACGATATCAGCATGGAAGACGTGTTGGGTGGCGGTTCCAAGCGCCAGACGGAAGCGGCGAAAGAAAACGCAGAGGATGTGCCCCAGGTGGAGACGCAGGCTTACTAGAAACGGGCATTGGTTTCCGTTCAGGGTTCTGCTTGAGATGATTTAAATCGGATTCGGCCCTTGTGGCAAATATGGCCCGCGCGGGTCGCCCGGCGCGGGTCGAAGTTTGTAGGGAGCCAGTTTCAAGAAACCAGTTTCACAAGTTTCGAGTTTCAACGTTTCAAGAAACCAAGTTTCGAGAGGGCTTGCACATAGTCCGGACTTGGTTTTGATAGGAAAGGCTCGAAACCTGAAACTCGACACCTGAAACTGGTAACAGTTTTTTCATAGATCAAAACTGGAATTAAAATATGAGCACAACGACCGTGAATATTTCCGCTAACCAGGTAAAAGAGCTTCGGGAAAAAACCGGGGCGCCCATGATGGACTGCAAACAGGCTTTGACCGAGGCGAAGGGAGATCTCGAGCAGGCAGTGGTGTTATTGCGAAAGAAAGGTGTCTCGGTTGCGGCCAAGAAGGCGACGAGGGTGACGAGCGAAGGCTCGGTAGCGCACTACATCCATGCCGGAGGCAAGATCGGCGTGCTGGTGGAGGTCAACTGCGAGAGCGATTTTGTCGCGCGTACCGAGGACTTTAAGGAACTGGTGCACGATATCGCCATGCACATCGCCGCGTCAGACCCGAAATTCGTACGGAAGGAAGATGTGACGCCGGAAGCGTACGAGCGCGAGAAGGATATTTATCGCGCGCAGGCGATCGCCAGCGGCAAGCCCGCCAATATTGCGGAGAAGATGGTTGCGGGCAAGATGGAAAAGTTCTACGAGGAGGTCTGTCTCTACGAACAGCCGTTTATCAAGGACCAGACGGTTTCCATCGCGCAACTGATTGCTGCCAAAATCGGCAAGTTGGGCGAAAACATTTCGGTGAGACGATTTGCACGATTCAAGGTTGGCGACGCGGGGGCGACCGTCGCCTTCAGCAATCCGGAACAAAAATCGGAGTAATTCGGGGCGCTAAAGGCGCCCCGTTTTTTTAGGAACAAGTCGAAGCTTCAAGGTTTCAGAGTTCAAAGTTGCGGAAAAGCAGGTTTCAGAGTTTCAAAGTTTCGATGTGCGAGTTTCAGTTCGAACTTCTGGCATGAATCCTGAAAAGTTGAAGCCTTGAACATGGCAACTTTGAAACTCGAAACTTGAAACCGTGAAACTTTGTAGTCCTAAGCCTTCTTAGTTTGAACCTACGAACTGGCGGAGACACGATGTCGATCCCCATTTTCAAACGCATCCTGCTGAAACTTTCAGGTGAGGCGCTGGCGGGCAACCAGGGTTTTGGGGTGGAAACGACGCGCATTTACGATATCGCCTCGGAACTGGCCGACGTGCACTCGCTGGGAATCCAGATTGCGATCGTGGTGGGGGGCGGCAATTTCTTCCGCGGAGTGGCCGAGCAGGCCCGCGACATGGACCGCGTTTCCGCCGATCACATGGGCATGCTGGCGACGGTGATCAACAGCCTGGCCCTGCAGGACGCGCTGGAGAAACGGGGCGTCTACACGCGGGTGATGTCGGCGATCGAGATGAACCAGGTAGCCGAGCCGTTTATCCGCCGGCGCGCTATTCGCCATCTGGAGAAGAACCGCCTGGTAATTTTTGCGGCGGGCACGGGGAACCCGTATTTCTCGACCGACACGGCCGCGTCGCTGCGCGCCATGGAGATCAAGGCCGATGCCATCCTCAAGGCGACCAAGGTTGACGGCATCTACGACGCTGATCCACTGGTGGTGAAGGACGCGAAGAAATTCAGCGAGATCACCTACATGGATGTGCTCAGAAAAGGCCTGAAGGTGATGGATTCGACGGCCATCTCACTCTGCAAGGACAATAACCTGCCTATCATCATCTTCAATCTCAACCAGCGAGGGAATATCCGGAAGGTCGTGACCGGCGAGAAGATCGGATCTCTGGTCAGCGCAGGGGCGTGAGACGACGGGCGAGACGCCCGTCGCTACAAGCACAGAACGGATAGCGAAATCCGACTTGGTAGTATCCACCGCAACAATGTCAGGGAGTGGTGTCACCTCAGATTACGCGCTGGGCAATACCGATGCTGAACATGAGCGCCTGATTCGGCAGGCGAAACTGCTGGCGCCCCTCACGGAACGATTTTTCCGTCAAGCGGGCATCGGTCCATGCCAACGCGTTCTGGATCTTGGTTCAGGCGTTGGTGACGTTGCTCTGCTTGTGGCGCGGCTTGTCGGCCCTTCCGGAAACGTATTAGGGGTAGAACGTGACACGCGCTCGATGGCTCGAGCCAGAACTCGAGTGGATGAGGCCGGCCTTAACAATGTGATCTTCACGCAATGCGATGTGCGGGAACTTCCACTCGACGAACCGTTCGATGCTGTGGTCGGTCGTTTCATCCTGCAGTTTCTGCCCGATCCAGTTGGCGCTCTGCGATTAATCTCTCAACTGGTTCGCCCCGGCGGGATTGTCGCTTTTCACGAACCATGCTGGACTGCGATTCTTCCGCTAGTCGAGCACTTGCCTCTCTGGTCTGCTTGCGCGTCTCTCATTCGCGAGTCTCTCGAACGCTCCGGTGGAAACACAGAGATGGGCCTTGCTCTCTACGGCACCTTCCAGCGGGCGGGCTTGCCTGCACCCACGTTGCAGATGGAAATTCCAATGGGAGATAATCGCGCAGCCGCGCTCTGGATTTACGATCTTTTTTGCACTTTGCTGCCAAAGATCCAACGACTGGATCTTTCTGTTGAAGGTGTGGGCGATGTGGGTACTCTCCTGGAAAGACTTCAATCCGAGGTCGAGGAGTCGAAAAATCCCGTTCCGAGCGTGGCGCTCATCGGAGCATGGTCCCGCAGGCCGACGTCCTAGTCAGGTCCCCTAACAAGTGATGATCGGATCAGGCGTCATGCGTGCTGATGTATCAACGAGTCAGCGCCTGAAGGCGCAGCGGGGTGATGGAACACTGCGGCATGCCTGAAGGCATGCCCTGATACAAAGAAGAATCGCCAAGGGCTTTCGGCTTCTTAGCCCCGGGGTGGCGGTCGGGGGTTTCCGGAGCCCGGGGCACCAGCGCTAGCGCTGAGACCGTCAACAATGTATCGCAGAATTGAAAGGCCGCAATCTGCGATTCGGCAATCTCTCCTAGGTTTATAATGCAGCGTTTTAATCCTGACACTTACAGGAGCTAAGCGATGGCTCAACCCACCATGGCAGCAGTCGCGGGGCTAAAGGAAATCTACGTCCAGCTAAAAACCCGCATGGACAAGGCGGTGGAGGACTTCCGCCGGGAGATGACGGCGACCCGCACCGGGCGCGCCAACGTGCACATGCTGGACAGCGTGAACATCGACTACTACGGGACGATGATGCCGCTGAACCAGATCGCGCAGGTGCACGCGCCGGAAGCACAACTGATCACGGTGCAGCCCTTTGACCCATCGTCGCTGGCAACGATCGAGAAGGCGATCCGCACAGCCGACCTGGGTCTGAATCCGATGAACGACGGCAAGCTGATCCGCGTGCCCGTGCCGCCGTTGACCGAAGAACGCCGAAAGGACATGGTGAAACACCTGCACCGAGTGCTCGAGGAGCATCGCACGGCGGTGCGCAATATCCGGCGAGACGGCAATGACGCCATCAAGAAGGCGCTGAAGGATAAGAAGATCACCGAAGATGAAGAAAAGCGCGCGCTAGATGAGATCCAGAAGCTGACTGACGACGAGATAAAGAAGATGGAAGAGATGAGCAAG
>Ga0066388_100000975_pt1 | contig 15148 bp, 5 predicted proteins | sample PanSoiMetaGPlot6_FD_64539 | JGI IMG/M metagenome (GOLD analysis project Ga0066388, IMG submission 64539) | Tropical forest soil microbial communities from Panama analyzed to predict greenhouse gas emissions - Panama Soil - Plot 6 (Hybrid Assembly) | ecosystem: Environmental > Terrestrial > Soil... | reverse complement strand
AGCGGACAGGAAGCCGGATTGGCTGGTCTTTGGCATTGCGCCGCGCGACTTCAGCGATCATGATCTGCCAGCGCCAATGTCCACTTTTACCTTCAAGCGCCTGGTCGGACTGTCCAATTTTGGGCGCTATGCCTCCCTCTATCTGCCGGGCTGGCAGGATAAGGCAGACTTTCTGGTCGGGCATGCTTGCTTTTTCTATGGACGACGCTGGCGGCTCCAGCATGAGACCGAGAGGTCGCTGCAGAAGCTCTATGACCGTCTGGGCCTGACCTTCTCTCAGCCCGAAGCAAAATCAGCCCAGCCCCAGGCCGGGTTCATGCTGTCCGGCAATCAGGAAGAGCGCTGGGCAAACAGCTTAAACGAATACCGCCGGCGGTATCGCAACATTGGTGAAAAGGATCTGAGCATACAGATGGGGTTCTTGAGACGCCTACTTGAGCTCTGCCAAGAGCGCGAAATCAAGGTTGTGCTGATCAACATGCCGCTCACCGAGAGTAACCGGCGGCTGCTTGACGGCGGTTTCTACGATCGCTTCCGTAAAGAAGTTGGCCAGCTTGCCGATCGACCCGGCGTGCATTTTGTCGACCTGGGCGATTCGGCCGATTTTGGGCAAGCGGACTTCTGGGACACCACGCATCTGAATCATGCCGGCGGTCACAAGTTGATCCAGCATCTGCTGCCGATCTTTCGGGAGCCGACTGTGCCGCGTGCCTAGCGCGCCTTCAAAGCTACGGCTGCTCCTCAATCTTTACCGAGACGATCTTGTCGCCCTTGGCGATCTTATTCACTACGTCCATGCCGTTTACCACGCCGCCGAAAATGGAGTACTTACCGTCAAGTCTTGGTTGTGCGGAAAGCGTGATGTAAAACTGGCAACTGGCTGAGTTGGGATTCTTGCCGAAATTCGCCATCGCCACGACGCCCGGGGCATTGTGTTTCAACTCCGGGTGGATCTCCAGATTGAGGAACCTGGGCTTGTTCGTTGCTGGGTCGATGTACAAACCTGCGCCATTGCCGTAGGGGCATCCACCCTGGATGACAAACCCGGGTTCGACACGGTGAAAGGTGAGTCCGTTATAAAAGCCTTTTTCCGAGAGCTCGACAAAATTCGCCACCGTGAATGGTGCCATCTTTCGAAAGAGGCGGATCACGATTGTCCCCTTGCTTGTCTCCATGATTGCAATCGGGTCCTTCTTGGCTTTGTCCGGGGCCATCGTGGACGAGGCAGCGGGCGCAGGGGGACCGGCCGAGTTGGTTGTGCTCAAACTGGGAGACGGCAGCGTTTGTGGTGGCGCCGCCACGGGCAGCGTGACATCCGGTGGGATCATGTCCGGTTCAGTCTTGTCTCCTAGCACTGGTGCTGGCAGGGACAAGTTCATCATCAGCATGGCCGCCAACCAGATTGGCCCTTTCCTTAAGCAGTTACCGGCTTTCCGTCTCAGAGACAAGCTCATAAGCGAAACGACCCTTTTTTAGATTTACATGATCAATTCTATGGGCTTGACACCAATTTATCCTGGTTTGCCAGCGAACTGGAAGTCCGTAAAGACCCTGAGGCTGGAATGCTCCCAGAGAAATGACGCAGGCAGTCCAGCGCTTGCCGGGCCGCTCGAGGCCCTGGTCAAGATACCTCTTTTGTGCTCACCGCTGGCGATGAGGACAATCTCTGCGCTGGACAGCAGGGTGGCGATGCCCATGGTTACGGCAATCCGGGGCACCGTTTCGATGCTGCCGAACCAGGCGGCATTGGCCGCGCGCGTCGAGTCGGTCAGCCAAGCACTGTGAGTCCAGCTCTGGCGCGGTGTTCCCGGCTCATTAAAGGCGATATGACCGTTGCGCCCGATCCCCACCACTGCCAGATCCAGCCCGCCGGAAGCGGCAATCAAGGCATCGTAGTCATCGACGAATCTGGGGTTGAATCGAGACTCAGGAGGCAGATTGGTATGCCGGTAAAGGTTGTCCTGCAAATAGGTACCAAAGGACCTGCTGTCGTCGCTGTCCAGGTACTCATCCAGGGCAAAGCACTTGACTTTAGACCAGTCGAGCTGCCCGGATTCAGACCAGCCGGACAGGATCTGGTAGCAACCCAGAGGCGTCCGGCCAGTCGGCAAACCAAGGCAGCTAGCTGGTTTCGCCCTTAACTGGCTGGCGATTATTTCGGCTACCCTGAGGCTCATCGCCTGGAAATCGTCGGTCAATCCCTGGTCACCCGGAAATTGCACGACCGCATGGTCGCGACCACCACATATAGTTATCTTCTGCCATTATATGAGCTAGGGCGCAACTCATTCGCTAAAATGAACATCTAGAAGCTTGTACAAGGGTAAATTGCCAGAACCAGGGCGGTCGGTCAGGTAATCTGAGAATATGAAGCGGCTTTCGCGTTCCCGGCATCATCAAGTACTGATCTTCCTGCTTGCCTGGCCACTGGTCGTAGTGCTTGCGCCTTTGCCTGGCCATGCTCAAGCGCGCAACCTGCCCAGGGCAGGATTCCAGACCTTTTCGCGACCGGGAGGGGAAGACCTGCCCACCTCTTCGGGGTTGCACCTGACACCGGGCATGGACCGCCCGAAGAATGCTGGTCCGCAAGTATATAATCCGGGGGAGCCGGCCGTAAACATGGGACTGGTGCGGTGGGAGGCAAAAAAGATGCCGCTCATGATCTGGATCAGCCCTGGTCTGAAGCTACCAGACTGCCCGTTTGCGGAGATTCAGGCGACGCGTGTAGATATGGTCTTCAATATGCTCCAGCAGGACAGCCCGTTCCTGGGGATGGAGACGGCACCCGGTTGGACTCCCGAGGTGAACGAGGTGGTAGCCGCTGGCATTGAGGAGTGGCGCGAGTTTGAGAGTGAGGGTCTGATCAGCTTCGGGTTCACCGAGGACCCGCGCCGAGCGCATATTCTGGTCTTTTTTACGGATGCCTTCCGCGAAGCGTCCAGCCCAGGGGGCATCAATGTAGGTGGAATCACCTCGGCTCAAATTTATCCAGTTGCTCAGGCTCACCAGATCAACATTGCTCAGAAGCCGGTGGTTGTCGAGCTGGCAACCATGGTCAACAGCACGGATGGAAAAATGCGCGGAGCGTCAGCCCACGAATTTGGCCACGCCCTCGGGATAAAGGCCCACAGCCCCTACCGCGATGACTTGATGTATGTGGACAGGGTCGTTGAGGAGCTATCGCCCTCCGACAAAGCCACTTTTCGCTACCTCTACCACCATCCGCCACAGTTCGTGCTTTGAGCGCCGCTCAATTGCTTTTTGCAAAGCCGGGGCAGCACATGGGCGCTGCTGTGAGATGGATGTCCCGGCTCGAACTCCCTGGTGGCAGGAGGTCAGGCAAGACAAGATCGGCGGCTGGTGTCAGTTGACCGGCTGGAACACTTATCGTTCCATCGATCTGCCCGTAGGCTGGCACCACCTTTGTCGGGAATGACACCTTCAGCCTGGCCTCGGGCCCGCTGCCGTTCCTTAGCAGGGCCCTGGGGCTAGCGGGCAGCTTCAGCGGGGCCTGCTGGTCATTTTTGAGGATGACCTTAAGGTCAATACTCGACTTGGATGGTTGCACTGCGATTAACTCCAGCCTGACGCCGTTGGGATAAGCGGGCGGTTGGGCCGAATGATCAAGCGCGCCGTACTCGTTCGTGGGGGAGGGCGTCGGAGCAGCAAGTGCTGCACCGGCCTCTGAGCGGGTGCCCATCAGTTGGTTCGATGAGAGCCCTGGACTTGTTGAGCTGAGCGGATTTTGATTCGTGCTCAAGGTCTGCTGCAGTCCCTGGATAGCCTGCTGAGCCTGTTGTAGCTGCTGAGAGAGCGCTTGATTTTGCTGCTCCAGCGCTACTATTCGCGGTGTGTCCACGCCGCTGGAAGGCATCGACGAGCCGGCGATGGGCTTAGCCAGCGGACCACGGAGAAGTGCTGCAGCCTGATCTGGTGTGTCCACTGAGGCTGCACCGACCGGCTGACCGGAACTGATTAGTGGCGCCGATTCACCAGCAGAGGTGGCAGGGATCGGCCCTCCAAACGGAGGAGCTGTGGGCGGGAGTTCACTGGCGGTGCCTGGCAGAGCGGCCGCGGCTAGTCTGGATACAAGCCCCGGCCGCGCTGGTTCGGCTGCGCCCGGGAGTGCAGAAATGGCCGGGTTCCCCGGCGGCAATGCCGATATGGTGGTTGAGGCGAGTCCTGAGATTATCGCGGGTTCTGCAGAGGCTGCGGCCGCTGCTGAGGCGACCTGAGTTGGGTTTGCCTGCGTTGCTGGACGGGCGATGCTCCTTAGCGTCTGGTGCGCCTGCTCCTCTATGTCCTGCATCCGCTGCTTTTCGCTGATCGTGTGATTTCTAAGGGCTACCAGAAAGTTCGAGAGCTGGGCCACCGGGTCGGCGGTGACGCGCGGTGGGCTCGGGCCTGGCGGCCCCTCTTTGAGCGGCATGGAGGGTGAACGAGATGCAGGCGGTGCGATTTGCGGGGCGCGGCCACCCAGTGACATCAGACGTTGCGCCGCCTCGACATTGGACGGATCGTCCTTGAGCACCGACATGTAAGTGTCATGGGCCTGGCTTGCTTGCCCGAGTCTCTCCTGCAGACTCCCGTGATAAAGGCGGATTTGAGTGTCCGTTGGGCTCAGTGCTAGAGCTTCCACAAGTTTCTGGTCGGCTTCGCGGACGGCCCCTTGCGATTCTAGCGTTCTGGCTGCTTGCACGGCCCGCTCGGCCTCCTGCCGCGAAAGAGCCAGCTTGAAGCTCTGGCGGGCTGCCTCCAGATTTGGGTGATCCGGGTCGATGCGCACTACCTGCCGGTACTCCCCCTGGGCGGATTTGAGGTCTCCGGCAAGCTGGTAAGCCCTTGCCAGTCCCATGTGACTATTGGCTTCTCCTGGGGATTTCGACACCTGCTTCTGCCACAGTTCGACTAGAGACTTGCCGGCAAGCTTGTCGGATGGATCCAGCACGAGCGCGCGGCTCAGATCCGTATTGGCGCCGACCAGGTCGCCCTGCTCCTGGCTGAGCATGCCGATCTGTCTGTGGGCGGCTCCGGAGTTTGGGTTGATCTCGAGCGCCTTTTGATATTCCTCTTTAGCCAGCGACTTGTTATTTGCACGGGCAGCCAGATTGCCAAGACCCACATGCCCCTCGGCGCTGGCCTTTAGCTTCAGGGCCTGGCGATATTCCACGGTCGCGGCGGTGTCCCTGCCCTGTGATGAGAAGAGATTGGCCAGCTTGAGCCGCTCGTTTGCCTCTTGCGGGTTTATGCTGCTCTGCCTCAAGATGTTGTCGAGCAGCTGGGAAGCTGGACCGCTGGATGGATTCACAAACAGCGCTTCGCGGGCTGCCTTACTGGCTGAATCCAGATCTCTGACCGAGAGAAACTTTTGGGCTCGCTCCAGGCTGAGATTGACCAGGTCGTTCTTGATGAGGTTGTCCTTGGGCAGCGTCTTGATGCCGTCTCGGAGGACGATATCTGCTTCCTCCAGTTTGCCCTCCTTTATGAGCTGCTGAGCCTTCTGCCTGAGGCTGATCGAGGCGCTGCTGGTTGCTGCCTCTCTGCTGGCGCTCTTGTTCTGGGGTTTAGTCTGGGAGGCCACAGTTCGCTTTGGAGGCAAGCTAGCAGCTCGGCCGGTACTGGCTGGCACCAGTGGCAGCGCTGGAGGCGGTGGCGGTACCAGTCCACTGGCAAGATTGACCGGCGGCGATGGTGGCGGCGGTGGCACCAGCCCAGAGGGACCTGGTTTGGCGCTGTAGCTGCTGTAGTTGTAGCTGCTTGCACCGTAGCTCGGGCCGATACTGGCAGCACGATCGCTGAGTGCCTGGTAGTCCAGGCGCCGGTCGATTCTTGTCGCCGGCACAAATATCTTCTGAGCATGACTGAAGTCTGCGGCCAGAGAGCGCTGGAACCAGGCGCCCGAGCCGAGGACGATGGCTGACAGCGACAGAGAGATCGAACTTCTGAGCACGCTCCTAATAGTTAGCTGTGAAAGCATTCTAGCTTTTGACTCCCGCCACGACCTTTCTCAAGTCTCTGGTCCGCACATCGGTACCGAGTTCTGGGACGCCATTAGGCATATTGTAATGATCAGTTCTTGACATTCCAAGAGGATCTTTGCGTAATTGCCCCAGTGTTACTGGTACTGGCCTGATTTGGCAGGTTAAAAGAGCTTTAGAATCGCGCTTTTTGGCCTCAATCACAAGGCTCTCAACTTTATCCTGCGATCTTGGCCAAGCACTGCTTCTCCTGCTCCTGCAGCTCTGCTTCCAGGAGAGTCAGGCGCGGAACCATTACCTCAGATGTGTATTGAATAAAGTGATAGCCAGTAATTGTGCGGCACAGCGCAAACAAGAACTTGTCGCGGTGGTTCCGCCAGACCCATAGCATGAAGCGCCAGTATTCCCCGCGATTACGATCCATGAGGCCCAGCCATACTAAGGCCTTGATCAGTGGAACAAACCACCTTAGTTGGGTCGAGAGACTCAACCGACCGAGTGTCTTATTGCGGCTACAATCCAGGGAATCAAACAGGTCGTAGAGCCTAGCGAAAAAGTTAGTTGGAGAATAAAGTGTAGCCAGAACAGTGCGGTAGCCACGTACCAAAGTGAGCGCAGGCAACTTCGTCACAAAATTGCAAAAGCCAAAGGTGTCACCCTGAAAGTCTGTCCGCAGCCGTCCCTCGTCTTGGAGTCGAACCCACAATTGGGTGTTTGGCATAGCATTCAGCGGTCCTATCATGGCCATCGGGATCCTGGCAGCAGTGATGAACTGAATCTGGCGCTCAAATATGTCCTCTGCATCGCTATCGAAACCGACGATGAACCCGGCCATAACCTCTATCCCGTGCCGGTGTATTTTATGAACCTTACTGAGCATGTCACCGTGTAAGTTTTGATATTTGTGGGTTTCACGCAAACTTTCCAGCGAGGGGCTCTCTATACCCATGAACACAGAGTGAAAGTTAGCCTTGCCCATTAAGCCAAGCAGCTCGTCGTCGTCAGCTAAATTCATGCTCGCTTCGGTGTAAAACCAGAAAGGATACTGGTGCTCTTGCTGCCAGGTAATGAGTTCGGGCAGCATTAGCTTTACGTTTTTCTTGTTGCCAATAAAGTTGTCGTCTACCAGGAACACTTCCCCCCGGAACCCCAGATCGTAGAGTGTCTCTAGCTCGGACAGGACCTGTTTGGGCGTTTTGGTGCGCGGGTTCTTTCCGTAGAGGGTGGTTATGTCACAGAATTCACAGGCAAAAGGACAGCCGCGTGAAAATTGGATGCACATGTTGGCGTAGGCATCCAGCTTGAGTAAATCAAAACGAGGTATCGGCGTCTGAGTTACATCCGGCTTGTGTCCATTGGCGTTATAAACTCGCTGCGGGTTGCCCGCCGCCAGATCGTGCAAGAACAGCGGCAGGGTTATTTCGCCCTCGTCGAGCAACAGGTGAGTGGCGTCCGCTAGTCTTTCCGGGCTTGATGTTGCGTGGGGGCCGCCGACTACCGTCGCAACTCCGGCCTGCTTGCACCGGCTCAGGGTTTCCACCATGGAACGGTGTTGAATCGCCATCCCACTGATCAGCACGAGATCTGCCCATTCAAGATCGGCCTGATCGAGTTGCTCAATGTTCAAGTCAACCAGGCGCATGTTCCACTCTCGTGGGCACAATGCAGCCACAGTCAAGAGACTCAAGGGTGGCATGACCGCACGTTTGCCAATCAGCCTCATAGAGTATTGAGCGCCCCAGTACGTGACCGGTATCTCAGGCCATACAAACAGCGTGTTCACGGTTGTTTCCTCCTCCTCCTGATCTGCTCGCCAGGAACCGTTCCAACCTGAAACAGTATCTTCGCGAACCAAAATCGGCTGCGCAGCTCAATACGAACTACTTGCGAGACCGTTCATATTGGTGTGGCAGCAGAGCCACAGACACCTAGACACCTCTGTCTATCATGCCATAGTTTGACGTCGACAAATCCATGCGGCAGGAATTACTTATTTGAGCCCGTGACAACCTGGCGAAATTGACCCGCTGTAGTTGTTTGCAAATTACCTTGGCAAGATCACAGTTCGTAATAGTGACATGTCAAGCGAAGACGCCAGGAGAATAACGCCAGGAGAATATTGGGCTGCACAAATGCAATCAAGGGCCGATAGAATCCAAACCGGCAGAAGGCTACGGAACTCCACTCCGATCCTTCGCGCGAGTTGATTTCGCCTGCCGGCCATTAACTCAGTGTGGCACAGCTGCATACGCACCGTACTTGGCTGTCACCATCTGTAGACAAGCCGCCGTCTTTAACAACCTCTCAGCTATTGCTCGATCGGATCTTCGGGTGCTGTGTATGACGCTGTTGAGCACCTGGGAGTTATCAATAACCGCCAATGATGGTACGTCGCAATGGCCAAGCAACTTGCCGCCAATGGTCTGCTGGAGCGCCATGCGCCTGCGACCGAGCGGCGCCTGACTGACCGTTGCCGACAATGCGGAAGCGTCAGGAGCGAGGACGACCTCCTGCCCGGCTGATATGCGCGCAAGTTGCTGACCGCCGCTGTACATTGTGGTGGAGTTGCCGCGGCTGTCGTGGAGAGTTCTTACCGCAACCGTTTCTCCATTTCTGGAAACCAGTGCGATCGTCCCCGGCGCAAATGCAACCGTGCAATTTCCTGCTTCAACCGTGGTCGGCCGGGATGATGCAACCAGAATTTCTCCGTCTCTCAAATTGACAAGTCCTGACTGGCGGAAGGTGAGCCGAGCCTGGCCAGAATGTCGCACGGAGGCAACTTCGTGCTCGTATGTGACGATGCTCGTCTGAGGTGTTCCCAGTCGTGCAATCGGCTGAACAAAGCTGATTGGAATTAGGTCGGAATTGTCTGAGTCTTGCTCATTCGTCTTCGACACATTTTCGGTCTGCAGCGATGAGGTCTCAGATTGTCCTGGCGAAGCGCCGACTTGTTCTGCTGGATCGCCTGCCTTTCCCGCTGGTGCTCCCTGTCCCTGGGTGGGCAGTCTTGGACCGAGTGGCACGCCACTTGCTCCTGGGATCGCCCCGCCCAGGCTTGGGTTCATTCCTCCATTGAGCCCGGGTGATGCTATGCCGCGACCGGATGCCGTAGCACCTGTTGGCAGTGCAACATCGAGACCTAGCCCGGGGAATACGCTTCCGGCTCCGGACGGTGAACTGAGCTCCTCAGTGCCACGGGGATTGGTCGAATTGATGGTGACGTTTCCCGCTAACGTAATTGCTGAGGCTGGCAGACTGTTAGTGTTGAATATAACCCTTCCACCATCAACATTTGCAATGTTGTTGCAGCACAACGCAGTGATGCTGTTGGAGCCAAAGAAAGTCTTGCCACCATGCGAGAGATTGGTCGCTAAATTGTCCGGTGCTTTACCTTTGACGGGAGTTGTCGGCACAGGTCCCATAACAATGTACACGTTGCCGAGGAAGTCGGATACAGCTGAAGATGCGGTCAGTGTTGCGCCAGAAGCGATTGATATCGAGCCGGCGACAACGTTGTTCTGCAATGTAATGTTTCCTTCGGTGGCGACGAGTGTTGCACCAGACCCGATTGATATCGTGCTGGGAGAGCCAATATTCTGCAGTGTTATGCTTCCCTGGTTGGCGGCAAGTGTTGCCATAGATCCGATCGAGATCGTGCTCGCAGGGCTGTAATTCAGCAAAGTAACGTCTCCTCCCGTGGCTGTGATAGTCGCTCCGTCAACGACCCCCAGAGCGCCGTTTGGCACGGTAAGGACTATGGATCCGTTGCTTGTCGAAATACTTCCTGCCTGGAGCCCACCAGTTGCTACGGTGGCATTGAACCCGGTGGCGGCATTCCCGCTGAGTATGCCGGTCACACTACCCTGTGTGATATTGACCGAGCCGGTGCTGCTGGCGAAAGAGACGCTGCCCGGGCTAAAAATAACCATACCGGCGTTGTCGAAGGAGGCACGGTCGGCACCGATCAAGGCGCCAGCCCCAGTCACCACGATGTTTGAAGAGTCCGATAGCGAAATGCTTATGGCTTTGACGATTCCGTTGTTGCTTACCGTCAAGCCGCTGTCGGTCCCACGTACGTGAACAAATCCAATCACTGGTAGATCTCCCGCTTCCGGGATTGCGACGACTGTCCCGGAATTTGTGAAGCTGGCGGCAGTGACGGTTATGAGTGGACCTCCAAAACCTGTTATTGCGTCGGAGAGAAGCGTAACTCCAGGCGCCACTGAGACGCTGCTAGTGGGACCATGAGTCGTTAGTTCCGCTGTGAAGTGGCCTGTTGTATTGGCATTGAGATTAATTGCACCATTGTTGGCGGTGCTCGTCAGGGTAAGACGATTTGCGGTAAGGGCCCCACTGACGGTGATGTCGCCACTGCTAGTCAAGGCAAAGTCGTTTCCACGGGAGGATCCGAGAGTAACTGACGCAAAATCCGTCACGCTCACATCGCCTGAAGTGTTAACACTGACATACCCGGCTGAGGCATTGATAACGCTGATGGTATTGTTGGAGAGGAGAGTAAGCGATGGCGTGGCAATTACTCCGGCGGACTGAATGATGCTACTCGCGCCGTTTACAAGCGTCACGCTCGAAAGGCCCGTGAGGTTAGCATTCACGACTATGTTACACACATTACAAACTGGTGACTGTACGGTGAGCGTCAGGTGATTGGCAGAGATGGGTCCATTAACATTTAGTGTTGTCCCTGAGGTCACTGAAAGATCTTCCGCTGCCACCAGCGCAACTCCCGCATTGATAGAAGTTATGGCGTTAATTCCTGACGTCGTAATAAACACCGGCCCGCCATTCAAATTGAGTGTGGCGGTACCACTACCGGCTGACTTGGCAAACGTCACCGGTTGATCAGGCGCCAACGCTAACTGCCAACTAGAGGGGGGAGGATTGGGATTGGTGAAGGCCGTTGGCATTATATTTATTGAGCCGCCAGCTGTCGATATAGTTGCGGTCGAGCCAAGCAGCGTAATGGTGAGCGGGTACGAGGCAGACAATGGAGCATCATCATTGGCGCTGAACACAGCGATTGCAGCACCGGAAGCGGTAGTCGAAACCACCTTGGAATTGTCACCCAGATTCAATGATGCCGTAACAAGCCGCAGTGTACCCCCACCAGTAGCAGTTAGCGTAGTTCCAGCTGCCAGACTAACTGACCCAGAGTGTCCGCTATTCGAATCATTACTTATTTCAACGTCACCAGTTGGCCCGGTGCTGAAAGTATAGGAAGAATTGAAATTGATGTAGTTGGTACTTAAAGTTGTATTTCCTTGATAACTCCTGATCAGGATTAGCGGACCGCCAGGATTAAGGATGCCTTTGTCGAAATTGGGATCGCCACGCTCCATTCCCGTTCCAGTTGCCGAGATCAAACCAGGAGTGAAGCCTGGCGACGAATCTAAGGTAATTCCCCCCGATCCAATCCGACCGCTGCCGCCCTGGATAACGATGGTAAACATCTTATTGAGACCCCCGAGAGAGCTTGGCGCAGAGTCTGTTATGTTCGTGCTGTTGTTCCTGAACGTACCGTTAAAAGCCACCATAAACAGAAATGTGTTTGAGAAGAGGTTAGTAGGGGTACTGCTAGTGTTTTGACTATTATCAACTGACTGTATGGTCAGGAGTTGAGGAGCCGGCAGAGTAGTGCCTAACCCGTTGCTTACAGCAGTCCAGATGCGAACATTACTACCAGCAGTGTTCAGAGCTGTGGTCCCTTGAAGGTTGATTGTAAGCGAGTTCGCTGTTCCTGCAGTCAAACCATCAAATAGAAAGATACCAATGGCTCCGTTGGTAGAGTTGGTAGGCATTGCACTAAATATGGATGTATTATCGCCAAAGAGTACGGTAGGAGTTTGTATGACTATTTGGGATAATGAACCGGTGCCATTAAGGGCAGCTCCCTGGTTTTGCGTGTACTCGTTTGTTGCTTTGATAGTGATTGTGTTATTGGAATTCAAAGTTACTAAGCTGGAGAGCGTTACGTTCCAACCCGAGAGAGTCAACGGCCCGCCATTCAGGTAGAGCGTAGTCGCGTCAGTGCTGGAGTTCAGGAAAGTCAACGCTTGCCCGGAAGAGCCAATATTGATGCCTCCACCCGCCGTTTGTATCGTTGCCGAGCCACCAGGTGGGGCCTGAATAGTCAGCACAGATCCGTCAAGTGAAGTGACATTGATGGTAGACGACGCGCCTGAAGTGCTGACCAAGCTACCAGCGCCAAGCTGAAGAACCGCAGTTGTGATCGCGACATTGCCTGAAGTCTGTACATTCGTGCTTGGTGCCAGTGACACGCTAGACCCGGCGCTGAAATTGAGATCAGAGTTGGCGCTAGCGTTTGCATTGATGGTAAGAAAGCCATTGTTGCCATTAGCCGACAGGGTAACCGGGCCTGCTGCAGCGACTTGCAATGTTGCAGCAGTTATGCTGATACTGCCGCCATTACCGGTATCGCCACCATTAGCCGTCAGGCTAGCAGGACCGGTTGCAGTCACCTGCACCGTTTGGGCACGTAACGAAATCGAGCCGCCATTCCCACTACCGACTCCGCTGGCATTAAAACCGCCCCCATTTAGAAGAATTAGGCCGGCAACAGGCAGACCTGGAAAATATGGTAGAGAAAAATCAATAGATCCGCCGTTGCCGTTCGTCCCTAGCGGCGCTACGTTCAGAAATGCTGGATCTATGGTGAGGCTGCTGCCCGTTGTTTGAATATTCAACTGCACGGACCCGCCATTGCCAGAAAATGATCCCCCAGTCGCAGAAAGGATCAAGTTTCCTGCTCCGGACCCGACCACCAACTGATTAACATTGAAGAAGAACATACTGATACGACCACCATTACCCGCACCGGCGCCGTTGGCCGCCATGGTAACGGGACCCGGTGCAGTTACCTGCAACGTTGAAGCGTTTACGCTGATAATGCCCCCGTTGCCATTGCCGACAGCGCTCGTATTGATGATGCCTTGTTCGACAAGATTCAAGTTCCCACCGGGGGCGGCGCCTTGAGGGCTAATATCCAAAAAAACGAAGCCACCATTGCCATTGGTTCCTAGTGGCGCTACGTTCAATGAGGCTGGATCGAGCGTGAGGTTGCCGCCATTATTCAGCAACCGCACACTTCCGCCATTGCCGGAAGCCGATCCGGGAGACCCCCCCGTTGCCGAAATGATCAAATTGCCAGGTCCGGACCCGATCGCCAGGTTATTACTACCAAGGGCTTCAGTGACAGTGGATCTGATACTGATAACGCCCCCGTTACCCGTCCCGCCGCCATTAACTGCCAGGGTAACAGGACCCGGTGCAGTTACCTTGAAAGTTCCGCCATCGAATACGATAAAACCGCCCCTGCCATTGCCAGCACCGTTGGCGTTAATGACACCTCCATTGACAATATTCAAAATGTGTTCGGTATTGCCGGTACGGAGAACAGCCAAATTAACTTCACCACCGTTGCCGTTAGCTCCTAGCGGCGCTACGTTCACTGATGCTGGATCTAGCGTGAGGTTACCGAAAGTAAGTAATCGAAAAATGCCACCACTCCCTGAAGCTGATCCGGAAGATCCCCCTGTTGCAGTAATGCTCAAATTGCCGGCCTGGAGCCCAATTGCGATGACACTCTCACCAGTGGCATTAAGAAAGACTGAACCGCCATTACCCCCATCACCTCCGCTGGCGGACACGGAAATTGGACTAGCGCCTGGCGCTGCGGACGTCTGGGCGATATTTAACGAAATTGTGCCGCCATTGCCTGTACCGGATCCGCTGGCAGACACTGATAGTGAGCCAGTGCCTGGTGTGGACAAGGTTCGCGCATTTATCGAAATTCCACCGCCATTACCCATGCTGGCTCCGTTGGCAGACACGGAAAGTAGACCCGCGCTTGGTGCCGCCAACGTTGGAGCATTTATCGAAATTGAGCCGCCATCGCCACTGCCGACGGCGCTTGCATCTATTGCCGAAGCTGTGACGGTACCATCCGCGGTTACCGCCGCATTGCCGAAGCCCATCGTACGGATTGAATCGATATTGATTGACCCATCAGGTTTACCAGCTCCCCCGGGCGAATGTGCGGTCAGAGAAATGCCATTATTAGTAAGAAGCTTCACAGTGGGGAGATTAATGCTACCACCAGCGGTACTTGTTCCACCCACAGTGTAAAAACCCGAGCATTGACTGCACCCGGCTTGAGATGCGTCAACGGTAAAGTTTACGCCAGCCGCCAAGACGATGAGTCCGCCTTGACCGCTTCCGCTTGTGGCATCCACGGTCGCGTTAGCCGGGGCGGTTGCGGCTGTAATGTTCCCGCTGGCTAGCGCTACGAAGTCACCCCCGGTGGTGCTGAAGGTTGAATTGCTGGTAAACAAGCCGCTGAGATCCAGGCTCCCGCCCTGCGCGAAAAATATAGGATCGCCAGTCAAGTGAACATCTGCCAGGTCAAGATTACCTTCTTTAGTGCCAATCTCCGCAGTTCCACCAGATGCGTCGACGCTTCCATTAATACGATCCACCGACACATTTATCCGGCCATCTGGACTCTCGAAGGCGACATTGTTGGCAGAGAGAGTACCACCCACGACCGAAAGCGTGGCCTTAGATTGTGAAGTAGAGCCGAGTGTCTCGAAGAGTACCGTGTCTTGAGCACCAATAAGGCCTAGCGTGTTGTCGACCCCAAGAGTAAGTCCGGATAGATTGGCAATTTGAATGCTTCCTGAGGGAGCCTGAATCATCCCAGAATTGACAAGCCGTGACGTATACGCATTTATTGCGCCCAGTTGGGAGGAAACCAGCCCTCCGTTTACGATACTTGCGGCCTGTAGATTTACGTTGCTGGCTGCCTGCATTACGGGACTAGGCCCAGTCACACCAGCCGGCAGCGCGTTAATAATGGATGTGCCGGCTTTGAGTGTCAGATTGCCAGCGCTGGTTATAGTGCCTGCATTCGATATGTTGTTGGCTGCATTGAGACTTAGGCTTAGACTATTGACCAGCGTGCTGAGCCCGCCCGGGCTGGAACTTGGGAGAACGGAAGAAATCAGGGCTCCCTTCTGATTGAAGATGTTGACGGCGCTGATTGCTGCACTGGTGACCTGAGGACTGGATGAGATTGCATAAAACTTGCCGGCATTGCTAAAGCTCCCCTGGAGATTCAAATTGCCAGTTTGGGC
>Ga0066388_100000974_pt1 | contig 15150 bp, 5 predicted proteins | sample PanSoiMetaGPlot6_FD_64539 | JGI IMG/M metagenome (GOLD analysis project Ga0066388, IMG submission 64539) | Tropical forest soil microbial communities from Panama analyzed to predict greenhouse gas emissions - Panama Soil - Plot 6 (Hybrid Assembly) | ecosystem: Environmental > Terrestrial > Soil... | reverse complement strand
GTTTCGCACCGTCGCCCCGCCGCTGCAGATGTCGGACCACCCGCTCGACGGAACGGCGCCCGCCCCGGCGCTGTCCGCCGACACCGAAGCCGTGCTGCGCGAGATCGGCGTCTCCGAGGAGGACATCGCGCTGCTACTGGCCGCCTCGAAGTAAATCCCTTACCGCGGCGTCAGTCCTCCATTGAACTGGCAGCCGAGGGTCTGGCGTGTAAGCACACACACGCCCGGTACGGACGGTCACGGCGAGGTGGCGACCGAGGGCGGGATGGCTCGCCGCGATCCGCGCAACGGCACTGTGCAGCGCGCGTGTCACCCGCACGCGCGCGCGCTCGATCGCGGTCGATTCGGCAGGATCGTCGGTGCTGGCGCCTTCAATCCCACCATGTTCATTGACGAGCGCCAGGGCCGAGAACTCACGCGCCGGGTGACGGAGCAGGACCGCCAGACAGCGGAGTCCCTTCGTGTCGCGCAGATGGCAAGTCTGCCCCTCAAACGAGACCGTCCAGAATTCCCCCTCGCGTCGGACGACGTTCGGTGTTCCGCCGTCTTCCCGTTCCGCGCGCGCAACCAGGCCAACCGCTTCGTCTCCAGAGGCCGTTCCCGACGACCCAGTCCAGCGTCGCACCGCGTCGATCTCCGCTAGCGCCCGCTGGCGGCTCGCCGCATCCCCCCGCGCCAGCAGCACGCGCGCTAGCTCACAGCGCACACGCGCAGTCCAACCCTGCTCCCCTGCCACGGAATGTGTGCCCAAAGCATGATAGAGGTGGCGCTCCGCCGGTTCGAGGCGGCCGGAGGTGCGGGCGAGAAGGCCGAGGTAATAGGCGACGCTGGGGCCCGGCGCCGACCCGCAGCCCCCCACTCGGGCGTCCTCATGCGGACGTAGCAGTTCGTACAAGTCGGTCGCCCGCGTTCGGTCGCCTGCCAGCGCCGCCGCGTCGGCGGCGACCACCAGCCGGGCCAGCACCCCGTCCTCCTGGTCAAACCCCATCACCTGCCTTGCGTAACTGAGCCGGTAACAACTGTTCCCCGGTTCGTTACGCCACCGCATCAGAATTTCGAGAGCGACACGTGCGGCAGGACCTCCTGCCGTTGGATCGCGCGGCGAGAGCGGAGCGCCGAAAAAGTGTCGCCGACGAATCGTGCTGGCAGGCGAATTTCCGGCTGCGTTGCCCAACGACGGGAGCAGGTTCAAAGCGCGCAGCACGCTCAACGTGACTACCGCGAGATGGATGGCGGGGCGGCCTTGTCCGCGACCCGCGCCGAGGAGGACACGACGATGGGGAACGCGATTCTGAGGGCTGCGGCATGCAGCGCAATGTTGCTCTGGGCCGCTGCGTCCTTTGCCGTGACGGCGGCCGAAAAGTGCGAGGCGAGCAAGCTCGCGACCGCCGGCAAGTACGGCTTCTGCCGGCTCAATGCGGAAGCAAAAGCCGTCAAGAGCGGAGCGGCGCCCGACTACTCGAAATGCGACGCGAAGTTCTCCTTCAAATGGGGGCTCGCCGAGAGCAAGGCCGGCGCCGGCGTCTGCCCGAGCGAAGGCGACCAGACGACGCTGCAAACGTTCGTCACCCAACATACAGATGATGTGGCCACGCTATTGGCCGGGGGAACGCCGCCGACCTGCGCGCCCGACCTCTGCGGCAACGGAAACATCGATCCGGGGGAGGACTGCGATCAGAGCAACCTCAACTCCGAAACGTGCGTGACGCGGGGTTTCGTCGGCGGCACGCTTGCGTGCGGTTCCGCGTGCACCTTCAATACCAGCGGCTGCGTATCGACCCGCTTCGTCGACAACGGCGACGGTACGGTCACCGACTACCAGCGAGGGATTGTCTGGGAGAAGAAGACCGACGACAGTACGGTGCACGACAGCGACAACGTGTACACGTGGAGCGCATCGGGGACCGCCGCCGACGGCAGCGCATTCAGCAATTTCCTGAACGGGCTCAACAGCGCCGTCAGCGCGGACGGATCGGTCGTGACGGGGTGCTTTGCCGGCCGCTGCGACTGGCGCCTGCCCACCAGCGCCGAGCTGCAGAGCATCCTCGACTGTGGCCCGCCCTGTTTTCCCGATCCCATCTTGGGCCAGCTCCCGACTCTGATACCCGTAGACTACTGGTCGTCGACCACCTCAAGCGCGGCAATGAGCGACGCCTGGAAAATCGAGTTCTTTACCGGGGCGACCAGCTCCACGGTGAAGACCGGTATCGGTCACGCGCGCGCGGTGAGCGGCCCGGCGCAGCTGTTCTGTGGCAATGGCGTGATTGATGCCGGCGAAGCCTGCGATCAATCCGACTTGAACCTCGCCAGCTGCGAGTCGTTGGGCTTTCCGTTGGGCGGCACGCTCGCATGTACGTTAGCCTGCGCGTACGACACGAGCGGCTGTCTTCCATGTCCAGGCGCGATGGTGGGCGGAGCGTGCTGGGTCTTGGGCGCGCAAGGAGCCGACTGCAACGCAACGTGCGCCGGCATTGCCGCTGGCGTCACCTATGACCCGGCAACCGACACCTACGCCGGAAGCGCCGGGACAACACTGAACTGCCAGGCGGTGGTGACGGGGTTGTCCATCCCCCTGTCCGTCATTGACGAGCCAAGTTGCCCCGCCGGAGTCGGATGTGGTCTTGTCAGTGTAACCATGCCATTTCCCACGACGCTCGCTGTCCGATGTCCGACGCCAGCGACCACGGCCACTGCCACTGATCCAGACGTGGTGCGCATCTGCGCCTGCTTCTAGGGATTCGAACAACGGGTTCGACGGATTGCGCGGATTTGAATCTGCCAATCCGTTGACCCGTGCTTCGTTGCATGGCAACGCGCGACGCATTTTGGGGCGGCCGACAACGGATCCAGCGGATCGAACCGATTCTGCGTCTGAATCCGTTGGATCCCGTGGTTCGTCGTACGTTCTGCGGCGCTGGACTTCGCGTCCAGAATCGACGTACGTTGAGATAGCTACCGCGGTTTCAGGGCATTCCGTAAGGGGGAGATTATCAACGGGGAGGCTCTACGGCTGATGTGTGCCGTGGCGATCAGGGCAGGTTGCGGACGACGCGCGCCCGAGATGGCCGCGTCTCGCATCGCGCCCTCTGGTCGTCACCGCGAGTCGGGATTCCGAGCTGCGCGCGGTTTGGCGTCCCCGTTACCCGACCCAAGCGTGGGTCTGGCGATCGGCCTACGGGAAATTCCTTACTTGTTGTGCTCGGTGGCGCTGTGGAAAGGAGCGATCACGTAGAGCGGCCATGCCGAGACGACTGGAACGGATTGACCGGGTTCTGCTTTTCATCATCGGTCCGCTCTGGCTGCTCTGCTTCGGCCTGCACGTACGGCAGATCGTCAGCACCGGACTGTCCGTGCCGCCGGTATTCGTGTCGCCGGGGCCCGGACCCGCCGCGTACCCCGAGGTCGGTGGCACCCGCCCGGAGAGCTTCATCGGCGACTCCGGGCTGCGGGTCGGAGACCGGTTGCTTCGCGTCGGCCAAACCGACCTGCGCGGGGTCGGGTACATCGGTTTCTACGCCTCCACCCTCGCCGAAGCCGGCACGGCGCCGAGCGTGCAGGTCGAGTTCGAACGCTCCGGACAGCGGTCCGTCATCGACATGCCGCTCTCCCGCCATCTGCTTCCGTGGTTCCGCATCCCCGGCTTGCTGGCCATCGTGACCTCCTGCGTGATCGTCCTGCTGCGCGCGCCGTCATCGAGCCGCGCCCGACTGTTCTTCGCCGCATTCATGGGCGTTGCCCTGCTCGAGACGCCCTTCGACGGCGGGCCAGCCGTTCAGACGTACGCTTCCCAGATCGTCTTCTATGTCGCCGGCGGCGCGACGATCGTCCTCCTTCTCAGTTGGGCCTTCCTCTTTCCCGGCGAGATCGCTGCGTCGCGGCGTATCGCTCTGCGCTGGGCGTGGGTTGCCGGCGGCCTCTGGTTGGTCGTCCACGGCTTGTTCTTCGTCCGTAGTCCGGTACCCGCCCCAATGCTTCCGGCGATTGCCTTCGCGTACGACGTCGTGGTCGCCAGCGTCTGCCTCGGTGCCCTGACATGGAACTACCGGCAGGTCGGACCGATAGGTAGGCGCCAGGTGAAGTGGATTCTGCTCGGCGCGTACGTCGGCACGCTGACGTCGATGTCCTACGTCCTGGTGAACCTCCTCGACGCGCAGCACCAATGGCTCGACGAGGCGGTGATACTGGTCGCCCTGGCTTTCCCGGCGATGGCGATCGGCGTGCTCATCGGCGTGATCGGCTACCGCCTCTTCGACGTCGACCGCGTCCTCAGCGCGACCACCGCGTACGGCATCCTGATCTGGGCGATCATCGTCCTGGGCGTGCTTGGCGTCCCCAGCCTGGTCGCCTTGCTCAGCAATGCGACGGGCGTTCCGCCGGCCGGCGCGCAGATTCTCATCGCGGTCGTTTTCGCCGCCGTGCTGGTTCCGGCGGACCGCTTCCTGCGCCCCCGCATCGACCGCTTCTTCTTCCGCGAGCGCAACGCGCTCAAGCGCGGGATTGGAGAGCTCCTCGGCGAGCTCTCGACGTGTGAGTCGGAGGTCGCCGTGTTCGCGCGCGCCGGCGAGCGGCTCGACGCGTTGCTGTCGCCGGAGGCCTGTGTCCTCTACGGACACGACGGTGAGCGCTACGCGCCGATGTTCGTCCGGGCCGCGAGCGCGCCACCGCCGGTGTCGGCCGACAGTCCCGTGGTCGCCGTGCTCAGACAGCGCCGGGGCGTGTTCGTCTGCGAGCGCCGGAATGGAGACATAGGCACCAAATCCGGTGCCTTCGACCTGGCGGCGCTGGAGACGATCGGAACCGCCGCGATCGTGCCCATTCGCCACCGCGCATTGCTGCGCGGCTTCATCTGCCTCGGCGCGAAGCGCTCGGGCGACATCTACACGTCGACCGATCGCGCCCTGCTTACGGCGGTCGGCGACAAGCTCTCGGTCGAGCTCAGCCGGTGCGAGGACGAGGCCGCGCGCATCCCCTTGTCGCAGCTCCGCGACGCGGACGACCGTAGGGCGTCGGCCGAGAAAACCGCAACGGGTCTGGGTCACTGGTCCACGTCCGCCCGGCGCCCGTTCGTCGGCCGCCAGCGCGAGCTGGTGGTGTTGCGCAGCGCGCTCGAGGACGCCCGGTCCGGCCGCGGCCGCCTGATCCTCGTGACCGGCGAGCCGGGCGCCGGCAAGACGAGACTGGCGGAGGAGGTCACGCTCGAGGCGCGACGCGATGGGGCGCAGGTCGCCTGGGGCCGCTGCCACGAGCGCGAGGGCGCCCGTGCCTTCCATCCGTGGATCCAAATCCTGCAGTCGTGTGTACGCAGCCTCGACGCGGCGGATCTGCGGCGGCTGGTGCGCGATGCCGGACCCATTCTGGCGAACGTCGTCCCGGCGCTTCGAGAACGGATTCCCGACCTCCCGCCGGCACCCGCGATCGAGTCGGCCGAAACGCGCTTTCACCTCTTCGACAGCGTGGCGCGCTTCCTCGAAGGCATCGGCGAAGGCCCGCCGCTGGTGGTGGTGCTGGATGATCTTCACGAGGCGGATCGTTCGTCCCTCCTGCTCCTGGAATTCCTGATCCACGAGCTGCGACAGATGCGTCTGCTGATCGTCGCGACCTATCGCGAAGTGGGTGCGGCCGGCGCGGACGATCCGCTGGCCGAAACCTTCGCGCAGGTGGTGCGCCAACCGCGGAGCGAATGGCTGCAGTTGCGGTCGTTCGGCGAAGTGGAGGTCGCCGAGTTCATCGGGGCGTACACCGGTCTCCCGGTGCCTCGCGGGCTCGCCGCGGCCATCTGCAGGCAGACCGATGGCAGCCCGCTGTTCGTGGTCGAGTTCGTGCGCCAGCTCGAGGCCGAGGGACGGCTTGCGCAATCGATCCCTGCGGGCGACGAGAGGATCGAACCGCGCGCGGTGCGGGCGCTCATCCGGCGCCGCCTCGCGCGCGTTTCGCCCGGCTGCCGGGACGTCCTGAAGATCGCCGCGACGGCGAGGCAGGCGCTCGCATACGACGCGCTGGCTGCCGCGCTGACCGATGAGCAGCCACCGCAAGCCCGGCGAGACGCCGACGAAGCGGCTGCCGCCAGCATTCGCGAAGCGGTGGTCGCGGGGATCCTGACCGAGGAAGCCGACGTGTCCCGCCGCTACCGGTTCGTGCACGCGCTCATCCGCGACACCGTGTACGAGGAGGTGGGCGAGGCGGAGAAGGCCGCGCTGCATCGGCGCGTCGCGCGCGCGCTCGAGCGCGGCGGCGCCTCCGATGACAACTTCGCCGATCTCGCCCATCACTGGTTCGAGGCCATCGCGGCGAGAGGTGACGACGTCGCTGACAAGGCGGTGGACTACGCCCAGCGCGCCGCCGAGCAGGCGGTCGCGGTGCTCGCCTACGGAGACGGCGCGCGCCTCTACAGCCTGGCACTTGCTGCCCTCGATCGGGCCCACAACCCGGACCGGCATCGCCTGGCGGCGCTGTGTCTGGCGCTCGGCGAAACCCTGCGCTGCGCCGGCACTGTGCCGGCCGCGCGCGAGGCGTTCACGCGCGCCGCTGAGCTGGCGCGCAGCCTCGGAGAAGCCAAGATCCTCGCTCGCGCAGCCATCGGCTTCGCCGGTCGCTACGTGGAGGTGGGCATCGTTGACGAAGGCCTCTGCGGGCTCTTGGAAGAGGCGTTGCAGCGGCTCCCCGCAACCGATGGCGCGTTGCGGGTTCGGATCATGGCGCGCCTGGCTGCGGAGCTCGCGTACTCGAAGGACACCCGGCGCATATCCGAGCTCTGCGAGCAGACGCTCGGGATGGCGCAACGCGTGCGCAACCCCGCGGCCCTGGCCGACGCGTTCAACGCGAGCCACCTGGCGGGCGCAGGGCTGCGCGACCCGCGCGGGCGACTCGCTCTCGCCGGCGAGATCATACGGCTCGCCGAGCAAAATGGCGACCGCCAGAGCGCCATCGAGATGATTGGGTGGCGCGTGGCGTACCTGCTCGAACTCGCGGACATGCGGGCGGTCGAAGCGGAGATTGCCCGACACGCGCGGCTCGCCGAGTCCATGCGGGAACCGGTATACGCGTGGCTCACCGTGATGTTTCGCGCCATGCGCGCCCTGCAAGACGGCGAGTTCGGCCAAGCGGAGACGTTGGCCGGCGAGGCTCTCGCGCACGGACAGCGGTCGCACAACCCGAACAGCCAGCAAGCCTATGCGGGTCAGCTGTTCTTCCTGCGGCGTGCGCAGGGCCGTCTGCACGAACTGCGGCTGCCTCTCGAGGAGCTCGCCGCGCAATACCCGGGCATGCCCGCCTGGCGAATCGCCCTTGCCGCTCTCTGCGTCGAGGTCGGCGACCTGCCGCTCGCGCGCACTCTGTTCGAACGGTTTGCCGAGCACGACTTTGCCGATGTTCCGCGCGATCCAGCCTGGATGGTTGGAATGGCGCTGCTCGCCGAGGTCGCGGCGGCGCTGGGCGACGCGCCTCGCGCAGCGACACTGTCCGCCTTGCTCCTGCCCTATGCGGACCGCAACGTCACGGTGACCGGCGGCGCGGTGCGCGTTGGGCCGGTGTCTCGCTACCTCGGTCTGCTCGCGCGAGCGATGGGCCGCAACGACGACGCGGAATGCCATCTGACAGCGGCGCTGGAGATCGGCGGGCACTTGCGGGCCCGACCGATCATCGCGCACGTGCAGAGCGAGCTTGCCGAGCTCCTGCTGTATCGCCGCGGCCCGGGCGACGACGCGCGTGCGGCGGAACTGTTGAGCCACGCGGGGGCGACTGCAAGCGAGCTCGGCATGGCGCAGCTCGCCGAGCGCGTTGCCAGGCTGCGAGAACTCCGGTCGAACGCAGTCGCTCCACGTGACGCGGAACGCGGCGCCGACGTCCAGGCCAAGCCGCTCGTGGCCGCTGCGGAACCTGCTGCACGCAATGCCGGGTCGAACGCGCTGACCCGCGAGGGCGAGTACTGGACGTTCCACTACCGCGGCGCGATCTGCCGCGTGCGCGATCGGGCCGGGCTGGGCTATCTGGCCGTGCTGCTCGCGCGGCCGCACGAGGAGGTGCCGGCGCTCATGCTGGTGGTGGGCCCCAATGGTGGCGCCGGAGGCAACGGCGCAGCCCAGACCGATCGCGGCCAGCTGCGCGCCGGGTGGCCATCCGATCTGGGAGACGTGATCGACGCCCGTGCGCGCGCCGAGTACCGCGAGCGGCTCGAGGACCTCGCCGCTCAGCTCGACGACGCCGACCGCGCGCACGATCTCGGGCAGGCCGAGCGGCTCCGCGCCGAGATCGAGATGCTCCGTGCGGCGCTCGGGTCCGCGCTCGGGCTGGGCGGTCGCGCGCGGCGCGCCGGCTCGCCCGCCGAGCGAGCCCGCGTGCGCGTGACGCGCGCCTTGCGCGAAGCGATCGATCGGATCCGCGCCGTCGACTCCGGGCTCGGCGAGCACCTGGCACGCAGCGTGCGCACGGGCACCTATTGCAGCTACGCCCCGTCCGAACGGACGACGTGGTCGACCGTCGCCGCGCGCGGGCGGACATCGGAACACCTGGCAGGCGGCCGAGTTGAGACGGACCAATCCAGCCGCTGATCAGGGGCCCACCAGGCCGTTCCGCGTCTCGCTCGTCGGCCGCGATCGCGAGCTCGCGGTTCTCACCACGGGCCTCGAGGACGCTCTTGCCGGGCGCGGCCATCTGTACCTCGTCGGTGGCGAACCGGGCGTGGGAAAGACGCGCCTGCTCGAGGAGGTCGCCGCAATGGCCGCGGCGCGCAACGCCGCGGTGATCTGGGGCCGGTGTTGGGAGCGCGAGGGCGCGCCCCCCTTCTGGCCCTGGGAGCGGGTGCTCGGCGCGCTCCTGCAGCAGGCGGAAGGGGCCGCCGCAAGCGCCGCCGACGCTGATCTCGCTGGACAGATCGCCCGCCTGGTGCCGATTCACCGCTTTCGCCCGGACGGCGTGCCGCCGGGCGGCGTCGCCATCGAGTCGTCACACGTGCCTGCGGCGGCACCCGAATCCGGACTGCAACGCTTCGCCCTGCTCGACGCGATTGCGACGTTCTTCGAGCGCGTCGCTGCGCGCCTCCCGCTAGTGCTGCTCCTGGACGATCTGCATGCGGCACAACTGCAGGCGCTGCTGCTTCTCGAGTTCGTCGCCCGCGATCTGCACAGCGTTCCGCTGCTCCTGGTCGCCGCCTATCGCGAAGCCGAACCCGCACTGGGCGCGCTCAGCGAGCGACTCGGCGAGCTCGCCCGCCGGAGTACCGCGATCCCGCTGCGCGGCCTGGACGCCGACGGGACGCGCGCGCTGGCGACTGCGGTGGCCGGGCTCCAGCCGTCCGACGAGCTCGCCTGCCTCCTGCATGAGACCACCGGCGGGAACCCGTTCTTCGTCGACGAGACCGTGCGCCTGCTGCTCGCCGACGAGCGCTTCGACGACCCGAGCGTCGTTCGCCAGGGGCTCGGCGTTCCCGACCGCGTGCGGAGTGCCGTGCAGGCCCGCCTGGCACCACTGCCGAAGAACAGCCGCGAGGTCCTGCGGGCGGCCGCCGTCGTCGGACAGGAGTTCGATCAAGAGCTCCTCGCGGCGGTGCTGAACATCTCGTCGGCGGCCGTCTCCGCCGCGCTCGCGATTCCGGTGGCAAAGGGATTCGTCCGATTGCTCGCCCTCGGCGAACTGCGCTTCGCGCACGCGTTGACCCGCGAGACGCTCTACGACGAAATCCCCGCGGCGCAGCGCATCCACCTGCACTGCCTCATTGGAACGGCACTGGCAGCGCGGTACGGCGACCGGCGCGACGTCGACTGCTCGAGCGTGGCGCATCACTTTCTGAAGGGCCAGCCGGAGGCCGACGCGCTGCGGGCACTCGCGTTCATCCGGCGTGCCGGCGACGCGGCGATGGGTCTCTGTGCCTACGAAAGCGCCGCAGCGCATTTCGAGGAGGGTCTGGCCTTGCTCGACAGCGGCGTGCGGGCTCCGCTGACCGAGCGGCCCGAGTTGCTGATCGCGCTCGGCAGGGCGTGGTCCCGCGCCGGCGACCCCGAGCGGGCCAAGCGGGCCATCGACCGGGCGCTGTCGGCTGCGCGCGCGGTCGACTCGATGACCCTGTTGGCCGAGGCGGCACTCACGATTCGGGTCGACGCCGATGGGTCGACGCCCGATCTCGAGCGCATTCACTACCTCGAGGAAGCGCTGGAACGGCTCGGCACCGACGACAGCACACTGCGCGCCCGCGTCCTCGCCCATCTCGCCTCGGAGCTGTACTACACCGGTGATGTGGCACGGCGCGATGCGCTCAGCCAGCTGGCGCTGGCCGTGGCACGCCGGCTGGCGGACCCCGTGACGCTCGCGTGCGCGCTTGCCGGTCGCTGCTTCGCCGTGTGGGGGCTGGGGCCGGATGAGGACCGCCTGCCGCTGGCGGCCGAGCTGCTCGATCTGGCGCGCACGTTGGGCGACCCAGAGCTCGCGCTCGAGGCGCACCGATGGCGGGTCATGGATTTCCTCTCCCTCGGCGACCTCGTGGCCGTCGACCGCGAGATCGGTGCCGCAACCCAGCTCGCCGCGCAGCTCCGACAGCCGTACTATCGCTGGTTCTGTGGAACATGGCGGTCGATGCGGGCGGCGCTCGCCGGACGCTTTGCCGACGCCGAGCGGCTCGCCCAAGTCGCGTACGAGAGCAGCGCCGGCACCCAGCCGCTGAACACGGCGATCTCCCTCGCTGGCCAGATCCACGTGCTGAGCTGGATGAAGGGCGAGTTCGAACGGCTCGTCCCGGCGTACCAGGCGTACTGCGAACACTATCAGACGCTCTATCCGGAGATTCGCCATTCGCTCGCCCGCGTGCTCGCCGGCGCCAACCGTTTCGAGGAGGCGCGCCGCGAATTGGAGCCGCTGGCCATGGACGGCTTTGGTGCCGTGCGCAACGCGGTCGGAGGTCAGCAGCTCACGTCGCTGGCGATGCTCGCCGAAACCTGTGTGGCGCTCGCCGATGTACCCCGCTGCGAGCAGCTCTACCGCCTCATGCGCCCCGCGGCGGGACGCGTGATCGTGTTGGGAATCGCGTTGGGGACCTGCGGGCCGGTAGACCGCTACCTCGGGCTGCTCGCCAGCGTCTGCGGCGATTGGCGGGCCGCGGAAGGACACTTCGCCCGCAGTCTCGAGCTCAGCATGCGACTGGAATCGCCGCCGTTCATCGCCATGACCCAGCAGGATCTCGCCGCGATGTTGGTGGCGCGCGGACGCGCGGAGGACCAAACGAATGCGGCAGCGCTGGCCGGCACGGCGCTCGAGCTCGCCGAGCGGCTGGGCATGCGCGGCGTCGCCGAGCAGGCGCGGGCGCTGCGCACGCGGCTCGACGGCACGCCGGCCGCAATGCCTCCGGCTGCAGTCGCCTGCGACGGCAACGCGTATACGCGCGAGGGTGAGTACTGGACGGTGACGTACAACGGCGTCGCATGCCGGTTGCGCGATCGAGCCGGCTTCACCTACCTCGCCGCCCTGCTCGAGCGGCCGCACGAGGAACTGCCGGCGCTCATCCTGACCAATGGTTCGAAGACACCGAGCAGCGCCAACACGCAGGGTGCCAAGCTGCTTCGCGGCCGCTCGCCGGCGGACCCAACCGACATGCGCGACGAGCGCGTCCGGGACGAATACCGCGAGCGACTGCAGGACCTCGCCGAAGAGATCGAGGCAGCCGAGCGGGACAACGACACCGGGCGAGTGGAATACCTGCGCACCGAGAGCGAACGCCTACGCGGCGCACTGGCCGCCGTGCTGGGATTTGGCCGCCGAGCGCGGCGCGCCAGCGCGCCGGGAGAGCGCGCGCGGGTGCGCGTGACCCGCGCCCTGCGCGAGGCGATCAACCGCATCGCCGCCGTCCACGCGGACCTGGGAGCGCACTTGTCGCGCAGCGTGCGGACGGGCACTTACTGCTGCTACACGCCCAGCGAGCCGACGCTGTGGCAGGTCGGACGCGACCGCTCGTGACCATCGATCGCACCGCCGTCACGCCGCTGCGGCGCGCCCCGCTGGTCGGGCGTGACGCCGAGCTCGCCGCGCTGACGGCCGGCCTCGACGGCGCACTCGCCTGCCGCGGCACTCTGTTCTTGGTGAGCGGCGAGCCCGGCATCGGCAAGACGCGTCTGCTCGAAGAAGTCGCCGCGCAGGCGGTGTCGCGGAACGCCATCGCCGTCTGGGGCCGCTGCTGGGAGGGCGACGACGCGCCCCCGTTCTGGCCCTGGGTGCAGGTGCTGCGCACCCTGGTCGAACGGGACGAGGCGGCCGAGGTGCTCGCCGCCGATGCACAGATCGCGGATCAGCTGGGACGGGTCGTGCCGCGGACGCGCCAGCGGCGCGGCGCGCTGCCCGCGGGCACAGGCGGCGCGGGCGCCTCACCGTTGGCGCCAGCCGATGGAGTCGGCGTCGAACGGCTCGAGCTGCTCGAAGCCATGTCCGCGTTTCTGCGCGGCATCACGGTCCGTCGGCCAATCGTGCTGCTGCTTGACGATCTGCATGCGGCCCGCTTGCCGTCCGTGCTGCTCCTCGAATACCTGCTGCGTGATCTCCCAGCTTCCCCGCTGCTCATCGTCGCGGCGTATCGCGACACCGAGAGCCGCGGCGCGCTCGCCGATCGGCTTGGCGACCTGACGCGCGCGGGCGCCGCGGTTCCTCTGCGCGGGCTGGACGCGTCGGCCGTTCGCGCCATGGTCGGCGCCTTGGCGGGCCGTGCGCCGTCCGACCGGCTGGTCGAGGTGCTTCAGGGGGCCACCGGCGGCAACCCGTTCTTTCTCGATGAAGTCGTCCGCCTGCTGGTGGCGGAACGCCGCTACGACGCCCCCGGTGTGCACGCGGCACGGCTCAGCATTCCAGAGCGGGTGCGCAGCGCCGTGCGCGGCCGCCTGGCGGCGCTGTCGGCGCACAGCGCCGCCATTCTCGGGCTCGCCGCCGTGATCGGTCAGGAGTTCGACCATGAGCTCCTGACGCAGGCGGCCGGCAGCACGCCGGCCGAGGTGTTCGCCGCGCTGGACGAGGCCGCCGCGAGCGGATTCGTCCGCCGCCTGGCGACCTCAACGCACCAATTCACCCATGCCGTCTTTCGCGAAACGATCTACGACGATCTGACCGCGGAGCGGCGAGCCTCTCTGCACTCCCGTATCGGCGCCGCCCTCGAAGCGCGACATCCGTCATCGTCGGACCTGCCCATGTCGACGCTCGCGCACCATTTCGTGCGCGGCCTTCCCGAAAGCGACATCGTCCGCGCGCTGCGCTACGTCCGCCGCGCCGGCGAGCAGGAGTTCGATCTCCACGCCTACGAGGACGCGGCCGATCATTTCGAGCAGGCGCTCACCCTGCTCGACCGCGGCGCGCACGCTGGGCCCGCCGAGCGCGCCGAGCTGCTGCTGGCGCTCGCGCGCGCGGCCGTGCGGGCCGGCGATACGCCGCGTGCCGCGGCGGCGGTGGCCGGCGGCGCCGCGGAAGCGCGCCGCCTCGGCTCGGTGTCGCTCCTGGCTCAGGCCGGGCTCACGCTGCGCGTCGAGGTCGACGGCGCGACCGCCGATGCCGCCCGCATCGCGTTGCTTGAGGAGGCGCTGGCCGCGCTCCCCGCCGACGGGGCGCCGCGCACCGCCGTGCTGGCACAGCTGGCCCGCGAGCTCCGGCACACCGAAGACCAGCCGCGCCGCCTCACACTGAGCTCCGAGGCGATCACGGTGGCGCGCCGGCTCGGTGATCCCGCTCTCCTGGCGGCCGCGCTGGGCAGCCGCTGCTTCGCGCTGCTCGGCATTCCCGAGCATGAGGACGAGCGCATTCCGCTCGCCGCCGAGCTGCTCGAGGTGGCCCTCGGCTGCGGCGACCGCGAGCTCACCATTGAGGCGTACCGCTGGCGAGTCAGCGACTTTCTCGCCCGCGGCGATCTCGCCGCCGCGGACCGCGAGATCACGGCCGCCAGCGAGCTCGCCGAGCGCCTGCGTCAACCGTATTACCGCTGGTGGTGTGCGACGTGGCACGCCTCGCGCGCGACGCTCGCCGGCCGGTTTGCCGAGGCCGAGCGTCTCGCCGCCGAAGCGCATGCGATCGGCGCCCGGGTCCGGCCGCGAGACGCAGCAGCGGTGCTGAGCGGGCAGCTGTGGACGTTGCTGTGGCTGCGCGGCGACTTCGAGCAGATCGTGTCGCTGATGGACGCCTTCCGCGCCCAGAACGAGACCGTCTATCCCGAGCTTCGCGTCAGTATGGCGGCGGCGTTCGCCGGTGCAGGCCGGCTGGACGACGCGCGGCGCGAGTTTGACGGTCTCGCCGCAGCGGGCTTTCAGCCGCTGCCGCAACGTTCGGGTTCATGGTTGCACGTGCTCGCCAATCTGGCCGAGACCTGCGCGATACTCGGCGACGCGCCGCGCGCGCGGACGCTCTACGAATTGATGCGGCCGTATGCCGGGCGCGCGGTGCTGACCACGACCGGCATCAATTGTTTCGGCCCCGTCGACCGCTACCTCGGCATGCTCGCCGGTACGCGCGGCGACTGGGATACCGCCGAAAGCCATTTCGCGCGGAGCCTCGACCTGTGCCGGCGGCTCGCCGCGCCGGCTCTCACCGCCATGGCACAAGAGAGCTACGCCGCGGCGCTGGTCTCCCGTGACCACCCCGAGGATCGCGCCCGCGCGCGGGTGCTGCTCGACGCGGCGCTCGCCAACGCCGAGCCGCTCGGCATGCAGAGGATCGTCGCGCGCGTGGCGCTGTTGCAGGACCGCCTCACTTCGCGGTCGAGCGCGCCCGGTCCCGACAACGCGCTGACCCGGGATCGCGAGCAGTGGATATTTCGCTACCGCGGCAAGATCTCCCGGCTGCACGACCGCGCCGGCATCGCCTACCTCGCCGCCCTGCTCGAGCGCCCGCATGTAGCGGTACCGGCGCTGAGCCTCCTCGGCGGCGCCGCCGGCGCGATCGAGCGACCGGGCGCAACGGAGCGCGCACGTGTGCGCGTCACCCGTGCGCTGCGCGCGGCGATCGAGCACATTCGTAGCGCCGATGCCGAGCTCGGCGAGCATCTCGCGCACCACGTCCGCACGGGCATGGAGTGTTGCTACGCGCCGCTTGAGCCGATGGGATGGACCGTGGTCCGCGGCGGCTGAGCACTCTCCCGACTGGAGGACGTTCGCAGCGCGAGTCCACGATGAGGCCCCCGGCCCGGCGCCGCCGGGGCCGGGC
>Ga0066388_100000972_pt1 | contig 15152 bp, 11 predicted proteins | sample PanSoiMetaGPlot6_FD_64539 | JGI IMG/M metagenome (GOLD analysis project Ga0066388, IMG submission 64539) | Tropical forest soil microbial communities from Panama analyzed to predict greenhouse gas emissions - Panama Soil - Plot 6 (Hybrid Assembly) | ecosystem: Environmental > Terrestrial >... | reverse complement strand
TAGGGAATCGTGCCGTGCACGCCCACCTCGAACTCGTCCGGCCGAATAGACTACAAAAAGGCTTAGCCATGAATCTGCTTCTGCTGGGATCAGGAAAAACTGGGTCGCTGGTCGCCGAAGTTGCTCGCGAGCGTGGGCACGAGGTTCGTGTGCTGCGCAGCCGGGATAATCGAGAGGCATCGGCACTCACCCCGGAGTCTCTCAACGAGGTCGCGGTAGTTGTGGACTTCACCGCTCCTCAGGCAGTCCTGCTTAACATCGAGCCCTGCCTTCGGCATGGCAAGAATATGGTGGTGGGCACAACCGGCTGGTACGACCAGTTACCGCGGGTTCGCGCCATGGTTGAGGCTGCGGGAACGGGATTCGTCTACGCCAGCAACTTCTCGATTGGCATGAATCTTTTTCTGGAGATCGTGCGCACCTCGGCCCCCGCCCTAAAATACAAGTATTTCGGGCAAATCTTCGAGCGTCATCATGTTCATAAAAAAGATACTCCCTCGGGCACGGCACTCTCCCTCCAGCAAATCATCCGGCAGGCCAGCGGGACGGAAGTCGAGATCACCTCTTTCCGTGAAGGGGAAGTGGTGGGCATGCATGAACTGGTTTTCGAATCTGCCAACGACGACATCTATCTTTGCCACGACGCGAAGTCGCGGCGGGGCTTTGCCGAAGGCGCGGTTCGTGCGGCTGAATGGCTTGTCGGCAAAAAAGGGGTGTACGACTTCCGAGATATATGGAAACAGCTGTGATCGGCTGTGACACTCACCTGGTGAGGACCGGGTGATCGTGATTCCGGATTTACCCGTCGAATTGCCTCGCGGTCAGGATCACTCTCCGCGACGCCCTCCCTTACCCACTTCGTTTCAAGGGCCGCCGGCGCTTCACCCAATTTTTTTTTGAAGATTGTGTGAGTGATCGTATGATCAGCTCAACGCTAGTATTCATGCGGCTTTGGGAGAAAACCTGACTCACGGAGGCTGCGACAAGAGTGGGTGAAACACAAAATCAGCCCTTTCAGCTACGTGAGTTAGATGAGCGCCTGGGCTTGGGTGCGCTCATCGGTCAGAACATCATGGACGACCGGCGCGGCAAGAACATGCAGTTGCCGCTGGCCGATCTGCTGCGGCAACCCATCTACGGCCGCCTGGCATTCGACAATTCGGATCAGAGCCGCAGCAAGAGGAACAAAGATCGTAAGCGCCACGCAATGGATACGGTGGGTCAGGTAGGTGCAAGGACCAAGGGACCTTGGGCGTCCCGTTTTCGATGGCGAACGGCATCGATTCGCTCTATGTTCCTCTGCAGTGTAATTGCTAGCGCGTTGGGTTCCTGCCTCTCTGCCGCAGTACCAAGCACCATACCCGACAAAGACACAGGTCCTCGAAGTTACTACGCGAATGCGCATCCGTACTTAGAAGAGCCATTGGAACGCCTCTGCAAGCTGATTCCAGAACTGAAGGGGCTTCAACCTAGTCTGGATCAGAAAGAGCTGCCCATGATCTTGCAGAAGACCGGGCAGCGAGTGGACGACTTCACCAACACCATGGTCGACCTGATTGCTAGCGAGAGAGAGTCGGACAGGAGGCACGAAACTGGAAATGGGATCTCCTGGGCAGTCAGCTGGTTGTGGACAACTATTTGACTCTTGTTCGCAACAACGGATTCATTACAAGAATCAAGGAATCTCGTGTGGACCTGAGTGGGAATCCCGCGAAACAATCCCAGGGGAAAGAACCAGGGCAAGGGGTCTTTGCCCCAGGGTACCGCGTTAGCTCCGGCTTCGCGTCCAGCACTGTCTATTTCGCGACAAGCCAGCAACCGAGTTTGACGTTCCGCTACTTTGGCACGGAAAGGATTGGTGACGAAGATTCATACGTCGTAGCCTTCGCCCAACGGCCAAGCGAAGCCACTATCACCGCCCTGTGGAGTGGGCAGGGGGATCACGTACAGATGCTCATGCAGGGAATCGCATGGGTGGACAAGAATAGTTTCCAAATTATTCGATTGCGGACCGATCTTCTCGCCCCGCGCCCTGACATCAGACTGGTTCGGGCGACAAGGGAATCGACTTTCAGTGAGGTGCACATTACTGACGTTCCGAGCCCGTTGTGGCTCCCGAGCATGGTGAACGAATACATTGAACAGACCGATCTTCAAATGAGGCCTCTCAGATTCAGGAATACTCATTTATTTACCAAGTATCACCGCTATTTGAGCGACGAAGAGGACAGTGCCGGTCTCGCCGTTGCGACGAGCCCGAAGATTTATTACGCCAATGCCCGTCCCACCTACCTAGATGAACCTTCGAAAAACCTTGCAAAGCTTCTCCCTGAATTGAAAAACCTTCGGTCTGAATCCGATCAACAAGCGTTGCCCATGATTCTCGAGAAGATGGGACTGCGAGTGGACAGCTTCTTTCGCAATACCCCAAATCTTGTTGCTGACGAAGACGTCAGACAGCAGGAACTAAGTAGCACTGGGGCTGTCAATCTAGCTCAAGACATAAGAGACGAATATCTAATTGTTCTTCACCGTAATAGAAATGGGGCGCGTCTCGATGAGTATCGAATGAACCTGAAGGGCAATCGTCTCGAGGAATTGAGCACAGATCGGCATTACTTTAACGGGTCACGATTTTTTGTTACGTCTGGCTTTGCATTGAGCTGCATTCATTTCTCGACGGCGCTGCAATTGGAGTCGACTTTTCGCTATTTAGGCGAACAACGGATTGGCCGGCAAAACACGTATGTCGTCGCGTTCGCCCAGCGGCCTGACGCCACCACTACTGTCACCATGAGAGGATCAGGAGGGAGCGAGGTACAGATGTTGGTGCAAGGAGTCGCATGGGTGGACAAGAACACTTTCCAAATTATTAAAGTGCGGACCGATCTTCTCGCGCCCCGCCCTGAGATTGGACTGGATCGGCAGACGACGGATGTCACGCTGAGCGAAGTGCGCCTTCGCGACATCAGATCCCCTTTGTGGCTACCCAAGGTGGTCAACGTCTATGTCAGGTTTTACGCGCAGAATTTCAAGAATGAGCATCACTATGCGAATTATCGACGGTATCGTGTGTCCACCAAGATGATCGCTCTACGCTAACTTCTAGGACGCCGTTGTTCTCCGAATTCGTCCCCGGCTTCGTTGAGGACGTCGGCTGCGCGTCGGTGTAAGGGGCCAGATATCTCCGTTCAACCAAGATTGGCAATTCATTCTCGATTCCCCTTCTTCGAAATCACCACTTGGAGCGCAATTGACCCTCTGCGATAGCCAGTTCTCGCATCTCTTCAAACACGCGGTGTATGCCGCCGGGAAGCTCCCGAAAGGACAGGTTCAATCCCCTCGTCACAACCCCGTGTGTCTCGGTCGTATATTGGTCGCTTGATTTTGGGGAGAGTTGACCCTGATTCGTCTGCGGAACGCTTAGAGCGTGTGGTTGCGGAGGCGTTGCGAGCCGGAACGCACTACGAATTGGATGTGCAGATAGCTCGCCCAGACGGGACCACCAGGTGGGGCCGTTTGCGAGGGGAAGTGGGGCGCGATGCCCTTGGGCGGGTCACTCACCTTCGTGGGACGCTTCAGGACATTACCGAGTGGAAGCGTGCCGAGGAAACCCTTCGGGAGAGCGAACAAAAATTTCATACTTCCGCGACGCCGGCGTGGGCATGGTGATGGTCTCCACGGACGGCCGTTTTCTCGCCGCCAACACCGCGTTTTGTGAGTTGCTTTGCTACTCGGAGGAAGACCTGACCAACCGGACCGTTCAGTCGATTACTTATCCACAAGATTGGTCCGCTTTCTCGCACAAACTTAGTCAATCGTTCTCGTCGGAAGGGCGCTTCCAAAGATTCGAGAAACGCTGCCTGCACAAGAGTGGGCGTATCGTCTGGACCGAAAGCACTGCCTCCTTGATTAGAAACCACAATGGAGAGCCGTTGTATTTCATCGGCGAAGTGCTGGACATCACCGAGCGCAAGCAGGCGGAAGATGTACTATCCAGCGTAATCGATTTCGTCTGCACTCGATTAGGACATCGATCAGGAAATCGAGTACCCGACTGTGAAAATTCCAGCCGTTCGCGCTATGCTTACGCCATGAACTTAAGGGGATGCGGGACAGCACTCGTCACTCCTTTTAAAACGGACGGCAGCATTGAGGAAGATGCGCTGCGTGCGCTGGTTGCCTGGCAGGTGGAGTCGGGGGTCGATTTCCTGGTGGCAGCCGGTACCACGGCCGAGACGCCCACTCTGTCCCATGATGAATGGCTGCGAGTCATTGACATTGTGGTCGAGGTGGCTGCCGGGCGGGTTCCGGTCGTTGCCGGGGCAACCTCGAATTCCACTCAGGATGCCATCGCCAAGGCCAAAGAAGTAGCAGCACGGCCGGGGGTAGACGCTATCCTGACTGCCTCGCCTTATTACAACAAGCCGACGCAGGAAGGACAGTATCGTCATTTCAAGACGATTGCCGAAGCCGTAAACAAGCCAATTCTTCTCTACAACGTGCCCGGGCGCACGGGAACGAATATAGAGCCCGGCACTCTGTCCCGCCTTGCCGAGGTGCCGAATATTGCAGGGGTGAAGGAAGCCAGCGGGAACCTGTGGCAGATTGCCGACGTTTTCCACGCTGTCCCTGACAGATTCCTGGTGTTCTCCGGCGATGATGCGCTTACCTTACCCATCATTGCCCTGGGAGGTGTGGGGATCATTTCCGTTGCGTCCAATGAGATTCCGAGGGAAATGTCGGAGATGACGCGGGCTGCTCTGAATAATGACTGGGAAACAGCCCGGCGGATTCACCACAAATATCTGCCGCTGATGCAAGCCAATTTCCTGGAATCGAATCCGCTACCGGTCAAAGCAGTGCTAGCGATGATGAATAAGATCCAGGAAATTTATCGGCTGCCGCTTCTGCCCATGAAGCGGGACACCCGGTCGCGGCTGCAGCGCATCGCCAGCGATGCGGGACTGGTCACCAAACCGGCGGCAGCGTCGCACGATGCGGTCGAGTTCTACATATACGAGAACTGGCACGCCGGACCGCACAAAGCGGTGCTGCATCGTGCCACCTGCGGGCAGTGCAACTACGGTAAGGGGCGACCCGCGGGTCACGACGCCAATCATGCCCGCTGGCATGGGCCTTATCCGAGTCTCTCGGAAGCCCGCAGCATTGCACAACACATGCCTGGCGTGCTTATTCGCAGTGAGTGCAAGTGCATTTGAGCATGCTATCGCCATCTGCGATGGGCGGGATGCCCGTGCGCTCGCCGGCGCTACCTACGCTGCTTCCATGCATGAACTGAAAACCGAGATTGAACAGTTCGCCTGTGCAAAGGATCCAGGGCGTTCGCCGCGAGTTCGGGAAGTTTTTCTCCAGTTCCGTGCCGCGCTTACGGAGGGTAAAATCCGCGCTGCCGAGAGATCCGGCCGTGGTTGGGTGGTCAACAGCTGGGTCAAGCAGGGCATCTTGCTCGGCTTTCAGCTCGGTGAACTGAGCGAGACAGGCGATCGGGCCGGTCTCTCCTTCGTAGATAAGGACACATTTCCGCCTCGCCAATGGAGGGTTGAGGAGCGGGTGCGTGTAGTTCCCGGAGGCTCGTCGGTGCGCTTGGGCGCATACGTCGCGCCATCGGTTATTTGTATGCCGCCGATGTTCATCAACGTAGGCGCTTATGTGGATGAAGGCGCCATGGTGGATTCACATGCTCTGGTAGGCTCCTGTGCCCAGATTGGAAAGCGCGTTCACCTGAGCGCGGCAGCGCAGATTGGCGGCGTGTTGGAGCCAGTCAATGCCCGGCCGGTAATTATCGAGGACGATGTCTTGATTGGCGGAAATTCGGGAGTCTATGAAGGAACCCTGGTGCGCGCTGGCGCAGTGCTCGGCGCCGGGACAATTTTGACGCGCGGTACTCCAGTTCACGACATAGTGCGCGGGCAGGTATATCGTGCGACGGCACAGACGCCGCTGGAAATTCCAGAGAACGCGGTCGTAGTTCCGGGCGCCCGAGGCGTGACCAAGGGCAAGGCCGCCGAGTGGAATCTGTCGCTCTATACGCCGGTGATCGTGAAATACCGAGATGAAAAAACCGCGGGGGGAGTTGAATTAGAAGATTTGCTGCGGTAACGCCCGCTCCGCGAGGCTGATCTCGATTCCATCCCCGTTGGTGCGAATCTCGAGCTCGCCCAGGGTAGAGACGATGGCGTCGGCCTCGGCAAGTTCCAGGGCTTCATAAGTACTCGTCAACGCAATCGCCTTCATGCCGGCTGCGCGCGCTGCGCGAATGCCGGCAGGCGCATCTTCAATAACCAGGCATTCTGGCGGTTCCACGCCCAGCCGCTCTGCGCCCTTCAGATAAGGCTCTGGATGCGGCTTGCCTTCGCGTACATCGTCGGCAGTGATCAGAGTGTCTGGAATGGGAAGGTTGCCCAGCGCGAGCCGTCTCGTGGCCAGGTAGCGGGTACCCGAGGTGACCACGCACCAGCGTCCGCGCGCAAGACTGGCCAGAAGATCGGAAGCCCCGGGCATGACTGTCACTCCCTCAACATCGTTCGCCTCTCGCTTCTCCAACTTGGCTGCTTCCGCGGCTGCATCGATGTGAGGCATGACAAGGCTAATTGTCTCCACCGTTCTCCGGCCATGTGCAACTTCGATGATCTTTGCCGGGTCGAGGCAATTTTCCTCAGCCCACAGGCGCCACTGGCGTTCGACCGCGCGGGTCGAGTCCATCAGCACACCGTCGAGATCAAAGAGAATGGCGCGGCAATCGAATCGCATGGATCTTTCAAACAATTCCCGGTTCGTCTTTACGGCCGCCGGCTCGGCCAATCACCCGGACTCAGAATACCGGCAGGTTGTGCGCCGCGCTCACGCAGGGCGAGATGCCTTTGGCGAAAGTGCGACTGCGCGCGCTCCCCCCATGCCCGCACAAAATAGTAATTCAAGCCGGCGCCTAAAACCGAGCTGGCGACGGGAATCACGCGACCAGCCCACTTCTCCACGACTTCCGTGCTCGCCGTCACCGCAATCCGCCGGATCACCCGAGGCACGAAGCGGTTGAGCACTTCTTTTTCCAGCAATTCCCGGCCGATGTCGACACCGGCAGCGCTAGCCGCGGCGATCCACAACTCTGCGATTTCGTTCTCCGTGTTGTATTCAAAACCGTACAGCAAGCTGAGTTTCTGAATCGCCCGCAAAGTGATTCCCGCCAGAATACCGAGATCCGGTATGAGGGTGATCACGCCGCCGAGGCCAAAGCCGGCGCCCTCGACGGCAGCGACCCTCATGGATGCCCTAGTTACATCGACGGCAACCTCCTCGAGCAACCCGAGGTCCAGCGAATAAACCCCCTGGTAGCTGGTGATGGGCAGTCGGTAACCGGCTTGCAGCTGCAAAAGAAATCTCGAAGGGTCTACTTTGACGGTTTCATAGGCGCGGGTAAAGCCACGTTGGAGGGCGTCTGCGACACGCGACTTGAGCCAGGGCAGCTTAGTTTCAGACATCCCTATTGACCTTATCGCAGACGTGCAGAGAATGCCAGTGCGCGAAAGACCGACCAGATGCTGGCCTCGAGACCTATGGATCGGTCACGGCGCTAGCCTATCCACGTCGACCGACGCGCGCCTCCCATTCGTGTGCTAGCATCAATTGTTCTTAAGATGCCTACAGGTAAGCTTCAGGTCGTGCCCCTCGGCGGGCTGGGCGAGTTCGGTATGAACTGCATGGCCGTGCGCTGGGGCGAGGATATCATCGTCATCGACGCCGGCCTGATGTTTCCCGAATCTGAATTGCTTGGCGTCGACATTGTCGTTCCCGATATCTCCTACCTGATTGAAAACCGACAACGCATCCGCGCCATCGTGCTGACACATGGGCACGAAGACCACATCGGCGCTCTTCCCTGGATTCTCTCTGAGCTGAACGTGCCCGTTTGGGGCACCGAGTTCACCCTTGCTTATGTCGAGGACAAGCTGGAGGAGCACGAGCTGCTCGATGACGCCGACTTGCGTGAAATCCGGGCAGGAGAGCGGTTTCGCGTGGGCCCGTTCACGGTCCATCCCATCCAGGTGACCCACAGCTTGGTCGATTGCGTATCGCTGGCCATCCACACGCCACTCGGGGTCCTCATTCATACTGGCGATTTCAAAGTCGATCCCACACCCACCGACAACCGCCTCTTCGACCTGCATGCGTTCGCCGAGTACGGCAAGGAAGGGGTGCTCGCGCTGTTCCAAGACTCGACCAATGTCGAGCGCAAGGGTTACACACCCAGCGAGCGGGCCGTGCGGCGGAAATTTGAGGAGGTGTTTGCCCATACACGACGGCGGCTGTTCATCTCTTGCTTCTCTTCGTCGATTCATCGAATCAAGCTCGCAGTAGAGCTGGCTTACGAACATGGGCGCAAGGTCGCCTTCATCGGGCGTTCGATGACCAGTTCGGCAGAAATTGCCGCCGATCTCGGCTACATTGAGATTCCTGACGGTGTGCTGGTCCATCCTGGCGAGATTAAGAATTTTGCCCCGGAGAAGACCTGTGTTCTGATCAGCGGAACACAAGGGGAACCAATGTCGGCACTGTCGCGCGCCGCCGTAGACAATCACAAGCACGCCAAAATCGAGAAGGGCGACACGGTGGTGCTATCGTCGCGCATCATCCCGGGGAATGAGAAAACCATCTACCGGATGGTCGATCACCTGTTCCGGCGCGAGGCCTATGTGGTGTACGAGGATGGATCATCTCCACCCGTTCACGTCAGCGGTCACGCCAGCCAGGAAGAGTTGAAGCTGATCATCAATCTGATCAAACCGAAGTATTTCATTCCGATTCATGGCGAATACCGGCAACTCAAACTGCAGGCGGAAATGGCCGGTTCTATGCACGGCGCGGTGGGCAGCGTAATGCTGATCGAAAGCGGAGACATTCTCGAATTCGACGAGCTGGGGGCACGCCGCTCCGGCCGGGTAAATGTGGGGCGGGTTTGCATCGATTCCGGATCGCGCACCGACGTGGTGGAAGATCTGGTGATCAAGGATCGCCGCCACTTGAGCGAGGACGGTATCGTCCTGCCGATCATCGCCATCAACAAGCTGACCGGCAGGGTTGAGACCAGCCCCGAAATTGTGACCCGCGGCTTTGCCGGCGGAGAAAATGGATTTGTGGATGGGGCGCGGCAAACCGTGGTCGAGACGCTGGAATTGTCGAGCGCCGAAGAGAAGGCCGATTACGGCGTTATCAAGGAAAAAATCCGAGCTGACTTGAAGCGTTTCATTTCAAAGCAGACGCAGAGGCGCCCCTTGATCATGCCAGTGATTCTGGAAATCTAGAGGGTCAGCGTTGAATTTCTCTGACCGGTTGGGCAGGTTCATATCGTAACCCTTGATGACATCCGACAAGCGCAGGCGCGCTTAAACGCGATCACCGTCCGCACCCCGCTACTTGCTACGCACCTTCATCAATTCCATGGGGCGCAGGCTAAGGGCACGCTGCATCTCAAGTTGGAGAATCTCCAGCCCATCGGCGCCTTCAAATTGCGCGGCGCCTACAACAAAATAGCCTCTCTCCCGCCAGCAGAGCGAAGCCGCGGCGTGATCTCGTACTCCAGCGGAAATCACGCGCAAGGCGTCGCGTATGCGGCGCGCGCCCTGGGCGTGAAAGCGGTAATCGTAATGCCCCACAGTGCTCCCGCCATGAAGAGGGAAGCCACGGCTGCTATGGGTGCGGAGATCGTCCTGGTCGGACCCAGCAGCGATGAACGCAAGGATAGAGCCGAAGCGCTGGCCCAGCGGCATGGATACGTCATAGTGCCGCCCTACAACGATGAACACATCATTGCCGGACAAGGCACGATTGGCCTTGAAATCCTGGAGGATCTGCCTGAAGTGGAAACCGTGCTGGTACCGGTCGGTGGGGGAGGCATGATCAGTGGAGTCGCCACCGCCATCAAACTGCTGAAGCCATCCGCCAAGGTAATCGGGGCGGAACCGGAACTGGCGGCGGACGCCCAAGCCAGCCTGCGCTCGGGAAGGATTGTTCAACTTCCCGCGGAGGAGGTCGCACGAACGGCGGCCGATGGGCTGAGGACTCAGAGCATTGGCGACATCAATTTTGAGCATATTCGCCAGTACGTGGACGATATCGTAACCGTGAGTGAAGACGACATTTGCGAAACCATGCGTCTGCTGGCCGGCAATCCAAAAACCATAGCGGAGCCGAGCGGGGCGGTAGCGGTGGCGGCATTCCTGTTTCATCGCGACCAGTTGCCTCCTGCGCGGGTCAACGTGGCCGTTATCAGCGGCGGAAACGTCGCACCGGAGACGCTGGAGGAGATCGAAGCCACATCTTTAGAGATGCAGCCGGCTAGGTCTCTACGGCAATTGGGGTGATAGGATTCTGTATATGAAGTTGCATGGCTGGGTCCCTGGCGCCTTGCTGGCACTGCTGATTTCCTCATCCGCCTTCGCTGCAGAACGCGCAACCCTGGTGCGCGAGGCTACCATTTACCTGTCCCCGGACGCTGGGTCACCCAAGCTCGGTAATGCCGAGCGGGGGCGCGAGCTGGTGATCCTCGAAACCAGTCGTGAGTGGGTTCATGTGGAAGCTCTTCTGGGGCCGCAACGCGCGCCCGACGCCGCCTTCGTTGACGACGAGGAGGATCAGGAAAAGACCATAACCGGCTGGGTATTGCGCAAAGGCGTGGTGGGCGCGTCCATTCCCAATGGCGACAAAATCGTATTCGGCGAGGCCGCCAATGCGGAAGACGAGGCGAGCCGCCGCGGCGGGCGTAAAGGAGCCGCGCAGGACGCCATGCGCCTGTACCGGAGGGTTTTCGATTATTTTCCCGGTTCTCCGCTGGCGGGCGAGGCCCTGTATCGCGCAGCCGATATTCGTTGGCAGCTCGAGAAATCCGACGTCATGTCGCGCCCATCGGCCAAGGCGCAAGAGGCGTACCTGCGCGAGGGTATGAATGAAGATTGGATGAAGGAGGTGGAGAAGAAATTTCCTAACACCAAATGGGCGGAGTTGGCGGCCTTTCATCGCCTCGACAATAAACTTTGTGGCGATTGGCAGGGTTCGACCAAGTGTCCGGAAAAAGAAGCCGATATGTACGAGAAGTACGCCAAGGAGCACCCCAACTCTCCCGCCGCTGCCGAAGCTCTTTACAATGCCGCTTGGCGGCGCGCCGCTCTGATCGAAATGTATAAGAGCGAGGAACAGGCAAAAAAATCCGATGAGGCGAAGAATGCCGCCGTCCTCCTTACCCAGAAAATCGTCGCGCAGTATCCGCAGCAAACCAATTGGGCGGCACGCGCGCAGGCTCTTATGTATCTAGTCGAACAAGGCATTCCGACCTATGGAAACGCGACGGAATAGTGGGTTACGCTTGCCCCGTGCACACCAAACCTCTCACTCGCCGAACCTGCTCTTATGCGAAACAATTTGAACCACATCGAGACGTCCAGGAGGAGCGTTGAACGACTATCTACTGTCGCTGGTGTTAGGGGTAATCGAGGGTTTGACGGAATTCTTGCCGGTCAGCTCGACGGCGCACTTGCGCATCGCTGAGGCGCTGTTTCATATCGATCTGTCCAGTGGTTACTGGAAGATGTACACCATCATCATTCAACTGGGCGCCATATTATGCCTGCCGGTGTATTTCTGGTCGAGAATAGAAAAGTTTGTGTCCACGTACCCGCGCGGCGAAGGTGGTGATCGCACATTTTTGACGCATCCGCTCGGGCTCACCATGATTGCTTTTGTGGTCACGGCTCTTCCTTCCTTCCTGCTAACCAAAGTCATCGGCCAACACCTGGAGAGCCTGGTAATCATGGGTTATTCGCTGCTGCTGGGCGGGATTGTGATGTGGATTGTTGATGCCATGAAGGCGCCGTGGGAAAAGGCTGGCCCCGACGCGATGGGATCCAAGATCGATACCCGCAAGATGGAAGATATGTCCCTAGGACAGTCGATCTGGATTGGCGCCTGCCAAGTTCTTTCCGCCGTGTTCCCCGGTACATCGCGTTCGATGTCAACTATTGCCGCCGGCCAGCTCGCAGGCATGTCGCGGGCCTCGGCACTGGAGTTTTCCTTCTTCATTTCCATCCCTACAATGGTTGTGGCTACTGGCTACACATTCCTGAAAGCGGTGACGGGAAGAGGGGAAAATCCAATCGGCGCCTCAGATCTGAGTGTGCACGAATGGGCGGTTTTGGCCATTGGATTTGTTGTTTCCTTCATCGTGGCTTACTCCTCGGTGGCGTGGTTTATGTCATGGGTCAGGCGGCGGGGATTCGCTCCTTTTGCGGTTTACAGGATTCTGGTCGGAGTCGTCGTGTTGGCCTGGGCTAAGGGAGTGATTGGGTAAAACGGCCACGGAATTCTCATGGACCAACCTTGATTAAGGCTTGGAAGCCCTTGTTTCGGAAATTCTCGATCTTCGCGTAAATCGCAGCCAAGTTGCTGACTCTCAACCAGTAAACTCATTTTTCTCGTGGCTAACGACAGCACTAAGTCGGGTACTCGAGTGAAATCCAGATTGTCGCCGGACTTGGTTCTTGTCATAATCATGTGGCTCTGGCGATCTTTACACGGGGGGTGAGGTGTCTTTTTGTGCCCGCGTGCAACGACGCCCTAAATGAAGTATCTTGCGAAGGTATTCTCCCCAACTGCCAACCGCCGGCTCAATGAGCTGATCGGGATCTTGTTGTGTGTCTCCGCGCTCCTCCTGTTCCTCGCCCTGATCTCCTATTCACCGCTGGATCCGTCCTTGAACAGCGCTTCGGTGCTGACTGGCTCACGAGCAGCGCGCAACTGGATTGGAATTTTCGGCGCCATTGTTTCCGACTTGTGCCTGCAGATTTTCGGTATCGGGGCTTTCCTAATTGCCGGCATGATAGCTCTGCTGGGGATGCGCTGGTTTCGCTCACGCAAGGTTCATTCGCCACTGGCAAAGACACTGGGAGCGGCTTGGCTGGTGATTTTTGTGCCCGCGATGCTGGCCCTGATTCCCGGCGACTGGCGCTGGATGAACGTAATTCCGCTGGAGGGCCTGACAGGCCGCGTGGTCGGCGACTTCCTGATCCATTACTTCAACCTGGCGGGCGCGTACATCGTCTGCGCCACGGTCCTGGCTGCTGCGCTATATCTTTCTACAGCATTTTCATTTTCCGCACTCGAGGTCTGGGCGCCCACTCGCTTCGCTTTCGCGATCACTTTGCGGGACCGATGGAAAGACTGGCGGGAAGCCCGTGCCCGCAAAAAAGCTCAGAAGGAACTGGAGAAGCGACGTGCTGCCCGACCGATGGCAACGACCCAGCTGGTTGCCGCCCAGACGGTCGCTCCGCCGCCGCCGACGCCGCCGGCAAGCCCGCTCAGATCGGGCATCGAGCGGGAGTTTGCCGAGAGGACCAGCGACGAGCGGCCCAGGTCCGAGTCCGTTACACCAAACCCTGAAGTCAGCGATCGGGCCGATCACTTGCAAAAAGCAAAGACCACACTGGCGCACATCGCCGGCGGCTTCCGGCTTCCGCCTAGTAGCCTGCTCCATCGTCCGGATGAGCAGCAGGTAGTCGACGAAAACGAGCTCAAACACCTGGCGCAGGTGTTGACGGAAAAATGCGCAGAGTTCGATGTGCGCGGACAGGTAACGCAAATCAATCCGGGTCCGGTCGTCACCACTTTCGAGTTCAAACCGGAGGCCGGAATAAAGTACAGCCGCATCACAAACCTCACTGACGACCTCTGCCTGGGATTGAAGGCGGAAAGCATTCTGATTGAGCGCATGGCCGGCAAATCCACTGTGGGGGTTCAGGTCCCAAACCGTGAGCGTGAGATTATCTGGCTGCGGGAAAACATTGAATCGCAAGAGTTCATCGCCTCCAGATCGAAGCTGACTCTGGCGATGGGCAAAGACATTAATGGCCGAATCGTGGTGGCGGATCTGGCCGGCATGCCTCACCTCCTCATCGCGGGCTCGACGGGTACCGGCAAGAGCGTCGCGATCAACGCCATGATCATGTCGATCCTCTACAAGGCCACTCCGGACGAGGTTCGCCTGGTGCTGGTTGATCCCAAGCGGCTGGAGTTAGGCAATTACGAAGGTGTACCTCATCTGCATACCCCGATCATCACCGAGCCGAAGCTGGCAGCCAATGTCTTGCGCAATGCGGTACGCGAGATGGAACGACGGCTCAAGCTGCTGGCCAGCAAAGGTGTGCGCAATATCGATCAATACAACCGCCTATTTGACGACGGCACGCTCGGCCTGTTCGACGATAGCCAGGACGAGCAGCCCATCCCATACATCGTCATCATCATTGATGAGTTAGCCGACCTGATGATGCTAGATCAGAACAACGTAGAGGAGTCGATCACTCGTCTGGCACAGATGGCACGAGCGGTGGGAATCCACCTCGTGCTGGCCACGCAACGGCCGTCAGTGGATGTGATTACGGGGCTTATTAAGGCGAACTTTCCCGCCCGCGTATCCTTCCGCGTCGCCACCAAAGTCGATTCGCGGACTATTCTCGACGCCAACGGGGCCGAAGCTCTCCTCGGTCGCGGCGATATGCTCTATCTGCCATCGGGCTCCTCACGCGTGCATCGCCTGCACGCGCCATTCGTTACCGAAAAGGAGATCGCTGCGGTAGTTGAATTCTGGCGCTCGCAGGCCGTTGCCGAATATCAACAGCACTTCCTGGAAGCCCCCAATGATGAACCGGAACCCGGGGAACAAGGAGCCAGTGCGGAATCGGGCAGTGAGGAGAGCGAGAGCGATCCGCTGTTTGAAGATGCGGTACGCCTGGTAGTGGAGTTTGGGAAGGCTTCTACTTCCCTTCTGCAACGCCGCTTACGCATTGGTTACGGCCGCGCAGCGCACCTGATCGATTTGATGGAGCAGGACGGGATCGTTGGCGCCGCCGATGGCCCCAAGCCACGCGAAGTACTCAAACGCCCCGACTGGATCTCCGAAGTCGAACAGCAGATGCACTAGTCTTGCTGTCGCAGTCAAAGAGTTCCCCGCCGACGTTCCATTCCCTCTCAGACCGCTACGCAAATGCAGGAACTCGCGTCTTCTCCCGGTCCTTCGGAGCACTGAATGGAGGCCCTCATCTGTCGGAATTTACAAGTGGTTCTCCGATCGCCACGTTCCTGACCAA
>Ga0066388_100000970_pt1 | contig 15158 bp, 14 predicted proteins | sample PanSoiMetaGPlot6_FD_64539 | JGI IMG/M metagenome (GOLD analysis project Ga0066388, IMG submission 64539) | Tropical forest soil microbial communities from Panama analyzed to predict greenhouse gas emissions - Panama Soil - Plot 6 (Hybrid Assembly) | ecosystem: Environmental > Terrestrial >... | reverse complement strand
GGCGTTTGCGCGCCGCTTCTGCCCAGCGAAACCGGTGCGGTGGCGCAGTCGTGGTCTGCCGCTTGCACAGCCTACGGCTGGGAGAATGACAATGATAAGCGACTGGACGTACCACGTGCGCAATCGGGCAGGATACAGCGTTGTGGAGACGCTCACCGCTATCGCAATCGGCGGTGTGCTTGCGGCAGCGGCCTTGCCCCACATCGACACACGCCGCAGCGACATCCACACCACCGTGGCGCAGTTGGTCGCCGACTATCGCTGGGCGCGGAATCACGCGATCGTCTCCGGCGTGCACTACAGCGTCGAGTGGACCAGCTCGAGTCGGTACCAGGTCAAGCGCCTGAAGAAGGACGCCGCGGGCGCGTGGGTGCTCGACGCGGTGGTGAAAGATGTGATGCTGCCGGCGACCGTTACCCGCCTGTACACCGGGATCCCGATCGAGTTTAACACCCGCGGCCTGTCCGTCACGAGCACCTACGGGGTGTGGGTGTTCTTCTACGATTCCCAATTCGACAAGAGCGTCTCGGTCGCCGTGTGGCCTTCGGGCCAGACATACGAGTACAGTTGAGCGCGCTGCCGTCCGCGCTCTCCCACCGCTGGGCTGTGCCTCAGTACGATTCACCACAGAGGATCACAGCGGGCCGGAGGAGAGGTGCGCCGGGCCATGGCTCAACGGTCGGCTGTCAATTGAATCCCGTTGCTTGGCCGTCATGGCCCGGCGCACGCCTCTGTCTCGGTGACCCTCTGTGATCCTCCGTGTTCCTCTGTGGTGAAATGCACTGCGGCACAGCCCAGCGGTGACGCAACACTGCGCCCGCAAAGCGATATGTCAGTCGCCGCGGCGCTTCGCCTGCGGGTCGACTGATCGCCGTAAACGGTGCCGAAAGCGGCGGGCGTCACTTTGTCGCCGAGCGCGTGTGGAGTGCTGAGTCTGTGTAATCAGTCAACGCGCGGCGCGCCGCATTCGAAACCGGACAGGTTCATGGTCTGCCGATTGCACTCGATCGCGGACACACAGGGAGGCGTCGAGAGGCTGCTATGGCGATCCAGCGAGCGCAGCGACTGCACGGTCAGCAGGGCTACAGCCTTGTCGAGCTACTCGCCAACGTCGCGTTGCTCGCCGCACTCGCCGCCGCCACGCTGCCGCACGTCGACACTCGCCGCCAGGACATCAATACGGCGACTGAGCAACTGACCTGCGACTATCGCTGGGCGCGGGTGCGGGCAATCGGCGGGGGCGTTCACTTTCAAGTCAAATGGACCGGGTCCCGCACCTATCAGATCGAACGCATGAAGGAAGTCACTCCGGGAACGTGGGCAACGGACCAGCTCATCAAGCAGGTCACGCTGCCGACCACTATCATCCATTCGGCCGGCTTGGACCGCGTCGAGTTCAACACGCGCGGACTGATGGTCTCCAGCAACGCCCAGGTGCTGCAGACTCTGTCCGACTCGGCATTCGGTGCAACGCGTACGGTCGCCATCTGGCCTTCGGGGCAAACCAATGAATACAGCAGCTGATCTCCACACGGCGCGGCGCCGGCTCGCCGCCCAGCGCGGCATGTCACTGATCGAGACGCTCGTAGCGCTCGGGCTGCTGGCGGTGAGCGCCGGAACGGTCGGCAACTATCTCGTTCAACAGATCCGGTTCGGCACGTCCAACTATCTCTACACCCAGGCGTACGCGATGGCCGAGGAACAGCTCGAGGCGACGCGCGCACAGCATTTCAACGACATGGTCGGCGGGTCGAAGACCGCCGCGGTCGGTGGGACGACGTTCACCATTGCCACGCAGGTGCTCGACGACACGCCCGCGAACGGGCTGAAGAAGATCACCGTGACGGTGTCGTGGAACGACAATCAGGGTGCCAAGAATGTTGCCGTGCAGACGATCTACACCGAAGTCCAGCGTTACTGATCCGCGCGGCTTCACCGTCATCGAGCTGATCCTCAGCGTTGCGCTGATTACGCTCGCCATGGCCGCCACTTCGGGGATGTTCACCGCCGGCAAGTGGCACATGCAGATGCAGCAGCGCCAGGTGGAGACGACGCAGGCGGCGCGCGCCGCGGTGGACATGATCGTGCGCGATCTCCGTCTGGGTGGCGCCTGTCTGCCGGTGACCGGCGACTTCATCTCGATCGAGGGCACCAATAACGGACAGACCGACAGCATCACCACCCGGACCGGTCTCACCCGTCCCGATCTCTCATGCGTCAAAACCGCGGTCCCGACGAATCAGTCGGTCAGCGCCAGCAGCTCGGTGGTCTCGGTACAGAGCACGGACGGATTCTCGACTGGCATGACGGTGTATATCCGCAATCCCAACGGCGAGGGCGAGTACTTCAAGGTCACCTCGGTCAGTGCCTCACCGGCGCAGCTCGGCAAGAGCCAAACACTGACGCAGGACTATCCGGCAACCAGCGGCATCTACGCCATCGACCAGCGGCGCTTCTACATCGACAGCTGGAGCAGCCCGAAGGGTCTGTTGCCGCGACTGATGCTGCAGATCGGCGACAATCCGACGCAGCCCCTGGCGATCGGCATCGAGAACCTCAATCTGCAGTATCAGCTGCAGCGCAATTGTCCGCCCTGCGACGTCGTCGACATCCCGGCCAACGATGCGGAATGGGCGACGGTCGACGCGTTGGTGGTGAGCCTGACCGCGCGGTCGGACCTGCCGGACACGAGCGGCAACTACTACCGGCGTACCGTCAAGGTGAACGTCAAACCGCGCAACCTGCTGCCGAAGTGAGGATCGTCGTCATGGTCGGTGGCGCACGGCACGTCGTTCATCCGCCCGACACGCGCGGGATGGCCCTCATCGGGGTCATGGTCCTGACTGCGATGCTGATGGCGCTGGCCGGCGCGTTGGCGCTTGCCATGCGTTCGGATACGCAGATCCGCGGCGCCTTCGGCGCCGGCGTCACCGGCTTCTATGCGGCGGAAGCCGGCCTCAACAAGGGCATGGGTGAGTACCGCAACATCTTCCTCGACTACAACGTGCCAAACGGCACCGATTTCGACCTGCGCTCGGTAGCGGTTGGGAACCGCAACGTGACCTACCAGATGGCCCAACGGCTGAGCCCCGCACCGTGCGAGCCCGGATGTGATGTGCCCGGCGGCTGCCAATGCCAGAGCACCACCATTCCTTCCGGCGAGCTGTTCGCCGGGCTCAACGCGACCCAGTATCGCTACACGGTGAACTCGAAGGCCACCAACACGTTGAACGACGTCGAAGCCAGCGTCGGCGCGGAGTTCCTCGTCGGCTACATCCCGCTCTTCCAGTTCGTCGCGTTCTACAAGGGCGACCTCGAGATCTCCCCCGGACCGGCGATGAACCTGCAGGGTCGCGTGCACACGAACGGCAGTCTCTATCTGAACGCCGATGCCGGTCCGCTGACGATCTCCGACAACCCCGCCGCCGGCGTGCTGACCGTGCAGGTGTCGGCCGGCAACAAGATCTACCGCGGCCGCAAACGCTCGACGAACGAGTGCACCGGCAACGTGTGGGTCGACATGCTCGAGGACAAGAATCCCAAAGACAACAACCTCGACGCCAAAGAGCTCACCTGCAACGGCAGCACGAGCCTGCGCGAGGTACCGAGCTCCGAGCTGGCGCTGTGGAAAGGCTCGATGATCAACCTGCTCGGCAACATCGCGATCCCCGAGCCGGACATCATCAAACCGCCGATCGCAGTCAGCAACGGCGGGTCGGCCGATCCCGGCGTCTACTGGGAGAAGGCCGATCTGCACCTCATCCTACACGTCGGCCAGAACAGCCGCCTGGCGGCGACCGTCGGCGGGGTCAACATGCCGTTCATCCCGTACCGACTCGAAGCGACAACCAAGAGCGGTACCGACGTCAGCGCGCAGCTCTTCGCGTTCATGAGCGATCGCGTGTGGAACCAGAACAACAGCCGCTATCCGGGCACTATGCCGGTCTTTATCACGGACGTGCCGACCCTCAACGGCTGCAACGTGACGACGCTCTGCAACAACAATCCGCAAGGCAACGCCTACAACCCGGCCATTCCGACGACGATCAACGCGATATCCCGTGCGTTCAACGCCGGCTGGGGCCCATCCGGTACGTACGATGAGCAGATGGGCATCGACGCCAACAATTTCGACCTCGATTACCGTCGCGGGGGCTTCTGGAACTGGCGCGAGCGCAAGTGGATGCTGCTGCTCAACATCAACGTGCGCGACCTGATCCTGTGGAACTCGCAGAACGGCGCACCGTTCTTCCCCACCAACGACACCAGCGAGGGCGGCATCGTCATCTTCGCGACCATCGATGGACCGAATTCGAATCAGCCCAACAACAACTACGGCGTTCGCGTATTCGGATCGAACGACCTTCCCGTCCCGCCGCTACCGCCCGGAATCGGCGTCAGCGCCGATCCCACGGGGGTGACCGTTGTGACCGACCAGGCGATGTACGTCCTCGGCGACTTCAATCGCGGAACGGTGAACGGCGGCATCGCACGCCAGCCGGCGTCGCTGATCGGCGACAGCATCAACGTGCTCTCGCAGCGCTACTGGCAGAATCAAGCGGCGTGCAACACCACCGCATGTCGCGACGGACAGAGCATACTCGGACTCGACAATGCGGCGCGCGACGCGCAGACGACCTGGATCAACGCCGCGTTCCTCGGCGGCGTCGACACGACACCGGTGAACGGCGGCGCGGCGAACTACAACGGCGGTCTCGAGAACTATCCGCGCTTCCACGAGGACTGGAGCGGCGGCCTGGCGCTGAATTATCAGGGCTCGTTCGTGTCGCTCGGCACGCCCGAGCACGTGAACGGCCTGTGGTGCGGTACCAGCGGAAACCTCGCCGCGGGGTGCAACATCTATAACCCGCCCACCCGCAACTGGAACTTCGACCCGGCGTTCAACAACGTCGCGAACCTGCCGCCATTGACGCCGCGCTTCGTCTACGTGCAGCAGGTGCTGTTCACCGAAGACTTCAAGTAGTCGACTCGGTCGCTGGCCGATCTACCACCAAGACACCAAGGCGGCGACCTGGACGCGACTTGTGTCTTCGTGTCTCGACGTCTTTGTGGTGAGCGGCTACTGTCCCGCTTCAATCGGTCACTTCCGCTCACCCGCAATCCCCGCTACACAACCCCGCGATGGCTGCGCCGACCGCCGAGAGTCTGCTCGCCGCCGCGCGACAACGCCCGAAGCCCGTCTATCTGCTCGTCGGTGAGCCGTTCCAGACCGAGGCGGTGGCGCACGCGCTGATCGATCTGCTGGTCCCACCGGAGCGGCGTAGCTTCAGCCTCGAAACCTACGACGGGCGCGGCACGCCGATCGGTCCGATCCTCGACAGCCTGCGCACGCCCAGCCTGTTCGGCGGCACCAAGGTCATCTGGGTGCGCGAGCCGACGCTGTTCATCGCCGGCGAGAAGCGCAGCGACCTCGCCGACGCCACCTTCGCCGCGTGGGAGGACGAGCGCCCGATGGAGGCGGCGGAAAAGCTGCTCGCGTTGCTGGCGCTCGCGGGCTGGACGCAGGACGCGCTCGTCGCCGCCGATTGGAACGTGTTGACCAAAGCGGACGCGACCGCGGTCTTCGGCCGTCCGCTCGCCGCCGGCGAAGCGGATGCCCTCGACGCGATTCGCGCCGTATGCGCCGAGCGCGGCCTGACGGTCGGCGCGTACCGCGACGACAGCGGACAGCTCGATGCGTTTCTCGCCGCCGGCGTCCCACCGCACAGCGTGCTGATCTTCAGCAGCGCGGCCGCCGATCGCCGCAAGCGCGTCGTCAAGACCATCGCCGATGTGGGCGCCGTCGCCGAACTGGTCATCGCCCGCGAGCGCAGCGGCGCGCTCAGTCCCGAGAGCATCGATGCGCTCATCGACCGCGTCCTCGGCAGCGCCGGCAAACGCGCCGCCCCGGCAGCGCGCCAGCTCATCCAACGCCGTGCCGGACCCGATGCCGCAGCGTTGGCCTCCGAGCTCGAGAAGCTCTGTCTCTACGCCGGTGACGCCGCGACCATCGAACCGGGCGACGTGCGCGCCGCCATGCGCGACCTCGCCGAGTCGTGGATCTTCGACTTCACCAAGGCGCTGGCGCAGCGCCAGGCTCCGGCGGCGATCGGCCTGCTGCGCGCGCTGTTCGAGCAGGGCGAGCACCCGCTCCGCTTGCTGGCGGTGATCGCCCGCGAGCTGCGGATCCTCTTGTTGGCGCGCGACTGCCTCAGCGGCTCACTGGCCGGCACGTGGACGGCGCGCACATCTTACACGGTGTTCCGCGACCGGCTGATGCCGACACTCGCCGAGAGCGAGAAGGAGGCACTCGGCGGGCTCCATCCCTATGTGCTCTATCAGGCGCTGCAGAACGCCAGCCGCACGCCCGCCGTGGCATTGCAGCACGGCATGCTCGCCCTTCAAGAGCTCGATGTCGCCGTCAAAAGCACCGCGGCCGACCCCCGTCTACGGCTCGAAGCCTTCGTGCTCGACATGTGCAGCGGCGTCCGGCAATGAGGAAGGGCACGTCACACGGCCGGGAACACGTCAATGCAGAACGCGTCGTTGCCAATCGCAGTCGAGAACTGGTTCGAGTCGCACATTCTGCGGCCGTGGGTACCTTCGGCGCTGGTCATTCTCCCGCTCGCGGCGGTGCGCTTCCTCTCGCACATGTGCATCCAGTGGGCGGCGGCGCTGGCGTATTACACGCTGATCGGCATGGTGCCGCTGCTCGCGGCGACCTTTGCCTTCATCAAGACGCTCGGCCTGCATCGCCAGTTGACGCCGTTCATCATCAACACCATCGGCGCGGGCTCGCCGGAAGTCGCGCACGAGGTCGTCGCCTTCATCGATGCCACCAATGTCCGCGCCGTGTTCGTGCTCGCCGCGATCGGCGCGCTGCTCGCGGTCGTCGGCATCATGAGCAACGCCGAGATCTGCCTGAATCACATCTGGGGTGACGTTCCGGGCCGCAGCTGGCGACGCAAGTTCCGCTCCTTCGCCACCGTCGCGGTGGCGGCGCCGCTGCTGCTGGTACTGGCGCTGGCGATCACCGCGCTGCTGCAGCCCGGACACCGGTTGTATCTCTTCCTCGACTCGTGGCGGCTGGGCGAGGTCGTGCTGATGGGTCTGCGCGTTCTGCCGTACGCGTTGCTGTGGCTCGGCTTCACGCTCTTCTACACCGGCCTTCCCAACACGGAGGTGCGCACGCGCTCGGCGATCTTCGGTGCGGTGGTCGCCGGTACGGTATGGCAGTTCGCGCAGTGGAGCTACGTCACCTTCGTCATTCGGCTCGTCCGCTACAGCGCGGTCTACGGCGCGCTCTGGCAGCTGCCGATCCTGCTGGCGTGGATCTACATCGCCTGGGGCGTGATTCTGTACGGAGCGGAGGTTTCGCGTGCACACCAGGAGGTGTACACGCAGCGCATCACGCAACGCCGCGACGAACCACGAACACCGGACACGGCGCGTGCCGAATGAGCTTCTCGGCGGTCCCGCCCATGATGAGATCCGCGAGCTCCGAGCGCCCGTGCGTCGCGGTGACGAGCACATCGACGTTCCGCTCTTCGGCCAACTTGATGATCATCTCAGCGGGCGCGCCGATGTCGACCACCAGCTCGGTTTTCGGATAATTCTCGAGCCGCGTGCTGTGCAGCTCCGCCAGCATCTCGCGCGCGCGCTGGCGAGCCTGATCGAAGGTGCGCGGCCACGCTTCGTGCGCGTAGATATCGTCAGTCGGCACGTGGACGAAGTGCGCCACGATCAGCGTGCCGTCAGCCAGCTTCGCGAAGCGCAGCGCGTAGGCCAGCGCGTTGTACGAGAGCTCGGTGAAGTCGGTGCCACACAGCACTTTCTTGAAGTCACGCGGCATCTGCAGTCCTCCCGGCGGCGGCACCTAACGGATCACTCCGGTGCGGCGTAGGCGATCGAGCGCACTCTGCTCCATCGCCAGCAGATCGCGCAAGACCTGATCGGTGTGCTCGCCCAGGCGCGGGGCGGCAGCGACGACCGCGCCCGGCGTGGCCGACAGCCGCGGCACGACGCCGTCGAGTTGTATTCCGTCCGAGCAGCCCACCCAGTAGCCGCGGGCGGCCAGCTGCGGGTCGACGGCGAGATCGGTCGCGTCGGCCACCACCCCGGCGGCGACGCCCGCCGCCTGCAGCGTCTGCATCGCCGCGGCGGCGGTCATGCCGGCGGTCCACGATTCGATGTGCCGGTCGAGCGCCGCGGCGCCGGCGCGCCGGCCGCTCGCGCTGGCAAACTGCGGCGCCTGTGCCCACTGTGGCGCGCCGAGCGCCGCGATGAAACGCCGCCACTCGTCATCGCCGAAGATGGCGATGGCGCACCAGCGGTCGCGCCCTGCCTCCTCGCGGCAACGGTAGACGCCGTGTGGTGCCGCTGCACCGTCGGCCACGGCGCTGTCGAGCACATCCGGTATTGCATCGCCGCGCAGCGCCATCTCGAGTAGCGGCGCGAGCATTGTGGCGAGCACCTCGAGCTGTGCGAGGTCGATCGCAGAGCCCACACCGTCGCTGGCGCGCCGCCACAGCGCCGCGACCACCGCCAGCGCTGCGCTGTAGCCGCTCACCATGTCCGAATACGAAAACCCGAAGCCGGCCGGCGCTCCGCCCGGGCGGCGCATGTGCCAGGTGAAGCCGGTTTGCGCCTGCAGCGTCGGGCCATAGCTCACCTGCTGCGCCATCGGCCCGCTCGTTCCGAAGCCGGACAGGTTGAGGACGACGAGATGCGGGGCCAGGTCCTGCAGCGCCACTGCGTCGAGGCCCCAGTTCGCCATGACCCGCGGGCTGAAGTTGTCGATCACCACGTCGCAGCGGCGCGCCAGCTCGCGCACCAGCTCGACTCCGCGCGCATCGCTCAGATCGATCGCGACACTGCGCTTGCCGCGGTTCAGGTTGCCGAACAACCCGCCGCGTCGCTGCGGGGCGTCGGGCGCGTCGGTCCGTTCGATCTTGATGACGTCGGCGCCGTGATCGGCGAGCACGCGCGTCGCCACCGGCCCGGCGACGACCCAGGTAAAGTCGAGCACGCGGATCCCTTCGAGAACTCTGGAGTGCGGTGGCTTGCCACCGCTTTGGGGTGGGCGGGGTACGGGGGTGCGGCTGTCACCACCGCTGCCATCCCAAAGCGGCGGCGAGCCGCCGCACTCCAAAAAACGGAATGGACCACCGCGCCGGATCGATGCGCGGTTCTCGTTACGGACGAAGAAGCCGCGCGCCCACAACTGCGGGTGCTTCGCGACGCGTGACAGCGGCCACACCGGCGCAAACGGGAGGCGGCGCAGCTGTGCCTGCTCGACCAGCTCCTCGACGCGATAGCGCGCCGCCCACGCGGCGAGTACGTCGAAGACGTGGCCGGCAGCGGCGCGCCGGCGCTCCGCATCCGACCATTCTGGTGCGGTGAGGTCTCCCGCCGCTCCGTCGGCGGCCACCCACTCGACGAGCGCGCTCCAATCGCCCATGTGCGACAGCAGGACGGGGCCATCGCAGCACTCGGCCCCGCGGAATCCACCGGTCCAGTGCAGGCTGCCCTGTCGCGCGGCGACGACGCCGTGCTCGCGATACAGGGAGGTCACGTGCTCGACTGTCGCCAGCGTGCTTTCCTGCACGCTGATGTCGACCAGCTGGCCGCGCCCGCTCTGCCGGCGCGCCAGCACGGCAAGTAGGATGCCGAGCGCGGCGTGCAGTCCGGCCGCGTGCGCCGCCTGCGCACCGAGGGCCGGCAGCGGCACCTCGTGCGGCTGCCCGTTGACGTACAGCATCCCGCCGAGCGCTTGCGCGACGATGTCGCAGCTCCGCCATTCGGCGCGCGGCCCCTGGAGACCGAAGGGCGAGATTGACGCCACGACCAGCCGCGGGAAGCGGTCGAGCAGTGCGGCCGGATCTAGCCCACGCCGCGCCAGCGCCGACGGCGTGCCGGCGATGATCACCGCGTCCGCGCCGTCATCGAGATCGACGCCGCGCACCACGTCGGCGCCGAGGTCCGTGAGCAGAGCGCCGCAGAAGGACTCGGACCCTTCGGTGAGGTCGAGGACGCGGACCTCGGACAGCGGCAGCATGGATCGGTCGGGCTCGAACGCGCGTCAGTGTCGGCCAGCCGCGACCGCCTCTGGGAACCAGCGTTGCATCGCCGCACGGGCGAGCGGCTTGGGTGGCGGTAGATCGCGCTCGCTACCCGGCTCCGGCTGGTTCTCGAGCGCGAACTCCAGCTCGCTCTGGGCCTTCGCTCGCTCGCCGAGCGCGAAGTACGTGTCGGCAAGATAGACGTGCGCAATCAACGCGCCCGGGTGTCGCCGCGTCGCCTCCTCGATGTATCGGCGCGAGCGGTCGAGGTCGCGCTTCGGCCAGGGCAGCAGGTAGTAGTAACGGCCGAGCATGGTCATCGGCGCGCCGTGCTCGAAATCGCGATCGATCTCATAGGCGCGCCGGGCCGCGGTCTCGAATCGGCTCACGATTCCTTCCATCACCGCCTGCATGACGCCGATGCAGTCGGCATAAGCGCCAATGGCGACGGCGTAGAAGTAGTGGCCCTCCACCCGATCGGCTCGATGGACGCGCGCGCGGTCGGCCCATTCGACGGCTTTCCCGGCGATGCCGCGCTTGGTGACGCGATTGTTCTGGGTGTAGGCGACCCAGAAGTAGGCGCGTGCCAATCGCCATTCGATCTCATAGGGATCTGCTGCTCGAGCGGCGCCTTCAGCGCCGATCGTCATGAGATCGGGCATGCTGTTGGGCGCCTCGCGCTGCTCCCACAGCTCGTCCATTCGCGCGACGACGGCGCCGGTCGGCTGGTCGGCGAGCGCGGTGCGGGCGCCGAGTACCGCGAGGACCAAGGCCACGGCCAGGGTGGCCAGATCGCCGATCAAACGTCGAGACGCGCGCGCAGCCATTTGCCAATCGATGGTTCGCGTTTACCACCGAGCACCTGCCTTGTGGAATGGCACGGTCGTTAACTGCAGTATACAGCCGCCCGCGCAGCAAACCGTAAGTGTCGACCGTGGAACGCAGGGGCGGCTGGCATGGGCCTTGCGCTGCAGCTTGGCAAAAGGAGTTGGCCCAATGCTCATAGATCCGACTGCCCCCGCGATCGTCGACTTCACGGCCCAGGTCATCCCTGTTCTCTGGGCTATGGTAGGCTTGCTGCTCGTTCTGGTCGGAGCGATTGCAGCGAGTGTCGATTTCGAAGCCGCGGAAATCTATCTCGGCCACCGCACGCTGCTGGTGACGATGACGGCCATGCTCGGGCTGACCATCGCCGCGCTGGCGATCGTGCGGCCCGACGTGGCTGCTCGCATCGGCCTCGCTACCTCGTTCTAACCTGGAGGGCGCCGCGCCGTCGGCGCCGGCGGCGGCAGGTGGGACACAGCGTGTTCACCCGCGTGGACCCGACCGCCCCGGCAGTCGACGGCGCGACGCCCTCCAGGAGCCCCGAAGCCGCCGACGTACACGCAACCCCCGTGGTACGGCCCGCACAACCGCCGGCGCCGGAGCCTGCGGGCGTTATCAGTTTTCCGGGAAGGTGCTACGCTGCGTCGGGGCCATGGACCTCACCGACGACGAACGCCGGCTGCTGCGCGCGCTCGCTCTCGAATCGATCGAGTTCGGTCTGCGGCACCAGTGCATGATGTCGGTGGCGGTATTCGGATACTCGGATCGGCTGCGTATCCAGCGGGCGTCGTTCGTCACCTTGCACAGCGCCGGTGAGCTGCTCGGGTGCATCGGGACGTTGCGTCCGCACCGCGCCCTGGTCGCCGACGTGGCGCACAACGCCTATCAGGCCGCATTCAACGATCCGCGCTTTCCAGCGCTCACGCGGGCGCAACTCCTCGGCCTCGATCTGCACATCTCGGTGCTCACGCCGCTCGAGCCGCTGGCGATCGCGTCGGAAGACGACCTGCTGGCGCAGCTGCGGCCGGGCATCGATGGGCTGGTGCTCGAGGACGGCGACCTCGCCGCTACTTTTCTGCCGACCATGTGGCCGCGCCTGCAAACCGCGCGGCGGTTCGTCCGCGTGCTGAAGGAAAAGGCGCAGCTGCCGCCCGACTACTGGTCGGCCACGATCCGCGCCTACCGCTACACGGCCGAAGAGTTCTAGGTTCCGCGCTGCTCGCGTACAGCGGCGCCGCGCCGACGGTGCCCACCGTGCCTCCCGCGGTGGGCCTGACACGCTAGAATCGCCACCATGGAGCGCGTCGATGTCCTGATCGCCGGCGGCGGCATCATCGGCAGTGCGCTTGCCTGGGCGCTCGCCGGACGCGGCATCCGCGAGATCGCCGTCGTCGACCTCGATCTCGGCGGCCTCTACGCATCCTCCGAGCTCAACGCGGGCGGCGCGCGCGCCACCTGGTGGCAACCGGTCAACATCGCCACCTGCGCGGCCACGCTGCGCTTCTTTCGCGAGCACCGCGAGGAGTTCGGCTTTCGCGAGCACGGCTATCTCTGGCTGTACGACGACGCAGCGCTGTTCGCCCGCGCGTGCAGCAAGCTGGCGTTGCAGAACGCGTTCGACCTCGGCGTCAGCGCCCTGGAGCCCGGCGACGTCGCTGCGCGTTTCCCGATCGTCGACCGCGCACTCGATGAGCTGGTCGGTGCGACGTTCTCGCCGCGCGACGGATTGGTGAACCCGAACGGCGTGCGCGCCTGGTATCGCCGCGAGGCGGCAGCCCACGGCGTGCGCTTTCTCGACCACCACTACATCGACGGCGTCATGACGCAGCTGGTGAGCCACGGCGCCGACGCGTCGGCGACGGGCCAGCGCCGCGTCGACAGCATCGACATCGCCGAGGTTCGCCTCGGCAATCCGCGCGAGGACGCGGACGTGTTGCGCGACATCCTCACCGCGCACCGCATCCCTCCCGAGCGCCGCCGCGACCAGACGCGCATGCACTGCGGGCTGCTGATCAACTGTCTCGGTGCCTGGTCGCCACTGCTGTCCGCCAAGCTCGGGGTCGCCGATCCGACCGAGCCGGTGCGCCGGCAGATCGCGTTGTGCGACGTCCGCGCATCCGATCGTCCCGCGCATGTCGACACGGACGCATTGGGCATGATCGTGGATACGAGCAACGTCTATTTCCATCCCGAGAGCGGGAAGTTCCTCGCCGGCTTCTCCATTCCGGACGAGCCGCCCGGGTACGACTTCACGTATGGCGGCGACGCGTTCTTCGAGCAGTACATCTGGCCCCGTCTCGCACACCGCTGCTCGATGTTCGAGCGCTGCCGCCACGTCGGCGGCTGGGCGGGTCTGTACGACGTCACACCCGACCGCAGCGGCATCGCCGGTGCGGTCGACGGCTTCACCAACCTGTTCGAAGCGCACTCCTTCACCGGCCGCGGGGTCATGCAGTCGTACGGCATCGCCGTCGCCATGGCAGAGCTGATCGACACCGGCCGCTTCGGCGACCTCGACCTCTCGCCGCTGCGCCGGGCTCGTTTCGCCGATCCGGCACAGTGGGTGTCCGAGGACCTCCACATCTGATGTCGCCGACAATGCCGCTTCTCGGCTTGATTCGAGGACGGCGATTCGCAAGTGAGGAACGATGCGGCGGCTGGCTCGTCTGAGCCTGATCAACGCGATGGCGTTTGCGGTAGTCATCGCGTTGCTCGCCTGCGGGTATCTCGCGCTGCCGTTCGGCTTGACCATCAACGCTCCCGGCTCCAGCGGCGACCCGCTTCCCGCTGCCGAAGTACCGCGCCGCCTGGTCGTGCCGCCGGGCTTCTCGATCCAGACCTACGCAGAGGGGATCATCAACGCGCGCTTCCTCTTGTTCACCGAGGGAGGCGATCTCCTCGTCAGCGCACCGCGCCAGAGCAAGGTCGTTCTGGTGGCGCGCGACACCGACGGCGACGGCCGCGCCGACGGCCAGCGCGTCCTGCTCGACAAGCTGAATCAGCCGCATGGGCTCGCCTATCGCGACGGCTGGCTGTACATCGCCGAGACCAACGCGGTGGTGCGGGTACGCTTCGATCCGGCGACGGGGACGGTCAGCGGTACACCCGAGCGCATCGCCGAGCTGCCCGATGGCGGCAACCACTGGACGCGGACCATCCACATCGGGCCGGACGACGAGCTGTGGGTGTCGATGGGCTCCACCTGCAACGCCTGTATCGAGGCCGACAAGCGGCGCTCCACCATCATGCGCTTCAACCGCGACGGCAGCGGCGGCGAGATCTATGCCTCCGGCCTCCGCAACGCGGTCGACTTCGCGTGGCAGCCGGGCACCAACGCGCTGTATGCGACCGACAACGGACGCGACCTGCTCGGCGACGACTTCCCACCCGACGAGCTCGATCAGATCGTCCAGGGCGGCTTCTACGGGTGGCCGTTCGCCAACGGCAACCGCATTGCTGATCCGGACTTCGGCGCCGATCACGCGGCCGAAATCGCCGCCTCGCGCGCGCCCGTACATGAATTCGGCGCGCACGTCGCGGCGCTCGGCATCACCTTCTACGAGCCGCCGCCGGGCCAACCGGCGGCGGCGTTTCCGCCTGCGTACCACGGCGCCGCGTTCGTCGCCCAGCACGGCTCGTGGAATCGTTCCAAGAAGAGCGGCTATCAAGTGGTCGTCCTGCACTTTCGACCCGACGGGTCGATCAGCGAAGAGCCGTTCGCCACCGGCTTCATGGTGAACGAGAAGGTCTTCGGGCGCCCGGTCGACGTCGCGGTTGGGCCCGATGGCGCGCTCTATCTGAGCGACGACTTCACCGGCTCGATCTATCGCATCGCCTACGGCAGCCGCGCGGCGGCTCCCGCCGGCGCGGCGGCGGCGCCAGGCGCGCGCGCAACCGCTGCCACCGATCCGCTCGCCGGGCTCGATCCGGCCAGCCTCGCTGCGGCGCGCGCGCACGGCGAGCAACTGTGGAATGACAACTCGTGCATCTCCTGCCACACCACCGCACAGGTCCCCGGCCAGACCTACCGGCCACTGCCGGGGTTACGCGGCAGATACACGATCGATTCACTCACGGCGCTGCTGCGGACCCCGCCGCCGCCGATGCCGCCGCCACCGCTGGACGACGATCAGCGGCGCGATCTGGCGGTGTACCTGCTCGCGACATTTCAATAGGCGGCGAAGGGCCGCGCTTCCGCGCGGCCGTACCACCGGGGCATCGTGCGAACCGCGGTTGGTGCTGCAGCGCGCAGCGGCGGCGCCGCGGGAGCGG
>Ga0066388_100000969_pt1 | contig 15171 bp, 16 predicted proteins | sample PanSoiMetaGPlot6_FD_64539 | JGI IMG/M metagenome (GOLD analysis project Ga0066388, IMG submission 64539) | Tropical forest soil microbial communities from Panama analyzed to predict greenhouse gas emissions - Panama Soil - Plot 6 (Hybrid Assembly) | ecosystem: Environmental > Terrestrial >... | reverse complement strand
TCACCGGCGGCACTTCTGATGCCAACGAGGCTGCTGTTGGAACCGCCGAGCTATATGATCCCGCAACCGGAACGTTTACAGCCACGACCGGCAACATGACGGTCGCACGCGTATCTCATACGGCCACGCTGCTCAAGGACGGCAAAGTGCTCGTCACCGGCGGAGACAAAATCTTCTTTAACGGAGTTCCTAACGCAAACATCCAGGCATTGATTTCAGCCGATGCAGCAACGTTTGCGGCTACTGGCGATATGACTGCCGCGCGCGAGTCGCACATTGCAACTTTGCTGAGTGGCGGCAAAGTGCTCATCACAGGCGGAAGCAGTGGAGCGTTGGGCAACACTTCTGCGCCAACACCCACGGTATATATCAGTGCGGAATTGTTCGATCCATCCACGGGCCATTTCACCGCAACGGGCAGCATGACCGATTCTCGCGATTATCACGCTGCAGTATTGCTCAGCACTGGAAAAGTCCTAGTCTCTGGCGGTGCGAACCTGGCCGGCTTCCTCCAGTCTGCCGACCTTTTTGATGCAAATGCCGGAACCTCTGCGACAACTGGGAAAATGATGGCGTCCGCTTCTATCATGATGCGACCTTGCTGAACGATGGAACCGTTCTGGTTAGCGGTGGATCAGACAGCGCCAGCAGGGCGCTTGCGAGTGCGGAAATCTACGATCCAACCGCCGGAACCTTCGCGACGACGGGAAACATGAACCATGAGCGCGTCTGGCATACCTCGACGCCACTCCAGGGCGGCAAAGTCTTGGTAACAGGGGGCGCGGACAATGGTTCAGGCCCCATGGCGACTGCTGAGATTTATCAATAGAAGACAATAAACGGCGGGAAGGTGATTCATTAGCACAGCAAAATGCCTCAAGCGTTCTTTTTACTGGTCATCATCTGGATGCGACGGCCTCCCGAGCAATCCTTGATCAATTGAGCCAGGCGCTTTTCGCGGGTTTCTGGCTTAGCCGCGCTGACAATCCACCATGTGGTGACACGTTGATACCAAGGTGCTTGCGACTTGAAGAATTCCCAAGCCTTCGGTTTCGAGCGAAACAGTTTTTCCTGTGCCCGGCTTAGCTTGCTGGTTTTCTGCTCATAGGAATATCGCTCTGCCCGCTTCTCATCTCGCGCTTCGAATAGCCGCAGCCCCTCTAGCTTCATCCGCTTCAATTTGATCAGCTCGTGCACGCGCCGGATGTTGACGATGCTCCAGTTACTCTTGGTTTTGCGGGGCGTAAAGCGGATCGTGTAGGCGCCTGGTCCTAAACTCTTTCGCACCCCGTCAATCCAGCCATGGCACAGCGCCTCGTCAAGCGCTTCGGGATAGGTGATGCTCTTCTTTCCAGTTCCCAAGCGGCGAAAGCCCACCCACAATTCAACTGCCTTCTTGCCATTCTCGGCCAGCCAGCTGCGGAAGCTTAGTGCATCCTCAAAGTGTTTGAGATTTTTGACTTCCATCAATGCCCCGGCAGAGTTGACCTGCTCTCCAAAACGAATTTGGCGATTATGCTAGAATAGAGTGTTATCCACACATTGGAATTTTAGCCAGAGCATGACAGAAGAAACCCAGATTATAGACACGCCATTCGACCCGGAAGACGAGTATCGCCCCGAACCTGAACCGGAACCCCAGGCTCCTGCATGGATGGATGGCAGCCTGCGCATTGGCATCCACACTTCCATCGCCAAAAGTTACGTTGATGCCCTCGAATCGGCGCGGAAGCTCGGCTGCAACGCACTCCAAGTCTTCTCCGCAAGCCCGCGGATGTGGGCGGGCGCAGTCCGCATCCCCGAAACGGACGCTGCGGCCTTTCGCGCCCGGCGCACGGAACTGGCTCTCGGTCCTCTCGTTATCCACGCCAATTACCTGATCAACCTTGCCGCGTCACAGCCCATGCTGCGCACGCGCTCTATTCAAGCGTTTCATGAGGAACTCGTGCGGGGCATCGCGCTCGGCGCCGATTTCGTCGTCGTGCACCCTGGCTCACGTGGGGAAGGTGCCTCGCGGAATGCGATCGCTACCATAATCGAAAGTATTAAACAGGCAGCAAAACGCGTTCCTCTCGGGAATCTGCGCATTCTCGTCGAGAATACTGCGGGCATGGGCACAGCAGTTGGCTCATCTCTCGAAGAAGTGGCCGACATCCTCGCTGGCCTCTCCGAACTCAACGCAGGTGCATGCCTCGATACTGCGCACCTCTTTGCTGCAGGCTACGACATCAGTTCCGAAAAAGGGCTCGGGCAAATCATCGAGCACATTGACAAGACCATCGGCCTTGACAACGTTCCGGTCTTCCACATCAACGATTCCAAGATTCCCCTCGGTGGCCGCGTAGATCGCCACGAACACGTCGGCGAAGGCAAGATTGGCGCGCCTGCATTCGGCCGCATTCTTAAGCATCCGCGGCTCAGCTCGGCGCCACCTGCGGGCATCCTCGGCCGCGCTTTCCTGTTGGAAACGCCCATTGACGATCCCGGGGACGACCGCCGTAACATCGCCAAACTCTGGGAGCTTGCCGGTCTTGAGGAGGTCGCGCCGGCCTACGACAAGGGCTACTCGATGCTGACAAACGCGCTCAAGAAGAAGCTCGTCGCGCACAAGAATGAAATCAGGAAGCGGGCAAAAGCTGCTACCGCGCACAAGAAAGCGAAATCCCGGGGCAAAGGATAACCGCGAGTGGCGGAGTACAACCCACAGTCCATCGAAGCCAAATGGCAGAAGCGATGGGAAGACGCGCGCGTCTTTGAAACCGAAGCCGACTCCGCAAAACCAAAATATTACGTCCTCGAAATGCTGCCGTATCCCTCCGGGACGCTGCACATGGGCCACATGCGCAACTACGCCATCGGCGACGTCGTCGCCCGCGTAAAGCGCATGCGCGGCTTCAACGTGATTCACCCCATGGGCTGGGACGCCTTCGGCCTTCCTGCCGAAAACGCAGCCATCAAGAACAAAACGCATCCGCGCGTGTGGACCAACAACAACATCGCCGAATTTCAGCGCACGCTGCGCCGCTTCGGTTTCAGCTACGACTGGCGCCGCGAAATCTCCACCTGTGAGCCGGAATACTACCGCTGGAACCAATGGTTCTTCCTGCGCATGCTCGAAAAAAGGCTTGCGTACCGCAAAAAGAGCCGCGTCAACTGGTGCCCCAAATGCTGCACTGTCCTCGCAAACGAACAGGTCATTAACGGCGGCTATTGCTGGCGCCACGAGGACACACTCGTGGAAGCCCGCGAAATCGAGCAGTGGTTTCTCAAAACCACCGCCTATTCGGATCAACTACTCGACGATCTAAAACAACTCGAAGGCGGCTGGCCGGAGCGCGTTGTCACCATGCAGCGCAACTGGATCGGCAAATCCCAGGGCGCAAAAGTGGAATTCGCTGTCGCCGATGTGCCTGGGCTCGATTCGATAGAAGTCTTCACAACGCGCATTGATACGATCTTCGGCGCAACAGTGATGATCCTCGCCCCGAATCACCATGCCGTCGCCAGACTGCTGGAAGGCTCACCCGTTCGCCATCACGCCGAAGCGATGCTTGCCCGGCTCAAAAGAAGTTCTGTCAAAACGGAAGACGTTGCGACTGCCGAAAAAGAAGGCTTCTTTACCGGCCGACACGTAATTAACCCCTTCAATGGCGAAAAGCTTCAGATTTGGGTAGGAAACTTCGTTTTGATGGAGTACGGCACGGGCGCAATTATGGCCGTGCCCGCGCATGATGGACGCGACTTCGAATTTTGCAAGAAATACGGTCTGCCGATTCGCGTTGTAGTTCAGCCGCTCGATGGCAGAGCGCTCGACGGCGCAACAATAACCGAGCCATTCGAAGAACACCAGCAAGGCAAACTTGTGAACTCGGGCCCCTATAACGGCCTTTCTCCTGACGAGGCCATTACGAAAATGGGCGCCGACGCCGAGGAAAAGGGCTTTGGCAAGCGCGAAACGATTTTTCGCCTGCGTGATTGGGGCATTTCCCGCCAGCGGTACTGGGGCACTCCGATCCCCGTAATTTATTGCCCGAAGGACGGCCTTGTTCCCGTGCCAGACAAGGATTTGCCCGTTTTACTTCCACCGAACCCCAATCTAACGGGCGAAGGGGAATCGCCGCTCGCGACCACGCCTGAATTCGTGAACACGACCTGCCCGAAGTGCGGTGGCCCAGCCCGCCGTGAAACTGACACGATGGACACGTTTGTCGATTCGTCCTGGTATTTCTACCGCTACTGCGATCCGCACAACGACAAGGCGCCGTTCGATTCCACGAAAGCCGCCTATTGGTTTCCGATTGACCAGTACATCGGCGGCATCACGCACGCGATTCTCCACCTGCTTTACTCGCGCTTCTGGTGCAAAGTGATGCGCGACATCGGCCTCGTCAAGCACGATGAGCCAATTTCGCGTCTCTTCACGCAGGGTATGGTTCTGCGCGGCGGCGTGGCGATGTCCAAATCACGTGGCAACGTCGTCGGTGCGTACGAAATGGCGGAAAAATTCGGCGCCGACACCGGCCGTCTGTACACCCTCTTCGCGGCCCCTCCCGAAAAAGACCTCGAATGGAGCGAGGAAAGTATTGAAGGCGCTTGGCGCTTCCTTAACCGCGTTTTTCGCGCGGTTGATCGCCACGCCGAAGCCATTCGCGGTGTAACTCGCGCGAAGTACGAAAGTGCATCTCTAAACGAAAAGGAAAGAACGCTGCTTCGCAAAGCCCATCAAACCCTGCGGCGCGTTACTTCTGATTTCGAAACGCGCTGGCATTTCAATTCCGCGATTGCCCTTATCATGGAGCTAACCAACGAAATCTATGCGGCCGAACCTCTCGAAAGCTCAGTTCGCCCCGAAGTCCGCAGGGAAGTGCTCGAACTTCTGACATTGATGCTTGCACCCATGACGCCGCATCTCTCCGAAGAACTTTGGGAGATGCTCGGTCACCCCGACGGGCTCTGGAAAGCAGCTTGGCCAGTTTTCAATCAAGAATTTGCCCGCGAAGACGAAGTAGAAATCCCCGTGCAAGTGAACGGCAAAGTCCGCGGGCGTCTAAAAATTGCTGTCGGTGCGAAAGAAGACGCGGTCGTGCAATTGGCTCAGCAAGACTCCGCCATCTCGCAACACATCAACGGCAAACGGCTAGTGAAGAAAATCTATGTTCCCGATAAGCTGCTTAATCTCGTTGTAGGCTAGCTGTGATCCCACAGGAGCGCGCAATGACGACTGGAGCGAAAATGCAGGAAGAGCACCTCAAGCCGCAGTCGGAACGCGGCGGAGTGGTCGTTCTCGACTTCGGCGGTCAATACACGCAGCTCATCGCGCGGCGCATCCGTGAGCAAAAGGTTTTCAGCGCCATCCTGCCCTGCATGACGTCCCTCGAAGAAATCCGCAAGTACGAGCCTGCAGGCATTATCCTCTCCGGCGGTCCAAGTTCCGTTTACGATCCCGACGCTCCCAAATGCGACCCTGCTGTTCTCTCGCAAAGCATTCCTGTACTCGGTATTTGCTATGGAATGCAGTGGATTACGCACACGCTCGGCGGCCATGTCGAACCGGCTGGCCGCCGCGAATACGGCCGCGCAAAGCTCGACGTAGAAAATTCTTCTGGCGAGCGCGGCTCGCTTCTTTTCAGGAACATTCCGCACGGCTCAAGCGTTTGGAATAGCCACGGAGATCACGTCCGCGCTCTGCCCGCCGGTTTCCGCTGCGTAGCCAAGACGGAAAACGCCATCGGCGCGATCGAAGACGTCCAGCGCAAAGTCTATGCCGTCGAATTCCATCCCGAAGTCAATCACACCGACCACGGCACCGCGATTCTTCGTAATTTCCTGTTTGAAGTCTGCAAAGCAGAGCCCAAATGGAGCGGTGCCGCTTTCATCGAAGAAACCGTCGAAGCCGTTCGCAAGAAAGTCGGCGACAAGTGGGCCATATGCGGCTTAAGCGGCGGCGTGGATTCCACAGTCGCAGCAGTTTTGGTTCACAAGGCCATCGGCAACCGGCTGACCAACATCTTCGTGAACACGGGACTCCTCCGCAAAAACGAATTTGAAGATACCCTCGCTATGTACCGCAACCGGCTCGGTTTGCATGTTATCGGAGTAGACGCCACCGATCGTTTCCTCGCGCAACTGAAGGGCATCACCGACCCAGAGGAAAAGCGCAAGCGCATTGGCAGGGAATTCATCGCCGTGTTCGACGAAGCCGCGCGCAAACTCCTGGAAGGCGAAGCCCATAGCGAAATCGGCTTTCTTGTCCAAGGGACTCTTTACCCAGACGTGATCGAATCCGTCTCCGTCAAGGGCCCTTCCGCCACCATCAAGACCCACCATAACGTGGGTGGCTTGCCGGAGAAGATGCCCTTTGCCCTGATCGAGCCTCTTCGCGACCTATTCAAGGACGAAGTTCGCCGCATCGGCAAAGACCTAGGGTTACCAGACGAGATATTGCTGAAACATCCGTTTCCCGGCCCCGGTTTGGCAGTACGGCTCCTCGGCGAGGTCACCGCGGACAATCTAAAGCTTCTGCGCGAGGCGGACGCGATCGTGCGTGAAGAGATCAGGCGCGCGGGGCTCTACGGCAGGACTTGGCAGGCCTTTGCCGTTTTACTCCCCGTGCGCAGTGTGGGCGTCATGGGCGATGGCCGGACGTACGGGCTTACTGCAGCGATTCGCGTCGTCGAGAGCGATGACGCCATGACTGCGGACTGGTCCAGGCTTCCTAGCGAAGTACTCGAGCGCATGTCCCTGCGTATCGTTAATGAGGTTCCCGGCATCACACGAATAGTTTATGACATTACTTCGAAACCCCCGGGAACCATCGAGTGGGAATAGAGGAAAAAGAAAAAAGCCGCGCTGGTTGGGCAAGCGCGGCCTTCTACAGGGGAATATTGCACTCGGCAAGCGTGAGAAATCCGGCTTACCGGTTCGCGACTTTCTGGGCCATGTAGAGAATCAATTTGCGATCCTCTTCATCGGCCTTGCTCAGCAAGCGGCGAAGCTTGTTGAGGTAACGTGCCTCTTTGCCGGCGCTTCCCCAGGCGATATCGTCGGACGATTTCCGCTTGGGCAGGTTCGGCAACTGCGGCGGCTCTTCGCCGTCGTAGAAGAGTTGGTAAAGGGGAACCTCAAGTGCGCGCGCTAGTTTTTCCAGCGTTTCAATGGCAGGGACGGTGTGGCCATTCTCCACGCGGGAAATGTAGCAACGAAGTAAACCAGTACGCTTCTCGATGTCGCCCTGGGAGAGTTTCTTTTCTTCGCGCATAACGCGAAGCCGGTCACCAATAATCATGGAGGCAGTATTCCATATCGGTAAGTCTCTAAGCAAGCATAAACTTTGTCTGGACCGGGTGAAACGCCTGTAGCAGAGTAGGGAATTCCTATAGGACACACGGAGATGGTGGTAGCGTAACCTGAAACCCATGGCGCGCGTCACAAATACGGAGGCTTCCCAGCCGGTCATTCAGACGGGGAGTTCGGCGAGCAAGGAAATCCGGCAGTCTGGAGTTCCGCAGGACCGCGAACTCGTTCGTCTTGCGCAACGCGGCAACAAGGATGCTTTTGAGGAACTCGTCAAGCGACATCAAAACCGCGTCTTTGCCGTCGCTCGCGGGATCCTCAAGCGCCAGGAGGATATCGAAGACGTGTCGCAGCAAGTCTTCGTAAAAGCCTATTTCGCGTTAAAGAAATTTGACCAGCGTTCGGCGTTCACGACCTGGCTCTACAAAATCACCGTGAACGAATGCTGGGACTTGTTGCGGAAACGGAAAGTACGTCCGCTGGTGTATGAAGCGGATCTCAGCGAAGACCAAGGCCGGCAGTATCAGGCATCGGAAAGACGGGACGGGAACGAACCGGATCCCGCGGCACGCCTTGATGCGCGGCAACGTGTGGAACGCTTGCTGGGTTTTCTGGATGAACGCGACCGCGGCATGCTCGTGCTGAAGGAAGTGGAAGGATTTGCGATCGAAGAGATTGCCGAACTCTTCGATTTGAATACGAACACGGTGAAAGTACGGCTTTTTCGGGCAAGGCAGCGCATCCTTTCGCAGTTGAAGAAAGCGAAAGGTGCCTAGCGGCCCGGATGGGATGAAAGTAGGGAGGTTGAATATGTGGAACTGGCGTGCTCGTGGCAGCGAGCCAATCAATGAGGACGCGGGCGCTCCTGAGGTCCAGGCGCTGCTGCGTGACTTGGAGTCTCGCCGCGGTGAGCCCGGCCCGTTCTTTGCCAAACGCGTCATGGCCGCAATTGCAGCGCAGGAAACCGAAATCGCCCGGCGCAGCCGCGCTTGGGCCGCAGTTCCTACTTTTGCTTCGCGCCTTTCCGCCATTGCAGCTCTGCTCCTTGTCGTCGCCGGAACCTGGCTTTATACGGGAAGACAGACTTCCGTTTCGACTCAAGGCGGCCTTTTTGAGGACAGTGCTGCAGCTGCAAGTTCCACCACGCAAGATGAGGTCTTTGTGATTCCTGGGGAGGAGACGCGATGAGCATCGAGGCCAACGGTTCGAACGGCAACGTCAAGCAGCGCGCCGCTGTCTGGGTTGCTGTCGTCTTTGTTCTTGGCGCACTTCTTGGTAGCGTTTCGGGCTACATGTTCGCTTCCCGTAGCCATGCGGATAACAGGCCGCCTCTCTCCGATGACGAGCGCCGCTCACAGAAGGTCTCAGTGTTAACCAGAGATCTCAACCTTACCGCCGATCAACAAACGCAGCTCGACGCCGCCATTCGCGAGGCTCAGGTGAAGTTTAAGGCTATTCGCGAGGCAAGCCAGCCGCAAATCGACGCCACTCGCGCTCAGGCCAGAGAAAAGGTCCGTTCATTCCTCACACCGGAGCAGCTGCCCAAGTACGAAGCCTATTTGCAGAAACTCGACGCTGAGCGCAAGCGTAACGGCCAACCCTAAGTTTGTGGATTCCTGTAAGCTCCCAAAAGAGGCTACAAAGCATGGCTGTGCGGGACGTGCTGCAACTGGGGAATCCCATGCTCAGGGAACCGTCTGCGAGGGTTGCGCAACCACAGTCACGGGAAATTGCTGGGCTCTTTGAAGATTTGTCAGACACTCTTGCCCATTGGCGGGCCGCGACTGGCTATGGCCGGGGAATTGCCGCTCCCCAACTTGGAATTCTCAAACGTGTAATTTTCCTCCGTTTACCGGGCGAAGCAGCGTGGCCTCTTATCAATCCGGAAATCATCGAGCGTAGTGCGGAAAGAATTGTCGTTTGGGATGGATGCCTCAGCTTTCTGTCCATTTTCATGCGGGTCGAACGGCACCGCGACATCACGGTCCAGTATCAGGATCTTCAAGGACAATTCCATGAGGTTCAGGCTGGAGAAGAGAGGAATCTCTCCGAGCTGCTTCAGCACGAAATTGATCATTTGGATGGAATCCTGGCGCTGGACCGCGTGACCGACCCAAAAACCATTTGCACCCGCGAAGAATTTGAAAAGCGCTATAAAGCAAACAGCCCGTACGCTTAACTGGCGGTCCCGGCTCCCGGCACTGGCCAGCCGGCTAGAAGGGAATATCCTCGTCGGAAATCTCCGGGCCTCCGTGTCCGCCCATAGGCTCTTCTGGCCCAGCCTGATCAAACTCATCGCCTCCGCGCCCACCTATTCCTCCGCCTGCGCCCGCAGCGGCGGCGTCGCTCCGCCCGCCTAGCATTCGAAAATTGTTCGCGACAATGTCGAAGCTCGTCCTCTTCTGTCCCTCTTTGTCTTGCCACTCCCTGCTTTGAATCCGGCCCTCAATGTAAACGAGCGACCCCTTTTTCAAATATTGTTGGGCGATCTCTGCCTGTTTCCCCCACACGGTAATTCGGTGCCATTCTGTGCGTTTTTGCCGCTCGCCGTTGCGGTCTTTGTACGTTTCGTCCGTCGCTACAGAAAAATTCGCAACGGCTTGTCCCCCGCCTGTGTAGCGGGTTTCTGGGTCACGCCCGAGCCGCCCCACCAAAATCACTTTGTTCACCATCGATGAAATCCCCCTGGCGTTCGTCAAGATAGCATGCGATTCATTAAAACGGAAATGCATGACGCCACTAGCGTCCCCTCAGACTCCGATGTAGACTATCTTTGTCAGGCGGACTACCCGCCCGTTCTGCCTTGAGTTCTCTGAAGTATCCCACCCGACTTCTAGACGCTTCGCCATATCCAGCCAAAGCTGCCCTGCCAAACTCGGACAACGAAAAACCGTTTTTAGGAGCCAATAGCATGAAGAAGACACTCGCAATCGCCTGGATCGGTAGCCTCATCCTCGCAGGTGGCTGTGCAACAAAACGCTACGTCGCCCAGCAGGTTGATCCTGTCAATGCGAAGGTTGGCGACGTGGATAAGAATCTCCAGAACACACAGAAAACGCTGGAAGACGACGAGCGTAAACTCAGCGCCACCGACGAAAAAGCCAGCAGCGCCGACACCCGCTCCACGGACGCTATAAACCGCGCCGACGCAGCCTCCAAAAGGGCTGATCAGGTCAAGAGCGACCTGCACAATGAGCTGAACGACCGCATCGCCAATCTCGACGACTACAAATCCGCCGGCGAAGCCACTGTTCTTTTCAAATTCAATTCTGCAAAGCTCACCGATGATGCAAAACAGATGCTGGACCAGCTCGTCAGCACTCAAATGACTGCGGTGAAACGCTATTTCATTGCGATCCAGGGCTTCACAGACAAGGTCGGCACTCCCGAATACAATCTCGATCTCAGCCGCCGTCGCGCCCAAGCCGTGCAAACCTATCTTGTGGCGAAGCAGAACGTACCCGTTTACCGCATACAGATCGTTGGGCTCGGCAAAGACAAACCCGTAAATGACCAAAAGACCAAAACGGATCGCTCCAAGAACCGCCGCGTAGAAGTTACTTTGTTCAGTGCGGACAGTGCTACGTCAGCTTCAGCCGGGACGTCGAATAGTTCAAACTAATGCAGACTTCTCGTTAGGTCACGGCTCGCTCTAACTAAATTGTCTGCGAAATTCGGCGAACTGCCGCTGCAATTCAGACATTTGGGATCGTAGCGCTTCAATCTCGGCCTGCATGGCGGCCATGCGATCTTGAGCAGGTTCGTGTGTTGCCGCTTGCGCATGGCGAAGGTCCGAAACCTCAGATGTTGGGTGTCCCTCGGCAACGGGTGACAGTAGGTGGACGTAACGCGACTCCTTTGTCCCGGGTTGCCGTGGCAACACTTTCACCAGCGGAGGCTCTCGCTTGGCCAGCAGATTTAGTGCATTGTGCACGGACTCCAAATCCTCGAATGCATACATTCGTTCCGTTCTCGTGCGCAGCTCACCTGGTGTTTGCGGTCCACGCAACAACAAAACACAAAGAATGGCGATCTCGTGCCGGTGAAAATTGAACGTCTCATTTAACCGGTGCTCAAGCTTGGCCACGCGGCTGTCCGCGCTGCTCGCAAATCGGGTCAGACCCTGGTCATTCAAAGATCGGATCGCCGACCGCACCGCATCCTCATCCAGCGCCATCACCGGCTCACGGTTTGACTTCTGATTGCACGCGTTCACAAGTGCATTCAGCGAGAGCGGATAGTATTCCGGGGTGGTGATCTCCTTCTCAATCAGCGCGCCGACTACTCGCGCCTCAACATCGGTCAACGAAAAGTTCATGGGGAAAATGATACAACAGCAGTCCGGTAAGCCAGCTGTGCGGGAAGGGAACTACGCTGTCAAAGAAATCTAGTCAAAGCCTCTTAGTCGCCGGTAACCGCCACTCCCAATTCTTTCAACCGCGCCCGCGCCCGCCGGTCTTCCTCAGATCCTGGAAACCGTTTTATAACTTCTCGCAGCTCTCGCACGCCGGCTGTCTTTTGTCCCAATTCGATCAGTGCCAAGCCCTTGCGCAGCCTGCCCGGTGCAAGCTTGAAGCTCTTCGGATAGCTCGCGACCAGCTTGTCGTACTCCACGACGGCTTGCTGGTAGTTTTTTTCCATGAAATAGCTCTCGCCAACATAAAACTGCGCGTTTGAGGCAAGGTCAGTGTTTCCAAAATACTTCAGATAGTCCTGGAACTCAGAACGAGCTAACTGATACTTTCCCGTGTTCAAATCCCGGTACCCGCTCGAGTAAAGGGTATCAGCGCTCGGCGTGGCTGCCGGCGTCGAAGCTGCCCCTATTCCCGTCGGTGTCGTGGTACTCCCGGCAGCCGGAACCGTTCCCGCCGGCGCTGCGCCATTCGAAATCTTCGCGTCCAGGCTCTGCACTGTGTTCTGCAAATCCACGAGCTGCTGATTCAACTTCCCCAGTCTGGACTTAATTTCCTCGAGATTATCCGACACCCCTTGCACTTGCGTGGACATCGTGTCCAGCCGCGCTCCCCCGTTCGCTTGCACGTCTTGTATGGACTTTTGCAATCCACTCATCGTTGAGCTTAATTTGGTCACGCTGTCGCCCGATTGCTCGACCAGCGTCTTCATCACGGTATGGTCCTGCGTGATCTGTGTAGATAAATCCTTCTGCCCCTGCAGAAGGGAAGTAACATCGCGTTGAAGTTCAATCAACTCGCGCGCCACGGCCTGCACCGGGGAAGGCCCCATCAGGCTTCCCAACAATGCGCCAACGACCAGCGCAGCACAAAACATTGCAACATTGCGGAAATGCATCGTACTGCCTCCTCAGAACATGTAGCACAGGCACTCTTGCCTGCCCTGGAGCTGCGAAGGGCCTATGCTCCGGAAATCAAAGTCCGGCGATACGAGAGCGGGCTAAACTCCACTCTAACGAAGAGCGCCGCGCGCAAGCAAGACTGCGATTGCGCGCGGCGGGTCTTTTCGCACAAAACGTAAATAGGTCTGTCAGACCAATAGGGAACGGCCATTCCTGGCTGTGCACTGCCCGTCTACCGGCTACTGGGCCCTCACAAAGTGCCCGCGCCGGTTCTGCTGCCAGCACGCCTCATTGCTTTCCATGCAGAACGGCTTTTCCTTGCCGAAGCTGACCGTGTTCATCCGGTCGGCCCCAATTCCTTGCGAAACAAGGAACTGTTTCACAGACGCCGCGCGCCGGTCGCCTAATGCAAGGTTATATTCTGTCGAGCCGCGCTCATCGCAATGGCCCTCAATCGTCACCTTCACCGACGGGTAGTTGCGCAGAAACTCCGCCGTCTTGGTCAAAGCGTCACGTGCATCCGGCCGCAAATCCGCCTTGTCCAAGTCGAAGTATGCGTCTCGCACTTCCTTCGGGAACAATTCGTCGATCGACGGTCCCGCCGGTTTCTCCACAGGCGGTGGCGGGGGAGCTGCAACCGTCACCCGCACGCTCGCGTCTGCAGAACCCCCCGGTCCGCTCGCCGTAATCGTGTACGTCGTCGAATCCGCTGGCGCCACCTTCGTCGATCCTTCCGGTGCTACCGCGCCCACATCCGGCGCGATGGAAAGCTGCGTCGCATTCGTCGAGGACCAGCTTAACGTCGTCGCATCGCCCTTATTAAGCGAAGTCGGATTCGCCTGCAGGGTCACCGTCGGACGTGCAGGGGGAGGTGCAGCTTGCGCTGGAGGCGCCTGCTTGACCGGCTTCTTACATCCCGCCGTCAAAATCGCGGCAACGCATGCTGTAAGCAACACAACTCGCAAGAAAGGCCCAGAGACCTTTTTCATACAGTTTCCTCCTCGACGGATATTCCCCAATTGGATTCGTTCTCTTGCATCATACCACTGCGTTCCATTCCGGCCAAATACATCGTATTACGATATATTTTGCCTTCACACGAAACTCCACTCCTTGTGTTCATCTCGGCGACCAGTTCGGCGACTCATTATGCCCCGTGGTCGTCAACTGATGCGCCTGCGTCCCGTCCGCAAGCATCACCCAAATCTGCCTCGTCCCGCTCCGGGTGGATTCAAACACAATGTGCCGACCATCCGGGGCCCAGGACGGCCGCTCATTGCGCCCCGCATCCCGCGTCAGTTCGATAATCTGCTGTGTGGCCGCGTCCATCACGTACAAATCATAGTTTCCAGTCGGCCGCCGCCAACTAAACGCCAGCAACTGCCCGTTCGGCGCCCACGCCGGGTCAATCAAATAACCCTTGTCCGGCAAATCCAGCGGAATCGTGTTCGTCCCGTCCGAATTCATCAAGTACAACTTCGGCACACCGCTTCGGTCTCCGACAAAGGCCACCGTCTGCCCAGTCTTCGGATTCCACACCGGAGAAGTATTCGCGCCGCTCGAAAATGTCAGCCGCTTCAAATTGTTTCCATTTGCTCCAATCGAATACAACTCCGGATTCCCGTTCATCGAAGACGAAAAAATCAGTTGCGTTCCGTCCGGCGACCACGAAGGTGCACTATTCGTCCCCTTGAATCTCGGAAACGCGATTGTCTTGTTTGAATCCAGCGAATACATGCAAAGCTGCGGCCCGGTTACTCCGCTCGCGTATGCAAAGCAGGTAAACGCAATCCGCGACGCATCCGGGGACCATCGTGGCGTCAGCGCAATCGACTTCAGCGACGTCAGCGGATGCTGATTCGCCCCATCGTAGTCCATCACCCAAATCTCTTTCGCACCTGTGCGCGAACTGACAAACGCAATCTGTGTGGATGCCACGCTGGGCAATCCTCCGGAAAGCCTTCCGATAATTTCATCCGCAAACTGATGGGCAAACTTTCGCACCTGTGCATCCGTAGGCGCGCCGCGATAAATCTTTGATATGACGGCTTGCGTGCTCGGATTGGTTACATCGTAAAACCAAGCCTGAATCGCCACCTCAGCCGACTCGGTCAAATTCCCGAATGCCACAAAATGTGCGTTCACCGGCGATGCCGACCAGTCTGTGTATCGCAACTCCGTCGGAACGCTCGGTTGCTGCTGCGGATAAAAACTCGGACTCGCCAGTTCCAGAATTCCGCTGAAGCTCAAATCTTCTCTCACCACCTGAGTAAACAGGGAAGAATGAGACTTGGCCGTGTCTCCGCGTGGCGCAAAATCCGCCACTGCCACGCGCGGCTTTTCAACCCCCAATCCTGTGCCCGTTCGAAACCAGTCTTGCGCGAACACGGGCTTCGAAATCACAAAAAAAGCTGCAATCACTAAGCTAATCCGAGCAAGGCGCGTCAGCACCGATGCCTCCTCTGTTTGTTGGATTGTGTTCAAATGGCTGGAGATTCATCTCGTTTGGCTCAAGTCGAAATCGAAGGTAACTCGAACATACGATCCCGTATAGTCTGAAGGCA
>Ga0066388_100000968_pt1 | contig 15182 bp, 19 predicted proteins | sample PanSoiMetaGPlot6_FD_64539 | JGI IMG/M metagenome (GOLD analysis project Ga0066388, IMG submission 64539) | Tropical forest soil microbial communities from Panama analyzed to predict greenhouse gas emissions - Panama Soil - Plot 6 (Hybrid Assembly) | ecosystem: Environmental > Terrestrial >... | reverse complement strand
ACAAGAAAGTAATTCGTCTGTGTCTCGTATGCATTGCTGCCGACGAGAACGATCGTGTCGGCCAGCTCGGCGTCGGCGTATGCGTTCGTGAGGGCGGCGACCCCAGCATCGCCGGCGGCATGGACCTCGCTGTTGTATGCGGGACGGTTATGAATGGAGGCCGTCTTGGTCCCGACGCCGCTGAAGAAGAATCGCCCGACCGCCCAGTTCGCCTCGAAACCACCACCACCACCGCCGTGGTCGAAGAACTTCATTCCGACGGCATCCGGTCCCCAGCGATCGATGACAGCTTTGATGACGCGTGTGCCGAGATCTACGGCCGCATCCCACGTCACGGGCACATGCTGTCCAGCCCGCCAGAGCAGTGGTTTCGTCAACCGCGCCTTTGTGGGTCGCTCGGGTGAAAAGAGTGTCTGAGCTTGACCGCCGCCGCGAACCGAAGAGAGCCCCTCATTCACCACACAGGCTTTGTCGGGAGTGATGACGACGTTGTACTGGCGGCCATCACGATCCGTAACGACCGTATGCATGGCCGTGGACATCCAGTCGCCGAGCGGTGGTAACGGCTTCGTGTAGTCCGCGCGGAGGGCGTTTCGTTGAGGCTCGGGTCCCCCATCGCGGCCCACTGGCCATTTGAAGACCTTGTAGCCGCAGCCGACGATGCAAAACTGGCAAACGGTCTCGAATCGTTGCGCGTCTGGCGGCGGCAGCGGCACGCTATCCGCGCTGGGCGTGGTGCTCACGGCCGGCGACTACACGAGGTTGGTGTGACGCCCGTAGATGAGGCCGCTCACACCGACAGCTTCGACCACCCCATTGTTCACACGAAGCTCGATTTGCGGCAGCTGCTGACTGGCCTGCCCGATGATCAACGCACCCGCCTTCGCAGGATCGAAGGTGCTCCAGTGGCACGGACAGATGAACATCTTCCTCTCGGGTTTGAACGCCACCGGACAGCCTTTGTGCGTACACAATGTTGAGAATGCGACGATGTCACGCCCGGGTCCAACGCCGTTCGTGGCTGACTCAGTCAGCCGTAGCAATATTGCTGGTGAGCCGGCGTCAGGGTACGCGAACGCGATAGCCGCGCCGGGACCAACGTCCTTGAGCGGTGCAACCGCGATGACGGGATAACGCGCTGGGGTCGCCGCGTCCGTTCTCGGAGCGAAGGACTGCGAGGCCAGTACGCCGGCGACGCCGGTCGATCCCAGTTTGATGAAATGCCGGCGAGTCGGCATCACGCCCCCCCTCACGTCGAAAATGGATTGTATCCAGCGGTAGCCGTGTCAGGTGTGCGCGTGATCACCCTACGACGGCTTGAGCGTCCCGTACTTAACGGCTCGTGGATACGGATGTCAAGTGATATATATTCTTCGTATATTCTTGCAGGAGGGGTTATGCCCATTCGGATTGAGGAGTTCGAAAAGCTCGCCGCCGCGAAGCCGGCGGGAACGTCGCTCGCTGAGATCCTTGGTGTCGGCAATATCTACTGGAGCGGCAGCCTCACGGACTACATCTATATGGTGCCCGAGGTGATGGGGAAACCAACCGCGATCGTCCCGGCTTCGCTGAAGACGCGCTTCGGCGGCTAACCGCCCATGAACTGACCAAGCAGCATGATGCGATCGCCGGGCTTCACTGGTGAGTCGAGATCATGCGTCACGCCAAGAATTGCGTCGTTCACAATGACCTCGACGTGTTCCCCCAGGTCATTGCCATGCCAGAGCGCAGCCTGAAGGTCTGGATAGCGGGCACTGAGCCCGCGAAGCACTGACCGTATCGTCGACTTCTCAGTCCAAGGCTCATCGATGACGCGGCGACCGGAGCCGTCGCCCCCGATGAACTTCGTGATCCACGAATGAACTTCGACGGGGACAACTTGCGTCGTCCCCGTCGTGCGAGTGGCCATCGCGTTACGAACTAGCGCAGCACGAGCCGCCGCTGGCAACTACAGCGAGCCCCTTCTTGAGCGGCAGATGCTGTGTGTCGGTGGCGCAGGATGCACCATCCTCAATGTCGTGATTGAGGACATAGACTTCCCACTCCACGCCATCGGGATCCTGGACCCAGAACTTGTCCTGGTTGGCGTGACAGCAGTTCACGCTGAACTCCTCTCGAACAGGCAAGCCAGCTGCCTTGACGCGCTCCATCTCGCGGACAACGATCGCCTGGGATTCGACCTGCATGCCCATGTGATCGACGTGGCCCCGGCCTTCCGACGGTCGCGCTTCGGAGAGTGCGAGGTTCAACGGACCAAAAGGCGGAAGAAACTTTACGTAACCCGGCTTCACCTTCACCGGCGCGACGCCGAGAAATTTCTCGTAGAACGCCCGGCTCTTCGTGAGGTCGGACACCGTCATGTGGACATGGACCTTGGGCGCTTCGACGCTCATCGTGGGCCTCCTAGCAACAGGCTGTCAGGATACGAACGAGTTCCGAGACCATTTCGGCTCGAGGAGAGTAGAAGATGTATCGCTCCTCGCGGCGGCTTTGCACCAGCCCGGCGCGGCGCAGGATATCGAGATGGTGCGACAGCGTCGGGCCAGGAATCTCCAGTTGCGCCTGAATGTCTCCAGCGGCCACTTCCGTTCCGGCCTTCACGAGAAAGAAGAAGATCTGGAGCCGGGACTGGTGCGCGAGCGCCTTGAACGCTTCAACATGCGCATCGCGTGCGTGGAGTCGGCTGAGTGGTAGCGCCTTCACGTTTTCAAATGTATCGAAGTGTCTAACCTCTGTCAATCGCAGCCCGGGCATCATGCATCATGCGGTCCGGCCGCTCGCTGTCACCTCCCTTCGGACAAAAACCGCGGCCCAGGTCGCGCATCCGCAGCAGCTACCTTGGTTCGAAAAGTCGAAGCGAGATCCGATTCCGTCGTTTGACGCGGTTCTGTATGGCTCCTAGACTGACGCCGCTGCCGCAGATTCGCTGCCGATCTGCGACCGGCAGAGGAGCTCGATGGTCACCTCCACGACAATCGCGCCTCGCACACGCCGCTGCACGGTGGCCCTTGAGGGGTGCGTCCAGGGAGTAGGTCTTCGGCCGGCGGTGTACCGCTTTGCCGTTCAGCACCAGCTCAGTGGTTCCGTTCGCAACACACTCCAGGGCCTGCTCGTAGACGTCGAAGGCGATGAGACGCACATCGCGCGCTTCCTGGATGATCTCGCCGACTTCGCGCCGATTGGCGGCGCGCCCTCTCGACGCTCGGTCACCTGGGAGCAGCCGCGGGGTGTGGCGCGGCCGTTCTACATCGATGCGAGTCTCCGAGACGGCAGCACGCAGCTGGTGCCGGTTCCCGACTTCACAATCTGCGACGGCTGTCTCGCGGAGCTGCGCAATCTGAACGACCGGCGCCATGGCCACGCGTTCGTGACGTGCACGACGTGCGGGCCGCGGTTCACGATCGTGCGAACGCTTCCATACGATCGCGACGGCACCACCATGGCCGACTTCGCCATGTGTGATGACTGCCGGCGTGAGTACCAAATCGCGAGCGATCGGCGGTTTCATGCGGAGACGATCTCGTGTCCGCAATGCGGCCCAGCTCTGGCTGTGCGTGGTAGGGATGGGCAGCTGCTCTCCGGCACCGATCCGATCCACTCGGCGGCCGAGGTGCTCGCGCGTGGCGGCATCGTCGCCGTGAAGGGTATCGGTGGCTACCATCTCGCGTGCGATGCCACGCGACCGGCCGCCGTCGCCGAGCTGAGGAAAAGGAAGCAGCGCGAGTCGAAGCCTCTGGCCGTGATGGTCAAGGACGTGGCTGCGGCGCGAGTGCTGTGCCACGTGTCCGAAGAGGAGGCACGGCTCCTCACGTCCGCCGCACGGCCGATCGTCTTGCTCGCCAAGCGAGCGGCAACCACTGTCGCCAACAACGTGGCGCCACGGAGCCGCGAGCTGGGCCTGATGCTGGCCTACACACCGCTCCACCATCTTCTGCTCGACGCCGCGGAAGCACCGCTTGTGATGACGAGCGGCAACGCCACCGATGACACCATCGCTCACGTCGACGCCGACGCTCTCGATCGCCTTGGTGGAGTGGCCGATTTGTTCGTGCTCCACGATCGGCCGATCCACGTGCAGTGCGACGACTCCGTCGCTCGCGTCGTGCGCGGGGAGACGCGCCTCATCCGCCGGTCTCGCGGTTACGTACCGCTCGCGATTCGGTTGCCTGGCAACGCGACGCGGTCGATCCTCGCGTGTGGCGGTGAACTCAAAAACACCTTCGCACTGGTCCGCGGCAGTGACGCCTTTCTCAGCCAGCACTTCGGCGATCTGACGAGCGAACGCGCGTACCGTTCCTTTGTCGGCTCCATCGAGCACTTCGAAGGTCTGCTCGGTGTCACTCCTGAAGTCGTCGCCCACGATCTTCATCCGGCCTACCGTTCGACGGTCTACGCGAAGACGCTCGACGGCGTTGAACGCGTCGGTGTGCAACATCACCACGCGCACATCGCGAGCTGCCTCGCCGACAACGGCGTCGACCGTCGTGTCATCGGCGTCGCGTGGGACGGCACCGGCTACGGCGTCGACGGCCATGTCTGGGGTGGCGAATTTCTCATCGCGGATCTCACGGACTTCGTGCGCGCCGGCCGCTTCGAGCTCGTGCCTCTGCCTGGTGGCGACGCGGCCGTCCGCGAGCCCTGGCGCATGGCGGCCGCGTTTCTAAAGACGGCATATGGCGACACCATGGCGAAGCTCGACCTGGCCTTCGTGCGCCGGCTCGATCCCGCGGCGTGGCGGACACTCAGTCGTGCGATCGACCGCGGGCTCAACACACCGCTCACCTCGAGCGCGGGACGACTCTTCGATGCGGTCGCAAGCCTTCTCGGGCTGCGCGACAGCGTCGAGTTCGAAGCCCAGGCCGCGATGGAGCTCGAAGCGCTGGCCGAGCCAAGTGCGGACCGGATTTATGCGACAGGCCTCGCCGAGGCGGACGGCACAATCATCGTACGGACGCGGGACATCATCTCCGGTGTCGTAGACGATCTGCTGCGCGAAACGGCCCAGGCCACGATCTCGGCACGGTTTCACGCCACACTCGTGGACGTGCTGGTCCAGGTGTGTGGTCGAATCCGCCAGCGCACTGGCATTGGCGCCGTCGCGCTGAGCGGTGGCGTCTTTCAGAACGCCTGGCTGCTCGAAGGAGCGCTGGACGCGCTTGAGGCTGGCGGATTCGAGGTCTACAGTCATCGTCAGGTTCCAGCGAACGACGGAGGGCTCGCGCTCGGTCAAGCCGCGGTGGCCGCGCGACGAATGAGCCGGAAGGACGGCCGCTGATGTGCCTGGCGATCCCGGGCAAGGTCCTCGAGGTCTTCGAGGACCGTGGCGTGCGAATGGGCCGCGCCGACTTCGGCGGGACCGTCCGCAAGGTCTGCCTGGAGTCCCTACCCGAGGCCGGGATCGGTGACTACGTCCTCGTCCACGTTGGCTTCGCGCTCAGCAAGGTCGACCCCGAAGAGGCCGAGCGCACCTACCGCCTGCTCGAAGAGCTGGATCAGCTCGGCGAGCTCGAGGCGCCGCAGGCGGACACATGAAGTACCTCGACGAGTATCGCGACGGGCGTGTGGCGGCCAAGATCGTGGCCGAGATCCGCCGCGTGACCACACGGCCGTGGACGCTCATGGAAGTCTGCGGCGGGCAGACGCACTCGATCGTCAAGCACGGGATCGACCGGCTACTACCCTCCGACATTGAGCTTGTTCACGGCCCGGGTTGCCCCGTCTGTGTGACGCCGCTCGAACAAATCGACAAAGCGCATGCGATCGCTCGATCGCCGGGTGTGATCTTCACGTCCTTCGGCGACATGCTCCGCGTCCCCGGCTCGCGAACCGATCTTCTGCGTCTGAAATCGGAGGGCGCCGACGTTCGGATCGTTTACGCGCCGATCGACGCGGTTCGCATCGCTCAAGACAATCCTGACCGCGAGGTCGTGTTCTTCGCCATCGGTTTCGAGACGACCGCGCCTGCCAACGCGCTCGCCGTCACGCGCGCCCGGGCGCTCGGCGTCCGCAATTTCACCATGCTCGTGTCCCACGTCCTGGTACCGCCAGCGGTCGCCGCGGTCCTGCAGTCGCCGGGCAACCGCGTGCGGGGATTCCTGGGACCGGGCCACGTGTGCACGGTGATGGGGTATCGGGAATACGAGGCGATCGCACGTCATTACAAGGTTCCTGTCGTGATCACTGGCTTCGAGCCGGTCGATCTGCTTGACGGCGTGCTGAAGACCGTGACACAGCTCGAGCGCGGTGACGCTCGCGTGGAGAATCAGTATTCGCGCGTGGTGAGCGCGGCCGGCAACACCGGCGCACAGCAGCTCATCTGGTCGACGTTCGAGGTGTGCGATCGGAAATGGCGCGGCGTCGGGACTATCCCGAAGTCGGGTCTGCGCCTGCGCTACGAACTCCGCGACTACGACGCCGAGAGGCGTTTCGACGTCGGCGCGCTGGAGACGCAGGAGCCTGCCGAGTGCATCAGCGGGCAGATTCTGCGGGGCCTGAAGAAGCCACACGACTGCCCGGCCTTCGGCACGCGCTGCTCGCCGGCCAACCCGCTCGGCGCCACCATGGTGTCAGCCGAGGGCGCCTGCGCGGCGTACTACGCTTACGGCCGGCATCGTGAGGCGGTGACGGCGCCGTGAAGGACGCCATCCTGCGAAAGGCTCGAGAGAGCGCCGAGGTGAAGGAGGCGTTCTTCCGCGCCGAAGCCGATCGCATCGAGGCGCTGGCACGGGCGATGGCCGCGGCATTCGAGCGCGGCGGCCGACTCTACGTCATGGGCAACGGCGGCGGCGCCACCGACGCTCAGCACGTCGCAGTGGAGTTCTGCCACCCGATCATCGAGAAGCGCCGGCCGCTGCCGGCCGTTGCGCTGACGACGGACAACGCCCTGCTGACCGCCATTTCGAATGACCGCGATTTCGCCAAGGTTTTCGGCGATCAGCTCCGCACGCATGCGCGGCGGGGTGATATGGCGCTGGTGCTGAGCACGAGCGGCCAGTCGCCGAACCTCGTGCATGCGCTCGAGGTGGCGCGAGAGCTCGGGTTGATAACTATTGCCTTCACCGGAAAGGATGGCGGGCGCCTCGCGACGCTCGCCGAGCACGCCTTCGTTGTCCCGTCATTCAGCATCCATCGGATCCAGGAGACGCACGTCGCCCTCTACCACGTCGTCTGGGACCTGGTTCACGTCGTGCTCGGTGAAGATGATGTCATCTGAGACCAACGCCGGCCTGACGCTCAGCTGCCCGTTGCCACTCGTGGGCTCGGACCGCATCCTTCTCGGCCACGGGAGCGGCGGCAAGATGACGGCCGAGCTCATCGCGCGCTGCTTCCTGCCGGCGTTTCGCAACGAGTTCCTCGACAAGCGCGACGATCAAGCGGTAATCGACATTGGCGGCGCGCGCGTGGCATTCACCACGGACGCGTTTGTCGTCACGCCTCTGTTCTTCCCCGGCGGAGACATCGGCGATCTTGCGGTGAACGGCACGGTGAACGATCTCGCGATGTCGGGCGCCCAGCCGCTCTACCTGAGTGCAGCGTTCATTCTGGAGGAAGGCTTCGCGTTGGCCGACCTGGAGCGCATCATCGCGTCGATGCAGAAGGCGGCCGAGGCTGCTGGCGTGCTGCTCGTCACGGGCGACACGAAGGTTGTCGACCGCGGGAAGGCGGACGGTTGCTTCGTCACCACGACCGGTCTGGGACTGGTCACGCACGGGCGCACGATCTCCGCTGATCGCGCCCGCCCCGGCGACGTCGTCATTCTCAGCGGCCCTATTGCCGAGCACGGAATGGCGATCATGGCTGCGCGGGCGGATCTGGAGCTCGAGACGCCCGTCGCCAGCGACACGGCGGCCCTTCACCGGCTCGTGCTCGACATGCTCGGGACCAATGCCGACATCCATTGCTTGCGCGACCCGACGCGCGGTGGCGTCGCCACTGCGCTGAACGAGCTTGCGCAGCAATCCGGCGTCGGCGTCGTGCTCGACGAAGCCGCCATCGCTGTCCGCGAGCCCGTGCGCGGCGTCTGCGAACTGCTCGGGCTGGACCCGCTGTACGTGGCCAACGAGGGCAAGCTGCTGGCCGTGGTGCCACGAACGGAAGCCGAGCGCGTCATCGCGACGATGCGCCAGCATCCCGAAGGTCGCGAGGCGTGCGTGGTCGGCGATGTCGTGGAGGACGCCGCGCGACTTGTTGTGCTGAAAACCACTGTCGGCGGTCGCAGAATCGTCGACATGCTGCAGGGCGAGCAGCTCCCGCGGATTTGCTAGAGGAGTACGAGATGGCGACCGTCGTCGAGCGTGACGTTCTCAAGGGTGGGCAGCCGCCAATCCCCGAGACACAGCCCGCCCCTCGCGAGCAGCGTCTGCCGCTGGGACCGCTCAAGACCATCCATGTCTACTGGCTCGCCGGCATGAGCTGTGACGGCTGCACGATCTCGGTCGCCGGCGCGACCAATCCTGGTATCGAAGGACTGCTGACCGGCACCGTCCCGGCGATGCCGAAGGTGATCCTCCATCACCCGGTGCTCTCTGTCGAAGCAGGCGCGGAATTCGTCAAACCGTTCCGCGACGCGTACGAAGGCAATCTCGGAGCGCCGTACGTCGTCGTCTTCGAGGGTTCCGTCGCCGATGAGCGCATCGCGCACCGGACGGGCGGCTACTTCTCAGCCATGGGAGTCGAGGCAATCCCGGAGGATGAAGGCCCGCACCCGGTTCCAACCGCCACGTGGCTGAAGCGCCTCGCGCCGCGCGCGGCCGCGACGATCGCGATTGGGACATGCGCTACCTGGGGCGGCATTCCGGCCGCTGAAGGCAATCCGACCGGCGCGATGAGCGTCATGGACTATCTCGGCAAGGATTACCGAAGCGCGTTCGGGTTACCGGTGATCAATATCCCGGGTTGCGCGCCACAGGGCGACAACTTCACCGAGACGGTCTTCGCCGTCCTGCTCTTTTTGCAAGGACTCGGTCCACTCCCGACCTTCGACGAGCTCGGTCGGCCGGCCTGGTTGTTTCGCGAGACGGTTCACCACGGCTGCACGCGGGCAGGATTCTACGAGGAGGGCATCTTCGCCAAGCATTATGGCGATCCGGAATGCCTCGTCGAGATCGGCTGCTGGGGGCCGGTGGTCAACTGCAACATCGTCCAGCGCGGCGCCATCAATCACATGGGCGGCTGCATGAAGGCGGGTGGTGTCTGCATCGGCTGCACGATGCCTGGCTTTCCCGACAAGTTCAGTCCGTTCTACAAGACGCCGCCGGGCGCGGCTCTGTCGACCTTGGCGGCCAAGGGCGTCGGCGGCGTCGTCCGGCGGCTCCGACGGTTGTCGAATCGCGAGGCGAACCGCGAGCGTCGCTGGGACGTGCTACAGGAGGTGCCGAGCGGCTGGGCGCATGTGCAGCCCCAGACGCTGACTGACAAGGCGATCCACTTCTTCTATGAAAAGTGGCAGCACTTCGCGTCGAAGAAGCCGGGCCGTCCGCCGGGTGAGCAAGATCGGTTCTGGGGCGTCGATCGGCCCGGCTATCGCAAGGATTATCTCGACGAGAGTGCGGGCCGTGAGGATAGCCGTGACCAGCGCTGAGCTGTGGGCGGCGTGGCGCCTGTGGATGCTGGTCGCGGCCGTGATCATCCTCATCGCCGCGGGCCTGCTCATCACGATCTGGCTGACTGCGCGCAGCATTGTCGCGCACGCGACGCGCGCGCTGAAGGCGGCCGAGGCCATCCGCAACAACACGCAAGCGATCTGGCAGCTGCAGAACACCAACGACATGGCCGAGGAGATCAGGGATACGGTGTGCAATATCGAAACCAAGGCGAAGAAGCTAGTCGGTGCTCTCCAGGGCCAGACCGCTGGCGGCGGAAACCGCCGATGAGTGACGTGAGCGCGGACACCATCCAGCGCATCTGGATCGTGACGCTGGTGATCTACGCCGTCGTGTTGGTCGTCGTCGCCGCTCTGCTCGCGCTGATCCTGAAAGCGGCCCGCGACATCCGCGCTGGCGTCTCGATGATCTGGACGGTCGGCCAGCAGGTCGCGAACAACACCATCCACATCGCACTGCTCGACACCACCAACCACGTCGCCGGGGAAATCCTCGACTGCGCCAAGGGCGTCGTGGCGACAACGGCGGCGTTGAAGGCCCATGCCGAGAACTGCCCCGGCTGCCCGGTGTGCGTGCTCGGACCGGGGCGACCTCGATGAATGCGTTCGTCGTGCTCGCTATCCTGTCTTTGGTGGGCGCAGCAGCGCTCTTCGTGGCCCTGGCGCTCTTCTTGCGCGCGATCGATCGCACGCTCGAGGAAATTGGCGGTCCCGCTACTAGATTTGTGGCGCCGGCCAACTACCTGTCGAAGATTCGGCTCGGGGTGCGAGCCATCGAGCGACAGACCGACGCGCTGGCGCCATATGTCACAAAGCTCAACGCCGGCCTCAGCGCCATCCGCGACGGCCTCAAGGCGATCGACGTGAACCTCGCTCGCCTCATCGCTGCCGTGTCGCGTCAGAACCGATCATGAGTGGCGTGGTCATTCCGGACGCGGTGTACACGATCTGGTGGATTGGCCTGATCCTCACGCTCGTCGCCTTCGTGCCGCTCGCCGTGTACTCGCTGCACCGCACGTGGCGCTCGGCCCGCTCGATTCAGCGCTACGCCGCGGAGGCCCTGCAAGCCGCGGCCGGGATCGAGCGCAATACCCGTAACGTCGTTGCCCTCGACACGACGATCACTGTAGCGACGGAGATCCTCACGGTAACGGGCGGCGTCGAGCGGAAGCTCGACACGGTCGCGGGCGTGCTGGAAGAGCGGAGCCGATGATGCTCCTGGCACTGACGCTCATCACCGTCGCCCTCGTCGTGCTCGCGCTCGCCGGCTATCTCATCGCCATCGCCTGGGCACTGCTCGACACGCGCCGCAGCGTCGCGGCGATCGCCGACGGGTTGGAGGCGGTCCGCGCGCACACAACGCCGCTGCCCGAGAAGCTCACCACCATCAACGGCGCGCTGGGCGCGCTGCTCGGCGGGCTCGAAGCGGCCGATCGGCACGTCGGCCGCGCCGCACGCGTGTTCAGGCTGCCCTGAGAGGGCGAGGATCCCATGTGCTTCAAAAACCTCCCGATCGAGTTCGATGCCGAGGGCAAGCCGCACCTGCGTGCGGGAATCGCCGATCCCTACGGGCCAACGGCCACCGTCCCTCGCGGCGTGCCGGCGCAGCTCACCAGCGGACAGGTGGAGGAGTTGCTCAAGCGCAACGGGTTCATTCGGGAGCTCGACTTCGATCCGGTGACTCGTGTGGCGGGCGCGCTGGCCTTCCACACGGTCGCCGACTTCAAGGCACGCAAGGTCGTCGAGGCGCGCTCGATGGCCACGCTGTTCCGCGGCTACGAGGTCATCATGGTCGGTCGAGATCCGCGCGATGCCATCTACATTACGAGCCGCGCGTGTGGAGTGTGCGGCGGCGTCCACTCGGTGACTTCCGCGATGGCGATCGAGATGGCCATCGGCTGTACACCGCCGCCGCTCGGTGTGCTCGTGCGTAACCTCGCCCTGGCCCTCGAATTCCTCTACGACCACCCACTGCACCTACATCTGCTCGCGGGTCCCGACTATTCCTCGGCAATGGTTCGTCCCACGAATCCAGGCCTGCTCACACGCGCGCGAACGACCGAGGCGCCGCACGCCGACGTCCACGGGTTCCGGAGGATCGGCGACCTGATGGATGACCTGAATCCGCTCACCGGCAAGCTCTACCTCGAAGCGCTGCACATGACCCGCGTCGCGCGCGAAGCCTACGTGCTCATCTGCGGCAAGTATCCGCATCCACAAACGATCGTCCCGGGCGGCATGAGCTCGACGATCACGCTGAGCGTGATGAACGAGATGTTCACGCGCCTGGCGCAATTCTTCGACTACAGCAAGAAGCTGACGGCGATCTGGGACGACCTGACCGAGTTTTTCTACGCCGCGAATCCAGCCTACAAGCAGGTCGGAAGCCGCCGCGCCAACATGATCGACAGCGGCATCTTCGACCATCACGAGGCCTACGACGCGACGTACGCCAATGCCCCCGCCTGGGGTGATCGGCGCTGGGCGACGCCGGGCGTAATCGTCGATGGGGAGCTGGTGACGACGGATCTCCACCGCCTCAACATCGGAGTAGAGGAGTTCGTCGATCATTCCTACTACGAGGAGTGGTCCGGCAACGGGCAGCGACAGCGCTTCCCGAACGACCCGGTGGGGAATCCATTGTCGCCCTATCACCCCTGGAACAAGGTGACGAAGCCGCGACCCCAGGGCCAGAACTGGAAAGAAAAGTACACCTGGGACACCACGCCACGCTGGGACCGGCAGTCCATGGAGGCGGGCGCCTACGCACGCCTGTGGAACACCGCGGTCGCTCGAAACCTGCCGCCGAATCCGTTCATCGAATCAACTGGCACGTCGCTCAAGCTGCGTCTGCCCAAGGGCGCGCTCCCCGAGATGGAGATCGAGTGGAAGGTGCCCGCGGTGTGGAACGCGTTCGAACGCAATCGCGGCCGCGCATACTGCACGGCGTTTACCGCGCTCGTCGCTCTGAACAACTGGCTGGCTGCGATGGACCGCGTGAAGCTCGGCGACACGCGGACGAGCACCCCGTTCGAGATGCCAAAGCGCGGCGAGCAACTCGGTGTTGGCTTCTGGGGTGCCGGACGCGGCTACCTGACGCATCACCTCGTCCTCGACCGCGGCGCGGTCGCCAACTATCAGATCGTCACGCCCTCGACCTGGAATGCCTCGCCGACTGATCGCTGGGGCCAGCCGGGTCCGTATGAAGAAGCCGTTCTGAACACGCCGCTGCTGGAGGAGACCGACGACCCGAAGCAGTTCAAGGGCATCGACATCCTTCGTGCCATCCGCAGCTTCGATCCATGCATGCCGTGCACGACCCACATCCACTCCGATGCCGGCGTCATCACGCGCGAGGTGAACACGTGCGCCTGCGGAGCGGATGACGACGGCGGCTAGCGTGCGCGTGATCGTCGCGGGTCTCGGATATCGGAACCTGCGCGATCATTCCGTCGGCGTCGCGGTCACCGACCGCCTCGAGCGAGAAGCTTGGCCGCCCGGCGTGGTTGTCGAGGACCTGAGCTACAACCCGATCGCCGTGGTCCAGCGCCTCGAAGACGAGCCGGCCGACCAGCGGTTCGAGCGTGCCGTCGTCGTCGCCGCTGTCGAGCGCAACGGGCGGGCGCCCGGTACGATCGTGGCGTATCGCTGGGACGGCGCGCTGCCGGTCGAAGAGGAGATTCATCGCGCCGTGACGGAGGCGGTGACGGGCGTCATCGCCCTGGACAACACTCTGGTCGTCTCTCGATATTTCGGCGCTCTGCCGGACGAGGTCGTCGTCGTGGAAGTAGAGCCGGCGATCCACGAATTCGGCGACACCTTCAGCGACGTCGTCGCTCGTCGCTTCGACACGATGTGCGACCTGGTGATGGTGTACGCCACCAGTTCGGAGGCGGTCGAGCGATTGCCGCGCGCGCCGCTCGGCGGCAGCGTGCTGGCCGGCGTAACCAGCATATGAGCGACGATCGCGACATCCTCGAAGAGGTCCAGCGACAGATCGCCCAGCTGGAATCGCACCCGGACCCGGGCGTTCGGGCCAGCGTGACGGCCTTGCTCCACGGAATCGACGCGGTCCACCGGACAGCGCTGACCCATCTCGTGGGCGCGATCCAGAGCATGGCCGGCGAGGCGTTCATGAATCGACTCACGGCCGATCCTGCCATCCGCTTGTTGCTCATGTCGTACGACCTGATCGCCGTCGATCGACGGGTTCACGCGGAGGAGGCGCTCGACAGCGTTCGCGGCCATCTGCACGACCACGGCGTCGACGTGGAGCTCTCCGAGGTCGTCGGCGGCGCTGTCTATGTGAAGCTGCACGGGATCGAACGCAGCGACGTCGGCATCGACGGCGTTCGCCACGACCTCGAACAAGCGCTCAAGGCAGGTCTGGTCGGGTTCCAGGAGCTCGTCATCGGCGATCGGAGCGCGCGCACGCCGGAGCTGCTACAAGTCGGCGGTCTCCGCCAACCACAACGCCCCGTGTATCGTCGCGTCTGCGCGACGAGCGAGATCGCTCCTGGAACCATGAAGGCCGTCGATGTCGACGGGCACGGCATCCTGATCGTCAACTCCGACGGAGAGTTCCTGGCCGTATCGAACCAATGCGGAGAGAGTCCGCTGCCCTTGCATTTCAGTACGCTGCACGGCGCCGAGCTGAGGTGCAGCTGGCACGGCTGCCGGTATGACGTGCGAAGTGGCCAGCACCTCGACGGGCCTGAGCGGCTGACGGTGTTCCCCGTCTCGGTCGACGGTGACGACATCCGCATCGCGGTCGGCACCGAGCCCGCCACGCAGAGCTGAACGTGCGAACCCTTGTGGCCGGCTTCGGTAACGTCCTCCGCGGCGATGACGGGTTTGGCGTCGAGGTCATCCGACGGCTGCGCGAGGGCGGCCAGCGACCCGACGTCGAGCTCATGGAAGTCGGCACCGCAGGAATCCGGCTCGCGCAGGAATTGCTCACTCCCTATGAGCGCCTGATCATCGTCGATGCGATGACCCGCGGAGGTCCACCGGGCAGCGTCTACGTGACCGAAGTGCAAGGCGTCGAGTCCGGCGGCGACATCGATATGCACGTCGCTGTCCCGTCTCGTGCCCTGGCAGTTGCCAAGGCACTTGGCGGCCTACCGCGGCAAGTCTTCATCGTCGGGTGCGAGCCGGCTGAGGTGGATGAGCTAACAACCGATCTGACGCCGGAGGTTCGCGCTGCAGTCGACACGGCGCTCGACCACATCCGGCGGCTTCTTGGTAATCGATCCCGTCCGGACGCTCTCGACGGTCTCAAGCAGCGCGACGAGATCCTCCAGATCATGTTCTGGTTGCACGGCGAAGGCCTGGGCCCTGACGTCGCAGTGCCCGATATCCTGCGCTTCGTCGACGACGAGAAGGCGGTGCGCGGCGCTCTGGGTCAGCTCGCCGAGGACGGTTACGTCGAAACGCTTGGCGACACGGCCTCGATTCGCTACCGTCTCACCGCCACTGGAGTGCACGAGGGGCGACGCAGATTCCTCGACGAATTCGAGCCGTACCTGGCGCGGCACGCACATGGCGAATGCGGCTCGGCTGACTGCGATTGTCACCGTGG